>Ga0209477_1000343_pt1 | contig 28550 bp, 22 predicted proteins | sample KloWWTupernatant_FD_187180 | JGI IMG/M metagenome (GOLD analysis project Ga0209477, IMG submission 187180) | Active sludge microbial communities from Klosterneuburg, Austria, studying microevolution and ecology of nitrifiers - Klosterneuburg... | ecosystem: Engineered > WWTP > Aerobic digester >...
ATTATGTTTTTAGAAAAAAATGAGATTATTTTAATTTAATTTTGCCGTAAAATTATACGATTTCTAAATTAAAGAAATTCAATTTACCATTCGGTTTCTAAAATAAGCAGAGTCATTTGGAAATTGCTTAATTGATCTTTTATAAAATTCAATACTTTCAGATTTCTTTTCAAGGTTTTCAAGTAAAATGCCAATATCCTTTGTAGTTTGAAAATCATAATTTTTTTTCAGATCAATATTTTTAGCTAAATCAAATGCCTCTTCATTTCTGTCATTTTCATTTAATATCCTGGAAGCATTTAAAAGAGCTGCAACATTTGTAGAATCCAGACTAAATGATTTTAAAAAATTGTTTACAGATTCTTCATAATTGTTTTCATTGTAATTAAGATTACCCAGATTAAAATATGCCTGAGAATTGTCAGGTCTGACCTTTAAAATATTTTTTATACTAACTCTAGCTTCATTTAACCTGTTTTGTAAAATTAAAAAATTACTATAATCATTTGCAGCTTCAAAATTTTTTGGATCCAGTGTTACAGCTTTTTTATATAAACTATCAGCCTGAGAATATGAATTCATCTTTTCTTTTAACAGAGCATAATAATAGTATGTATAAGAATCATTTGGATCTGTCCTGAGTGCTTTTTTATACAAATCTTCTGATTCTTCAAACTTGTTCATTTCAAACAAAGAATAAGCCCAGCCGCTGATAGCATCTGTGAAATCAGGATCGATCTCAAGAGCATTTTCATACATATTAATTGACTCCTCATATTTCCCCTGGTCAGAAAGAATATATCCATACAAAGTGTATGCCATAACGTCATCAGTAACAGGAGGCTGAGTAATGGAATAGTTGATCATTTCCATTGCAAGCTCTTTATTTAAGTGATCCGAACCGTAAGAATAGTAATAATAATATGCAAGCATATAAGGCTGAGTATAGAGAATTATATGTTTTGCAGATTCATAAATAAGAGAATCTATACTATTCAGATCTCCGGTGTAGGTCATTGCCGGTTCACCGACTATGCGGGTAGTCATCAATAATTTTTTATCCGATACCACAATTTCGCCGGTAATCTTTATCTGTTTTTTTCCAAGAAAATTTTTGACATGTCTGATCAGAGAGTTTATGGATATACCTGAGCCCGGTATTACAATTTCCATTTGGGCATCATACATTACAGGATTGAAGTCAAGAAGTGGAAAAGAAGTATCAGCCTGACTTTCGATCTTTATAATGTTATCGAGTAATTTATTGACAACAGCCTGTCCGGTGATATTTTGTTTTTCGAGATCCATTGGAACCTGGAAGACTTCGATCACTACTTTATCTTTATTGAACTCTTTATAAACAAATAAACAGATCACGATAATCACTGCAATAATTATCATATCCAGTGCAATCGATCTGAAGGAGCTGAGCTTCTTGGAAGCAGATTCTATCTTCTGAGGTTTCGGATTATTTTCAGGAGTTGTTGAAATAATAAGTATTAAAAATTAAAAATAAATTCAGTTTAATTTTAAAAGAATTAAACAATTCAGTGAAGTCCAAAAAATTTATTTATTAGAATAAATTTTGCTAAATATAACTTATTTATTAAAATATTCTGATAAATAACTCAAAACGATTTAGACGTTTGTAAAAATAATTAATTTAAAATTAAGATTCTTTCATTTAATCTCACTCCTGAAATATTTATATTTGTAAAAAAGTCATGGAAGGAAACAACACTGAAGTTTCTGAAAATCATTTTCCTGAAGATCCAAAGTCAACAAATATTCAAAATGGATCAATTCAGAAGATTTCAAATATACAAAAGGTTTCTAATTTTCAAATTTTAATAATTTTGATATTTTCAGGTTTTACAATTTTTAATATAGCTTTATCAATTTTTATAGTAATAAGAAAATTCACTTAAGAAAAAAATAATTATCATTTCATTGCCCGTCAGTTATTTCATTAATAAATCAGGTTTAATAAAAGCATCCGGAACAGACCTTACGGATTTTATAAACAGAATGTCTACAAATGACTTCAGGAGTTTTCCCGAAGGAGAATGCAGATATACTGTGCTTACCAGTGATAAAGGAAGAATAATAGATCTTGTAAATTTTGTTAATTTCGGGGAAGAAAAATATCTTATTTGTACATCCGGATTTGAAGAAAAAATAATTGCACATCTTGATAAATATATAATTATGGATGATGTAAAGTTAGAAATAGCCCGGGGTGAGTATTCAAGAATAACAATTTTTACAGATGAATATGAATCACTTTCCTCAGATCTGTTTAATATAAAATGTGAAAAAGATAAAGCTTACAGAATAAATAAAAGTGATATCCTTTTTTTAAGTGATGGAAAAATAAAGACACTTAATATTATTTGCGAGGAAAAGGATGTGAGCGTATATAGAAATCTGATGAAAGATTTAACTGCACTTACTTTTGATGAATATGAATTCAAAAGAATCAGCAATCTTATTCCTGAGGGTGAAAATGAATTTAACGATCAGATCAATCCAATGGAATGCGGTTTGGAAAAATATATTTCTTTTAAAAAAGGATGTTATATAGGGCAGGAAGTTATTGCGAGAATTGATTCACAGGGAAAAATACCTAAGAGCATGGTCAGTATAGTTTCAGATAAAGAAATCATTAGAAGTGATAAAGTTATTAATTCTAATAGTGACAGGGAAACCGGTTTTATTTCAAGTGTAATTAAAAATGATGATAAATATTATGGACTGGCATTTTTAAGAAGGACAGAACTTGTTGAAGAAAATAAATTCTATGTTCTAAGGGATGGAAATAAAAACGAGATCAATATTCTGAAAAAGGAAATTGAATCGGAAACGAAAAGCTTTATGTAATGAGATGATACAACTTTGATTCAGCATTCAGAGAGAACGAAGAGTACGTGACTCTACCTGAACAAAGGAAGCAATCTGTATTTGCAAATTAGCACAATAAAAAATTTAATAAATATATAACTTAACATGAATAAAAAAACATTAAAAATTCTCGGCAAAGAAAATGAATATCTGCTTAGTCATAAATGTAAAACCATCAGTAAAGATATGCTGCACCTACCTGGAAGTGATTTTATAGACAGGGTTTGGAAAGATTCTGACAGAAGTCCCAATGTGCTCAGAAACATGCAGTCAATATATAATTCAGGCAGACTGGCAAAAACGGGATATGTATCGATATTACCAGTGGATCAGGGAATCGAACATTCAGCCGGAGCGTCATTTGCTCCGAATCCGATATATTTCGATCCTGAAAATATAGTAAAGCTGGCAATAGAAGGCGGCTGTAATGCAGTTGCTTCGACACTAGGAGTACTGGGATCTGTATCACGAAAGTTTGCTCACAAGATTCCTTTTATATTAAAGATAAATCACAATGAGTTTTTATCTTATCCGAATAAATATGATCAGATAATGTTTGCAGATATAGATCAGGCATTTGACATGGGAGCAGTTGCAGTAGGTGCGACAATTTATTTTGGATCAGATGAATCAGCGACACAGCTTCAGGAAGTAGCACAGGCATTTTCATATGCGCATGAACTGGGACTTGTAACGATACTTTGGTGCTATCTGAGAAATTCTGCTTTTAATGTAAAAGGAGACAAAGATTATCATTTATCAGCGGATCTGACAGGTCAGGCAAATCATCTTGGCGTGACAATTGAGGCTGATATTATCAAGCAAAAGCTACCCGAAAATAACGGCGGCTATAACGCTTTGAATTTTGGTAAGACGCACAAATTCGTCTATGATAAATTATCTTCTGACAATCCAATTGATCTCACTAGGTATCAGATTGCGAACTGTTACATGGGAAGATGCGGACTTATAAATTCGGGTGGAGCATCCACAGGCAAAGGCGACTCCGATCTGAAAGAAGCGGTTAAAACCGCTGTAATAAACAAACGCGCCGGAGGTATGGGACTTATCTCAGGCAGAAAGGCATTCCAAAAACCAATGAAAGACGGTATTGAACTTCTGAATACAATTCAGGATGTCTATTCCGACGACAGCATTACTATTGCATAAGAAAAAATATTTTAACTTAATAAAATAAAAAATGAATAAACCAAAAAAGAAAGCAATCGCGAAACACAGAAAGAATGCAAAAAAAGTAAAAGCTAAGATCAAAGCTTCTCTTGCTAATAAGAAGCAGTAATTAATTTATTCAGTCTCCGCAGAGTCCGAATAGCACTTGACTCTGTAGGAACAAAGAGTAAATAAAATTAGAATTCATGCAGATTCCCGCATATGCGGGAATGAATTTGTATGAAGGAATAAATAATTAATTTGCTTTTTCATTTTATATTTCTAAACAATTTAAATTCACTAAAGCTGTGAATTAAATGAAAAAATTTATCTTAGTATTTTTTTTAACATTCACAGCGGGTTTTACACCGATTGCTGCAAAGTATGTAGTCGGTGCAATCTCACCACTCTCACTTGCATTCCTTAGATTCGGAATGGCGACCTTACTCCTATTAATAGTATTCTATTACAAAAAAGGAAATTTCAAAATTGATAAAATAGACTGGCTTAGATTTTTTATTTTGGGATTGTTAGTAATTCCAATAAATCAATATTGTTTTCTTATTGGAATAAATCTTTCGGAAGCATCTCATTCAGGAATATTATATGCCTGCACTCCATTGATTGTATATCTGATCTCAATAAAGCAGAAAGATGAAAAATTTGAATTGAAAAAGTTAATAACAATTTCTCTTACAATAGTCGGAATACTTGTAATCTTTTATGAAAATTTAATTACACCAAAAATTCCGGGCGTAAATTATATGCTTGGAGATTCTCTCCTGTTCATGGCTGTGGCTTCATGGTCAATGTATCTTGCATTCAGTCAGCCGATGATAAAAAAATACGGAGCTTTAAAAACTATGACGATTTCATTTGTGATCGGTATTGTAATGTACATACCTGTTTTTCTTTATGATGTAAATAATCTGACATTTGAGAATGTAAATATATATGTCATTTTAGGATATATACATCTTACTTTTTTAGTAGCATTTGGAAGTTATTTTCTTTACAGCTATTCTACGAAGTTAATAAAGACAAGTACTTTGACAACCATGACAAATACAGCTCCTGTTATCACTATTCTGTTTTCTTGGTTATTATTAAATGAAAAATTATCTTATTTTTTTGTTGCAGGTGCAATAATAACTATGACAGGAGTTGTATTAACTCAAAGACTGAAAGACGAAAATTTAATTAAGAATCTTGAAAGACCGTATATAAATGAAAGAAAGCAGTAAAACAGTTTCGGATAAAAAAATAAAAGTAGCAGTGCAGTCTCTTTATACTGCAGTGTTTATTACTTTGATAAAGATCGTTGCTGCTTTTTTCAGCGGTAGTCTTGGAATTCTTACTGAAGTATTTAATTCAGGAATTGATATTTTTGTATGTATCGTTACAATTTTATCAATAAAATATTCTTCCAGACCTCCTGATAAAGATCATAATTACGGACATGAAAAAGCCGAAAATTTTTCAGCACTGTTTCAGGTTTTCATTCTTTTTATTACTTCATCGGTTATAATATATGAAGCTATTAACAGACTTTTTATAAAGGAAGAAGTTGAACTAAATATTAATATCTGGATAATTGGTTCGATCATATTTACAATTTTAATTGACATTAACAGAGCAAAGAAACTTAAAGCAATTGCAAAGGAAACAAACTCGAGTGCACTGGAAGCGGATGCATTACATTTCTCGAGTGATATCTGGAGTTCATCAGTAGTCCTTATCGGATTACTTCTGACCTATCTGAATATCAGCAGGATCGCTGATACGATAGCTGCTTTAGTAGTAACTATTTTCATAATTCATCTTGGGTATAAACTGTTGAAAAAATCCATAAATTTATTAATGGATAAAGTACCGGAAGGATTATATGAAAAAATAAAATACGAGACGTTACTAGTAAAAGGAGTAGAAGGAATAAACAGCTGCAGGATCCGTACTTCAGGATCCATCACATATATTGATATGACAATTGAGATCAGCAGGTTAGTACCTTTTTCCAAAGCACATGATATAATGGATAATGTCGAAAAAAGGATTAAAGAAATTTCTGAAAATACCGATATTGTAATTCATTCTGAACCTGTTGAAACAAAAGATGAAACGATCAATGATAAGATCAGAATCATAGTAAATGATTTTGGATTAAAATGTCATGACATATATTCTCATAGAATTAATAATGAAATTTTTTCTGAGCTGCATATAGAAGTGGACAATACAAATGATCTGACAAAAGCGCACAGTATAATTACTGATGTAGAAAAAGAAATACTTGAAAAGATCGATGTGATCTCACAGCTTAAGATCCACATTGATGAGCCAAGCGAGATTGTTTTTGATACAACTGACATTACAGATAATTCAACGGAATTGATCCGGGAGGTAAACAGAATAATTGATGAAAATGAGAATGTACTTTCCAGTAACAGCATTCAGGTGGTCAGTACAAACGGCAAGATCAGGGTCTCTCTTAACTGTGTATTTGATTATATAAATTCTTTTGACGAAGTGCATGATTTTGTAACTCAGCTTGAAAGTAAAATATATCTCAGCCTGAAAGAAAATTATCCGAAACTGTCTAACGTGATCATTCATTCAGAACCGTCAGAGACTAGTTCAGATAATTTTAAATAATAAATATTAAATATTAAATAATAAATTTTTACTAAGAAAAAGATAATGTATAAAATAAAAGCAGGGCTGTTTGGACTTGGTCATCTGGGAAAGACTCATTTAAAACTTATCAAAGAGATTTGCAATGAGCGCGAAGATGTTGAACTTGCAGGGATTTATGATACCGATACAGAGAAAAATAAAATGCTTTCCGATGAAAATAATTTGGATGTAAACAGTTCTGCCGAAGAACTTTTAAAAAAGATCAATACTGCTGTGATAGTGACGCCGACCTCTACGCATTTTGAACTTGCATCAAAATGTATCGAACAGAATATTAATACATTCATTGAAAAGCCTGTGACAGAGACTACCAAGCAGGCAGTTGAATTATTAAAGCTTGCCGACAATAAAGATATTAAAATTCAGATCGGACATATTGAGAGATTTAATCCGGCAATACTTTCACTTGATTCATATAATATTTCACCATTATTTATAGAGACGCACAGAATGTCACAGTTCAATCCGAGAGGAACTGATGTATCTGTGGTACAGGATCTAATGATTCATGACATTGATATTATTCTGAATCTTGTCAAATCACCTGTTGAGTCAATTCATGCAAATGGAGCTTCGATACTGAGTGAAAAGATTGACATAGCTAATGCAAGATTACAGTTTAAGAATGGCTGCGTGGCAAATATTACTGCATCCAGAATTTCTCTGAATAAAATGAGGAAGATGAGACTGTTCCAGAAGAATGCATATTTATCGATAGACTTTTTACAAAACACTTCAGAAGTATTCAGACTGTCTGACAATAAAGACGATACAGGGTTTGCTGTGACGGAGGTGGAACAAGGTGATAAGAAGCTGAAGATATTTTATGAAAAGCCTGAGATACCTGAAGTAAACTCACTGAAGTATGAGCTGAACAGATTTTTTGATTCGATAATTAAAGATGAAGAACCTCTGGTCACTTTGACAGATGGTTTACAGGCACTTGAAGTTGCAAATAAAATAATAGAAGAAATAGAAATTGCACAGATAAAAAAATAATATTATTTAATAAATTAAGATTAAATTATTATGTTCAAAATTGCACACATATCTGATACTCATCTGAGATTAGATGACATTAACGGAGGCGGTAAAGCTTTTGTAGAATTAATGGAAGATATCAAAAAGAAAAATTGTGATCATGTAATATTGTCAGGTGATCTGGTGGATAATGTGAATGAGAAGGACTTCAGATTTGCAAAAGAATTACTTAAAAATTATGATTTAGTAAGAGGTGATAAATTTACATTAGTACCGGGAAATCATGATATTTTTGGCGGAGCTGAAATGGGAATTGAAGGATTAAAATTTATATTTAAATGCAGCAATGCAGACTATGATCTTAATGTAAAAATATTTGCTGAGCATTTTAATGAATCATTTCCAGAGACAATTGAATTTCCGTATCTGAAAATTTTTGATAATGTTGCTATCATTGCATTGAACAGTATTGACAGATGGGACATAAAAAAGAATCCTGAAGGGTCGAACGGCAGAATTGATAAAATGGAATTTGAAAATCTTGAAAAACTGCTGAGTATAAAGAAAATCAAAAAGATGATAAAGATTGTAGTACTTCATCATCATTTCGGACTGCCTGAATCAACCGAAGAAAATCCTGCTCATCCTGTTTGGCTGGCCGGTATTGATGTAAAAATGAAATTATATGGAAAGAAGAAACTTCTGAAATTATTAGAAAAATATAAAGTAAAAATGATCCTTCACGGACATACACATATTTCAGAAATCTATACTAAAGGAAACATAGTAATTATAAACAGCTCAGCATCAGCTATACCACTAACAGATGACAGAGTACGAAGTTATCACATAATAGAAATTCCCGGAAAAAAAGATGAAGAGAGAGAAATTAAAATAGAAAAGGTGATCATTCCCTGATGAGGATTTCAATTGAAAATCAACTTATTGGAAAGATAGGAAGTATTGCTGACACGAATAAAGTAACAGCATATCTTGTCGGCGGATATGTTCGTGATCTGATAATGGAAATTGACGGTAATGATATTGACATAATGGTAACCGGTGACGGGATTTCATTTGCAAGGACAGTGGCAAAAGAATTTGGCAGGGAATTAAATTCAGTTTATAAAAATTTTGAGACAGCATTGCTGAATGTTGATGAATATAAAATCGAATTTGTCTCAGCAAGAAAGGAAAGTTATGACAGAGGGTCACGTAAACCGTTAGTAGAGACGGCTTCATTAGAGGAAGACATTTCGAGGAGAGACTTCACGATCAATGCACTTGCTGCAGGAATAAACGAAAAAAACTTCGGAGAAGTGATTGATAATTTTCACGGATTGAAAGATATTGAAAATAAAATAATCAGAACTCCATTAGATCCTTATAAAACATTTGATGATGATCCTCTCAGGATAATGCGTGCGGTAAGATTTGCGTCGAGATTTGATTTTAAGATTGAGGAAAATACATTTAATGCGATCAGAGAAATGCGGCATAGATTATCAGATGAAGGAGTAGTTTCACAGGAGAGGATCACACATGAATTTCTGCTGATACTGATGACAGATAAGCCGTCGATCGGTCTGGATCTTTTATACAGAACTGGTGTGATGGAAATAATTTTCCCAGAGATAGCTGCACTTGAAGGTGTAGATCAGCGAAAAGACTTTCATCATAAGAATGTATTTTATCATACATTAAAGGTGATTGACAATATTGTACCAAATACAAATAATGTGTGGCTGAGATTTGCTGCGCTAGTGCATGATATTGCTAAGCCGAGGACAAAGAAATTTGTAGAAGGAACCGGATGGACATTTCATTCACATGAGGAAGTCGGTGCAAGGATGATGAAGAAGTTGTTTGTAAGATTAAAACTGCCGATGACGAAACTTGATTATGTAGAAAAACTGGTACGGATGCATCTCAGACCGATCCCGCTTGCAAAAGATGATGTCACAGATTCAGCGATCAGAAGACTTGCAGCAGATGCGGGTGAAGAACTTGTTGACCTGTTGACTTTATGCAGAGCTGATATTACTTCAAAAAATCCTGATAAGGTTAGTAAGTTTTTAGATAATTATACAAAAGTTGAAAAGAGAGTTGTCGAAGTTCAGGAAAAAGATGAACTAAGAAATTTTCAGTCTCCTGTAAGAGGTGATGAAATTATGAAGCTGTTCGGACTTGAGCCGGGCAGGATAATTGGAGTATTCAAACACAAAATTGAAGAAGCTATTTTAGAAGGGGAGATACCGAATAATTATGATGCAGCGAAAGAATATTTATTGAAAATTAAAGAGGATGTTCTTAATAGTTAAAAGTTAGTAGTTAATAGTTAATTTCTGAATTTTTTTATTTATCCATTACTTATTTATTTTCCAAATCTCAAATCTCAAATCTCAAATCTCAAATCTCAAATCTCAAATCTCAAATCTCAAATCTTTATTTTCTAATCTCAAATTTTAAATCTTTATTTTCAAATCTTAACTTTCAAACCTTAACTTTCAAACCTTAATTTTCAAACCTTAATTTTCAAACTCACCCGGCACATTAATTTCTAATATTATCTGCAGAAAAAAATTTAAATATATATAGATTTTCAATGGGTATTTCTCAGTATTGGATATTCATAAATTATTAGATAATTGCAATTTTACAAAAATTAAACTGGGTATTCTTTTAACAAACTGTCTTTGAAACAAAACCAGCAAATTATTAATTTTATTAAATTTTTTAAAAATCTAATTTAATTAAACAAATGATTCGCAAAATTACTTTTACTTTTGTAATGATCCTGATGGTTTCAGGAACATTATTTTCGCAGGACAAACAGGACTGGAAATGGATGCATCCATCTACACAGTCTAATTTACTTAGGAAGATCAAGATGGTCGATGAAAATACATGGGTTACAGCAGGTGCAAACGGAACTTACATGCAGACTACCAACAGCGGCAACAACTGGTATTTCCATCACTTTGCAGGAGAAGCAGATGCAAATTTGAGAACCACACAGAATTATGACATGTGGTTTTTTAATCAAAATACCGGAATAGTAGTAGGAGATCAGGGATATATAGGTAGGACTGTAAACGGCGGTGTAAGTTTTGATACAGTAAGTGCAGGTCTTATTGAAACAAATAAGAGAAACTGGGCAGTCTGGTTTGCAGATGCAAATACAGGTTACATTGCTTCAGGTAGTCAAAACGCATTTACAACAAAGCTTTTAAAAACGACTAATGCAGGATTAACATGGGCAATAGTATTTTCTTCTAACACAAACTATGCAGTTTCTATAGGCGGATCAGATGCTAACAATGTAACTGCTTCATATTCAAACGGAGTTACAATCACTACAGCAAACGGCGGAACTACCTGGACTGAATCAGCAGGGGTAGTTCTTTTTCAAATTCCTTATAATATTGAATTCTTAAATTCAAATACAGGATTTGCATGCGGCACAGGTGGACAATTCAGCAGGACAACAAACGGCGGAGCTAACTGGCAGTCGATAGCTACTCCTCAGATTGACTGGGCTTATTTTCAGATTAAAATAGTTTCGGAAACTGAAATATATTTAGTGGGTGATCCAAGTTTTCTTTACAGATCATCAGATCAGGGAGCAACGTGGACAACGCTTTCTTTAAGTGTATCCGGACCTGCAACTACTTTTATCTGGTATTCTATGGATCATGTAGGTTCAACTTATGTATTGTCCGGTGATTACGGCGTAGTTGCAAAATCAACTGACGGATGTGCAACCTGGAATTCGGAATCTGATTTACTAAAGACAGCTTTAAATTTTAATATTACAACTATACCCGGAACGAGTAAATACTGGATAATTGGAAGACCTCATACAGCGACTACCGGTCAGATAATGTATTCTTCAAACAGCGGTACGAACTGGACTACATACGGTATAGGAGTTACAGGTGATTTCAATGATATATCAATGATTAATGAAAATACAGGATACGTTACAGGGCAGAACAGTCAGGTTTATAAAACAACAGACGGTGGAGTTTCCTGGGTAATGAAAACTAAACCGCATCCAACTAATTATACATTATATAATTGCGACTTTATAGATGAAAATACAGGCTGGGTCTTTGTAAATTTTGCTACAGTATCTGGCGGTAATGTATTTAAAACTACAGACGGTGCAAATACATGGACTCAATATACAACCGGTGCAAGCAGTGAGAATATTTATTCAGCAGAAATGCTAAACGCCAATACAGGTTATACTACAATGAATCAGTCAAACAGACCTGTTTATAAAACTACAAATGGAGGTGTAAACTGGTCACCACTGACTACAGGATTAACCGGAAGTATCAGAAGTGTAACATGTCCGGATGATACAACGGTTTATATCTGTCAGACAAGTGGTACCAACAGAGTTGCAAAGTCAACAAATTCAGGAGCAACATGGACTTTAATATCAATGCCTGCAACAGGAGATTTTACGAGCATTGATTTCAAAGATGCTAATACAGGTTATGCCTGCGGAAACAGTACAACAGTAGTTTGCAGAACTACAAACGGAGGAGTAAACTGGACTTTCCAAAATACACACACTATCACACAAGGAAAAGTTTTTGTTACTCAAGGTGATACTGCTTGGGTACTCGGTGGTAATGCTGCGGTCATGAGATATACAGGAAATAATTCTCAGCTTAAACTGAATCTTACTGTGCTGATGGAAGGTATGTATTCTCCCGGCACAAATGATCTTTCATTATCTGATGATGTGAAAGTATATCTCAGAAATTCCACAGCCCCATATGCAATAGTAGATTCAGCGACAGCAGTTATTGATTCACTTTCATTCACAGGATCTTTTACATTCCCTAATGCTCAGTCAGGTCAGTATTATATAGTTGCTAAATACAGAAATACTATTGAGACATGGAGTAAGGCGGGTGGTGAATTAATTTTGGATAAAGGAACTATCAATACTTATAACTTTACAACAGCTGCAGCACAGGCATTTGGAAGTAATCAGATCTTAATTGGATCTAAATATTGTAATTTCAGTGGTGACATAAATAATGATGGAACAGTTGATCTGGGAGATCTTGGATCAATAGATAATGATGCAGCTAATTTTGTGACAGGTTATGTAACCAATGACTTGAACGGTGATGACGCAGTTGATCTCAGTGATATTAGTATAGGTGATAATAATGCGAATAATTTTGTACAGAAAATAACTCCTTAAAAGTTAAGAGTTAGTTAATAGTTAATAGTTAATAGATAATAATTAATATTTAGTAAATATAGTTAGTTAGTTTAGTTAGTAATAAATAGTTAGTTAGTTAGTTAGTTAGTTGGAAAAAGGCGGGTCTTTGGGCTCGCTTTTTTTTTTGAGAAAAGTTGATCTAAACTTTAATTATTTGAGCAATATACTTTACAATTTTTTTTTAAAATTAATTTAATTAGATTGAACAACCTCAATTAATCCCCATACAAATATTTAACATTTATATTTTTTTAAATAAATTAATTTTACAATGAAAAAAGTAATTACAGATCTTAAGAAAGGCAGATATTTTTTACATTTTAGTCTGCTGGTAATTTGTACAGTAATTTTCTTTGCTTTTAATTCTGCTGAAGATGCAGTAATAAGCAGTAACAACATGAGTCCTGAGTGGAATGCTTTCCATACTGTTTCACTTCAGGATGATTATACTCTGGGTATCCCAGTACAAGGTGAACCAGGAATTACTGTAACAGTCCAGGAAATCATGGACAGGGAAGCAATGCTTCCTGCAGATATTTATCTAAAACCAAAACCAAAGACCAATCCGGAATTTGAAATTGAAATGCCGGAAAAGCAGGTAAGTCCAAATGCACCAGATGTTTCTCAATGGCCGGTTCTGTCTGAAGATGAAGTTAAAAAAGAAATTCAGCAAACAGATAATCCTCAGACTATCGGGACTAATTTTCAGGGGCCAAAATTATCTGAATCAGGATATTTACCGCCTGATACACAAGGTGATGTAGGACCTACACAGGTGTTGATCGCAGCTAACGGCAGAATAAAAGTGTATAATAAAGCAGGTGTCGTTGGCGGACTGAATTCTGATCTTGATGTGTTTTTTAATTCTGTAAGAAATGGAGCCGGAATTTCAGATCCGCATGTCAGATATGACAGACTTACACAGAGATGGTATGTGGTTGCCATTAATACTCAGGCAGGACCTAACAGAGTAGTTATTGCCAGAAGTTCAGGTCCTACAATTACAAACTTAGCAAGTTTTACTTTTTTCCAGTTCACAGCAAATCTACCCGGATCACTTTCAGGTTTTGCAGATTATCCGACATTAGGTGTTGATAATAATGCTCTGTATATCGGTATGAATATGTTTAATAATAATGTTACTGCATATCTTGGAACAAATGGTTATGTGGTCAATAAATCAAATCTCAATGCAGGTTCACTTACTGTAACAGCTTTTACATTATTTTCTAACGGTGGAGCTTCCGGTCCACAGACTCCGCAGGGAGTTCAGAATGATGATCCGAATTCGACTGAAGGATATTTTGTTGGAGTAGATCCATATGTATACAGTGTACTTTCAGTCAAAAGGGTGATCAATCCGGGTGCTACTCCTTCTGTTTCAGGAAATTACGCAATTACAGTTCCTTCAACAGGTGCACCTGAAACTGCTCCTCAAACAGGCTCAACTAAGAGACTTGATGCTCTTGACGACAGACTTTTTGCTGCTGAGCTTCATAAAAATAAGATAACAGGTTCTCAGACATTATGGACAGCACATAATATTGAAGTTAATTCAAGTGGTGTTGCATCTTCCACCGGCAGCAGAGACGGATGCAGATGGTATGAACTTACAAATATGACTTCGACTCCTGCATTACTTCAGTCAGGAACTTTGTTTGATCCGGCAGGGTCAAATCCGCGATATTATATTATCCCAAGTGTGGCAATGTCAGGACAGGGACATATGGCTCTCGGATGCAGCAGTGCAGGATTAGCAAACCGTCCTGAAGTCCAGGTTGCAGGCAGATACAGAACTGATGCAGCAGGTACAATTCAGTCACCAATTTTAGCTCAAAGCAGTACTTCAGTTTATGGAGTTCAAGGTGGTACTACTCAGAGGTGGGGAGATTATTCACAGACTGTAGTCGATCCAAATGATGACATGACAATGTGGACTTTTCAGGAATATTGTGATGCTACGAATTCATGGAGTGTAAGAGCAATACAACTTATAGCACCGCCACCGGCGACTCCTTCTGCTTCAAATGTTACAGACATTATGCAGGGTCTTCCTTCAGTGAATATTGTAATCACTGGAAATTCAATTTCTAATTCAGAATTTTTCGATCCGGGTAATGATGCAGGCGGACCGGGTTATGCAAACAGAATTGCTGCATCAATTTCAGGAACTGTTACAGTAAACAGCATTACATTTAATTCCCCTACACAGGTTACTTTAAATATTTCGACCGTTGGTTCACCGACAGGATTGAAGAACATTACCGTTACAAATCCTGACGGACAGAATAGAACAGGTAATAATCTTATCAATGTAACTGCACCGGCTACATTAAATCTAACAGCTTACATTCAGGGATTTTATAATGCGGGTTCTAATACTATGGTAAGAGATACTATGACAGTTTTTTTAAGAAATAATACTGCTCCATATGCTGTAGTAGATCAGGCAAAAGTTTATCTTTCAAATACAGGAACAGGTGTTTATGTATTTAATAATGCAGTGAACGGTGTGAATTATTATCTGCAGCTAAAGCAGAGAAATCTGATCGAGACATGGAGTAAATCTCCGGGTCAGAGTTTTACAGCTTCAGTACTGAATTATGATTTTACAACAGCTTCGGCTCAGGCATACGGAAGTAATCAGATCATCGCAGATAATTCACCTGTAAAGTATGCAGCTTATAATGCAGATGCAAATCAGGATGGAATTGTCGATCTTGCTGATGGAGGAATGATTGATAATGACGCATTCAGTTTTATTACAGGCTATGTTGTCACTGATGCAGATGGCGATGGATTGGTGGATCTGGCTGATGCTACACTAGCAGATAATAATACTAATAACTTTGTGACAAAGTCTATTCCGTAATTAATAGTTAGTAGTTAATAGTTAGCAGTTAATAGTTAGTAGTTAATAGTTAGTAGTTAATAGTTAGTAGTTAATAGTTAGTAAATTTATTTAGTTAAAAAAAGGCGGGTCTTTGGGCTCGCTTTTTTTTTGTAATATTTTTTAATCTCCAACTTTAATCTTTGAAGAGATGAATTAAATTTTTTTGAATAAATTTATTGAATCTTTAAAATGATTTCCCGACGGTTTTTGCAAGTATAAATATTTTGTATATTTTTAATACATAAATTTGAGTAGATTAATACAGATTAAACGGGAGACAATTGATTTCACTTAAATACATATATTTTCTTACAAAGGTAAAAAAGCTTGGAAATAACAGGATAAAGAAAATTCTGAAGGCAGTTCCTGACGAAGATGATTTTTTTAATTGCAGCAGAAATGATCTGAAATTAATAGATGGAATTGATTCTTCAGTCTCTGCAGAAGTGATCAGGGAAACCGAAAAAAGATCTTTTTATGATGATGAATTTGAAAAGGAATTTGACAGATCCATTAAAAAAGGTATTCGAATTGTTTCCATTCTTGATAATGATTATCCGGAAAATCTTAAAATGATCTATGATGCTCCTGCCTTACTCTACATTAAAGGTAAGACTGAAAAGTCTGACAGATATTCACTCAGCATTGTCGGCACAAGAAATCCAACAGAATACGGAAAATATACCTGTGAAAAATTTGCTCAGCAGCTTTCTGAATTTGGCATTCCAGTTATCAGCGGGTTTGCAAGGGGAATAGATTCGATCGCTCACAGAGAATGTATTAAACAAGGTAATCTTACTTATGCAGTTTTAGGATGCGGAATTGACGTTATTTATCCGCCTGAAAACAGGAAATTGTATGATGAAATTATTAATAACGGAGTTTTTATTTCTGAATTTTCGCCGGGATCAATACCGGATAAAATGAATTTTCCCAAAAGGAACAGGATCATCAGTGGCATCAGTATAGGAAGTATAATTATCGAAAGCGGTATAAAAGGAGGGTCACTTTTGACTGCAGATTTTGCAAATGATCAGAACAGAGAAGTATTTGCTGTCCCAGGGTATATTAATTCCAGACAGTCTGACGGAACGAACGAACTTATCAAAAAAGGTCAGGCAAAGTTAGTGACATGTATAGATGATGTGTTAATAGAACTGGAATTTAAGCTCAAAAGATTTTTAAATAAGGAAAAAGAAATTTCAGATAATAAAAAAGAAATGGTTCTTAGCAGTACTGAAAAAAAATTATATGATCTGATTGGATTTGAAATGAAGAATATTGATAGGCTGAATGAAGAAAGCGGATGTCCGGTGTCAGATTGTCTTGTAAGTCTTCTTACATTAGAATTCAAAGGACTGATAAGACAATTACCGGGAAAGAATTTTATGAGATTATAAAGAATTTGACTTGGAAAAATTTAAAATAGACGACAGAATATTTACTACTGATTTTGCCTGTAATATTTCAAAATGCAAAGGTGCCTGCTGTACATTAAAAGGTGCGGGCGGGGCTCCGCTTTTAGAAAAGGAGATCAATGAGATCAAATCATCTTTGAAATCTGTCAAGAAATATCTCTGTGAAGAAAAAAATAGGATCATTGATCAGGATGGATTTACAAATGGTACAGGAGATGATCTTGAACTGAAAAGTATGGATGATGAAGATTGTGTGTTTGTATTTCGTGAAGAGGGGATTGCTAAATGCGCTTTTGAGAGAGCTTATTTTAATGATGAAATTAAATTCCGAAAACCAATATCCTGTCAGTTATTTCCGATAAGAATTTCAGGAAAGAAAAGAAATACATTGAGATACGAAGAGATCTATGAATGCCGTGATGCCCTTGATGAAGGAAAAGAAAAGAATATCAAAATGATCGATTTTCTAAAAGAATCTCTGACCCGAGAATACGGAAAAGAATTTTATAAAAATTTAAAAGAAAAGTTCGGATATAAATAATGCTGAATCAAAATCTATCACAAAAATTATCGCAAAAGTTACTTCCAAAAATTGTATTAAATCAGAATATACTTGCCATACCTACACTTGCTCTAGATACAATAATCAAACGAGAGCTTGAACTCAATCCAATGCTTGAAGAAGGACCGGAATTAGATCAGGATATTGAAAAGTCTGCTGAACAAAATTCCGAAACTACTGAAATTAAAGGAGAGGAAACTACTGAAGAAAATTATGATAAGGATGATGAATATAACTGGGATGAATATTTTGAAAATGAATCAGATAATGAACCTTATTATACTTCAGGCGGTGCCGGTAGTGAAAATGAATTTGACAGAAATAATATTCGTGAAGAAGAACAATCAATGTATGACAACCTAATTGTTCAGCTTCATTTGTTTGATCTTTCAAAAAGGGAAATTTTCATTGGTGAAGAAATAATATGGTCTCTTGACAATGACGGATATTTTAAGGAATCTTTAGAAGCTGTACTCGAAGATACAGATGTAAAAAAAAGAGGTACTGAATTTGAAAATGACAATTTTTCAGAAGAGGATATTTTGAATATGCTTGAATATATTCAGGTTAATATTGATCCACCCGGAATTGCTGCACGTGATCTGAAAGAGTGCGTGATTATTCAGGTAAAAAGATCGAACATAAATGATAGAATAAAAGAGAATACGATTAAAATATTTACAGAATATTTTGATGATATGAAACATAAGCGATTTGAAAAACTTTCAAAGGAGCTGGATATAAATATGGAAGAGGTAAAGGAGATATTTGAATTTGTACATACCCTTAATCCAAAACCCTATTCACAGGATACTGATGCGAATGTGGGTTACATTGTTCCGGATCTTATTGTAAAAAAAACAGAAGATAAATATGAAGTTTATCTGAATGAAAAGTTTACTCCTTCATTAAGGATCAGCCGGACATACAGCGATATGTACACCAAGGATAAAAAGAACCTTGACAGTAATACCAAAGAATATCTGCTGAACAATTTTAATAAAGCGAAGTGGTTTATTGACGCAATTAATTCTAGACGTGAAACGATGATCAAAATTATGGAAGCTATTATAAACAGGCAGAAGGAATTTTTTGAAAATAACGGAGAAAATTTAAATCCTGTATTTGAAAAAGATATTGCCGAAGATATTAGAATGGATAATTCCACAATCAGTAGGGCAGTCAAAGGTAAGTATGTTCAGACAGACTTTGGAATATATAATATGAGATCGTTTTTTTCAAATTCAATTCCTAATAAAGATGGCAGTGATATCTCAACTATTGAAGTGAGAAATAAAATAAAAGAGATCATTGAAAAAGAGGATAAATCAAATCCTCTTACAGATCAGGAGATATCAGAAATATTAACCAAGTCCGGATTGAAAATTGCAAGACGTACAGTGGCAAAATACAGAGAGTCTGTAGATCTGCCGATCGCAAAACAAAGACGCGAAATAATTAATTAAATATAAAAATTGAAAATTAAAAACAAAAATAGAATCAGATCGACTACAGTCATAGGACTTATAAAAGACGGCAAAGCTGTGATAGGCAGTGATGGTCAGGTGACAATGGGGAATACAGTTATGAAGCATAAGACTAAGAAGGTCAGAAAACTTTATAATGGAAAAGTACTTGCAGGATTTGCCGGATCTACTTCAGATGCATTTACGTTATTTGAAAAATTTGAAAGCAAGCTTGATCAATATAAGGGAAATCTGTCAAGAGCCGCAGTGGAGCTGGCTAAGGAATGGAGATCGGATAAATATCTTAGAAGACTTGAAGCATTACTTGCGATCATTGACAGTGAAAAAGCTCTTATAATTTCAGGTACCGGTGATATAATTGAACCGGATGACGGCATTGTTGCAATTGGTTCGGGTGGTCAGTTTGCTCTTGTATCAGCGAGAATGCTTTTGAAATATTCCAAACTATCCGCAAAAGAAATAGTAGAAGAGTCATTGAAACAGGCAGCAGATATCTGTATATATACAAATAGTAATATATCTATTGAAGAATTATAATTATATTAAAACGAAAAAATTAAATTGATAAAAGAAAAAGTGATCACAAAAGATAAACCAAAAAAAGCTACAGCAAAAAAAGAAGTAAAAGTGAAACAGGAGATCAGACAGCTTACTCCTTCAGAGATAGTGGAAGAACTGGACAAATATATAATCGGTCAGCAGAATGCAAAAAAATCTGTAGCAATTGCATTGAGAAACAGATGGAGACGACAGCAGGTGGGAGAAAAAATGAAAGATGAGATAATGCCAAATAACATTATCATGATCGGACCAACCGGTGTAGGTAAGACAGAGATCGCACGCAGAATTTCCAAGCTTGCAAACGCACCTTTTATAAAAGTAGAAGCTTCAAAATTCACAGAAGTTGGATATGTCGGCAGAGATGTCGAATCAATGATACGTGAACTGACAGATCTTTCGGTGAATATTGTAAAGACACATAAGATGGAGGAAGTTGAAATTAAGGCTATGGAAAATGCCGAAGAAAGAATATTAGATATACTACTTCCACCTATGAAAAAATCTGCAAACGGAACTGATGATGAAGCAGCCAGTAAAGATGAAAAAGCTGAAGCTGCTGAATTGAATGCAAGGACAAGAGTAAAACTCCGTGAACAGTTAAGGAAAGGCGCGCTGGACAGCAGGATGATAGAGCTGGATCTTTCGAGTGATAACTTCCCAATGCTGCAGGTTCTTGGACCAATTGGTCTAGAAGAAATGGGAATAAATCTCAATGACATGTTTGGTAATATGATGCCAAAGAAATCCAAGAAAAGAAAATTATCAATTGCTGAAGCAAGAAAGGTTTTGTCACAGGAAGAGTCCGGTAAATTGATTGATATGGATGCTGTGATAAAAGAAGCCACTGATAAAGTTCAGAATTCAGGAATAGTATTTATAGATGAGATCGATAAAGTCGCAGGCAGCAATGCAAAATCACAGAGTCCGGATGTATCAAGAGAAGGGGTTCAAAGAGATCTGCTTCCGATTGTAGAAGGTTCGACTGTGATCACAAAATATGGACCGGTAGTTACGGATCACATTTTATTTATAGCTTCTGGTGCTTTTCACTCTTCCAAGCCCAGTGATCTGATACCTGAGCTTCAGGGAAGATTTCCTATCCGGGTAGAACTTAACAGTCTGGGTGAGGATGAATTTTATAAAATACTGACTCAGCCGGAAAATGCTTTGATAAAACAGTATATGGCGATGTTTGATACTGAAGGAGTAAAGCTAACATTTCAGGATGAAGCTATCAAAGAAATTGCAAGAATAGCAGCGCAGGTAAATGAGCAGGTAGAAAATATTGGTGCGAGAAGACTTCATACTATTTTGACTACAGTACTTGAAGATCTTTTATTCGAAATTCCTGATAAATTTAAAACAAAAAAAATCGAAATTACAAAAGAGTATGTCTGTAAAAAATTAGATCTGATTGTAAAAGACAGAGATCTCAGCAGATATATACTTTAGTCATTTAATAAAATTTTTATGAAAAAATACATTCTGACAGCCCTGATACTTTTTATAAGTTCAAATTCATTTTCTCAGATAAAAAGCAGATCGGATAATATAAATTATTACGCTGGTATTGGATACAAACTTGTATTTCTTACTGATAATACAGCCCGAAATGCTTTTCCTTTTTTTCAGTTATCGAGCGGAGATTTTATGAAAGAGATTACTGGACAATTTGGAGCAGTATTTAGTGAAACAATTGCAGCTGAATTTGCACCGGCATATATGTTTACGACCTCTTATTCAACTGATGGATTTTATTATACTGGTGCAGTAAATGGAAGTCGGTTTTATGTACCGACTGATTCAAGATTATTTGCACTGCCATTAAATCTAAAAGTAAAAGTATTCCCGCAGGGAAAAAATTATACTTCCTTTTTAAATAAAGTATATATAAGCGCAGGTGCAGGTATGATGTATTTTTCTGAAGAAATTATTGCACAGGTTTATACTGATGATATTAACTATAATTACATCGGCTCAGCTAGAGCAGAAGACGAATTTTGGAATTTTAACTATGAGTTTGCAATAGGTCTTGCAAGCTACTCCAAGATCGGCTATGGATTTGAGCTGAGTTACAGAGTTGTACCTTTAGATAATGATGTAAATAAACCTTTGATAACAACTATATCTTCAAACTTCAACAGCGTAAATCTTTCGGCAAATATTATATTCAGTTTTTAAGCAGCTCTCTGGCTATTACAAGTTTCTGAATTTCACTTGTACCTTCATAGATCTGTGTGATCTTGGAATCTCTTAAATATCTTTCTACCAGATATTCTCTTACGTAACCATAACCACCGTGTATCTGAATTGCTTCAAGTGCACAATTCACAGCAGCCTGACTGGCAAGAAGTTTCCCCATTGAAGCTTCTTTAATATAACTTTTACCGCTGTCTTTATTTATTGCTGCGCTGTAAATCATCAATCTTGCAGCTTCTATACTTGTTGCCATTTCTGAAAGCTTAAACTGAATCGACTGAAGCTCAGAAATAGTTGAATCAAATGCTTTTCTTTGCTTGGAATATTTTACAGATGCCTCAAGACTTGCCTGAGCTATTCCTAATGCTTGTGCAGCTACTCCGATCCTTCCGCCGTTCAATGTTTCCATGGCGATCTTAAATCCAATTCCTTCATCTCCAATTAAATTTTCCTTTGGAACTTTTACGTTATTTAAACCTAATGTACACGTATCAGAACTTCTGATCCCAAGCTTGTCTTCTTTTTTTCCAACCTCAAGACCGGGTGTATCTTTATCAATTATGAAAGTTGAAATTCCTTTATAACCTTTGGACTTATCGGTCATTGCCTGAAGGAAATAAAAATCACAATAGACTCCGTTTGTGATCCAGTTCTTAATTCCATTAATAATATAATGATCACCTTCAAGAACAGCTTCAGTTTTTTGTTGAGTAGCGTCACTTCCTGCTTCCGGTTCTGAAAGACAAAATGCTCCAAGTTTCTGACCTGATGCAAGCGGCTTAAGATATTTTTCTTTAAGAAAATCGCTGCCCCACTTTTCAAGACCATAACATACTAAAGAATTATTTACAGACATTATCACTCCTACAGATGCATCTACTTTCGAGATTTCCTCGATAGCGAGTACATAAGAAACAGTATCCATACAGGCTCCTCCCCATTCAGGTGATGCCATCATTCCCATAAAACCAAGCTCGCCAAGTTTCTTTACAATCTCAGCGGGAAATTCAGCATTCAAATCTCTTTCAACTGCAGACGGAGCTATTTCATTTTCAGCAAAATCTTTTGCAGCATCCCGAATCGAGATCTGCTCTTCTGTAAGATCAAAGTTCATATTATATTTTATTTAAATTAATTTTAAATTTATTTTTGTGAATAATGATAAAAGCCTCTTCCGTTCTTTCTGCCAAGATAACCTGCGGCAACCATTTTCTTTAGCAGGGGACATGGTCTGTATTTCGAATCTCCAAGACCATCATGCAAAACATTCATAATCGAAAGACAAACATCCAGTCCTATAAAGTCAGCAAGAGTCAGCGGTCCCATCGGATGATTCATACCGAGTTTCATTACATTGTCAATAGCTTCAGGAGTTGCGACGCCTTCCATTACACAGTACATTGCTTCATTCAGCATAGGCAGTAAAATTCTGTTCGCTACAAAACCCGGATAGTCCTGAACTTCGACAGGAGTTTTTTCGATTTTTTCAGTAAGAGTTTTTATTTTATCAAATGTTTCCTGAGATGTAGCAAGTCCTCTGATGATCTCGACAAGTTTCATTACCGGTACAGGATTCATGAAATGCATTCCAATAACTTTATCAGGTCTGTTTGTAAATGCTCCTATCTCAGTTATCGAAATTGATGAAGTATTGCTCGCTAATACTGCATCAGCACCACAGCATTTATCCAGCTCTGAAAAGATCTTCTTTTTTATTTCAATATTTTCAGTAGCTGCCTCCACTACCAGATCACTGTCAGATGCATCAGACATGTTTACAGTGGTGACAATATTTTTTAATGCTGATACTTTTTGATCTTCAGTCAGCGAACCTTTGCTCACCTGTCTGTCTAAATTTTTTGTGATAGTTGCAATTGACTTATCCAAAAATTCCTGTTTTATGTCAATGAGTTTTACTTTATATCCAAACAAAGCAAATGTATGAGCTATACCGTTACCCATTGTTCCTGAACCTATTACAGCTATATTATTCATTTTATACTTTTTAAAATTCTATAAATTTTTTTAAAAATAATTATACTTTTTCTACTATCAAAGCACTTGCCTCACCGCCGCCAATGCATAATGTCGCAAGTCCTCTTTTTGCATCACGATTATTCATAGCATGAACTAAAGTAGTCAGTATTCTTGCACCGCTTGCGCCGATCGGATGTCCAAGTGCAACAGCTCCGCCGTTTACGTTTACTTTTGCCGAATCAAGACCTGCGATTTTGTTCACTGCAAATGCCTGTACTGAAAATGCTTCGTTAGCTTCAATAAGATCAAGATCCTTCACTTCAAGTTTTGCTTTTTCAAGAACTTTCTTTATTGCATAAGCAGGAGAAGTAGTGAACCATTCCGGCTTCTGTGCGAATGATGCCTGTGCTACAATTTTAGCAAGTGGCTTCAATCCCAGCTCTTTTGCTTTATCTGCTGACATCAAAACTAAAGCAGATGCTCCGTCATTCAGACTGGAAGAATTGAAAGCAGTTACTGTTCCATCTTTATCAAATGCTCCTCTCAAAGTTTTACCTTTTTCAAAATTTACTTTGGTAGGATCTTCATCTTCAGAAACTATCACACTTCCTTTTTTTCCTTTGATCTCTACAGGAATGATCTCATCTTTAAACAAACCATCTTTAGTAGCTTTGATCGCTCGGTTATAACTTTCCTCTGCAAATGAATCCTGTTCCTCACGTGAAATATTCATTTCTCCTGCGCACATTTCAGCAGCGCTTCCCATGTGAAAATTATTATACACATCCCAGAGTCCGTCATGCACCATTCCGTCTATCAAAGTTCCGTTACCCATTCGATATCCTTCACGTGCTTTGTCGAGATAATATGGGACATTACTCATAGATTCAAATCCGCCGGCGATTACTATTTCAGCATCCCCGCATTTTATTGCCTGATCTGCAAGCATCACAGATTTCAATCCTGATCCGCAGACTTTGTTAATGGTCAGAGCCGGTACTGAATCCGGAATTCCCGCAAATATCGCTGCCTGTCTTGCCGGTGCTTGTCCCATTCCTGCCGGAAGTACGCATCCCATTATTACTTCGGAAACATCTTCAGGTTTTATATTAGCTTTTATGATTGCTTCTTTTATTGCTATTGCCCCGAGTTCGGGACCTTTCAGAGAAGATAAACTTCCCATATAACTTCCGACCGGCGTCCTTACTGCCGCTACTATGACTGTCTCTATCATTTATTATTTTTGATTTACTTAATTAAAAAATTTATTTTATTTTTGAAGCTTCATTTGCAATACTAATAAAATCATCAGGCTTAAGACTTGCCCCGCCAATCAAAGCTCCATCTACTCCGCATGCAGATAGCATTTCTTTTGCATTCTTCGCATTCACGCTTCCTCCATATAATATCCTGAGATTTTCTGCTGTGTCACTATCATATAATTTTGAAACTGTATTTCCAATCATTCCATGAATTTCGCTTGCCTGCTCAGGTGTTGCATTGAGTCCTGTACCAATTGCCCATACAGGTTCATAAGCTATCACAACATCCCGCATACTTTCCTTTGAAATTTTTTCCAAAGAACCTGTGACCTGTGCAGTAACGGCTTTTTCAAAATCACCCTTTTCCCTTTCTTCCAAAGTCTCACCGACACAAACTATAACTTTCAGTCCATTATCTAAAGCTTTTTTTACTTTTGCATTAACATCTTCATCGGTCTCATAAAAAAATTTTCGTCTCTCACTATGTCCGATAATAACATATTCGCATCCAACTGACTTTAACATTTCAGCCGAGATCTCACCTGTATATGCTCCGTCATTTTCTGAATATACATTCTGTGCACCTAGTTTTATTCCTGAATCTTTGATAATTTCTGAAATCACACCAAGTGAAATAAAAGGCGGACAGATCAGCACATCTGTATTTTCTGTAATAGTTGGCTCAATATTTTTTGAAATTTCTTCTGCAAGAATTTGAGATTCATTATAGCTCTTATTCATTTTCCAGTTACCTGCAATTAATTTTCTTCTCATAAAAAATTATTCGGTTTCGATTTCTAAAAATTTAATTAACAATTCATTCACAATTTTCGGATTTGCTTTACCTTTACTTTCCTGCATTATCTTCCCTACAAATAATCCAGCTAATTTCTTTTCACCTCTCTTATATCTATCCACTTCTTTCGGATTGTCCTCTAATATTTTTTTAACGATTGATTCCAGTTCAGAACTATCAGAGACCTGCGAAAAATCGGATTCAGCTTTTTTAAAAAGACTTAACATTTCATCTTCAGAATTTCCTTTCAGTACTGCATTAAAGATTTCTTTTGATGCAGTTGCACTGACATTACCTGAAGTTACTGACTCTGCTATCATTGCAATGATCTTTTCAGGGACAGTGAATTTATCAATGTTGATCTTTTCTTCATTCAATATTCGTCTCACGTCCGATCTTACTAAATTGCTTACATTTTTATATGAAGAACTTTCTTTATCGGAAAGATTATCTACAGCATTTTCAAAATAATCTGCAAAGTATTTATCCTGTGTGATCTCATCAGCATCTGAGTAGGGGAGTGAAAAATCTTTTATATACCTTTCTCGTCTGGCATCAGGAAATTCAGGCAGTGCCGAATTTATTTTAGCTATCCATTCTTCATCCATCCTGACCTTTACCAGATCAGGCTCTGGAAAATATCTGTAATCATGCGCTTCCTCTTTAGATCGTGTAGCAGCAGTGGTTTTATCTTTTGCATTAAATGTCATTGTATTGTAAATGACTTTCTCTCCTGATTCTAAAAGATCGATCTGTCTTTTGATCTCAGCTTCGATTGCGTCAGAGACATTCCTGAAAGAATTCAGATTTTTTATTTCAGTCCTCGTGCCAAATTCTTCAGCACCATTTAATCGCACAGAAATATTCGCATCACATCTCAGCGAACCTTCTTCCATATTTCCGTCATTGATTTCAAGATACATAAGTATTTGTTTAATCTTTGACAAATATAAAAAAGCCTCCTCAGTCGATCTGATATCCGGCTCACTTACAATTTCAATAAGCGGCACTCCGCATCTGTTAAAATCTATTAATGAATCATTATCAGAAAAGTCATGTATGGATTTACCTGCATCCTCTTCCATGTGTATCCGCGTGATGCCGATCTTCTTTTCTTCTTTATTCTTTAATGTAATATCAAGATGACCGTCATAGCAAATCGGTGTATCAAACTGAGTGATCTGATATCCTTTTGAAAGGTCGGGATAAAAATAATTTTTCCTCGCAAAAATTGAAACTTCTCTTATCGAACAATTGGTAGCAATTCCCATCCTTACAATATAATCGACTAGCTCTGCATTCAGTACAGGCAATGCTCCCGGGTATCCGAGACAAACGGGACATACATTTGAATTTGGAGATGAATGAAAATTCGTAGAGCATCTGCAAAATGCTTTAGAATTCGTTTTCATCTGAGCATGTATCTCTAGTCCGATTACAGGTTCGTATCTATTATATTTATTAATTTCAGATTCCAATTAATTTGGATAAATTTATTTTTTATTCAGCTTCTTAAATTCACTTAAAACTCTTTTTTTTACTTTCGAATGTTTAACCATTGGTAAAGGATAATCTTTTCCGATAATAGTATTACATTTTTTCTGATCATCATGACTCATCAGATGCGGTTCGTGAATATTTTTTAAAGGAACATTTATAAGTTCAGGAACATACTTCCTTATGTAATCTCCGTTTGTATCAAATCTCTTACTCTGAAGATATGGATTAAATATTCTGAAATACGGCTGCGCATCTGCACCTGTAGAAGCACACCACTGCCAGCCTCCGTTATTACTTGCAAAATCCATATCAATCAAATTATCTGCAAAATATTTTTCACCTAATCTCCAGTCTATAAAAAGATCCTTTGTAAGAAACATAGCTGTAATCATTCTAAGTCTGTTATGCATCCAGCCTTCATTATTCAACTGTCTCATCCCTGCATCTACTATAGGATATCCTGTCTGACCGCTGCACCATTTTTCAAAATCATTTTCATCATAGCTCCAGTTCAGATCATCACATTCCTTTTTAAAAGATCTGAAAGTCAGATCCGGATTAAAAAAAGTCATGTGATAATAGAATTCTCTCCAGAGCAATTCATTTATCCAGGTCTGAACTCCGATTGCTGAAGATTCATCCTTAGCATTTTTCAATGCAGCTTTAGCAGTTCTCAGTGCTTCTCTGATTCCGACAGTTCCAAAATGCAGATGAGCTGAAAGATAGCTTGTACCTTTTACCGCAGGATAATCTCTGTTTTTCTTATAATACTCAATTCCATTCTCATAAAACTTTTTTAAAAGAACGAGTCCTTCCTTTCTGCCGCCTTTAAGAATTCCCTGTTGTAACTTTTTATTTTCAAAAGACTGATCTTTCTTAACCGAATTTTGGGCAAGGA
>Ga0209477_1000344_pt1 | contig 28533 bp, 29 predicted proteins | sample KloWWTupernatant_FD_187180 | JGI IMG/M metagenome (GOLD analysis project Ga0209477, IMG submission 187180) | Active sludge microbial communities from Klosterneuburg, Austria, studying microevolution and ecology of nitrifiers - Klosterneuburg... | ecosystem: Engineered > WWTP > Aerobic digester >...
AATGACCATTGAATATTTAAATATAATACAAAAACAAAGAAACCGAGTTAATATATACTTGATTGTTTTAAATCAAAATACTAATTTGAATCTAAAATATTCCGAAATAAAATTATATTTACGAAAGGAAAATCCATGAAAAGAACCATACTTTTTTTACTCATTATAGTATCGTTATTCATCTTAAATGATTTGAACGCACAAACAAGTAAAACTTATTATACTTATTCCAAACCTTCCTGGACGGTTGGTTTTGGTCCTGCCTGGAATCTTGCAACAAATGATGCCTACGGCAGAGCAAATTACAGTACCAATGCTCAGGTATTTAAGGACAATTACGGAATGAGATGGGGATGGGGCGGATATATTTTTGGGAAATATTCTCCCGGTAAAACTAAAGCAGACAGAATATTCCTTGGTTTTGATTATAAAGGAATGACCAATACAGATTTTGAATCCGGTGCAAATAAAACAAGTTTTGATATTATTACTTTTGATGCTGGTTATGAATATGTTTTTCGTCCAGGCAGTAACAGCAGATTCTGGAGTTATTATGGTTTGGGTTTAACAGGTAACCTTATTTCAGGTGAGTTTCTTCCACAAACTGCAACAGCAACAAGTATAAAAAGGAATTTAGAGTCAACTTTCAGAGTCGGTATGGAAATTAAAGCAGGTCTGGAATTTGTTCTGAACAACTCAAAAAGAAATCTTGGTATTAATATTGGCGGCAGATATAATCTTACAAACCTATTTAATGCAGATAATGCATTGCCGACAGCAGGTCAGACAGATAATTTTAATCTTAATGACGGCGGAGAAGCCGGCGGTCCAGGATTTAAAAGATATATCGGAATTTTTAGTTTGGATGTAGGGTTGAACATTTACCCTGACGTAAAAAAAACCAAAAGATAAATTTAAATTATTATTAATCAACCAAATCTCAAACACATAAAGATATTTTACTTATTAGGTTAATTTAATTTTATTTCATTAAGATCATCAAAAATAATAAGTATATATTCGCAGTAATATTAATCAGTATTACTGCGATTTTTTTCTATTCATGCGAAAGCGATGATAACAGCGTTATAGACCCATCTATTTCCGCTCCTTTATTATCAAATGTTTATATTTCAAAAGATTCAGTTTTTACAACTTCAGCAAATCCGGATATTTCATTTTTCACATCTATACAGGTAAATCAAAATGGAGGTCCTGCACTTGATTATATGAACTGTAGTGTCAAAGATCCATCAGGAAATATAATTGCAACAATTGCAATGTCAGATAATGGAGTGTTACCTGACACAACTGCCGGTGATGGTAAATACAGTGCTGCTGTGAATGTCAATAATATCAGTTGTCTGTTAGTTGGAAATTACGCAATAGATTATCTTGCTTTAAATACTTCCGGGCTTTACAGTAATCAGATCGTTTCAGATATAATTGTTATAAATTCAGCAAACATGCCACCGGTAATTACCGGTACAAATCTACCGGATAGTGTAATCAGGCCGTTACCCGGAGATTCTCTTTTACTTACAATATCTGTAAACGTAAATGACCCTGACGGGATTTGCGATCTGAAAGATGTTACTTTTGTAACTGTCAGACCTAACGGAGTTACTTTCCCACCAATTCCAATGTCAGATAATGGTAATGGTGAATTCCTTTTTTCAAACTATGTTTCCTACAGCACCGACCCGACATCTTACGGGTATTTTAAATATACATTTACAGCAAAGGACAGATCTAATATAGAAAGCATTCCTGTCACAGACAGTATTAAATTTGTATTGCCACAATGAAGACAATTATTTTAATATTATTGTTATTTGTAAATATTTCTTTCGCACAGAATATACACAAAGCTGAAGATTTTGAACTAATTCCGTTTGGAAAAGATTTTTCATCACAGTTAAGAAGTAATCCTCTATTTCTTAATCAGATAGTTGTACCAAATAATTCTACTACTCCAGTTAGTAATTTTATAACAGATATTTTATTAAATGGTGATACTGTCTGGTTTGGAACAGGCAGCGGTTTAATGAGAACTATCGATAACTTCAAAAGCTTTCAGAATTATTACGGACTGGCTCCGTTTGGAACAGACGATATTGCAGGTTTTAATCTTAACAGAAATGTGCTCGCAGCATCCACTGCAGTGAGTCAGGAGATCAACGGTGAGTCCGTTCCGACAGGTACAGGAATTAAAGTCTCCACAGATTATGGACTTAACTGGTCTGCATATCCGCAGCCTACTGATTCACAAAGCGATTCGACGATTGTTTATGGCTCAAATACAATTTATGCCTTACCGGTGACAGTAACTCAACAAAATCTTACTTACGATATTGCCATCACAAAAACTCAAAACGACCCTTCGAATTATACGATCTGGATTTGTTCATTTGCAGGCGGACTTAGAAAAAGTACAGATTACGGAGCTACATGGATCAGAGTACTTCTGCCTCCTGATGATCTTGACAGCATTAATGTAAATGATACAGGATATACTTTTACTTTAAATCCAAGAGATAATTTAAATCAGAGAGTATTTACTATTGCAGCAGTAGATGATTCTACTTTATATGTAGGTACCGCAGGCGGAATAAATGTGTCAAATAGCTGGGGAGTGAACTGGAGAAACTATAAATTTCAAAATACAAACCCTAATGCAAACAATAACGGAATTTCAGGAAATTTTGTAGTGAGTCTAGATGTACAGAAATATGACGGTAATACAATAGTCTGGGGAGCTACACTTAAGGCGGAATTTGCAAATGAATTTGATGCACTTAGTTATACTAGCAACGGAGGTGCAAACTGGAATAATACTTTATCCGGAAATAAACCAAACGGAATATCCTTTTACAGAAATATTGTTTACGGATATACGAATAGCGGATTATGGAGAAGTGAATTCGGAAATTTCAACTGGGCAAAGGCCGGTGTCATTTATGACGAAAGAACTAAAGACCAGTTGAGGACTTCACAGTTTTATGCTGGTAATCATATTGGTGATACACTTTTTATCGGAAGTGCAGACGGATTACTACAGACACAGGAGCTTGGACAGCCGTGGATCGGGCAGTGGACAATTTACAGATCAGTTACAAACATTGATCTGTCTTCAGAACTGCTGACTTATGCAGCTCCAAATCCTTTTTCACCGGATGATGAAGTAACAAGAATTTATTACAAAAGTCCTTCAACCACTTCAAAAGTCACTATTAAAGTTTTTGATTTCGGAATGAATCCTGTAAGGACAATAATTCAGAATGCAACAAGAACAGGAACGGAAGTTCTTTATACATCATGGAATGGAAGAAATGATAATAATCAGAGAATTGCAAACGGTGTATATTTTTATAGAGTAGAGATAAATGATGATGATCCTGTATGGGGAAAAGTAATTTTACTTGAATAAAAAACAGAGTAGAAAATATTTTATTTGAAAAAATATATTTTAATATTGGTTTTTACGGCAATTGGATTTCAGCACGCTGACGCGCAGCTTGGAAGTTATGCCGGTGCTTTTTCCAGATTAGGATTTGGAGCACGGGGTATGGCTATGGGAAATGCAGTTTCTTCGGATATATTCGGAGATATAAGCGGTATCTACAATCCGGCACTGGCTACTTTTCAGAATGACGGTAAAGTTGATCTTGGTTATACTTTTCTTAGCTTTGACAGGAAGCTGAACTTTGTCGGTTACACACAGAAATTTAAATTGCCAAATCAAAAAGAGGGTGGAGCGGGAATTACAGTTGCATGGATAAATGCAGGTGTGAATGATATTGACGGAAGAGATAATGATACGAGACAGATAGGAATGTTCTCAACTTTTGAAAATGAATTCTATTTAGGTACTTCATTTATTTTATCAGATCAGTTATCACTTGGTGTTGGATTTAAATTATACTATGCAAAACTTTTTGATGATATTACCACATCTTCATTTGCAATAGATTTTGGAGGTATTTATAAAGCGGGTAATAATCTGGTATTTGGTCTGACAATCAGAGATCTTGGTGCAAAATATGAATGGCAGACGACTTCTATTTATGGAGCTAACGGAAATTCAACCGAGGATAAATTTCCTAAACAAGTAGAGCTAAGCGGAACCTATCTTCTTCCAAAAGATTTCGGAATCGTTTCTCTTGGGTTTGTTCAATATCTTAATCCTAAACCCGAAACAAATTTAGATGAAACTTCAGGTTCCAGTTCAGATAATACCGTTTTACGATTTGGAATTGAAACAAACATTATAAAACAAGTTAAGCTTAGAGCCGGTCTTGACAGAATAGATTTTTCCACTTCTGATTTTTCAGGAAATCTGGAACCAACATTCGGTTTTGGGCTTGATAAAAATTTTTCAAAAACCATTAATCTCGGTGTAGATTATTCAGTTCAGCTTGAGCCATTTTCTCACGACCTGATACAAAACATCGGACTAGTTTTTAAATTTAAGTAAACATGAAATATCTAAAATTAATAATATCAGTTTTCATAATCACACCGTGTTTTTTTTCTGATTCATATTCTCAAAATGACGGTACAGCAAATACCGGTTTGTCATTTTTGAAAACAGGTATCAGCGCAAGAGCTCTTGCTATGGGTGAAGCATATTCTTCAGTAACTGATGACGCATCGGCTTATTTTTATAATCCGGCACGGCTGCAGTTTGGTGAAAAGAATAATATTCTTCTGATGCATAATTCTTTAGGACAGGACCAGCTTTCAGAATATATTGCAGTTAAATTTCCATTAAGTGAAAAGTTCTTTATGGGAGTTGGATTTTATACTACCAGTGTAAGTGATGTTGAAGTCAGGAATATACCCGGAGCTGTACTTGAAACATTTGATTCGAGAAATCTTTCCACTGGAGTTTCATTCAGTTATTCTGTGAATAAAGAAATTTCGATCGGACTTACTACTAAACTAATCTATGAAAAAATTTATGTGGATGAAGCATCAGGAGTTGGTTTTGATATTGGTACTAACTATACTAAAAACAATCTGAACTTTGCCTTTGTAATTTCAAATCTCGGATCTGTAAATGAACTTCAGACACAAAGCACTAAGCTGCCTTCATCATTTCGTATCGGAGGAAGTTACAAATTTAAGCAAAAGGATTTTGACTTTGATCTTGCTCTCGAAGGATTTAAAATTATGGATGGTGGTTTGTTTCATATCCTTACAGGCGGAGAAGCAGGTTACAAGGACATGGTCTTTTTAAGATTGGGCTATCAGTCTAATTATGAAAATAAAGGTCTTACAACAGGTTTAGGCTTTAAATACAAAGCTTTGAATGTTGATTATGCTTTTATTCCGTCCGTTGATGGATTCGGTACTGGAAATTCTTTTTCACTGGGGATAAATTTCTGATCTTCTCTAAAGTGAATTCATGTCTTCTTTATATTTCAAATTAAATAAGTTTTTAGAAAACGGAGGTAATCTTTACAAAGTTTTTTTCGTCCTCTCCATTCTTTTAATAATCTTCAAATTACATTCACTTTTAACTACCGATATTCAGCCGTGGGATGAAGGCATGTATGCAACCCGGCTGCTGTCAATTCATGTCAACGGCGATTTCTTTGATCAGTATTCTCATTCAGTTGGTAAATTTTATTCCGCTTCACACCCGCCTCTGCTCATCTGGGCAGGATATTTTGCTACTCTTATTTTCGGTGTAAATGCTGTAGTACTGAAATCACTGATCTTCATTCTTTCTCTTCTGAGTATTCTTCTGATTCTTTTGATAGGAAAAGAATTGTTCTCTCTAAAGATTGCTTTTTATTCAGCAATAATATTCTGCAGCAATATTATATTTTCTGTATTCTCCCAAAGGTTTCAGTTTGATATTTCATATACTTTTTTAATTCTGCTGTCATTTTATTTTCTGCTTCTTTTTAATAAAACTGAAAAGTATAAATATATAATCTATCTGGGAATTACTTTCGGTGCATGTCTGATGGTAAAGATACTGGTTGGATTTTATATTCCGATTGTAATTGGTATATCATATTATTTTATCAAAGATAAAACAAATTTTAAAATTAAAGATCTATTTGTCCTCACTCTGATTGGGATTTTGATTGCGATGCCCTGGCATATTTATATGCTTTCAACATACGGCGGTGAATTCACAGACTATTTTTTTAAATTTCATGTTTTTGACAGAGCATTTATAGGTGTTGAGAACAGCGTTAAACCTTCAGGGATATTCTATCATGTGAATTATATGTTGACTATAATTCCATACAGCATCCTGATCGTATTTAGTTTTGTAAAGGATCTGATTGACAGAAAAAATCTTGACTGGAAAAAAATATTTATATGGATCTGGTTTCTTTCCGGAATGCTTATACTTGCTTTATTTAAAACTAAACTCGAAGTATATATCCTGCTGATACTTCCTCCGGGCTGTTATATTATTTCGCTTTTTATAAATTCTATTGAGACAGAAAAGTTTTATATAAAAGCTTTGTCTGTAACATTTGTACTTTTAAATTTTTTATGGTTTGCGACAGAAGATATCAGACCATTTTTGAAAGATTACTTTTTACGGCAGGACTTGCTTATGACTGGCTTGATTTTTATTCTCTTACTTATTTTTTTATATTACTCAGGAAGATTCATCGCACGTAGATTTGATCTTAAAAATACGTATTGTATTTTTGTACTTATATTCTTTTTATCTATAAATATATTTTATTTATTCAAGATACCTGAGTGGGAAAATAAATTTCAGTTAACAGAGATAAAGGAAACAATTGAAAAAAGCGGTAAAAAGAATATTGTGTATGTTGCAACAAATTTCAGACATAACCCGCAGTTCAGTTTTTACTTTAACGGTCTGGATTTGAACTGGGATAATCCTGAGTATAAATTTGAGCTTATTGATAATAAAGACGGATTGGGAATGGTCAAAGATAAATTAAGTTCTTTAAAAAGAAATGAGTATATGATCATAGTAGAAAAAGATTATATTAACAGAGCAGATTATCCGGACTCACAGCTTTTTGTACCCGGTGATCATAAATTATTGTTAAAAAGAAACGGATATGAACTTTATGAAAACTGATCAATGATAGAAACCATTAGGGTAAATAACATTGAAAACAATAATGAATGGTCTGAGTTTCTAAGGAATCAGTACAATCTTTTTTTTGATCACAGATTTAATTCATACAATGATGTTTTTAAGAAAAATATTAAATGGCATCACCTGATGTTTAGAATTAAAGGAACAAACAGGGTTGTGGCGATAATGACAGGTTGTGAAAAAATTAAAGAAGATGGAAGTAAAACTTTTGTGTCTTGTGACGGCGTAAGTTATGGTGGATTTCTCTGGAAATTAAAATCAGATCTGATCACTTATTTTGATGTATTAAAAAGTTTTAAAGTGTATATGGCTGAAAATGAATTTAGAGAATGCGTAATAAGAAACCCGCCGTTTAGATATAATAACATTCCGAATGAAGAAACTGATTATGCATTGATAAAAGAAGGATTCAAAGTATCTAATATTTCACTTACTAATATTATTGATATAAACGAATTTGATTTTAAGAAAATATCCGGTCCCAAAAAAAGATCAATAAAAAAATCATCTTCTGTGCTGGAGTTTGATATTTTAAACGATGTATCTGACGAAAATAAGCTGAAAGAATTTTATGATATACTCCAGAAGAACAGGGAGCTTAAAAATGTTAAGCCGACTCATTCGTTAAAAGAATTATTCTATCTTAAAAATAAATTATCAGATGAACTCATTTTTTTTACAGCAAAAATTGATTCAGAAATAGCTGCTGTGTGTGTGCTTTTCAGAATAAACAGTGACATGATCCTGAATTTTTATCTGGCGGGAGATGAGAAGTTCAAGATGAACAGGGTATCTGAATACCTTTTGTATAAATCAATAGAATGGTCAAAAGAAAACGGATGTAAATTTTATGATATTGGAACTTCCGATATGGACGGAAAACTTCTCGAAGGACTTTATGCATTTAAGAAAAAATTTCTGGCGCACGGCTTTTTAAGAAAAACCTATGAATTAAAAATCAAATAACTAAATTGAATATAAAAAATAAAAAAATTCTGTTGACAGGCGGAGCCGGATTTATTGGCAGCACACTTGTGTCAAAACTTGTAAAGGAAAATGAAATAACTATCCTTGATAATTTTTCAAGGGATTCAATCAAATACAAAAACATAACTTCAAAAAATTTAACAGTAATAGAAGAAGACGTATTGAATTTTGAAGCTTTAAAAAAGACCTGTGAAAATTTCAAACCTCAGATTGTCATACATCTTGCTGCTGTCGCAGGGATTGATACTGTGATCATTGATCCTGTGAAAACACTCGATGTAAATATTAACGGTACTTTTAATCTGATGAAAGCATTGGAGAAATATTCGAACCGGTTGGAAAGAATTCTTGACTTTTCTACAAGTGAAGTGCTTGGAGCCTATGCATATAAATCCACCGAGAAATCCCATACAAACTTTGCACCTGTCGGAGAAGCCCGTTGGACATACTCTATCAGTAAAGTAGCAGGTGAACATATTGTCCACAGCTTTTTTAAAAAATTCGGTTATCCGGTTGTGACAATTCGTCCATTTAACATTTACGGACCGGGTCAGGTTGGTGAAGGTGCCATACAGATATTTATAAAGAATGTTGTTAATAACAAAGACATTGAAATTCACGGGGACGGAGATCAGATCAGGTCTTGGTGCTATATCGATGATATGGTAAATGGAATCGAACTTTGTATTACTAATAAAAAAGCAATCGGAGAAGTATTTAACATTGGTAATCCTAAAGGTACAATCACAATATCTTCTTTAGCCGAGAAAATAGTTTCAATATGTAAATCAAAATCGAAAATAATTTATACCCCCAAAAATTATGTAGATGTCGAACTGAGAATCCCAAGCATTGAAAAAGCAAAAGATCTTCTTGGCTTTAATCCCGTAGTCGATCTGAATGAAGGAATAAAAAGAACTTTCAACTGGTATAAAAAAAATATCTGATGAATTATTTTTATCTGGCACATTCCGTGATGAGTCTTGACTGTCTTAAGGATCTTGTGTCAAAAAATTATTCACCCGCACTTGTTATCATTCATAAAAGCCGTGACAGGAAAAAGCTCTCTGAAAGTTTTTATAGTCCCATGATAGAATTCTGCAGATCAAAAAATATAGAACTTATCGAAACAGAGGATATAAATAATTTAAAAAAGAGAATTGAAAATTTTAAAACAGGTATCTGTGTAGGATTTATGGATATTCTGAATAAAGATTTTTTCGAAATTCCTGAAAACGGTATATTGAATTTGCACAGCGGTAAGCTGCCCGAATACAGAGGCAGAGCACCTATAAGCAGAAGTATAATGAATGGAGAAAAATACGTTACAGTTTCCGTTCATAAAATAGATGAAGGAGTTGACTCTGGTGATATCTGCAAAGAATTAAAAATTGAGATTGCTGAAGAAGATGATGTTAATACTATTTATAAAAAATGTTCAGAATCTGCATCTGTTATTCTTGTAGATTGTCTGAATGAATTAAAAGGGGGTAAACTCGAATTTCATAAACAGGAATCTGATGAGAGGGCGAACAAAATTATAAATAATGAAGAAAGAAAAATTAACTGGGAAAATAATGCAGTTATAAATTACAATAAGATCAGAGCTTTGACAGCACCATATCCATGTGCATATTCTATTTTTAAAGGAAGTGAATATTTATTTTTAAAAGCAAAAACTTCTGATGAATTTAATGATGAGAATTTACAGTCTGGAACAGTTGTAAAGGTTTCTGATAATGAAATAGTTATCAAAAGCGGAAACGGGTTTCTCAGGATATTTAAAGTAACAGACGAGAATCTTAATGAAGTAAATTTTAAAGAACTATTTAATGAAGGAGATATATTCGAATGAAAATTATAGATGCACATATTCATATAGGAAAGTGGAGTGACATATTTTTCAACTATACTTCTACCATTGAGCAGGCAGTTGACGTAATGAAAAAGTCAGGTGTCGAAGCTGCTCTTTGTATGCCTGCTGATTCTACTTCCAATGATGAGCTTTTCAATATGATTAAAGATTCAGATTTTAAATTTTATTATAATGCATGGATAGATCCGTCTGACAAAGAGCTTGACAATTTCCTTGATAAAAATCTGAATGAAATTTCTGCATTCAAAATTCATCCTTCCATTCAAAGATTAAAAATAACTGATCTTTCATTTAAGAAATATCTTCAAATGGCATCAGATGCCGGTAAACCGGTAATTGTTCACTGCGGAAGGTGGCAGGAAATGGCAGGTTTTAAAATTGCTCTTGAGGCTGCTGTGAAATTTCCTGAGCTGAAACTGATACTGGCCCATATGGGCGGTGATCAGCCGTCTTTATATCTCGAATGTGCTGAAGTTATAAATGACTCCAAATATAAAAATGTATATCTCGGTACGGAATCTGTGCGCGAATTTTATTTCATGGATCTTGCGGTAAAAAAAGCAGGAGCGGAAAAAGTGATCTTTGGAAGTGATTACAATCTGGGTCTTCCTCTTACTTATATTCCAATAGTCGAAAGTCTGAATATTTCTCATGAAGAAAAAGAGATGATCTTTAACGGAAATATTCTAAAACTGTTAAGTTAATTTTCTTTTTTAAAAAATTAAAAACCTTCAGGAAAAATAAACAAGCCGTCCCCGTCACTAATTATTTCGATGATCTCTGTTACAGCGTCTATATTTAGTTCACCGTAAATATGCGGAAATAAATAATTATTATTTTCTGAATCTTCCCATATGATCTCACTTAATACTTTACTCTGATCTATAAAAAGCAAAAGTACAATTTTTTCTTTACTGAAAAATTTAAGTGTAGATGACCTTACTTTATCTTTAGGTGAACAATGAATAAATCCTTCATCTTCAAGTGAAAGAGTTTTATAAGTTTTATTCTTCTTATGTTTATCCCAGTGATCTATTGTAGTTATATGATAAATTAATTCCATTAATCTTTTATTATTTTTATAATTTTTTTGCAATGATATCAAAAACGTGCCAGTGTTTCATTTCGCCGGTAGTTGTCTTGTCATCTTTTTCAATCTCTTCAAAGAGTTCAATTTCCATTCCTTCAAGTCTTTCTAATGCCTGATCTTTAGTATGTCTCACCAGATCCCATTCATCACGGTCTCCGAAGAACTGACCAGAGAATCTTCCATTTCTCCTTAGTGAATCAACAATGTTTATCCATACTTTATCGAAATGATTTGCCGGGCAAAAGGGTAATGAATAGTTAGCATAGATAAAGGTGGTCTTTTTCCAGGTAATTTTCTCAAAAGATACTGCCTGAATATCTAAGTTATTTTTATGTTTGGTCTTAAGATCATCTAACATTATTTTAACTTTTTTATTCTTGTCTGTGGCAGTTACACTCCATCCTTTTCTGAGTAACTCTCTGGTCTCATGACCGTTACCACATCCGAGATCAAATGCATGACCGGAATATATTTTATCTTTTTTAAAAAGATCAAGTGTTCTATATAAGGATTCCTTTACAGGTCTTTCTTTATGATGTTCATAATAAACATCCCAGTCGTATTTTTTTTTCAAGTATTAAGTTTAATTTTTTTGTCCAATTATATTTACTATTACAGGTGAAAAAAATATCATGTCAGGATTTTCAGCATGAGATTTAAGATCATTCCATAATTCTTTTTCAAGAGTTGACGTAATTATATTCAATTCTGTTAGAGATTTTAAATGACCTTTGAAAAATATGTATGCCCATTTAAAAATATCACTGTCGCATCCACCTGCAAGATTAACCGGTGAATATTCATTAAGAGAAATATTATTTTCCCTGAAATATTTTGGAACCTTTACAGTAAAGTAAGGGTCTCCTCCACCGGCAACCCAATAGCTTTTTACATATTCAGCAATATTATCAAAAGGCCCTCCCTTTGGAAAAAGAGCTATACCTTCATAAGCATAATCCTGAATTGCAATGACTCCGCCCTTTTTTAATGAACGAAATAATTTCAAAAGTATGTTTCCTGCATCAGGTACAAAATCGATTACCCACCTCATGTATATCAGGTTGTAATAATTCTCTTCAAGATCCGCATTTTCAATGTCAGAGTTTATAAATTTTGCGTTAGAGAAATTGTTTCTTTCACAGACATTTCTGAAATGTTCAAGAAAAAATTCACCCGGCTCTAATGCTGTAACTTCACCTGCCCCGCCTGTCAGTTCAATCAGCTGCTGTGATACAAATCCGGGTCCGGCACCGACATCTAGACATTTCCATCCTTTTTGAATGCTGATCTTTTCAAGAAATTTATCTGTAACTTCTTTCCATACACCATGCTGAAATTCCAGTCTCTCAAGCTCTGTCTGATTGATCCCAAGAATGTAGTCAGTATTTTTTCCGGACATTAAAAATTTTTGTAAAAAATAACATTATCAGTTAAATAAAATAATGAAATAATTTGGAATAGTTTTGTGTGAATAATAAATAGTATTTATAGAATGATCCCATACACATAAAGAAAATGTGGATTTAAAATCACATCCATCCAAATCGTTTAATTGCAAAATTCAAAATTCTTTATTTTCTACTTACTTTTTTTAAACGACAAAAAAAGTAACAAAAAAAGCCACCCGCTGGTGATAACTCTCCGGAAATTCTTTCGCTTGGCTACAAAAATATAAATTCCCCATTCGTTAGAAAAACATTAACGGATTCGTCAAACAATATATTTTTGCTAACGCCATTGCTCAAAATTTTTTTCCGGCAATTTATCACAGGCGGGATATTTAGTATAAGTAAATACTCAAAAAAATATTGGAGGGTTAGCTTTTTTTTATAAATATTAGACAGCATTATTTAATATTTAATAAACTATTTTTTTTAACATAGTTAATTCTTTAGAAATCAAAAGGAGCCATGCATCGGCTATGAGAATGACTCTGATCAAATAACTAAAAGTTTTTGTGATGTCTAAAGTAACAGATTGTAATTTAATTTATGAAATCCTATTTTGAATTCATTATTTTGACATAAATACATTAATTTTAGAAAATAAAAATTTTAACAAAAATTTTGTTAGGATTTTGTTAGAAAGCATTTTAAATTTGAAATATATTTAAATTCACATAATCATTAAAAATCAAACTAATCAAAATGAAAAATTCTACACCTCTAAATTTTAGTTTTAAAAGCATCAATGTTTTTGTTAAATTCTGCATGATTTTATCTTTGACTTTCTTTTCAATGAAAACTGATCAGATCAAGGCTGATGTCGTAGCTGTCAATCCGGGTAGTCCAACTATTGAAGTTTTTAATGAAGCTACATGGGCTTCAATATCATCTGCACCATTAACTATGGGCGGATTTACAATCACAGGTGCTCAGGCAGTAACATGGAATTCAGATAATTTATTATTTTATGCTATTGTAACAGTTACTCCAACAGCAAGACATTTAGTTACAGTAGATCCGGTAACCGGAATCTGCACAAATGTAGGAGTATTGGCAAGTACAGCTTTTTCTACACTAACGTATAACTCAACTTCAGGAATACTATATACAATGGGTGGAAGCGGAGGAGGACCAGTTGCTGAAAGATTATACAGTGTAGATATAAATACTGCAGCTACTACTTTCCTGGCAGGTCCTTATACCGTTGGTGGGTTTGGAGAAGTCATTGCATATAACTATACTGACAATATGATCTATCACTGGTCAGGTACCGGTATGGAAATGATCGACCCTGTAACTTTTATTGCTACACCTATTGTAAGGTCAGGTGCACCGGTAGATGAAGTCGTAGGAGCTGTATATGTAGGCGGGGGTATATTCCAAATAACTGATCTTGTATTTACAGTTAGTACAAGTGCATTCACGATGACATCTGCAGGTGTTGCTACTTTAATCGGACCAACACCATACAGAGCAAGAGGTCTGGGATATATCGATCCATTATTACCGGTTGAATTGTCTTCTTTTAGTTCTTCAACAAGCGGAAGTGATGTTACATTAAACTGGTCAACTTCTTCAGAGACAAATAACTCAGGTTTTGATATCGAAAGATCATCTGTTTCCGGTACCTGGTCAAAAGTTGGAAACGTAACCGGTAACGGTACTTCCATTACTACAAATAATTATTCTTACACTGACAAAAATTTAACATCAGGAAATTACAGCTACAGACTGAAACAGATAGACTTCAACGGTAACTTCGAATATTTCAACTTAAGTAATGAAGTTATTGTCGGAATTCCTGTGAAGTATGACCTTTCACAAAACTATCCAAATCCTTTCAATCCATCTACGAAGATAAATTATACTCTTCCGACAGAGGGATTAGTAAGTATTAAGATTTTTGATATGTCTGGAAAAGAAGTGATGTCACTTGTAAATGAAGTAAAGACTGCTGGTTATTATTCAGTTAACTTTAATGCTTCTAACTTATCAAGTGGAATTTATTTTTATAGTTTAAGTGCAGCAGACTTTACAGATACAAAGAAAATGATGCTTGTAAAATAAGTTAATAGTTAATAGTTAGTAATTTTTTACTATTTGCTATTTAATATTTAATATTTAAGATTTAAAATTAAAAAGCCGTTGGATGTAGAATCCGGCGGCTTTTTTTTATCATCACTTTGCAGAAAACTATTTTTGATAGGGTGAATTGAAATTACTAAACAACTAATTTTAAATTAATAAAAATATATTGTAAGGAATTTTAATTAGCAATTTTCAATCCGACAATGCCGATCACAATCAGGGAAGCTGAGAGTAATCTCCAGATACTGGCTGAGTCACCGAAGTAAATTATCCCAACGATAAGTGTACCAACAGCTCCGATACCTGTCCAGACTGCGTATGCTGTGCCAATAGGAATATCCCTTTGAGCCAACCACAGAAATAACCCGCTTATTGCCATGGAAATAACTGCAAGAATTATCCATAATATTTTGGAAGACATTGTTTGAGATAATTTCATACCGAGTGGCCAGCCGATCTCAAAAATACCGGCAATTAATAAATAGATCCAGCTCATAAATTAATTTGATTTAATTTTTTTAAAAAAAGCATCTGATTTGATTTTAAAAACTGTTCATGTTTTTTTATATATTTAATTTGATTTAATATTGATTTAATATTGATTTGATCAAAGTAAATAATTTATCAATACCAGTAACCCATCATATCTAATTCCCCATCGTCCTTCCATTCTTTATCTCCTAACTGCTTTATCATCAGGCAATTGTCAAATTCCTTTTCCTGTATTCCATAATTAATATGCTCTTCAATAGTCAGCCATTTCACTTTTTGTTTTGTAAGTCTGTAACTGCATCTTTCATAAAATTTATGATAGTCAGCGACAAGGAATAAAAAATCAATATTATGTATATGCTTGTCGATTATATTTTCAAGTTCTTTCAGAAGATGAGTACCATTACCCTGATGCTGAAACTCAGGTAATATCATAAGATCAATTATTCCCATTACTCTAACAGGATCTTTATTCAATGTCATTACTCTGTAATCAAGTCCAAGCTGTCCAATGAGAATATCGTCTTTCCACATCAGGAGACGATAGTGAGGAAGCTGTTTGAAATAAGTCCTTCCATGAAATTCTTCTTCAGGAAAACTAATCTTCAGAAGGGCGGATATCTGATTTTTAGTATTTAGATCCAGTTTGAATTCATCAGTAAATTCAAATCGAAATTTTGAAATCGTATTCAAAATATAATATTTTAATTTCTAAATAATAAAAATACCAGTACTACAAGAGAGATTATCACCCGATCGAAAGAATATAAATTATGTATTTAAATCTGTTTTTATTCGGATCAGATCTTTTTCCATTTTTCCAAAATACCATAAGACAAGACTCATTATTCCAAATGTAAAAGAATGAAATAATTAGTAAACATCATTCTTAATAATCTTAATAATTCTAAAATGAAAATTTTGAAAAATTTACTATGTACATTTTTAAAATAGCAAATATATCTATCTGAATAAGTAAAGTAAATTTTAATTTATGGGAAATTATTTTTCCTCCCGTGAAATTTTTAAATTAACTACTGAAATTTACTTATGAATAAATTAAAATATGACACAGGTATGACAATTATGTCTTAGATAAATGAAGTCAGGATTTTAAAGTGCTTTTAATGGAACCAAAGGGGAAATTATTATTGGCACAATGATTGCATTATATGATATTAAACAAAGCTATAAGATAACATTGAAAATATTAAATCTTTAGTTTCATTGAGAAAGATGAAAATAAAAGTAATAAATAAATAGCATTTTATTAAATAAAAAAAAATAAAAATGAATAACGAAAAAGCAATTGAAGTACTGAATTCTCTCGTTGAAATTAATAATGACAGGATTGAAGGTTACAAAAGTGCAAGTGAAGAAACAGATTCAAATGATTTAAAGGGATTATTTATGCAGTTCAAGAATACAAGTGAAAGATGTATTACAGAGCTGACAAAAGAAATAATCAAGTGCGGCGGTATTCCTGAAGAAGGTACTAAAACATCCGGAAAACTTTATCGTGCATACATGGATCTAAAAGCAGCCTTGACAGGAAATGATCAGCAGAAAATACTGGATTCATGTGAATATGGTGAAGACAAAGCTGTAGAAACTTATAAAGATGTATTTAATAATAATTCAGAAAATCTGACAGCTGAACAAATTTCATTGGTAAGATCACAATATGATCTTATTAAAAACGATCATGACACAGTAAAATCAATGCGTGACAGTGAAGTAACATTGTAATCAATTTGATCAATTAGACTAAATAGTGTGTTGATTGATCGATGATCCTTAAGGCGATCTGCTTAATTATTATTGTAAATTAATATGAAGATTAAGCAGATCTTTTTTATTATATGTTTGAAATTTTATTAATTCACAATTTCTTTTTCTTTATTTATCGTATAAAATTATTTTTAAAATCTGCTTTTTTACTCCATTAAAAATTAAACTAAAGTATTTACCTTGAAAATATTATCCAATAGTATTGATGGATTCATTTTAAATAACAACTAAATAGATCTTTATGAGAACGTTTTTTTAAAGACTTTTTCCGCAGTATTTACAATAAACAGCATCTTCATCATGATTATCTGCTCCGCAGTTTATACATGCACGAATTCCGCCTTTTTGTTTGAACGCCTTGTTCATTTCAACTGTCATAATTCCCGTCGGTACAGCGATTATTCCATAGCCAAGTATCATAATAATTACAGCAAGAAATTGTCCGGGAACAGTCTGCGGAGTAATGTCACCGTAACCAACTGTAGTAAGAGTTACAATAGCCCAGTAAATACTTTGGGGAATGCTGGTAAATCCGTTTTCTTCACCTTCTATCAGATACATTAGCGATCCAAGAATTGTGACTATTGTAAGTACCGTAAAAATAAAAATTGTAATTTTCCGTCTGCTGCCTTTTAGTGCCTGAATAAGAATTTTACTTTCACCCACATACTGAACGAGCTTTAATACTCTGAAAATCCTGAGTATTCTTAAAAGTCTGATTACTACTAAATACTGACCGCCCGGATAAAAAAGACTTATATATGTAGGAAGAATAGCAAGAAGATCAATAATTCCAAAAAAACTTTTAGCATAATGAAGTGGTCTGCTGACAGACAATAATCTCAGAATATATTCAATTGTAAACAGAATAGTGAAAAACCATTCTGCTGCAAACAGCAGCTCAGCGTTTTCAATCTTCACAACCTGAATACTATCAAGCATCACAACGACAACACTCAGTATTATACTTATGATCAGAATAATATCAAACCACTTACCGGTAGGAGTGTCTGCTTCAAATATAACTTCGTGAAGTTTGTGTCTCCATGGAGCTATGTCGTGTTTGTGATTTTTCTCATGCATTTAGGAAGTATGACTTTTGAAAAATTGGTAATGGACTAAAATAAATATTGACATAAAGATTTACTATATAAATAATTTTTATATACAATTGTATTAATTAAAAATGGATCTATAAATTAGGTAATATCAGATTGTTAAAAATTATACTGCATCATAAACTCAACTCTGTTTGCAATTGAATTCTGTCCATTTTGATTGGTCCTGTCTCCAAAATTATATTCCAGTCCAACATTAGCCGCTGGTAAAAACTGCCAGAAAAAATTACCTGTGAACTGTCGTGCAAAGCTGTAATATGAAGGAGAGTAAAAATTATCCGGCTGAACTTTAAGCTGACTGTACATTATAGTCGTAAAAAACTTTGAATTAAAATTATACTGCAGTGCTCCATAATATGCATATACCGGAAGTGCTGTCAGTTCTCCTGATTGTGCAGAAACTGGAGTGACACTTAGATCATCAATACTTAAATCCTGAACATACTTGCCGATCCCTTTTCCATAAAGTCCCTGAAAAAATATCTGAGCTTTTTTTGTGATCTCAACATTTCCCGTCATAGAAATTCCAGTGCCTGTAACGGTTCTGTCTGCATTACTGATATTATCTCTGTAAAATAAATTTCTGTACAGTCCCGAAAGTCTGACATGACTGTTTCCAAAACTGTATTGCAGATATGCGGGAATGTCGGGAATTGTCTGTTTTAAACTGCCGGTATTTGTGAAAGCAGTATTAAATTCCGGTTGCTCCACCCCAAGAGTAAATTTCCAACCATTTGCAAATTTGTATGAGTATCGAATAAGTGTACTTAATGCATCAGACATTGAATTCAATCCGACATAATTAATTGTTACTGGCCATGAAGCAGCATCTGAAAAAGTACTCCAGTCTACACCAAGATCAAATCCGATATACCTGATATACATCTGATATAAATTAAAATTATTACCATCACCCCTGAAATTCGCGCTGACATAACCTACTAAATTTCCATGGGAAGTTTTGGTAATTACTTTGAAATATAAAAGTGAAGTATTTGCATACATCTGAAACTGTGATTTTTGAATTGTATCATTTGGGACAATTATATCATAAGTAACAAAATCGAGATTATCTGAAATGCCGTCAAAATCATAGGAAGCTGTATAGTTAAAAAAGCCGCCGATACCAAGTGAAAATTTTTTATCAGGCCCTTGAAATACAAAACTTGGTATCTCGGGATTTCGGAACCAGTCTCCTTGTTCAGTATAAAACGGTAAAAGAGTGCTGTCTTTTTTATTTTTATGAGTAATGAATTTAAAATCTGAAGAGTCCTGTTGAGAAAATACATCTGAAATTAAAATTAAAGCTGCAGTAAAAAAAAGAAGTGCAATTTTTATTTTCATGAAAATTAAATTTAAATTATCCCGAAAGTTAATCAGTTGATCTTACCATACACATTACATCGGTATCATTAAAGTACCATTCTACACAGTAACCATCGGGATCTGTATTTGATAGAGAACAAAGACCTTCAAAGCTTTTACCTATCTCTTGAATATTATTCATAAAATCTTTGACAGTAATAAAATTATAATTACCTTTTTTAATAACAAGAGTTCTACAGTTTAATTTTTCAGCTTCACCTTCAAATAATTCTTCCGCCGCCGCCCGATATATTATTTCGTTATTTTCAGGTCGGGATATTCCAAAGCACCTTCTGTCTTTACCCGTGTCGATCAGGATTTGCAGTTTTTTAAATGCGGTTTGAATTCCATCGGGAAAGGATTCAGCCTGAACATAAAATACACGGATATCTTTTTCTAAATTTATTCTATCCATACTAAATAAATATTATTAAAAACTTTTACAAATATACTAAAAATCTATTTACAGTTTCTTTGTAAAATTTTGACAGTGAAAATTAAAGTTTTCTATACAATAATGCAACATGATCTAAAATTGATTTTACCGATAAGTTATAAAAGTACAGGAATAATTTATATTTTATCAGTGGATATTAGAAGCTATCTCGTTATTTTTGTAATCATATAAAAACTTTACTAGATATAAATTTACACATACTAAATTATTTCTTTAGAAAAATGATCAGTGTCAAAGATGCAAAGAATAAATTATATAAGTCTGTGAAAAAAATGCCTGCAACAATAAAAAATATTTCAGATATTACAGGTTATTTTTTATCAGAATCAATTAAGTCACCGGTCGATCTGCCTCCTTTTGATCAGTCTGCAATGGATGGCTTTGCAGTTAACTTTGATGATACAGTCGGAAATATGAATAATGAATTTTCATTTTTGATTATTGGAGAAATAAAAGCCGGGGACAAACCAATAAAATTTCTAAAAAAAAATACGGCTGTATATATTTACACCGGAGCAGCAGTTCCTATAAATTCTACGTGTGTGGTAATGCAGGAAAAAGCTGTAGTAAAAAAAGGCAGTGTCACTATTTCTTTATCTGATCTGAAAACCGTTAGTAATATCCGGAGCAAAGGATCTGAGATCAAAAAAGGTCAAGTCGCATTAACAAAAGGTCATCAGATAAATCCTGCATCAATCGGGTTTTTATGCTCAATGGGAATTGACAAAATCAAAGTAATAGATAAACCGATACTTTCAGTTTTGTCAACCGGCAACGAACTTCAGAGACCGGGTAAAAAATTATCACCGGGTAAAATATATGAATCCAATTCTTTGATGCTGGAATCTGTTATTAAAGAATGCGGATATGAAATTTCAAAAATAAATTCAGTCAAAGATGTAAAAGATAAAATATCTTTCTGTATAAACAATATGATTAAGACTTCAGATGTGATTCTAATATCAGGAGGAATATCAGTAGGAAAATATGATCTTGTAAAAGAAATCCTTCATAATCTTGGAGTCAGAGAAATTTTTTATAAAGTTTTACAAAAGCCGGGAAAGCCGCTCTATGCTGGGAAGTACAAAGATAAATTAGTATTTGCATTGCCCGGTAATCCTGCTGCTTCACTTACATGCTTTTATGAATACGTACTTCCATGTCTTAATAAAATGAGCGGACATTCTGAATTTGAATTGAACAAAAAATTTTTCCCATTATCTAAACCTTATGAATTGAAAGGAGAAAAGGATTTATTCTTGAAAGCAAAGATTGAAAATGATATGATTGCGATACTGGAAGGTCAGGGGTCAAATATATTGAGATCATTTACTGAATCAAATGCGATAGTATTTTTAAATTCAGGTAATAAACTTTTAAAAAAAGGAAGTTATGTAGAGACACATATATTACCTAAAAGTTTATGATAAAAAATAATGTCACAGTTGCAATACTTGCCGGAGGGAAAAGTTCAAGGATGGGAGAGGATAAAGGTCTTATGTATCTTAATGATAAAATGCTTATTGAATATGTTATTGATGAGGTAAAAAAAATTTCGGATAAAATTATTATCATTACTAATAATCCTGAATATGAACAGTTCGGGTATTCCTGCCAAAGTGATCTGATCAAGAATGCCGGACCACTTGGGGGAATTCTTACTTCACTTACTTTTTCTCAGACGAGAAAAACATTGATACTGAGCTGTGATTCTCCATTTATAACTTCTGATGTTTTGTCAATATTAATTGATAAAGCAAATGGAGAAGATGTACTTGTCTTTGAAAATAATGGAGAAGCAGAACCTTTATTTGCGGTCTATGATAAAAATTGTCTGGAACAAATAAAAGAACTTATAAAAAACAATGATTTGAAAATGAAAAATGCTTTGAATAGTTTGAAAACAGTATTATATAAATTTGATGAATATGATTTTAACAATAAAAATTTTTTTACAAATATTAATACGCCAATCGAGTTATCAAAGCATCAGAAAATATGAATATGGATAAAAAGAAATCGAAAAAATTATTTTTAGAGGGTGCGATCAGACCAGAGTTTATAGCTGATTCAATTTCAAAACACAGTACAAAGAAAAATATAGGTGCACATCAGATATTTCTCGGACAGATAAGGAGTGATGAAATTGACAGCAGGATAGTACAGGCAATAGAATTTTCGGCTTACAATGAAATGGCAGAAGAGGAATATTTTAATATCCGTGAAATTATTTTTGCAAAATATGATCTGATCTGTATGCATGTATATCACAGTCTCGGGAAAGTTTTTGCAGGTGAAATTAATATGTTCGTATTCGTTTCTTCAGTTCACAGAAAAGATGCAACTGAAGCATGCAGAGAAATGGTAGAACTTATCAAAACAAAATTACCTGTATGGGGAAAGGAAATATTTGCAGGTGATGAATATTCATGGAAAGTGAATTCATAAAATATTTATATTTGCAAAAAGCATAAGTTAATATTATTTATATAGAAATTTATATTTAATTGAACAAATAATATTGATATTTAATATTTACAATTTAAACTTTATTTGTATGCAGTCTAAAACCTGCAGCTACAATTATAGAGAATGCATTTAGAAAATTTTTTTAAGATATAAAACAATGGTGGATATAACCGGCAAGATTAATACACTTCGATATGCAAAAGCTCAGGCGTCAGTAAAGGTAAGCAGTCAATCAACAATAGATGCTATCAATAACAAACTTGTTGCAAAAGGTGATGTGTTTGAAATGAGTAAGGCGGCTGCATTGCTAGCGGTAAAAAAAACGAGTGATGTAATTCCTGATTGTCATCCATTGCCGATTGAGTTTGCAGCTGTAAATTTCAGTATAGAAGGACTCGAGATCAAAATAGAGATGGAAGTAAAAACTATTTATAAAACCGGTGTGGAAGTAGAAGCAATGCATGGAGTTTCTATTGCTGCACTTACAGCTTACGATATGCTGAAGCCGATTGATAAAAATATTGAGATATCTAGTATAAAATTAATTGAGAAGAAAGGCGGTAAGACAGATTTTCCTGAAGAATTTAGAAAAGGTTTGAATGCGGCTGTAATTGTTTGTTCAGATTCTATCTCATCAGAAAAAAAGGAAGACCGTGCAGGTAAAGTCATAATCAGTAAACTTGAATCATTACAAATAAATATATTCGAATATACAATCATACCTGATGAAGCGGCAGATATCAAATGTAAAGTATTAAAACTTTCAGATGAAAAAGTTAACATGATAATATTTACCGGCGGTACAGGATTATCACCGAGAGATATTACGCCTGAAGCGATCGAGCCATTGCTGGATAGAAAAATTCCGGGTATTGAAGAAGCAATGAGAAGTTATGGTCAGCAAAGAACTCCATACAGCATGCTTTCAAGAAGTGTCTCAGGATTGATCGGAGATACATTGGTGCTTGCACTTCCGGGTTCTACAAAGGGTGCTAAAGAAAGTATGGATGCATTGTTTCCATTTGTTTTGCATATCTTTGAAGTGATGAAAGCGATGAAACACAAAGATTGAATTAAGAATTAAGAATTAAAAATTAGGAATTAAGAATTACGAGTTACGAGTTACGTTTTACAAGTTACAAACAGAGAAAAATATCTTTTATACAGAAGATTTATTTTTTAATTATTACAAAAACTTTTAAAAAACAAAAATTAAATATTATGATCTCCTTTAAGTATGAACTTGAGAAAAAGGAACCAAAAATATTACCGGGGGGAATAACCAGAGGTGCTTCAGTTGTTGATTTTCCTGCTTCCGTAGGAATTGCAGGAGTTTCCATGAGACTTGAATCAGGCGGTATGAGGGAACTTCACTGGCATGCTAACGCTGCCGAATGGGGTTATGTAATCAAAGGCAGCTGTCGGACAACTATATTACATCCGGACGGTACATCTTTTATAGATACATTTGATCCGGGAGATGTATGGTATTTTCCAAGAGGATATGGACATTCCATACAGGGAATAAGTGATGAAGAATGTCACTTCATTTTAATTTTTGATAATGGAGATTTTTCTGAAGATCACACATTCAGTATTACAGATTTTATTGCTTCCACTCCACCTGAAATAGTTGCTCAGAATTTAGGGATCACGCTTGATGAAGTAGGAATGCTGCCTAAACGTGAGGTGTATTTTGCAAAAGGGAAAGTTCCTGATGATCAATCTTTTACTTCAGCATCAGTAAGTGACCCTGAGCTGACAACTAAACACCGTTACCCTTTGCTGGCTCAGGAGCCGAGAAGAGTTCCGGGAGGAGGAACACAAAAGACTGTAACTCAAAAAGAATTTCCGATCAGCAAAACAATGGCAGGTTCAGTACTTGAAATTCAGCCGGGTGGTTTACGGGAAATGCACTGGCATCCGAATGCTGATGAATGGCAGTATTATATTCAGGGCAAAGCTCAGATGGGAGTCTTTCTTGCACAGGGAAATAAAGTAATAGAAGACTTTAATGAGGGTGATATCGGTTATGTGCCGATGGGAGCAGGGCATTATATAAAAAATACGGGTGACGAAGTGTTAATAGTTTTGGTAGGTTTTAATGACGGAGATTATCTGGCATTAGATCTGAGTGACTGGCTCAGATCAAATCCGGATAGTTTACTACAGACTAATTTTGAAGTTGGAGAAGATTTGATAAAAAAATTCCCAAAAGAAAATAAATTTATAATTCCTTCAAATAAATAATGTGGATCAAAAATTTAAATCTATAAATTTCATCACAGACGGGATTGGATTTTCACCTGAGGAGTATATTGAGAAACTTTCAGAAATAAACAGGTCTGAAAAAATTGAAAGAGATTTATATGGAAATGGCGGATCTGCAAAATTACTGGAAGAAGAGTTTGCTGTAATAACCGGAAAGGAAAAATGTATTTATCTTCCGACCGGGACTATGGCAAATCATCTGAGTGTCAAATTACTGAATGGTGAAAATACAAAAGTCATAGTTCCTGAAAACAGTCATATGTTTCGTGATGAAGCAGATGGATTATTTAGTGTTCATAGAAAAAGATTAATACCTATTGGAAAAGGTAAACCATATTTTGAACTGGACGATCTAAAAGAAACTTTAGATTATTTAAAAAGCGGAGAGACATTTGACAGCGGTACGGGCACTGTAGTAATTGAAAATCCTGTGAGGCGTGCAGATGGAAAGTATGTGCCGATAGAAACAATAAAAGAAATTTCTGATTTCTGCAGAGAAAATGGTTATAAACTTCATCTCGACGGAGCACGCATACATTTAGCATCTGCTTATACGAATATCCCTATTTCTGAATATTCATCTTTTTTTGATACAATTTATATTTCACTTTATAAATGTCTGAATGCTGCCGGCGGTGCAGTACTATGTGGGGATTCAGAAGTAATTGACAGGATTCCTCATCAGATAAAAATACATGGCGGTACAGTTTTTCAGTCATGGAATAATACTGCGATGGCACTTCATTTCCAAAAGGATATCGAATCTAAATGGCAGGAAATCATTTCATTGTCAGAAAATTTAATAGTTGAAATCAATAAAATTGATGGGATTAGAATTGAAAAGATTGAACAAGGTACAAATATCTTTAACCTAGTGCCAAATCAGAATATAGATTTTAATGAGTTTTCAAATTTTCTTGGTAAAGAGCATAAAATTTATATTGGTCGAATTACAGATACAGGAAAAATAAAATTTACTATCAATGAAAGTTTGTTTAGAATGGAAATCTATAAAATATTAAATATCTGGGAAAAAGGAATTGAGATTTCTAAGAAGTAATATATCGGATCAATATCACCGGTCAGAAAATTGAAATTTGTTTCCCTCAGGATCACTTCCGTCACAAAAGTTCATTCCTTCAAAAGTAAATATCTTCCCCATCTTAATTCCATTTTTTTCAATCAGCTCTTTTGCTTTTTTCACATCTTTTTTATAAAATACGATCTTCACATTATTATGAAAATCCCCTTTACCTTTTTGCCCGGTCTTGTGTAATGCAATACAACAGTTGCCGGCTTTTAGCTCAGTCCAGTCTGGGTTAGCAATTCCTATTACTTTTAATGCCAGAATATTTTTGTAAAATTCTGTGCATTTTAAAACGTCATTTACAAATAAAATAATTCTTGAGATTTTTTCAGGCATGTTTGTGATTTTAAAATTAAGTTTTAGGAAATTATCATTTCTTTAATTTAAAAAATTAAATAACGGATCAATAAAGTTTTTACGAAAATAAAGTTCAAAAATTACTTTATCAACATCATTCTTTTTACTGATACAGATTTTCCTGAGCTGAGTTTGTAATAATAAATACCGCTTGGATTATCTGCTGCATTAAATTTTACTATATAACTGCCGGGTGTAAGGTTTTCATTCAACAATATATCAGTTTCTTTTCCATTTGTATCATAAATTTTCAGAGTAGTATATCCTGTTTTCAGAATATCAAATTTTATATTTGTTTCAGGATTGAATGGATTTGGAAAATTCTGATACAAATTAAATGATTCAGCATTATTATTTGAAGCATTATTATTGGAAATGCTAAGTGGTGTATATTGTGTCACAGGTTCAGTGATCGTTACATGACCGCCAGGAGGAACATTTCCGGGTACAACTTCGCCATAAAATGTATTACCAATTATGTAAGGATATACAGGTTCACCAAGTGAATCGATAGTTATAAAATAAGCATATATTCCATTTGGATATTCAGGCGTAATGCAAAATCTTCCATTATGTGAATCGAGATCTGCACCATTCGTATTCAATTCATAATCTTCTTTAAAACATCCCAGAGGATATTGAGTGCTGATATTTGGTCCCCATTGATTTTGAGGAAGTACAGTTCCATCGGGAAGTGTAGTTCTCGTAGTGATATTTCTTTTTACATAACCGCTTACCATTCTTCTGATACTTCCGGTTCCGTTTGTATCTGAAAATCCATACGGACCATACAGCGGATAGCCGTCAAACATGTAACCAAGTATCGGTGAATGTTCAGAAGGCACAGGAGTATAGAGATATTTCATATTAATATGATAATGATAAACACCGCCAGGTGCAGGATGTCCGCCTGATGAATCGAAACTAACGGCTTCAAAATACTGAGCAACTCTGTGCCAGATATTCAGATTGTTGTAAGACATAGCATCTCCATAATTGAAAAGTACTACTCCATTTTTTAAAACACCAATCTGTCCATTTCCTGCAGTGGAAGGAGTTGGGTCAGGAACAGGAAATCGGGTTATCTTGAATGTCCAGTTCTGATTGGTCGGAATATTCGGATTCATTGCCCAGGGACCGATAGTATAAGATGGAATGCCGGTACATTTAATATAGGAATAATTATCAGAATAAAACACCTGCTGAACATCAGCGGGAATCCCATTATAACCGGTTATATTATTTATGTTTTGCTGCCATGAATAGATCTCAGGAGTGATCTGAGCATTTGCTGAAACTGATAAAATCAGTATCCAAATTACAAAAAGTTTTTTCATTTAAAAAATTTTTAAAGAAAATTATTTCTATTTAGCCGAATACAATTCGAGTAGTCTTGCATTTTCTTCTGAAAGTTTGACGGCTGTGAGTTTATTATATTGATTAAACGCAATATGTCGGTAATCATCTGTAGTATTATAAACTAATGAGATCAATACAGAATCTTGTTTGTAAAATGTCATTGAGCCTGTGGAGATGCAATACTGATACGGGAATGGTTCATCTGATACTGTATTAATAATCTCAATGATATCTTTCTGATTTGTAATGTTTGAAGTTTTTACAATCATTTTTCCTGTTGAATCAAAACCGTCTTTATATAAAAACTCTATTTTGTCGGCTGATGAAATTTGATTTTTGACCGATAAAGAATTTTCTTCACTACAGGAAGAGATGTTCAGAATAAATAATATAAACAGAGCCGCATAAATATTTCTAGTTATCATACTTGTAAAATAGTTTATACAAATTTAAATGAAGTAAATTTACTGAGCAATAACATATTTGTAAAAAGATGTAACGATCAGACAAGTTAATATTGTGGAGATAAATTCTCATTGGTGAGATTGAATCTTAATTTCAATAATTTATTCTCTATACTTTTTAAAAGTTCTTTTAAGAAATATCGGGGTGCTTTCAATTATTTCCGCCGTTGTTGGTTTTAGTGAGCGGCACGAAGGGCACGAATAGAATACAAATCTTAAATCTTGGCGGATAAAATTGAATACTAATTTTAACAATAGACCATTGAAAAGACATATAAAATAAGTAGTTTGAAATTATTTCAGTAAAGTCATCTTCTTCACATCCGTAAAACTCCCCGCAGTAAATCTATAAAAATAAATCCCGCTTGAATAATTTTCCGCATTCCACTCTACTGAATAACTTCCGGCGCTAACATTTTCACTAGCAAGTACTTCGACTTCATTTCCAAGTACGTCATATATTTTTAATGAAACATGACCTGACTTAGGGCAATGGAATTTTATAATTGTGTTTGGATTGAATGGATTGGGATAATTTTGAGAGAGCGAGAAATTTCCGGGAATTTCCGTAGACTGATTGTTTTCAATATTAATAATGACTCCGTATGTAATTCCTTCAATTACCGCTCCGGTTAAAGTTACACTATAACCAAAACCTGAAGATCCCAGGTATCCAAATTTTTCCACATATTTTTCTCTATTAACA
>Ga0209477_1000346_pt1 | contig 28367 bp, 26 predicted proteins | sample KloWWTupernatant_FD_187180 | JGI IMG/M metagenome (GOLD analysis project Ga0209477, IMG submission 187180) | Active sludge microbial communities from Klosterneuburg, Austria, studying microevolution and ecology of nitrifiers - Klosterneuburg... | ecosystem: Engineered > WWTP > Aerobic digester >...
CCGACCGCCCAGCCGATGCGCGGCAGCCGCACGGCCATGTCATCGCCCAGCCGGTACAGCGCGTTGTCTGTCCCGGCCGAGGAGACCGGCGTGAGAGGCAGCTCCGCCCAGGCCGGGAATTGCGTCGCGAGCAGGCGCCGCACGAGGTCGACGCCGATGTCGACCTCGTCCACGTGCATTTTGCTCACGACCGCCTTAATGACCTGACCAAACCTTACCCACCTGATCAAACCTGATCAAACGTTCCCAACGTTATCAACGTTATCAACGACCCGATCCGCCCTACCGCTCCAATGACCGGAAGAAAGTCCAACCATCAATGTCGGGGGGCGTGACGCCGATCTGAGTCAGGGTCGCCGTGATCTGCGCGCGATGCTCCGTGGCGTGGTTGATCGCCTGGGTCAGCAGAATCGCGCACGGGATCGCATGCGGGACGCCTTCCCAGAGCACTTCCACCCGGTCCTGCGCCTGAACGAGCGGCGCCGCGATCACAAAGCCTTCGCCGCTGGCCCGAATCGACGATTGCATCTCCGCCATCGTCAACGGCGGCGAGCCCTCCGGCCGCCGATAGGGTTTGCCGGTCGTGATCCGCTGCAAATACGAGCGCTCTGAGGTGACGATGTGCTGCAGAGTCTCGCGGATCGAACCATACGTGCCGGTGATCTTTGACCCAAGCTGCGCTTCGGTCAGGCCAGCGCACACATCAAACAGGCGCATATTTGCCCAGGCGTTGTGCCGGAACAAGGTTGCGACGGTCTCGAACGCGGTGTCTGATTGGGATGCTTTCATGTGTTTTCCTTCGGGCAGAGTCTACCTGACCGCACCTTGCCCACGTGATCAATACCTGACGCGCGTTACGGGCTCCAGGGGTTTCGCTTCGCTCCACCCCCGGCTACCTTCAGGCACCCCTCCGGGGTGCTGATCTCGACCTGATCAAACCTTACCCACCTGATCAAACCTGCCGAACCTTACCAACGTTATCAACGTTATCAACGTTATCAACGAAACGTAACCCCGACCGGGAAATGATCCGACGGGTACAACCCATCCCGCTCATACGTATCGATGCCAGTCGAGACGACCACCAGCCCGCCCGATACGAGCACCCAGTCGATGCTCTTGCGCGGGGACGCCCGGCCATATTCGTGGAAGGTTCCCTCGCGCGCCAAAGGCGCCGCGTCCCGCAGCGCGCCTCTGGTCAACGTCGCATACGCCGTTGAGCCCTTCTCGGCGTTGAAGTCCCCGCATATGATCACTGGCGCCTGACGGGCAGCCTCGGCCGCCCAATCCGCAACGAGCCGGGCGGCGGCCTCAATCGCCCCGGGGATCAAATCAAAATGGGTGCTGCCGAAGATCATCGTGTCGGCCGACCCGCGCGGGCGGAGTTGGACCCAGGTCAGGGTCCGGGCGAACATCGCCCCCCAGCTTTTGCTCCCAACCGCGTCCGGCGTCTCGCTCAGCCAGAAGCGCCCGGCCGCAACCTGCTCGAAGGCCGCCCGCTTGTAGAGCACCGGAGCCATCTCCGCGGCCGTGCTCCCGCCGCCCTCGCGGCGATAGCCGATAAAGGCGTAGTCCGGCAACGCGCTCTTGACGTAGGCCGCCTGCGGTCCGTCCTCGCACTCCTGCAATGCAAGCAGGTCCGGGTCAAACGCCCGGATGCGCTCGACGACCAGCGCCCGGCGCTTGACCCAGGCGTGCGGCCCATCCTCGGCTCGCCCGTAGCGGATGTTGAAGGTCATTGCTTTCATGCTCTGCCCATGATACGATCCCCCGCCCATGGCAGCGGAAGAAGGCGTCAAGAGTGTCGCCACCAACCGGCGGGCCGGCTTTGACTATGAGCTCGGCACCCGCTACGAAGCAGGCATCGCCCTGAGCGGCGGAGAGATCAAATCCGTCCGCGCGGGCCGGATGGACCTGCGCGACGCGTTTGTCATCATCCGCCAGGGCAGCGCCTTTCTCGTCAACGCCTATATCCCGAGCTACACCCTGGCCACCGGCTTCAACGCCCACCCCGACGAGCGCCGCGAGCGGCGCCTGCTGCTGCAGAAGAAGCAGATCAGCGAGATCGACATTGCCACCGCCCAAAAGGGTATGACCGTCATCGCCACCCGGGCTTACCTCAAAAAGGGCCGGGCCAAGATCGAAATCGCGGCGGCCAAGGGCAAGAAGAACTACGACAAGCGGCATGCCATCGCCGAAAAAGATGCCAAGCGCGAGATGGCCCGGGCGATTTCCGAACGCGACTGATCAACGAGAAAAGAATCGGCGGAAATCTGCGTAATCTGCGGATAGATCTATCCGCAGATTACGCAGATTTCCGCCGATTTGTTTTTTCAGGCCGGCTCGAGCCCACTCGCCGTGTCCCGCCGCAGCAGCCGCGCCCGCATGCGCTGGGCGAGGGTGAGCGCCCGATACAGTATCCAGCTCGGGGCATATTCCCAGGCCCCTAGGCCGGCCTTGAACTCAGCCCCAAAGCCCAGCTTGAAACGCCACACCCCCGCCATCCGGTCGGCCTCATCGTCTTCGTTGTCGGGCGCCCCCCACCAGTCGTAGGTGTCACACCCGGCGTCCCGCGCCCAACGCAGAGCCGCCCACTGCAGGGCATGGTTCGGCATGTGCTCGCGTCCTTCGGTCCGCGACATGCCGTAGAAATACCAGGCCCGCGGCCCGTGCCGGAACAGCACCAGCCCGGCCAGGGCCTCGCCCTCGCGTTCAGCCAGAATGGCCTGCCCCTGCATCGTCCGCCATGCATCGGTGTAGTAGGCCGCCGGCCGGGTGACGAAGCCATCCCGCCGGCCAGTCTCGGCATACATCTCGAGCAGCGCCGGCCAGTCCGCCTCGGTCGCAAGGCGCGCAACCACCCCGCGCCGCTCGGCCAGGCGCAGGTTGTAACGCCACTTGGGTTTGAATTCGGCCAGCAGCGCCGCATCATCCTTGTCGATCCGGCTCAGCCCGGTGTTGCGAAACTGGGGCTGGCTTGCGGCGACCCGCCAGCGCCGGACGATCAGGGTTTGGCGCGCGGCCTCGACCTCGCCCGGGCCTGTCCAACCATCGCCATCCACCAGCACGAAGACCGCCCGCTGCGCGCGTGCGCGCTGCTCGACAAAGGCGATCGCCTCGGCATACGCGGCTGCGTCACGGGCGGCCGGCCCGCGCGGCGCATACAGCATCGCCAACGGGCCTATTCTGCGGCGCAGGAGCTGCACCGCCGCGCGCGGGCCATCGGCGTCGTCGAGCAGCCAACGCTCGGCCGTCCAGCCCCAGTGCGATTTGAACTCGCCCCACGCCCAGCGCTGCAGCGCATGCGCGGGCGGCAGGCGCAGGGTGGCCGCATCCCAAACCGCCGCGGCTTCGATCCGGCGCCAGCTCATTCGGATGACAGCATCTCAGGCGCAAAACGTCCGTTAACCATTACCTCAATCGCGCTCCCGTCCTCCCGGATCCCGGTCACATTCATCGTATCCGTGCCGATCATCACATCCTCGTGGGCCCTGGCCACGTTGACCCCCAGCTCGGCCAGCGCCTCCGGCGACATCTCCGACCCGCCCGCAACACCCGGCGGATAGGCCTTGCCAAACGCAATATGACACGCTGCATTTTCGTCAAAGAGCGTGTCGCCGAACACCAGGCCGCTTTGGTTGATGGGCGAGCGGATATCCACCAGGGCAACCTCGCCCAGCCGCCGCGCGCCATCGATTTCGAAGAGCTGCCTGAGCGCATCCTCGCCCTGCCCGGCTCGGAAATCGACGACCGCCCCGTCCTCAAAGCGAACGTAAGCGTCCCGGACTTCCTTGCCCATCACAAAGACGGGCTTTGACGTGCGCACCCAGCCGCGGGTGAGCCGGGCATCGGGGGTCGAGAAGATCTCCTCAGTCGGCATATTTGGCAGAAATCGCGTCCCCTCGGGGGTCCCCGCCGAAGCGGCCACCCAGGCCGGCGCGCGGGTCAGTCCTACCGTCAGGTCAGTCCGGGGCTGGCCATCTTCAGCCGGCGCAGGGTCAAAGAAGCGCACGGCCCGCACCCGCTCGGCCATCAGGGTTTTGGAGATCGCCGTCAGGCGCGCGTCATGGGCCTGCCAGGCTGCAATCGGATCGGGCTCGTTGAGGCGCACCACCCGAAAGATCTCCGCCCACAACTTCTCAACGGCCTGATCGGCCGGGACGCCCGGAAACACTTTGAGCGCCCAGGCCGGGGTCGGCACGCCGGCCACGCACCACTGCACCACGTCATTCATCATCGCGTCGGAATAGAACGAGGTCCGCGCCTGGGACGCCATCCGCGCCCGCCGCATCCGGGCGGGATCGATGTCTTCATAGGCGTCCGGGTATTCGTCACCCGTCAACGACAGGGTTGCGAACTTGCGATCGAGATATTCGCGGGCGCGGGCCGTCATGTATTCCGGCGCATAGTCCAGCCCATCGGCTTCGCTGTGCAGGTAACGGGTCTTGTGGGTGAGCGCATCGCTCCAGGCCACATCGACATATAGAGCGCCGGCCTTGTAGGCCTCGGCCGCCACGACTCGGACGAAGTCGCGATGGCCCAGCTCGGCGTTGATCCGCATGGGTTGGCCCGGCTGCAGATTCACCCCGATCTTGATCAAAAGACGCGCGTAACGGGTGATGTTGTCGTGTAGGTCAGGCATGATGGCGGACTATATCAGCCGAAAACAGAAAGGGCCCCCGCCCCGGCGTACGCCGGGGCGGGGGCCCTTGAAGTTCGCAAGCGCGAACCGCGATCTTCCTCAAAGCCGTCCCAGGAACATCCGCCGAGATCGCCATTCCCGCGCTTCGCGCGGGAATGGCGGTCTCGGCAAATTTCCTGGGTGTCGACTACTTGAGGAGGACCTTGGCCCCGACTTCCTCGAGCTTCTTCTTGGTGTCTTCGGCGGTGGCCTTGGACACGCCGGTCTGGATGACCGACTTGGGGGCCTCGACCAGGTCCTTGGCCTCTTTCAGGCCGAGGTTGGTGATGGCCCGGATGACCTTGATGACTTCGATCTTCTTGGCGCCGATATCATCGAACACCACATCGAACTCGGTCTTCTCTTCAACCACGGCGGCGGCGGCCGGCGCGGCGCCAGCGGCCATCATGACCGGGGCGGCGGCGGCGGTAACGCCCCACTTGGCCTCGAGCAACTTCTTCAGTTCAGCGGCCTCGAGCAGCGTCAGGCTGCTGAGGTCTTCGACGATCTTGTTCAGGTCTGCCATTTGTATTTTTCCTCAAGTTTCCAACAGAGTGTTTTTCGGGAGCGATATGCCCCCTCTTCGCCGGGGCATATCGCTCCCGGAGATCACGCCATTGGTATTTACCAGTTTTCTAGAAACCAAACCCACACCGGCCCGGAATCGTTTTGGTTGGATGTAGTCGCCAGACGGTCAGGCCGCCGGCTGTTCCTTGTCGATCTTCGCCTGCAGCGCAAACATGACGCTGCCCACGGCCGCATTGAGCACGCTGACCAGGCCGCTCGCGGGGCCGGACAACGTACCGATGATCTGCGCGCGCAGAACATCCAGCGATGGCAGGCTGGCCAGGGCCTTGATGCCATCCGCATCCATGGTCGTGCCGCTCATGACGCCGCCCATGACCTTCAGCTTGTCGAATTCCTTGCCCAGGTCGCCCAGCGACTTGGCCACAGCAGCCGGGTCCTTAAAGCAGAAGCTCATCGCCGTCTGCCCGGTCAGCCACTTCTCGGGAACAATCAGGCCGTGCTCCTTGAGCACTTTGGTGGCCAGCGTGTTCTTGGTGACGTGGAATTCGCCCTCGGCCTTGCGCATCGCGTGTCGTACTTTGTCGAGCTGGGGCATGGTCATGCCGCCGTACTTCACGATGATGATGGCCTGGCTCTTCTGCGCCCAGTCATTCAGGTCGCCGACGATCTCTTCTTTCTTGTTTCGGGTAATTGCCAAGTGATTTCACCTCCTCCTTACAGAGATAAAAAACGCGCCTCGGCCAGGTGGCAGAGGCGCGGTGTGTGTCGCGCGTGGCGCAGGCCAAATCGCTTTGGCTTGCGCTCTCAACCTATTGCAGGAGATTAAGCGCCGATTCCGGCGCACCCGCAGTCTCTGGCGAGAAACGAGGTGGCGATCTTACCACAACGCGCCGCGGGCGCGGCTTGTTTGTCCGCAGATTCACGCAGATTGACGCAGATTTGGTTCGGTTGGCTCGCTCAAACATACATGACCGAATCCGCGTCAATCTGCGTGAATCTGCGGACAAAACCTCACGTGCCTGCTGGAGCCCCATCTCCATCCCCGATAATCATCGCCATGCGTTTCGCCCGTCCCCTCCTCTGCCTCATCACCACCGCGCTCCTGACCGCCTGCGCCCGCCCGCCGGTGACCGCGCCGGGCACCGCAAACGGTTTCTGCCGCCTGACCGTGGCGGGCAATCAAGTTGTATTGGCCTCTGGTCAACCGGTAACCCTGCTTGGACCGAGTCTGCCGACCCTGACCGAGATGGCGCGGGCGGGTGAGGAGCCCATCGCCCGAATCCAGGCGTTCGCCGGCGCCGGGGCCCGGATCGTGAGCCTGGCCATCGACGATGACGAAGTCACCCCGCTCTACTTCCCCGACAAACTGGCGCCTGTGTTGCAGGCCGCCAACGACGCCGGTGTCATCGTCATCCTGAGCTATCGCATCCGGTTGAAGGCTTCCGATCGCTCCTCGAGCAACAATGAAATCGACAGCGCCGAGGATTTCCTCAAACTCGCCCTGGGTTACGTGAACAGCGCGCCCGCGGTTTGGTTCGATCCCATTCTCGAGATCACTGACTTCTCAGCCGTTCGCCGGCGCAACATCGCCCAACGCATGGTCGACATCGTCCGCGGCTACCGGGCCGACAACATCATCCTGATCCGCCAGGCGGATTGGTTTCGTGAGTCGAACCCGGTCCTCGCCGCCCCGTTGCAGGGCGGAAACGTCATCTATGCGCTTGGGCCCAGCGAGAATGCCGCCGGTCTTCCCCTCACCCAGCACCCCTTCCTGCGCATCAGCCCGTCTCCCCCCGAAAGGGCCACAACGCTCGGGCTGTCGGCGCCCGGAAGCGCTGCCGACGATCCGGCCTGGGCTCGCGCCTGGCGGGACGCCAATCCGCCAAACCTGCGCGCCTGCCCATAGACGCGACCTGCTCCGCATACAATCCGTCCGGCCATGTGGGCGATCACACCGCTGCTCGTCGCAGTCCCAACCTATTTCTACCTGCGCGCGCTCCGGGGCGTTGATCGCTTTGAGCGTGAGCCGGCCCGCTACGTGCTCGCCGCTTTTGGCTGGGGGGCAGTCCCAGCCGTGCTCCTCGCCATCGTCGCTCAACTGATCCTTGGCCTGCCGATCGAAGCGGCGTTTGGGGGCGAGTCATTGGGCGCTCGGCTGGTCGAGAGCAGCGTGTTCGCGCCACTCACCGAGGAAACGCTCAAGGCTGCCGCCGTCGGGCTGATCTTCCTGCTGCGCCGGCGCGAGTTCGACGGCTGGGTCGATGGCATCGTCTATGGCGCAGCCGCAGGCTTCGGGTTTGCCTACGTCGAGAACGTGTTCTACCTGATTGGGGCCGAATCGTGGGGCGAGTGGCTGACCCTGTTCTTCCTGCGGGTGATTGTGTTCGGTTTCATGCACGGTTTCTGGACCTCATTGGTCGGGATTGGATTTGGGATCGCCCGGCATTCCAGGCGATCCTCCACCGCCAAAGCCGTCATCGTGCTGGGCATGCTCGGGCTGGCCATGGCCTCTCATTTCGTGCACAACGCAGCCATCACTCTCGCCGAATCAAGCGGCGGAGCGACCTTCCTCATCGCCCTCGCCAACTACGGCCTGGTCGCCCTGCTCTTCATCGGCCTGAGCGTCACCTCGCTCTATCACGACCGGCGGATGCTCCGCGCCTATCTTGCGGATGAGGTCCCCGCGCGCTTGTCGCCCGAAGACTACGCCGCGCTGACTGGAGTTGGGGTCAATGCCGGCGCGCGACTGCGCCTGCTCTCGCGCCAGCGCCAGTCCCTGGTGCAGACCGCCGCCGAACTCGCCCAACGCAAATACCAATTTGTTCGGCACGGCAATGCCGATGGCGCGGGAGCCGATATCGTCGCCCTGCGCGATCAGCTTGCGCGGCTCAGCGCAACCGGCGCGCCGCGCTGAGCCTGATTTTTTTTTGGGGGGGGCAGCGCCCTCCCCCGCTCCGCGGGGGAGGGCGCTGCCAGGGACTATGTCGCCCCGAGGGCGGCTTCAATGGCCGCCCGCAGCGCAACCCGGTCATCCCACGGGCGTTCGGTCACCCCAAAACACATCGATTGCTCATGGCCCTTGCCGCACGCGACGACGGTGTCGCCGGGGCGCGCGATCTTGCAGGCATGCGCCAACGCCTCGCCACGATCCGGCACCCGGGTGAGAATCGCCCGTGACTCAGCCGCGCGCGCGCCGGCCTCGACCGCGTCAAGAATCGCCTCGAGCGACTCGCGGCGCGGGTCCTCGGCGGTCAGCACCACCACGTCGGCGCCCTCGGCCGCCGCCCGGCCCATGAGCGGGCGCTTCTCGCGGTCGCGCTCGCCGGCGCAACCAAACACCACGATCAGGCGGCCGGGTGTAATCGCCTTGAGCGCGCGCAAGCACGAAGCAAGCGCGTTGGGCGTATGGGCGAAATCGACGACGGCGAGATAGGGCTGGCCGGCGTCGATCCGCTCCATCCGGCCCGGCACGCCCTGCATTGCGGCCACGCCAGACGCGATCGCCTCACCCGGCACACCCAGGGCCACGCCGATCCCCACCGCCGCCAGGATGTTCGATACGTTGTAGTCGCCGATCAGGCGGCTGGTCAGGCTGAGCCGGCCCGCCGGTGTGTCGACGTCCAGGTGCAGACCATCGGCCGCATGCTGGATGCCGACCGCGCGAATGTCGGCGGGCTCAGCACGGCTGTAGCTCAGGACACGCCTGTCGCGGATCAGCCCGCGCAGGTAGTCATACGAAAAGGGATCGTCAACGTTTAGCACCGCTGTGGCAGCCATTTCGAACAGCCGGCCCTTCGCCGCCCGATATGCCTCGCGGGTGCCATGCAGGTCAAGATGTTCGTGGGTGATGTTGGTCACCGCCGCCACCGCAAACGGAATGCCATCCACCCGATGATGGGCCAGGGCGTGCGAGGTCACTTCGAGCACGCAATCGGTGAGCCCGGCGTCCCGCATCTGAGCGAGATAGTCCTGGGTCTCATCCGCATCCGGCGTGGTCGTGTGCAGGCCGGTCTCCATCGCCCGATCGCCAATCACGGCGTTCACCGTCGAGATCATGCCGGTCCGGCGCTTCGCCGCGGTCAGGATCGCATAGGCCAGGTTGCAGGTCGTAGTCTTGCCATCGGTACCCGTGACACCAACCACACGGAGTGCCCGCCCGGGGAAGCCGCGCCAGGCCGCGCAGAGCCAGGCCAGGGCCTCGCGGCCGCTGTTGACGACAATTGAGGGCGCGCCGGCCGGATCCGCCGACGGGCGCTCGACAACGATGGCGGCCGCCCCCCGGCGCAGCGCATCGGGGATAAAACGGTGGCCGTCCACCGCCACGCCCTTGTAGGCGACAAAGACCGACCCGGGCGCCACCTGGCGCGAGTCGTCGGTGATGGCGTGAATTTCGGGGTTTGCGGCGCCGTGCCGGTCATAGCGCAACTTCGCCTGTTCCAGGCCGGCCAGCAGGTCATTCCATCGCATCATGGGTGTGATGATTCTATCGCTCGGCGGCATGAAAAACGATGAGAGCCAGCGACGCCGACCGCTGGCCCTCAAAGCAAAAGGAGGAGAAGAGGAGGTCCCACCCTGACTCTTGAGAGAGACTATATCGACCTCCGCGATTTCCTGCTATGACGTTTGCCCTACGACTGCCCTACGGAGCCTGACGGCACTGGCCTGCGCGAAACGCGCCCCAGCGAAGCTGGGGCGCGTTTCGCGCTCAGCGTGTATAATCATCAGCCGAAACGGGCCTGTAGCGCAGTTGGGAGCGCGTCTCAATGGCATTGAGAAGGTCAGGGGTTCAAATCCCCTCAGGTCCATGAAAGGCTTCGAACGGAAGTAGTAGGTCATCCTCCCAGCGAGCCGGGAGAGCAAGGTGTGAGCCCGGCGCAGCGCCCCCGAGGAGCGCGACCGCGAAAGCGGCCAAATCAGACCGAACTCGTCCGCGAGCCGCGTGCGTAACTCCGGCCTCCGCCGGGCTGAGCGCATGCCGGGAACGCCCGTTAGCGCGTGCAGAGAGCGAAAGCTAAATCAGGGTGGTACCACGGGCCCACTCGTCCCTGAGCGGATGAGTGGGCTTGTTGCTTTTTCGAGGTGTCCGATGAGCGAGCGATATAACCCGAGTGAAATCGAGCCGAAGTGGCAGCAGCGTTGGCTGGCCGACGAACTGTACAAGACTGAGGCCGCTGACGCGCGTCCGAAGTACTACGTGCTGGACTTCTACCCCTACCCGTCCGGCGACGGGCTGTCGGTCGGGCACGCCCGCAACTACGTTCCGACCGACGTCGTCGCGCGCTTCTACCGCATGCGCGGCTACAACGTCATGCATCCGATGGGCTTCGATGCCTTCGGCCTGCCGACCGAGAACGCGGCGATCAAGCTCAAGGCCAACCCGCACGTCCTGAACGAGAAATACTCGGCCAACTACATTCGCCAGTTCAAGCTGCTGGGCCTGAGCTACGACTGGTCGCGGGTATTCAACAGCAGCCACGATTCGTTCTATCGATGGACGCAGTGGATCTTCATCCAGATCTTCAATTCGTGGTACGACCCGCGCCTGGGCCAGGCCCGCCCGATCAGCGAGCTGGAGACTGAACTGGCGGCCCATGGGACCGGCCGCATCCTGGATGCCATCGACGCCAAACCCGAGCAGATTGGGGCCATCGCCCGCAGCGTGCCGCGCATCGAGGCCGATGCCTGGCAGGCGAAAACGCCGCGTGAGCGCAATCGCTTCCTGATGCAGTTCCGCCTGGCCTTCCGCGGCGAGAGTACCGTCAATTGGGACCCGGTCGACAAGGTCGTCGTCGCCAACGAAGAGGTCGACGCGCAGGGGCGGGCCTGGCGCAGCGGCGCGCTGGTCGAGAAGAAGACCCTCAAACAGTGGAACTTCCGCATCACCGCCTACGCCGACCGCCTGGCCCGCGATCTGGACACGGTGAACTGGCCGCAGAAGATCGTCACCATGCAGCGCAACTGGATCGGCAAGAGCCAGGGCGCCGAGGTCGACTTCAAGATCGATGGCGACGCGAGCGAAAAGATACGGGTCTACACCACCCGCCCCGACACGCTGTGGGGGGCAACCTTCATGGTCCTGTCGCCCGAGCATCCGCTGGTGGCCAGGATCACGACGCCCGAGAAACGGGCCGAAGTCGAAGCCTACGTCGCGCACGCCCGGGCGATGACCGACGTGGACCGGACCGATGTCAGCAAGGCCAAGACCGGTGTCTTCACCGGGGCGACGGCCACCAACCCGGTCAACGGCGAGCGCATCCCGATCTGGGTCGCCGACTACGTGCTGATGAGCTATGGCACCGGCGCCATCATGGCCGTCCCCGCCCACGACCAGCGCGACTTTGATTTTGCGAGGAAGTTCGGCCTGACCATCCGGATGGTCATCCAGCCGCCCGGGGTCGAATCGACCGACGCGTCGGTCCTGACCGCCGCGTATAGCGATCATGGCGATGGCCTGGGCCGGATGGTCAACAGCGGCCCATTGACCGGGATGGACGCCGGCAAATCGATTGCCGCGGCCATCGACGTCATCGAGGAGATGAAGGCCGGCCAGCGCCGGGTCAACTACAGGATCCGGGATTGGCTGATCAGCCGCCAGCGCTACTGGGGCACGCCCATCCCCATCATCCACACCGAAGATGGCGAGGTCACCGTGCCCGAGTCCGACTTGCCGGTGCGGCTGCCTGACGTGGAAAGCTACGAACCGACCCAGACCGGCGAGTCGCCTTTGGTTCAGGTTCATGACTGGGTCAACACCCCGACCGGCCAGCGCGAGACCGACACGATGGCGACCTGGGCCTGCTCGTCGTGGTACTACATGCGCTTCGCCGATGCGCACAACGGCGCGCGCGTCTTTGATCCGAAAGAGGTCAACTACTGGCTGCCGGTTGACATGTATGTCGGCGGGGCCGAGCACGCCGTGCTGCATCTGCTGTATTCGCGGATGTGGACCAAGGTGCTGTATGACCTGGGTGTGGTCGGCTTCATTGAGCCGTTCAAGAGCCTGCGTAACCAGGGCATGATCCTGGCCCCCGAACAGAAGGAAGTCGACGGCCGGATGGTCTACGAGAAGATGAGCAAGTCCAAGGGCAACGTCATCACCCCGGACGAGGTCGTGGCCGAGCACGGCGCGGACGCGCTGCGCGGCTACGAGATGTTCATCAGCGACTTCTCGCAAACGGTGCCGTGGAACACCAACGGTGTGCCGGGCGTGCGGCGTTGGCTGGATCGCGTCTGGCGGATCGTGTTATCGCCGATGGATGATCGGGGCGGGCCCGCGACCATGACCACGCGCGAGCTGCGCCGGGCCGCCCACCAGGCCATCCAGAAGATCGAGCACGACTTCGACGCCTTTGCGTTCAACACGGCGGTCTCGTCGATGATGGAATTCACCAACACGCTCTTCAAGGCCCGCGATGCCGGCCTGACCGAGACGCCCGAATGGGCGGAGGCCATCGACATTCTGGTTCGCCTGCTGGCCCCCATCGCGCCGCATCTGGCCGAAGAATTGTGGGAGCGCATGGGCCTGCCCTACAGCATCCACAAGCAAACCTGGCCGAAAGCCGACGCCCAGGCCGCGGCCGAGGACAGCATCGAAATCCCGGTCCAGGTCAACGGCAAGCTGCGCGACCGGATCACGGTCGCGGTCGGGACAGACGAGGAGACCATCAAGACTCTGGCCGCTCAGAGCGAGGGGGCACGCCGCTTCGTGGGAGACAAGCCCATCCGCCAGGTGATCTACGCCAAAGGCCGGCTGGTCAACATCGTGATCTAGACAGGATGGACCCGCTCAAGCTGGTCGTCTTGTTTGTGGCCGTCATGCTGGCGGGGGCGGTCAACGCCATCGCCGGCGGCGGCACGGTCATCTCTTATCCGGGCTTCTTGTTTGCGGGGCTGCCCGACATCTCGGCCAACGCCAGCAATGCCATGGCCCTGGTGCCGGGATCGCTGGGCAGCACCGCGGCCTATCGGCGCGATCTGACGCCCAACCTGAAGGTTCTGGCCATCCTGCTGGTGCCGACCTTTCTGGGCGCGCTGCTCGGCGCGCTGGTGGTCGCGCGCTCATCGAACGAGTCGTTCCGCCGGATCGTGCCGTTCTTCGTGCTCGGCGCGACGCTGCTGTTTGCTTTTCGCGAGCGGGTCAACCGGCTGGTCAAACGGGCCGCCACGGTTGCCGAGGGCGCCGACCATCTGACGCCGGGCAGCTACATCGGCGGATCGATCGCCCAATTCGTGATCGCGATGTATGGCGGCTACTTCGGGGCCGGAATCGGGATCCTGATGCTGACCTCGCTCAGCGTGATGGGCTTTCGGAACATCCATCGGATGAACGCGCTCAAGGCCGCCCTGGCCGCGGCCATCAACGGCACGGCTGTGATCTTCTTCGCCATCGATGGCAAGATTGACTGGCCGCTCGCGCTCTTCGCGGCCGTGGGCGCGCTGATCGGCGGGTATGGGCTGGCCCGGCTGGCCCGCCGGATTTCACCGGCCGTCATCCGCGGATTCGTGGTCGTGTTTGGCCTGATCGCCTCGACCTATTTGTTTGCGCGCGGCTACGGACTGATCTAGCCGAGTGCCTGGCGGGTTTACGGTCGCTCGGCATTGACCCCCTTGCGCTCCAGCCCTCGCTGGCTACAATCCGTGCGTCGTGTCGCTATTGCGACACAAAATCGCACTAATCGTCTTGGAGGATTGTCAACATGATGCAGCCCGTTGGTTCGTCGTCGATGATGCAGCGCTTGATGGGCGTGATTACGCTCAAGGCCCCGATATACAAGGAAATTGCGGAGGATCCGGCGTCACTGGCGCCAGCAGCCATCATCACCGTGGCCGCCTCGCTGATCTCGGGCCTGATCGGCCTGCTGCTCGGCAACCCGGTCCTGTCGCTGGTGGCAAACGTGCTCAGCGCGCTGCTGGGCTGGATCGTCAGCGCCTTCGTTGCCGGCTTTGTGGCCGAGCGCCAGGGCGGCAAGACCAATACCCAGGAAATGCTGCGGGTGCTGGGGCACACCAACATCTTCCAGGTCCTGAACTTCATCCCCTGCCTCGGCACGATTGCGGCAATCGTCCTGGGCGCGATCGCCTTTGTCATTGCCGTGCGCGAAGCAGCCGAGTTCGACACAGGCAAGGCCGTCATCACCGCGGTCATCACCTTCATCGCGATCTTCCTGGTCAGCATGCTGATCGGCACGATCCTCGGCGTCGGCGGCGCGACTGTTGGCGCGCTCACGGCGCCCGCGCGCTAAGGGCGCCAGGCGGACCCAAACCGGGAGCGATATCCCGAGGATGTGCCTCGGGATATCGCTCCCGAATTTCGTACCCATGAATATTTCTCGCGCGCTTCAGCACCCCACCCAGGACCCCAACTTCGTCAAGAAGCTGGCGATCACCGGCCTGGTGGCGCTTGTTCCTTTCCTCAACTTCGCGCTGTTTGGCTACGCCCTCGATCACAGCAGGAATGTCATTGCGGGGCGGGACGCGATCCTGCCAGACTGGGACGACATCGGGTCGAAGTTCCAGCGCGGCCTGTTGCTGGTTCTGGCCCAGATGGTCTATCTCCTGCCCGTGTTCCTGATCTATGGCTGCTTCTTCGTCTTCATCATCGCGGGCACGGGCCTGGCCAGCGCAGCGAACACGCGCCAGCAAGAGCGCGATGTCGCGGCAGTGCTCAGTGTTGGCTCGATCGCCATCCTGTGCGTGGTCGCGATTGTCGCGCTGACCCTCAGCCTGTTCATGCCCGGCGTATACAGGCAGTTTTATCTCCACGGCACGTTTGCGTCATGCCTCAAGTTTGGAGAGGTGCTGGCCTTCACCCGTCGCCGCATCGTCGACATCATTCTGGCCGGATTGACCTTGGGAGCCATGGGTATCGGGGTGGGCGTCGTCACAATCGTTCTGTCGTTCGTCCCGTGTCTGGGAACGATTGCGGTGATGGCGCTCTCGGTCGGGGTTACCGGCTACTCGCAGGTCGTGTATGCCCATCTGATGGGCCAGATCATGCTCAAGGACAGCCAGGCGCTGGCGCCCGTGCCCATGCCGCCTGTGCCGCCGGCGACCATCGGCGGGTAGGACCGCTGCAAGCCCATGACCTTCTCCCGCTGGGAGAAGGTGCCGGCTGATTCAACAAAGGCCTTCGGCGTCGCGCCCGCGCAACTCGATTAGCGCAATGCCATTACGTGGATGGGGGCGGCAACCCCAGTGCGTTCTGGGTGACGCAGCGCGGCAATCCTGGCCAACGACGGCTGGCCCCAACGGGGCCAAATGTGATAGCCCAGGGCAACGCCCTGGGTCGCCCCGCCGGCATGTGACGAGCCCTGAAAGGGCGACACCGAATTGCGCTTGCGCGCTTTGGCGCAGCGGCGTAGACTGACATTCAAGTCGCAAGCCTTCAAGGAGCATCATGGCCGAGATACCCGAACCGAAACCTGCCGCCGACACCGTGCCGCTCGATCAAGAAGCGAAAGACCTGAAACTGGCGCAAACCAAGGCCGAAGCGCGCAAGGGCATTGCCGAGGCTGAGGCCGCGACGCTCAAAGCGCAACTGCCCGCCGTGACGGCGACGGGGCTGGAAGGCACCATCGAAGCCAAGGACAAGTTCGGCACATTGGCCGAGGTCGTGGGCTATGCCGCGCTGGGCGACGCCGCCGCCGAGATTGCCAAACGAGTGAACGACGCGATCAAGGGGCCGGGCTCGCCGCGGGTGCTCCTGGTTGAGCAGACGGACATCGCCTCCACCGACGCCGTATTGCTTCAAATCAAGCCAGTGCTCGATTGGCACGAGGCCGATATCTCCGCCCGCATCGGGGCCCTTGAGACCTTGGGCAAGCCACGCGAGGCCCCCGCCGACGATTCAGACACGTTGCGCGAGATGCTCTCGATCACGTCCGCGCTTGCCGTCGGTGGCGCCGTGATCGGCGCGGTTTCCCAGATTGCCAGTCTCATCCGGACCAACTATGTCGCAACCGGCCGGGAGTTCAAGGCCGACAACCTGGCCCTGATGGCCGAGGTTGCGCGCCGGCTCAAGGAACTCCAGGTCTCGGCGGTCATTGAGGGCTTTGACCTGATCACGGCATCGCCTTTGTTCGCCCGCTTCGCCGCGCTGCAGAAACAGCGCGCGCATCTGGATGCCCAGCGCCGCCGGGTCAACGAGGTTGTCATTGCCCCAGCAGTGGCGACCACAACCGACCTCGCCAAGCGGATCGGGGACACCGAACTCGAGGTGGCGCGGCGCAAGGATGATGGCAAACCGGCTGGCGAGCTCGAGAAGCAGATCAAGACATGGAAGGGCGCTCAGGCGGAACTCGCGCTGCGCCTGGATGTGGCCCGTGCGGAGGTCGCGCAAGCCGATGCCACCGCGTCAGCGTGGGACGCGCTGGCCAAGGACCTCACGACTGCGGCCGCCACCGGTGGACGCACGCCGTTGCTTCAGGCCGCGCTGCGCGAGGCGATTCACGGGGCCAAGATCACTCACCTGTTGTGTCTCAAGACGGTCTCGAGCGGCGGGGATGTCATCACCGAGCGGCGCTGGCTGCGCTCGGCGCGGGCGAGTTTCATCGGCTCTGCGACGGCCGTATTCCTGCTGTCAGGCGTGGGCGAGGCCGGCGCGCTAGCGGCCTCGGGCACGGTCAGCGCCGCGAACCGGCTGGTCTACAACCTTGGGAATGGCGGCACCGATGGGCTTGGCCAAATCAGCCTGACACCTGAGAACGGTTGACCCGGATGGGCGGCTAGACGAGTTTCAGGCGAGCACAGATCTCGGGCGCCCGGGTTCGAATGTCGTCGACGATGGCGCGCATGAGGATCCCCTCGTTGCGGAAGTAGCGCCGGCTGGTTGCCGGCTCAATCATGTTCTCACTGCACCCAGCGCCAACGGCGCGGCCCCATATCAGCCCAGAGCCTGCCCTGAGCTTGCCGTAGGGGCAACGCCTTGGGAGTCGAACCCGATGCCGATCATCGGTGTCACCCGGCCGCTGTATGGATCCCGCTGTCACTCCGGCCTAGGCCGGAGTTTCGCGAGGGATGGCGGCGTTTTTTGGGGGGTGGGTAGCATCTGTGAAATCGGTGTCATCCGTGCCAATCCGTGATTCAGACGGAGGCGTGTCATCCGCAGCATCCGTGTTTTTTGGTGATTCAGACTGGGGCGCGCCTACCCGCGAGGTTAAGCGGACGGGGTCAGCGATGTGCGGCAAACCAAGCCGCGGTCTTGCGCCGGCGCACAGCGAATAACATCCGCATCCCGAATCCGCCGAAGAGCGCCGCGGCGGCACGCCCCAATACACCCAGCGGCAACGCGTACTCGATATGGTCGATGACGCGCGTGCTTTCCCCAACGGCTTCAAACGCATGGGTGTGGCGCCAGGATGCCATCGGCCCGCGCCCGGTTTGTCGATCGACAAATTGGCGGCCGGGCGCAACCTCCACTACGGTCAATTCCCACGGCTGCCGGAATGGCCCGAGTGACAGTTCGAGATGTATGGCGCTGCCGGCCTGAAGCGGCGCGTCAAAACGGGCCACCCGCAGGCGCGGCATGCTGGGCATGACCTTGGCCAGCATGGCCGGGTCGGCATGAAAGGCCCAGACGGCCTCGATGGGCGCGGCCAGGACAAAGGCGCTGTCGAATGTGCTTTGCTTCACAGCAGGGACTCCTTGGAAACGATATGCGCCGGCTGCGCCGGCGCATATCGTTTCCAAGATATTCCGGCTCGCGAGGCGATCTCGCCTCCGAAGAAATTAACGGTATTCACCCTTGCCCAGCGAACGCCGAATGAGTTTGCCCAGGGTCATCTTGCGGACGAAGGCGATCCCATCCCGCAGGCGCAGAGGCGTGATCCCGAAGACAGTCTCGGTCTTGTTGTCGCGGGTGGTGTTGTTCACCCCCAGCATGCCCAGCAGGCTCGGGGTGACGGGCGGCTTGGGCAGAAGCTTGTCCATCAGCGCGACGGGGAGCTTGAGCAGCCCGGCCGGAATCTTGACTTTGACCCGCTTGATCCCCATCTCGGCGATGATCGCGTCGATGATGGCTTCGAGCGTTAGCACCTCGCTGCCGCAGATTTGCAGGCGCTGGTTGATCGTTTCGGGCAGGTCGACGGCTCTAACGATACAGGCGGCGACATCGGCGGCCGCCATGGGCTGAAAGGCGGTCTTGCCGTCGCCGGGCACAACCATGAAAGGTGGGATGCGGGCCAGGCCGGCCAGGGTATTGATGAACTCGTCGCCCTCGCCAAAGATGACCGAGGTTTCGAGGATCGTGTAGGGGATGCCGCTCGCGATGATGGCCCGCACGCCCTGGCCTTGAGTCGAAGCGAGCGGATAGGGCCGGCTCTCGTCCGCTCCAAGACCGACCAGGTTGATGATGCGCTTGACGCCGGCTGATTTGGCGGCACTCACAACATTGCGGGTTCCCTCGGCGTTGATCCGCGCCATCGTCGAGGCGCCCCGATCGCGATTGACCGCGGCGAGGTGGATGACGATGTCGACGCCCAGCATCGCCTTCTCCAGCGAGGCCACATCGGTGACATCCCCTATGGCAGGCACCGCACCGTATCTCCGGATCTTGTCGGCCTGCGCCTCGGAACGCACCAGCCCCTTCACATGCTGCGCGGGCCCACTTCGGGCAAGCGCTTGAAGCACATATCCACCCACATAGCCGTTCGAACCTGTAATCAGTATCACGGTGTTACCTTCCTTGAGAGCTCCCTGCCAGGTTTTGTTCGGGAGCGATATCGCCCAGCGGAGCCAGGCGATATCGCTCCCGAAAGAAATCTGCTGGTTCTTTCCAGTATCAAATAGTTGTCTGAGCAACGGCTGATATGTGTTTTAGCAGCTTTGTATAGTGTTTGTCCGATGATTTGCCAAGATCACACGCCCTCGCGCAGTGCGGGCGTGTGATCTCGGCAAATCTGTCGGACCCCGGTTACTTCAGCAGGAACCCCTGCTCCTCGAGGACGGCTTTGAGGTCGATCCGGGCGGGCCGGGCCACCCGCCGGGCCGTATGCTCGGTCCAGCCATACGCCTCCATGGTTTCGGGGTGGCCGGGGACAGGCACCTGTCGCCCGTCGTAAATGCCGGTCCCGATCATCGTTTGGTCATAGTCACGCAGGTCCTCATCCTGCCCTGCATCCGAGTAGCGCTCGTGATGCAGCACGGCTCGGATGGGCAGGCGCGGGCGCGGCTGCGGCGGCCGAATGGGCACGCCCAAAGTCATCCCAAAGAGAGGAAACATGAGCCGCGGCAGGTCGAACATACGGATGACCGCCCGGGTGTTGTTCCGCAGCGCGCCGATATAGCACACGCCCAGACCCAGCGATTCGGCCGCCAGTGCGGCATTCTGGGCCGCCAGCGCAGCATCGATAGTCGCGATCAGGAAGTTCTCGACGTACTCATGCCGATGCGGATGGCCGCGCAGGACCGTGGCGCGATCGATTCGGCTTAGATCGGCGCACCAGACCAGAAAGAGCGGCGCCTCACGCACTTGCGCCTGGTCGCCGCACAACGCCGCCAACTCGGCCCGCTGATTGGCCTCGCTGACGGCGATGACGGCATAAGCTTGCAAGTTGGACGAGGTCGCCGCGCGCTGGGCGCAGTCAATGATGGTTTCGAGCGTCTCGGCCGGAATCGGATCGGGCCGAAAGTGGCGGGCCGAGGCATGTCCGCGCATCAGGTCAAGGATGGGGTTGCTGGGGGGCATATTCAATGATTATCTCCTGCGCCCCCTGCCACAACACTGTCCGCCCGATCTCGGGCAGCGCCTCGCGCCCTTCAACCACGGTGAGGAAGTGATTGCCGGCGAGTTGACCCATCTTGCTGGCGAACAGACAGGCCCCGTAGGGGAACAAGATCTCGGTCTCGCTGTAGCCGCCCGGGTAGAACAGGATTTCGCCCGGGGCCGGATGGCTGGTGTGGTTCTCGAAGCCAACATCCAGCTTGAAATCGCCCAACGGAATCCAGCACGCCTCCCCGCTCCAGCGGGCGTGGATGAGCTTCTGGCGATAGGGCAACAGGGCCCGGAACGCCGCGCAGGTTTTAGGGGCGGCCGCGTCCTCGAAACGCGCGAGCAGAGTTGCGCCGGCGACGGAGATCTGGACATGGGTGGGGGTGGACATGAGGAGATGATACGACGTCGTATCATCCCCTCAATGCTTGTCATCGACCTTGCCCGCGAGGCGCTGCGCCGCCCGCTCCCGGGCTTCGCCGGCCAGTCCCGGATGATGCCGCCGGGACGATTTGTTCCCCCCGACATCAGCGCCGCCCACCTGGGCGGTGTGCTGGTGCTGCTCTATCCGGTGGATGGGGTCGCCCACGTGGTGCTCACCCGCCGGACCGAAACGCTGGGCAAGCACCGCGGGCAGATCTCGTTCCCGGGTGGGCGCATGGACGCCGGCGATCACGACCTGATCGCCACCGCCCTGCGCGAGACTCGCGAAGAATTGGGCATCGAGGTAAGCGAGGCCAACGTGCTGGGGACCCTCACCCCGCTGTATATCCCGCCCAGCAATTACCTCATTCACCCGGCCGTTGCCGCGCTGCCGGGCCGCCCGCGCTTTGCGCCCAATCCGGCCGAGGTCGCCGAGGTCATCGAGGTCGCGCTCGAGACCCTGGCGACTCCCGAGGCGCGCTCGGTGGGGCCCATGCCGGTCGTCCGGAACGGCACAACGTTTGTCGTCGATATGCCGCACTTCGTCGTCGGCGGGCACCGGGTGTGGGGTGCCACCGCGATGGTCCTCGCCGAACTCCTCGAAGCGCTGGGTGATACGCCCTGAATCCAAATCTGCGCCAATCTGCGTGAATCTGCGGACAAAAACCGTCCCCACCCGACCGAAACCGCACGGGTGACATCCAGGATTGGATCCGCAGATTCACGCAGATTAGCGCCGATTCCAGGAAAGAACTGCATCCGGCCGTCTGGATCGCCCCCGACTACAATTGCGCCCATGACTACAAAGACATCCGTCACCAAGGCCGCGCCCAAGTACGACATCGCCGTGCTCGGCGCCGGACCCGGCGGTTACGTGGCCGCCATTCGGGCCGCCCAGCTCGGCCTCAAGGTCGCCATCATCGAACGCGACAATCTCGGCGGGATCTGCCTGAATTGGGGCTGCATTCCCACCAAAGCCCTGATCCGCAATGCCGAAGTCATCGAACTGCTCAGCGAGGGCAAGGACTACGGCTTTACCTTCGACAACCTGCGGGTGGATTACCACGCAGCCCACAAGCGCAGCCGGCAGGTCTCCGATCGCCTGGTCAAGGGCGTCGAATTCCTGATGCGCAAGAACCAGGTCACCGTGATCAAGGGCGAGGGCACCCTGATCGCCCCCGACGAGATCTCGGTCATGAATCGCGGCGAAGAGACCCGGGTCAGCGCTAAACACGTCATCCTGGCGACCGGGGCCAAGCCGCGCACGCTGTTCGACCTCGTCCCCGACGGCCGGCGGGTGTTCACCTATCGCCAGATTCTTGAGGCCCAGAGCGCGCCCAAGAGCATGATCGTCATCGGCGCGGGCGCGATCGGGATGGAATTTGCCTACGTCTTCCATGCCTATGGCACCCAGGTCACCGTGCTCGAAGTTCTGCCCCGGATCCTGCCCAACGAGGATGAAGAGGTCAGCGCCGAAGTCAAGAAGTCCTTCCAGCGCGCGGGCATCCAGACCCTGGCCGGGGTGAAGATCGAGTCAGCCGTGGCCTCGGCCGAGAACGTCACCCTCAAGGTCAACGATGCCGGGAACGTGACAACGATGACGGCGGACTGGCTGTTGATCTCAGCCGGCGTCATCCCCAACACCAGCGGCCTCGGGCTGGAAACGGTGGGCGTCACCCTCGACAAGCGCGGGATGGTTACCGTCGACGATCACATGGCCACGAATGTCCCAGGGGTCTATGCCATTGGCGACATCACCGGCAAGCTCGCCCTCGCCCACGTCGCGTCGGCCCAGGGGGTGATCGCCGCGGAGTCGATTGCGGCGAGCCTGGGGCTGTACAAGGGCCGGATCAACCGGCTCGACTACAACGCCATGCCGCGCTGCACCTACACCGTGCCGCAGGTGGCCAGCATGGGGCTGACCGAGGCGCAGGCCCGCGAGCAGGGCTACGCGGTCAAGGTGAGCAAGTTCCCCCTCAGCGCCAACGGCAAATCGCTGGCCCTCAACAACCGGGATGGCTTCGTCAAGATCGTGGCGGATGAGAAATACGGCGAGATCCTGGGCGCCCACCTCGTCGGACCGGACGTGACCGAGCTGCTGCCCGAGTTCGTCCTGGCCAAGAGCGCCGAGCTCACCCCGGATCAGATCGCTGACGCGGTGCACGCCCACCCGACCCTGAGCGAGACTCTCATGGAAGCCGCCCACGGGATCGAGGGCCTTCCCATACATATCTAGCCGCGAGCCTCTCTTCCGAAAGCGACATCCCCGCGCCGGCGCACGCCGGCGCGGGGATGTCGCTTTCGGAAACACTCTTTCTTTGTTTTCGCTTAGCGGGACAGCAGACGCCGTTCAGACGATCAGGAGATGCTGTAGCCTCGCCATCCTGGCGTGAACCGGACCGGCCGGTTCGGAGGGAAATCGTCCGGGAGGCGGCGACCGAAACAGCCTGCCCGCACGTATAGTAGTCAGCACGCCTGAATCCGAAACCAATAACCCATGAAGCGCAACGACTTGTTCACCCTGTTCGTCCTGTTTCTCATGCTATCGGCCGTGTCCAGCGCAGTGTCGACCGCGGAATGGATGGCCGGATTGGGGGTGGCATTCTGGGCAATGACCTTTGGCTTGTTGGCCGGCGCCGCCCTGGCGTTCAGCAGCTTTAACGGCTGGACGGCCCACATCGCCAGCGCCGTCTACGGCATCTTCACCCTGACCATCATCGGGGCGACCCACTCGAGCATCGATCAGACCCTGGGCTGGCGCGAGCGGGTGTTCTCGCTGGCCGAGCGGATGATAGATTGGACGCGCGCGGCGGCCAGCAATGGCACCAGCCGCGAGACGGTCATGTTTGTCCTGCTCCTCAGCGCGCTGTTCTGGCTGCTGGGCTATTCGGCGGCCTGGTATTCGTTTCGCAATCGCCGAATCTGGCACGTGCTGCTGCCGGCCGGGGTGACCCTGTTCTCCAACGTCTTCTACTACGGCGGCAGCCGGGACATGTCCTGGTACATGATCATTTACGTTGTGTGCGCGCTGACCCTGCTCGCCCACTCGCATCTGGCCGATCGCGAGGAGTCCTGGACGCGCGATCACGTCCGGGTGGCGCGCGGACTGCGGGTAACGTTCAGCGCGGCGGCCATCGGCCTCGGCATGGTCGCGCTGATGGCCGGCAAGGTCGTGCCAGACATGGCATCCTCGCCCCAGGCCGTCGATTTCTTCACTGCCGCGAGCGGGCCGTATGGCGAGCTGATGGCGCGCTGGAACCGATTGTTCTCCAACCTCAAGAACTACAACATCCGGCCGACCGATTATTACGCGTCGTCGTTCACCCTGGGCGGGCCGCGCAACCTGCCGCCCGACCCGGTGATGGATGTCACCGCCCCGGTCAACTATCGTTACTACTGGCGGGCGGTCAGCTACGATTTTTATGACGGCGCGACCTGGACGAGCAGCTACACCGGCACGCGCGATCTGGCCGCCAACGATCAGAACCTGCAGATGCCCGAGTTCCTGGGCCGCGACACGCTCAAGATATCAGTCGCGCTGTTGCGCGGCAGCGACAGCGTGTATATGCCAGGCCAGGCGTTGCGCGTGGGCGTGCCCACCCAGGCCAAGTTCCGCCGCTACGAAGACGGCGCTTTCGATCTCTTGCAGCTCAAGGTGCCGATCCCGTTGCTGCCCGGCAACCGCTATGACGCGGTAGGCGCGTTGAGCGTGGCGACCGACAGGGAACTCCAGGAGGCCCCGGCCGGGCCGCTCTCGCGCGAGATGCAGCAGAAATACCTGGCCGTTCCGACTCAGGTGCCGGATCGGGTCAAACGCACTGCGATCGGGATCACCCAGCGCTATACCAACACCTACGACAAGGCCAAAGCCATCGAGACCTGGCTGCGCACGAACATCGTCTATGACGATCAGCTCGAGGCGCCGCCGCCAGGCGTCGAGGCCAGCGATTACATCATCTTCACGACCCGCCGGGCGTACTGCAACTACTACGCCACGGCCATGGCCATGATGCTGCGCGCGGTCGGCGTGCCCGCCCGGGTCTCGACCGGGTATGCGGTGGGATCGGTCGACCAGGATACTCCCGATCAGGACATCGGCGTCTATCGGGTCAAGGTGAGCGACAGCCACACCTGGCCCGAAGTGTATTTCCCGAACTATGGCTGGATCGAGTTCGAACCCACGGCCGGCCAGCCCGAGCTCGATCGCTCGTCGCCCGAGCAGTTTGCGGGAGTGCCCAGCACCGACTTCGAGCCCAACCCCGACATTCCGCGCGACCGCGAGGACGAGCTAGAGGATGAACTCGACTCGCTGCGCAAGGCCCGTCGGGACGGGCTGGGCGCCCTCGCGCCGGTCGCCGACCTCATCAGCGGGATCGAAGATATCTTCAATAACGCCATGCCGTCGCTGCCCTGGCTGCTCGGGCTGGTCGCCCTGGCGTTGCTGAGCTGGCTTGGGTTGCGTCTGGCCGAATCGCGCGGGATTGCCAATCTGCCCCCGGTCCGCAAGGCCTACTACATGCTCAGCCGCTGGGCGACCTGGCTGGGCATCGGCGGCGAGCATACCCCTTATGAACAGGCCGACCTTGTCTCACAGCGCGCGCCAAGCGCGGCCGATCCCATCCGCAAGCTGACGACGATGTATGTCGAAGAGCGCTTCAGCGGCAAGGCCAAGGCCGATATCCGCTCAGAGATGGACGCTGAAACCTATTGGAAGACGGCCCGGCTTGAGTTGCAGAAGGCCTGGGTCAAGGCTCGGGTGTTTGGGCTTGGCCGGTTGCGCGCGATCAAGCTGCCGCGCTTCCGGCGCAAGCCGTAGGCCGGCAAGTCCTCCCAAAAAGCATGTGGCGAGATCGAAATCCCCGCGCGAGGCGCGGGGATTTCGATCTCGCCACATGCTTTTTGGGACAGACTCCAGTCTATACAAACACTGCCAAATCCTTACTCAGGCATTTCTAACCCCGCCGACTACAATGCCAGCGATGTTCCGGCGGACGCTAAGCGCGAACCTCCTTCGATTGCCGAGCCTGACCCGGTCGCAGACCGGCGACGGGCGCGGCCTCGACGAGGCCTATGCCCGCTGCGAGGAGATCACCGCCTCCCACTCCAAATCGTTTTACTTCAGCACCCGCTTCCTGTCCGCCGAGCGCCGGCGCGCCATCCGAGCTTTCTACGCCTTTTGCCGCACGACCGACGATCTGGTCGACATGCCGACCATCCATCTCAGCAGCCTCGAGGATTGGCGTCTGGCGGCCCGGCGCGGATCGAGCTTCCAAACTGACCCAGTGCTGCTGGCCTGGGCCGACACGCGCGAGCGCTACGCCGTGCCCAACCGGTATGCCGAGGAACTCATCGACGGCTGCGAGATCGACTTGCAGGTCAATCGGTATGAGACCTGGGATGAATTGCGCCACTACTGTTATCTCGTCGCGAGCACGGTTGGCCTGATTTCGATGCGGGTGATTGGCATGCGCGGCGACGACGCCCGCCTGCTCGACACATATGAGCCAGCCGCCATTGACCTGGGCGTGGCCCTGCAATTGACAAACATCCTGCGCGATATAGGCGAAGATCTGCGCCGCGGGCGGATCTACCTGCCGCTCGAGGACATGCGCCGCTTCGGCTATACCGAGGACGACCTGCGTGCCCACGTGCTCGACGACCGTTTCCGGGCCCTGATGCGCTTCGAGATCGCCCGGGCGCATGAACTCTATGAGCGCGGCTGGGCGGGCATCCCGGCCATCAAACGCGAGGGGCGCCTGGCGGTGGCGGTAGCGGCCGAGGTGTATCGTGGCATCCTCGATGACATCGCCGCCCACGATTTCGACGTCTTCAACCGCCGGGCCCGAATCTCTACGTTGGACAAATTCGCCCGCCTGCCGTCAATCGTGTGGCGGGCGGCGACGGCGCGCGCCGGCGCGTAAGGCCGGGTGACGGGCGTGCTCCGCATGGTCAGCCTGGCCCGGCTCTCGCCGCGGGCGCCCTCCTCGGTCCTTTTTCTGGCCTACCTGGCCCTGCTGCCGGTGTATTGCCTGGCCCTGGCTGGGGGCGCGACGGCGATGGTGTGGTGGCTGACCCTGGCCATCCCGATCGGGCTGTGCGCGGCCATGTTCGCCCACGCCCTGGAACGGCGCGGCCTGGGCGCGGCGCTCGCTTTGTTCGGGACGGGCGGGGCGATCACCCTGGCCGCTGAGGCGCTTGGGGCGAGCACGGGCATCCCGTTCGGGGCGTATACCTATGCCGACACGCTCGGGCCCAAGGCCTTTGGGCTGGTGCCCTGGCTCATCCCCATCGCCTGGTGCGGGATGTTGTATCCGGCCTGGGTCCTGGCGGGCGTGGTGACCCCCCGGCCGCTGCCGCGCATCGTCGTCGCCGCCCTGGCGATGACGGCCTGGGACCTCAGCCTCGACCCGCGCATGGTCTCGGAGGGGCACTGGACCTGGGTGGGCGGCGGGCCATATTTCGGCGTGCCACTGAGTAACTTCGTCGGTTGGGCGATCACGGCCGCGCTCGTCTACGCGGTCTGGACCTGGATCGAGCGCCGCCGCCCGCCCCAGCCCGAGCTGCCCGGGCTCATGCCCCTGCCCCTGACGGCATATGCGATGGTCTGGCTGGGCGAGGCGATCGCCAACGCCATTTTTTGGGCCGGCCCGTTGGTTGGGCTGTGCGTGTTTGTGGGGATGGGAATTTTCGTGGGGCTTGCGGCGCGAAAGGTAATTCCCAGCGGGTAGCCGAAGGCAATGCCGTGGTCAGGTGCGCGTTGGAGCCTAGGCTTTAGCCGGCCAGGGTACTCCGAGCGTTAGCCGGTTCAGCGTCGCGCGCCCCCGAAATGTGCGGCCCACCTCCAAAGGGCCGCACCTGGTACCGCGAGGTCTATCCCGTCCAGCGCTTGACCTACGTCACCAGCGCCGCGGGCAGGTAGTGCGAGCGATTCACAAACGCAATATCGACGAAGGGCGCGGTCGGGTTGCCGGTGAAGTCCAAACGTGAGGCGGCGCAGTTGTTCATGATGATCCAGGCCTGCTCCGGGCGCGGCACCCGAAGGGCCGCCGCGACGAGGTAATTGAAGAAATCGCCGTGGCTGACCAGGGCGACCCGGTCGTCGGGGCCATGGGCCGAGAGCAGGAACTGCAGCACGCGCTGGGCGCGCGGATAACGCTCCTCGTCGGTCTCCATCGGGCGGGAGCGCCACCAGCCATCGTCATCAAGCATATCCGGCATGACCAGGGTCGGGAATTGAGCGCCAAGTTCACTCCGCCCCAGGCCGGGCCGGCCGATCTTCGCCCCGGTGTGCGGGTCGTCCATATAGATACCGCCCGTCTCATGCGCGTCGGGGAGCGCGATCGGAGCAAGGCCGAGCGCCTCGGCGATGGCGCCGGCCGTGCCGACCGCCCGGCGCATCAGGCTGGTGTAGAGGTGGGTGATCCCATACGCGCCGGCGCCCTGCGGTGCGTCCCCGGCCCGCACCGCCGGCCGCGGCGCGTCGGCGTTGCGGGTGATCGAGACGTGCTGAGCGCCGCCGTCACCATCTCGCAGCCAGGCCGCGACGACTTTGGCCTGGGCGTGCCCGATATCGGTCAGATCGGCGTCTTCCTGGCGCCCGGCATAACCGCCGGTCTGGTCATACAAGCGGTTGTTCTGGGATTGGCCGTGGCGGATGAAGAGGAGTTGCATGGAGGTGATTTTAGCTGGCGGAGTTCACATCCGAGACCGACGACGGATGACGGGCGACCGAAGCAATCTCGCGCTGACTTCCGTCGCCCGTCATCGGTCGTCCGTCGCAAGCGCCACCGCCTCGTCCATCGTCATCCGCCGGCCTTCGGCCCAGGCGGCGGCAGCCTCCGGCGCGGCGCGCAGCGGGCCGGCCACGGCGTCGTATTCCACGCGTTCATAAAACGTCATCGGCGCGTTCAGCGCCTCGCGCTGGGCCTCGGCCGCGCCGAGCAGGCGAGCCGCCCGCGTAACCCGGCCCTGTAGCGCGGCGATGAGCCCGAGGCACTCCATCTCGTGCGCAGCCGCCGCGCGCCGGCC
>Ga0209477_1000347_pt1 | contig 28333 bp, 27 predicted proteins | sample KloWWTupernatant_FD_187180 | JGI IMG/M metagenome (GOLD analysis project Ga0209477, IMG submission 187180) | Active sludge microbial communities from Klosterneuburg, Austria, studying microevolution and ecology of nitrifiers - Klosterneuburg... | ecosystem: Engineered > WWTP > Aerobic digester >...
ATCGGCGCGCCCATCAACATCTGGAACGACCACACCGACTCGATGAGCCAGCGCGACTGCGGCTGGATCCAGCTCTTCGCGGAGACGAACCAGGAGGCGCTCGACCTGCACATCCAGGCCTTCCGGCTGGCCGAGGAGCTGTCGCTGCCGGTGATGGTCTGCATGGACGGCTTCATCCTCACCCACGCCTACGAGCGGGTGGACATGCCCGCGCAGGCGCAGGTGGACGCGTTCCTCCCGCCCTTCCAGCCGCGCCAGGTGCTCGACCCGCAGGAGCCCGTGTCGATGGGCGCGATGGTGGGCCCCGAGGCGTTCACCGAGGTGCGCTACCTCGCCCACGTGAAGCAGATGCAGGCGCTCGACCTGATCCCGGGCTGGGCGGCCGAGTTCCGCCAGGCGTTCGGGCGCGATTCCGGCGGCCTCGTCCACGCCTACCGCACCGGGGACGCGGACACCGTCGTGGTGGCCCTGGGCTCGGTGCTCGGCACCATCAAGGACACGGTGGACGCCCTGCGCGACAAGGGGCACAGGTTCGGCGTGCTGGGCATCACCTGCTTCCGCCCGTGGCCGACGGTCGCCATCCGCGAGGCGCTCGCCGGCGCGAAGCGGGTGATCGTGCTGGAGAAGGCCTTCGGCGTGGGCCTGGGCGGCATCGTCTCGTCGAACGTGCGCACCACCTCGAACGCGGCCGACTCCGTGTTCACCGTCATCGCCGGGCTGGGCGGGCGCCCGATCACGCGCGAGTCGCTCGCGCGCGTGTTCCTCGAGGTCGAGGCGGGCACGGCCCCGGCGCTCACCTTCCTCGACCTGAACCGCGCCGCGGTCGACCGCGCGCTCGCCCGCGAGCGCGAGTCGCGCAGGAGCGGCCCCATCGCCGAGGCGCTCCTGAAGGACATCGGCCTCGTCACCGCGCAGCTGCGCTGAGGGCACCCCCACCATGAGCTTCCAGCCGGTCAAGTTCTACCAGACGGGGACCTTCACGGTCGGCAACCGCCTGCTCCCCGACAACGAGCGCAGCGTGCAGTCGACGGTGCGGCGCACCAACTCGCTCAACTCGGGCCACCGCGCCTGCCAGGGCTGCGGCGAGGCCCTCGGCGCGCGCTACGCCATCGACGCGGCCATGGAGGTCACCAACGGCCAGCTCATCGCCGCCAACGCGACGGGCTGCCTGGAGGTGTTCTCCACGCCCTACCCGGAGACCTCGTGGCAGATCCCGTGGGTGCACTCGCTCTTCGGCAACACCGCGGCGGTGGCCACGGGCATCGCCGCGGCGCTGCGCGTCAAGGGCCGCAGCGAGACGCGCGTGGTGGCGCAGGGCGGCGACGGGGGAACCACCGACATCGGCTTCGGCTGCCTGTCGGGCATGTTCGAGCGCAACGACGACGTGCTCTACATCTGCTACGACAACGGCGGCTACATGAACACCGGCGTGCAGCGTTCCTCGGCCACGCCGCCGGCCGCGCGCACGGCCACGACGGCCGCGGTGGGGCCCACGCCCGGCAACCCGTTCGGGCAGGGCAAGGACCTCCCGGCCATCGCGATGGCGCACAACATCCCGTACGTCGCCACGGCGACCGTGTCGGAGCTGCGCGACCTCGAGGCCAAGGTGCGCCGGGCGATGGAGTTCCGCGGCGCGCGCTACCTGCACATCCTCGTGCCCTGCCCGCTGGGCTGGGGCCACGATTCCTCCCTCACCATCCGCATGGCGCGCCTCGCGCACGAAAGCGGCATCTTCCCGGTCTTCGAGGCCGAGAACGGCGAGGTGACGGGGGTCTCGAAGATCCGCCGGCAGGTGCCGGTCGAGGAGTACCTCAAGCCGCAGAAGCGCTACGCGCACCTCTTCGCGCCCAGGCCGCGCGAGGACGTGATCCGCCGCATCCAGGAGGCCGCGGACAGGAACATCCGCCGCTACCGCCTGCTCGAGGAAGCCTGAGCGCATGAGAAAGCCCTTCGCCATCACGCTGGACCCCGGCTCCAGCCTCGCCAACCACACCGGCTCGTGGCGGACGCTGCGCCCCGAGTACCTCGACCGCCTGCCGCCGTGCAACAACGCCTGCCCCGCCGGCGAGAACATCCAGGCGTGGCTCTTCCACGCCGAGAGCGGCGACTACGAGGCGGCGTGGCGCTCGCTGGTGCGCGACAACCCGATGCCCGCGGTGATGGGGCGGGTGTGCTACCACCCCTGCGAGGGCGCCTGCAACCGCGCGCACCTCGACTCCTCCGTCGGCATCAACTCGGTGGAGCACTTCCTCGGCGACGAGGCGCTCGAGCGCGGCTGGAAGTTCGACCCGCCCGCGCCGCCCACCGGGAGGAAGGTCCTCGTCGTGGGTGCCGGCCCCTCGGGGCTCTCGGCCGCCTACCACCTCGCGCGCCTCGGCCACGCGGTCGAGATCCACGAGGCCGGCCCCATGGCCGGGGGCATGATGCGCTTCGGCATCCCCAAGTACCGCCTGCCGCGGGAGGTCCTCGACGGCGAGGTGCAGCGGATCCTCGACCTGGGCGTGACGCTCAGGCTCGGCGCGAAGGTCGACGACGTGATGGCCACCATGAAGTCCGGCGGCTTCGACGCGGTCTTCCTCGCGGTCGGGGCGCACATCGCCAAGCGCGCCTACATCCCGGCCAACGAGGCGGCGAAGATCATGGATGCCGTGCAGGTCCTGCGCGGCATGGAGGGCGAGTCGAAGCCCCTGCTGGGCCGGCGCGTCGTGGTCTACGGCGGCGGCAACACCGCCATCGACGTGGCCCGCACGGCCAAGCGCCTTGGCGCGGAGGAGGCGATGATCGTCTACCGCCGCACGCGCGAGAAGATGCCGGCGCACGATTTCGAGGTGCAGGACGCGCTGGAGGAAGGCGTCCTCATCAAGTGGCTCTCCACCATCAAGGAGGCGGGCGAGGGCGCCATCACCGTCGAGAAGATGGCGCTGGACGAGAAGGGCGTGCCGCAGCCCACCGGCGAGTTCGAGAAGCTCGAGGCCGACTCCGTCGTGCTCGCGCTGGGCCAGGACGTGGACCTCTCGCTGCTGGACCGCGTGCCCGGGATGCAGATCGAGGGCGGCGTGGTGAAGGTCGGGCCCGACCTGATGACCTCGCACCCCGGCATCTTCGCCGGCGGCGACATGGTGCCCGCCGAGCGCACCGTGACGGTCGCCATCGGCCACGGCAAGAAGGCCGCGCGCCACATCGACGCCTGGCTGCGCGGCGAGGCGCACGACCCCGGGCCGAAGCACGAGCTCGCCACCTTCGACAAGCTCAACACCTGGTACTACTCGGACGCCTCCAAGACGGTGCGCCCGATGCTCGACCTGCAGAAGCGCGTCACCTCCTTCGACGAGGTGGTGATGGCGCTCGACGAGACGACGGCGCTCTTCGAGGCGCGGCGGTGCCTGTCGTGCGGCAACTGCTTCGAGTGCGACAACTGCTACGGCGTGTGCCCCGACAACGCCGTGGTGAAGCTGGGCCCGGGCAACCGCTTCCGCTTCAATTACGACTACTGCAAGGGCTGCGGCGTCTGCGCGGCGGAATGCCCGTGCGGGGCGATCCGCATGGTGCCCGAGCAGATCTAGCCGCGGCCGTGCGATCATCGCGGCCTTCCCCGCCGCGAGCCGCGCCATGTCCGCCGAAGACCTCTACCTCGACCTCCTGAAGAAGGCCCTCACCGCCTCGCTCTACGACGAGAGCGCCGGGCACGCGAGCAACTGGCTCAAGGTGAACAACCAGGTGGTGACGCTGCCGCCCGGCGCGGTCCTCATCCAGTACCGGCCCCTCGACGAGGTGGCGAGGAGCGAAGGCCGCGACTGGCCGCTCTTCGGCTTCACGATGGCGGGGCTCAGGCGCATGGACAACATCCAGCAGTGCCTCGGCAGGGTCCTGGCCGACGGCGTGCCCGGCGACCTCATCGAGACCGGCGTCTGGCGCGGGGGCGCCGCGATCCTCATGCGCGGCATGCTCGCGGCGCGCGGCGTCACGGACAGAACCGTCTGGGTGGCCGATTCCTTCGAGGGCCTGCCGCCGCCCAGCGCGGACGACCGGGCGCGCGCCCCGAAGGATCCGGACCACAGCCAGGAGGCCTACCTCAAGGTCCCGCTCGAGCGCGTGCAGGAGAACTTCCGCCGCTTCGGCCTGCTGGACGGCCAGGTGCGCTTCCTGAAGGGCTGGTTCAAGGACACGCTTCCCGCCGCGCCCATCGAGAGGCTCGCGATCCTGCGGCTGGACGGCGACCTCTACAGCTCGACGAAGGACGCGCTCGACGCGCTCGGCCACAAGGTGAGCCCCGGCGGCTTCGTGATCGTGGACGACTACCACGCGTGGGAAGGCTGCCGCCTCGCGGTCGACGAGTACCGCGCCGCCCGCGGCATCACCGCGCCGCTGGTGCAGGTCGACTGGACCGCCGTCTACTGGCGGGCATGAGGGTCAGGCGGGGGCGAGCACGCGGGCGCTTTCGTAGACGCTCGCGGGCCAGCGCTCGCCTTTCCAGGCGAGCGAGCGCTTGAGGTAGAAGTCGAAGAGCATGGGGTTGTGGTGCTGGATGTGCCCCAGCAGCTCGGCGTCGGCCTTGGGAAGCACGCCCTCGTCGACGAGCCCCTTCAGGCCCATCACCGCCACGACGCCCGGCCCCGGGTAGTCGGAACCGTTCACGAGGTACGGGTGCCATTCGTGGCGCGAGATGAGCGTGGCGAGCGCCCCCGGCTGGCGCCCTCCCAGCACCACCGCCGAGAGGTCGCCGTGGATCCGCCCGCGGTACCCCGGCGTGTCCATGAGGCGCGTGAAGAGCTCGAAGCTGGGCTTGGGCCGGCGCAGCCGCGGGTTGTCGAGGTCGGCGAAGTCGCCCTGCATGCCGCAGTGCGACACGATCACCGTCGCCCCCTCCTCGAGCGCGGCGCGGAGCCGCAGCGGGTTGCCGTGGTCCTGCACGCCGCCGTCCACCAGCTCGTGCTGCCAGCCGCCGTGGGTGACGAGCGGCAGGCGCAGGCGCGCGAGCTCGCGGTAGAACGGCCGGCAGCGCGGGCTCGCCGGGTCGATGCCCATGAAGTAGGGTATCCACTTCACGGCGCGCGCCCCGGCCGCCGCCGCCGCGCGAAGCCGGTCCAGGGCGTCCTCGCGGTACGGGTGCACCGAGGCGCACCACAGGAAGCGCTCCGGGCTTTCGCGCGCGATGCGCGCGACATACGCGTCCGGCACGGTGAAGACCGTCCGGGCGCGGTCCAGGCGGCCGTCCTCGCCGCGGAAGCCGTCCAGCGCGAGCAGGAGGAACCGCACGCCCGCGGGGAACTCGGCGGCCAGCGCCTCCAGCCTTCGCAGGTAGCGGCGGCTCCAGTCGGCCGGGTCGGCCCCGGTGCAGGCGGCGTTGGCCATCAGCGCGAAGTGCGCCCACGAGAAGGGGTTCGCGGGCGACTTCATCGCGGGGTTCACCCAGGGATCGTCGGCGCCGGGCCCCTCTCCCGCCACGTGCACGTGCAGGTCGATCACCTTGCCCGGGTCGAGGCCCGCCCACGCGCGGGCGGCGAGCCGGGGGTCCACCCGGTGCCCGGGGTCGTCGGCGTTGGCGCAGGGGTTGAGCAGGCCGAGGCTCTCCCAGCACCCGGCGAGCGGGAGGGCGGCCGGCAGGGCGAGCGCGGCGAGGGCGCGGCGGCGGGTGAGCATCGGGATGCCTCCCGGTGGGCGATCCGGCGCATGTTACCGCTGCAAGGCCCTGCTTGCCGTTCCCCCGGGCGTCCCCGACAATAGGCCCCGGAAACCGCCCATAACGACAACGAGATGGCACTCCCGGTCCGCCGCTATGCCAATGCGCTGGTCATCGGGGTCACCGGCAGGCTCGACCAGGACAACTGCGACGCCTTCCGGGCCGACCTCATGGCGCACGTCGAGACCGCCGCCCACGACGGCGGCGCGGTGATCCTCGACCTGTCGGCGCTCGAGTACGTCTCCAGCGCCGGGCTGCGCTGTTTCATGCTGGCCTCGCGCCAGGCCAAGGCGCAGCACGGGCGCATCTTCGTGGCGGCGCTGCAGGCGATGGTGGCCGAGATCTTCGAGATCAGCCACTTCAACCTGGTGTTCCAGGTCTTCCCCACCGTCCGCGAGGCGCTCGCGGCCGCTTCCAACGAGGCCGCGGCGGCCTTCGACAAGGCCTGAACCCGCGATCATGGGCATGCGCATCCGCTTCTGGGGCACCCGGGGCTCGATCCCCGTGGCCCTCACCTCCTACGACATCCGCGACCGGCTCGCCCGGGCGCTGGTGGAGGCCTCGGGGCGCACCTTCGCCTCCTACGAGGAGGCCCACGCCTTCGCCTCCACCGAGCTCGACTTCTCGGTCACGCACACCTTCGGCGGCCACACGCCCTGCGTGGAGCTCGACACCGGCGGCGAGGAGTACTTCGTGTGCGACATGGGCAGCGGCGCGCGGCCCTTCGGCGTGCACGTGCTCGCGAAGCAGGCGCGCCGGCCGGCCACGGTGAACGTCTTCATGTCCCACGTGCACTGGGACCACATCATGGGCTTCCCCTTCTTCGGGCCGGCCTACGTGCCCGGCACGAGGATCCGCATCCACTCCTGCCACGACGTGTGCGAGCAGGCCTTCCGCCTGCAGCAGGCCGCGCCCTGCTTCCCCGTGGACTTCTCGCAGCTCGCCGCCACGATCGAGTTCGTGAAGCTCGAGCCCGACCGGCCGCACGAGGTCGCCGGCCTCACGGTGACGCCGCACCTGCAGCTTCACTCGGGCGACTCCTACGGCTACCGCTTCGAGAAGGACGGCAAGCGCGTGGTCTACTCCACGGACTCGGAGCACAAGCTCGAGAACCGCGCCGAGGCCGAGAACTTCGCGGCCTTCTTCCGCGACGCCGACGTGGTGATCTTCGACGCCATGTACGCGCTCGCCGACGCGATCAGCGTGAAGGCGGACTGGGGGCACTCGAGCAACATCGTGGGGGTCGAGCTCTGCCAGATGGCCAACGCGCGCCACCTCGTGCTCTTCCACCACGAGCCGGCCAACGACGACGCGACGCTCGAGGGCCTGCTCAAGGAGGCGCGCCGCTTCGAGGAGCTCACGCGCGCCGGCAACCCGCTCAAGGTCTCCGCGGCCTGGGACGGGCTGGAGATCGAGCCCTGAGCGCCTACGGCGCGTTCCGCGTCGCCGCGATCGCGCTGCTCGCCGCGGCTTCCCTCGCCCTCGCCACCTCGCCGCCCGCGCTCGACCGCTTCCGCAGCCTCGTCTTCGACGGCTGGCAGCGGCTCATGCCGCGCGAGCGCGTCGCCGACCGGGTCACGGTGGTCGTGATCGACGAGAAGGCGCTGGCCCGCCACGGGCAGTGGCCGTGGCCGCGCGACCGCATGGCCGAGCTGGTGACGCGCATCGCCGCCGCCGGCCCGGTCGTGATCGGCCTGGACATCTTCTTCCCGGAACCCGACCGCTACTCGCCGGGGGCCGTGGCGGCGCGGCTGGAGGGCCGCGTGCCCGACGTGGCCGCGCGGCTGCGCGAGCTGCCCTCCAACGACGCGCTCCTGGGCGAGGCGGTCGCCAAGGTGCCGACGGTCCTCGGCGTGGCCGGCCTCGACGCGAAGGACCCCCGGTTCGCCGGGCCGCCGCGCTCCCCGCCCGTGCGACTCCTCGGGGGCGTGGACGAGGGGCTGCGCCGCTACGCGGGGCACCTCCGGAACGTGCCGGAGATCGAGCGCGGGGCCGCGGGCCACGGGCTCTACAGCGTCGACCTCGAGGGCGGCGTGGCGCGGCGCCACCTCATGGTCGCGCGCATCGACGAGGCCACGGTGCCCGCCCTCGCCGTGGAGATGCTGCGCGTGGCCCTCGACGCTCCGCTCACCGTCGCGCCTTCCACCGGCGGGACGATCGAGCTTCGCTTCGGGGAGTACGCCGTGCCCGCGCAACCCGACGGCAAGGCGTTCGTCCACTACGGGCACTCGGCGCCGGGGCGCTTCCTGTCCGCCGCCGACATCCTCGACGGGTCGCACGACGCCTCGAGGCTCCAGGACCAGCTCGTCATCCTCGGCTTCACCGGGCTCGGCCTCGTCGACCTGGTGGCCACCCCGCTGGGCGAGACGGTCTTCGGGGTGGAGAACCACGCGCAGGCCATCGAGGCCATCCTCGAGGGCCGTTTCCTGCGCCGCGTCGCGCTCGCCCCGCGCATCGAGGCGGCGCTCCTCGTGGCGTTCGGGCTGACGCTCTTCGTCCTCGTGCCGCGCACCAACGCGGCGCGGTCGGCCGCGATCCTCGCCGCCGGCATCGCGCTCCTCGCGGCCGGTGCGGCGGTGGCGTTCCGCGCCTTCGGCCTGCTCTTCGACCCGGTCGCGCCGGCGCTCGGCGCGGCGGCCGTCTTCGGCGTGATGCAGGCGGGCTCGCTCGCCGAGGCGCAGCGCCAGCGCCAGCAGCTGCGCGAGCAGGCCGCGCGCATGGCGGGCGAGCTCGACGCCGCCAAGCGCATCCAGATGGGGCTGCTCCCGGACCCGGCGGAGGTGCTCGCGGACGAGCGGCGCGTCGACGTCGCCGCACTCCTCGAGCCCGCGCGCACCGTCGGCGGCGACTTCTACGACTGCTTCATGCTCGACGACCGGCGCCTGTTCATCGTGGTGGCCGACGTATCGGGCAAGGGCCTGCCCGCCTCGCTCTTCATGGCGTCGGTCAAGTCCATCATCAAGAGCGCGGCGCTCACGGTCGAGGGCTCCGTGGGCGGCGTGCTCGCGCGCGCGCAGGACGAGATCCACCGCGAGAACCCGGAGTCGCTCTTCGTCACCGCGCTCGCGGCCGTGCTGGACCTGGAGTCGGGCGGCATCGAGTACGCCAACGCCGGCCACGAGCCCGCCTGGTCGCACCAGCCGCGCGGGCAGCCGGAGCGCCTGGACGCCTCCGGCGGGCCGCCGCTGTGCGTGCTCGACACCTATGCCTATCCCACGACGGCGAGGACGCTCGTGCGGGGCGAGTGGCTGCTCGCGCTCTCCGACGGCGCCACGGAGGCGATGAACGCGGGCAAGGAGTTCTTCGGCGCCGAGCGGCTGCGCACCTCGCTCGCCTGGCTGGGCGACGAGCCCGCGGCGCAGTCGATCGTCGAGCGCGTGCGCGACGACGTCCGGCGATTCTCGGGGGAAGCGGAACCCGCGGACGACCTGACGCTGCTCGCGATCCGCTGGAACGGCCCGCAGGCCGCCGTCAGCGCACGCTGATCTCGACGCGGCGGTTGCGCGGTTCGGGCGTGTTGTCGTCGGTGGAGACGAGCAGCTCGCGCTTGCCCCGCCCGGCCGCCTGGATGCGCTCGGACGGGATGCCCAGCTCGATCATCATCTCGCGCAGGCGCTGCGCGCGGGCGAGCGAGAGCTTGTCGTTGAAAGCGAGGTTGCCGACCGTGTCGGTGTGCCCGATCACGACGATGTCGGGCGCGGGGCGGCGCTTGAGCTCCGCGAAGACCTTCTCGAGTTCCATGCGCGAGGCCGGCGTCAACTCGTCCTTGCCCTCGAGGAAGTAGAGCGTGAAGGAGGCCGGGCGGCCCGGCAGCGCCTCGAGCGTGCCGCCGAACTCGCGCTTCACTTCGTCCGGCGAGAGCGTCGCCGCACCCGCGGTGCCGTCGGCCGCGATGCGCCGGGCGGCATACGCGCGGTCGAGCGTGCCCTCCGTGCCCCCGCTCCTCACGACGATCGCGCCCACGTGCCCGTCCGGGCCGGGGATCACGGCAAAGAGTTCGGGCCCGACCGGGGCCCGGGCGACGGGCTCCGCGCAACCCGCGGCGGCGAGGACCAGGACGGCGGCCGCGAGGCGCATCGGGGGTGCGGGGTCAGCGGGTGGCGGGAGCCGCGGCGGGTTCCTTCACCTCGACCACGAGTTCGGTTCCGCGCACCGCCATCACGGAGGACGGCGTGCGGATCCTCATCGACTCGGGCGTCTGCTTCACCATCTTGCCGGAGACGGCCGCGAGCTTGCCCTTGCGCAGCGACCCCTCGAACTCGCCCGCGTGGGTGGTCGAGTCGAAGCGGTACTTGTCGATGGCGAAGACGCTGTTCGGGCCCACGGAGACGAGGCTGTTGTCCGAGAAGGTGATGCCCGCCGAGCCGTCGGCGCCCGTGACCAGGACGTCGGCCGTGCGCACCGGCATGCCGACCGTGGCCGCCACGCGCTTGCCTTCGCGCTCGACCTGCACCGCGCCCTTGGCGACCTTGACCTGGCCGATGTCGCTCGCCACGGCAGGGGCCGCGGCCGCGAGGGCCAGCACGAGAATCCACGATTTGCGCATGAAAACGCTCCTTTTGGCGGAAAGCCGCCGGCGGATCCACTCTATAATGCCCCAAAAGGGGAGGCTGTGAACGCGATCACAACGCGAATCGGCATGTTTCCGTCCCGCCTGGAGGCCTTGCGGGGTGCCCGGGACTTCCTCGAGAGCTTCTGCCGGGAAGCGGGGGTCGAGCGCCAGCCCTGCCTCAAGCTGAACCTCGTGATCGAGGAGCTCTTCCTCAACACCGTCAAGCACGGTCACCGCGGCGGCTCCGACGCGCCGGTGTGGATCACGCTCTCGGCCCAGGATGGCACGGTGCGCGTCGCCTACGAGGACCGCGCGGCGCCCTTCAACCCTTTCGCGCCTTCCACGCGCGAGATGCTCGAGGCCCTGGCGGACACGCGGCGGGAGGGGGGGCTGGGCGTGCTCCTCGCCCATGGTCTCGCCTCCGAGACCGACTACGCCTACCTCTTCGGCCGCAACCGCATCCGCCTCGCCCTCGCGGACTAGGATCCTAGTCGGCCAGGCCGAAGAAGCTGCGGATGCGCGCGAGGATGTCGTCGCCGTGGGTGTCGCGCCGGGCGCCCGCGCCGGCGGCCTCGCGCCGGTCGGTGAGCTCGGACTGCCGCGCGGCGAGCACCCGCGACATCTCGCCGGCGATGTCGGGCCGCGAGCGCAGCACCTTCTCGAAGCCCGCCTTGTCGAGCCGGTAGCACTCGATGTCGGTGCGCGCCGTGATCGTGGCCCGGCGCGGCTCGCCGGTCATCATCCCCATCTCGCCGAAGACGTTGCCCGCCAGCAGCGTGGCCACGTGGGCGCGCTCGCCGCCGGCCTCGTGCCAGACGTCCGCCTCGCCGCTCACGATGAGGTAGAGCCAGTGCGCGACGGCCCCCTGTCGCGTGATCGTGTCGCCCCTCACGAACGGCGCGTCGACCAGGTGCCCCGCGAGCTCCGCCCGCTCGTCCTCGGAGAGCGTGGCGAAGAGGTCCACCTTCGCGAGCGCCGCCTGCCGGCGCGCGAGCCCCTCCGCGCGCTGGGCCGCCCGATGCGCCTCGTTGTCCTTGATGAGCAGGCGCTCCTCGCGCGGCGAGGCGATGGGGATGCCGTGGCGCGTGAGGGAGGCCATCGCGTGCGCGCGCACCACCGAGTCCGTCACGTCGTCGGGCCGCGGGTCGTCGAGGAAGTAGCGCAGGGCGTAGCGGCCGATCCCGTGCTCCACCTTCATGAGCACGGCGCTCGGGCCGGGGTCGCGCGCGACGTGGGGGATGTCCGCGTCCGTCACGCTCTTCACGAGGATCTCGCAGACGCGGATGGGCGGGTGCGCGACGTCCAGCTCGAACCACAGCCAGCGCCGCCACAGGGGCGAGCGGTCGGCGCGCGAGCCCACGATCGTGAAGCGGTTCTTCACCAGCCAGCCGTTGGGAATGACGACCGTCTCCTTGTTGCGGGTCTCGACGGCCGTGTAGCGCCAGCGGATCTCCACCACGATGCCGCTCGTGTCCTCCACCTTCATCCAGTCGCCCACGCGCACCGACTGGTCGAGCTGGAGCACGACGCCGCCGAGGATGTTGCCGAGCGTCTCCTGCATCGAGAAGGCGACGACGCCCGTGATGACGGCCGAGGTGGTGATGAGGCTGCCCAGGTCGACGCCCGCCACGCGCAGCCACACGAGCCCCCAGGCGATCATGAGCGCGGCGGTGACGAGGTCCTCGACGATGCGCGCCGGGCTCACGCGCGCGGCGGGCAGCAGCACGCGGAAGACGAGGATGCCCACCAGGCGGATGAGCACGACCCCCGCGAGCACCGTGGAGGCGTCGGCGAGGATGCCGGCGAAGGAACGCGCGCCCATGGAGCCGACCAGCGTGTCGGCCGCCCCGGCGACCGCGCACACGACGAGCAGCACCAGGGCGTTGCGGGTGCTCGCGCGGTCCTTCGGGCGGATGGCGAGGAGCAGGACCCCCAGCGCGAGCGCCACCGCCATCGCGGCGGCGACCTCCGCGCGGAAGAGGCTCGTCGCGCTCACGCGCGCCTCACAGGCGCGACTCGACCAGGTCGCAGAGCGTCTCGATGACCGTCACGCGCGCGTGCAGCTTGTCGTTGCCGGCCACGAGGTTCCAGGGCGCCGTGTCGGTGGAGGTGCGCGCGATCATGTCGCAGATGGCGCGCTCGTACTGCGGCCACTTCTTGCGGTTGCGCCAGTCCTCGTCGGTGATCTTGAAGCGCTTGTAGGCGATCTTCTCGCGCTCCTTGAAGCGGCGCAGCTGCTCCTGCGGCGTGACCGCCATCCAGAACTTGGCCACGATCGCGCCCGCGTCCTCGAGCTGCTCCTCGAAGTCGTTGATCTCGTGGTAGGCGCGCATCCAGTCGGCCTCCGAGCAGAAGCCCTCGACGCGCTCGACCAGCACGCGGCCGTACCACGAGCGGTCGAAGATGACGGCCTTGCCGTGGCCCGGGATGTGCCGCCAGAAGCGCCACAGGTAGGGCTGCGCGCGCTCCTCGTCGGTGGGGGCGGCCACGGGGATCACGCGGTAGAAGCGCGCGTCCATGGCGCGCGTCATGCGGCGGATGGTGCTGCCCTTGCCGGCCGCGTCCATGCCCTCGAACACCATCACCAGCGAGCGCTCCTGCATCTTCCTCTCGCGGGTGAGCTGGTTCAGCCGCGCCTGGGCTTTCTCGAGGCGGCGGTCGTATTCCCTCGGCTTCAGCACGCGCGAGTAGTCGAGCGTGTTGAGGATGTTCTTCCTGTCGATCGCGGGCGCCGGCGGGGGCGCGGGGGGCGAGACCTTCGGCGCCGTCCCCTTGAGCCGCGCCTCCAGCGCGTCGAGCAGGAGCTTGCCGGCGGTGAGCGAGCGGTACTCGGGGTCGGAGCCCTCGATCACCTGCCACGGCGCCTCGCCCGTGCTCGTCTCGCGCAGCGCGTCCTCGCAAACGTCGACGAACTCGTCGTAGTGCTTCCAGCGCTCCCAGTCGCCGGGGCCCACGCGCCACGCCGTCTTCTTCGACGCGAGCAGGTCCTTGAAGCGCTTCTTCTGCGCGGGCTTGGAGAGGTGGAACCAAAGCTTCAGGATGAGCGCGCCCTCGGCGGCGAGCATCCGCTCGTGGTGGCGGATGCGCTCGAGGCGGCGCTCGAACACGGCGCGCTTCTCGTGCCCCATCACGCGCTTGAGGATGGGGTCGGTGTACCAGGAGCCGAAGAGGATGCCGATGCGGCCCTTCGGCGGCAGCGCCCGCCAGAAGCGCCACATCTCCGGGTGCTCGCGCTCGGCGTCGGCCATGGCGCCGAAGGCATGCGTGTGGATGTGGCGCGGGTCCATCCACTCGTTGAACAGGTTCACGGTCTCGCCCTTGCCGGCGCCGTCGACGCCGTTCACGAGGATGATCACCGGAAACTTGCCGTTCTCCAGCAGGCCGTACTGCGCCGCGAGCAGCGCCTGGCGCAGCTTCGGCTCCTCGCGCCTGTATTCGGATTTCGTCAGCTTGTGGCCGATCTCGGCGGATTCGAACATCGCGTCTCTCCCCGGGGCGGTGCGGCGCCCCTCAAGGTACCTTCAACGGTTCGGGGCGTCCAACGCCGCCAAGCGCGGGGCGGGCGCCTCGCGGCTGCCGGTGGCCTTGCAGTCGGCCGGCGGGCACGCGAAGCGGTAGTAGCGCCGGTTCAGGTGGGCGGCGACGTCGGCGACCTCGTCGTCCGTCCAATTGAGCCCCGTGTTGGCGCTCCAGCGGCGCACCCAGGCGCGAAGCGACGCGAGGTCCTTCGCCTCGCGCTTCGGGCGGCCGTGGACGCTCTCGGCGTGGCAGCCGGTGCAGCCGGACTCGTAGAGCGTCTTCCCGCGCGCGGCGTCGGCGGCCTCCGCGGCGCCAGCGCAGGCGAGGGCGGCGAGGAGGAAGGCGGCGGGGAGCGTGGCGATGCGCATGGGAGTGGCGGCCGGCGCTTGCCCATCCAGTCTCCCACCGGGCCCGGGGCGGCGATTGCTCTGGATCAAGCGGCGGGCGGGGCCTGCGGGGCGGGCGGCTTGCGGCGCCAGAAGCGCCTTTCCTTCGCGGCGACGGCGAGCGCCCGCGCGGCCGCCTCGATCCCGGCGGCTTCGCGCGCGGCGAACCAGCCGCGGGCGAACTCGAGGAAGCCCGCGGGCGGGGAAAGCTCGGCCACGTGCGCCAGCGCGTTGGCGCAGTCGTTGGCGAGGCCCAGCGCGTCCTGCACGCGCGAGAGCGCCCGCACGTGGCGCCGCACGGCCTGCGCGCGGAAGAGCGAGCCCAGGAACTCCACCGCGTAGCGCTGGCGCTTCACGAGGATGCGCAGGCGGTGGCGACCCGCGGCGTCCAGCGTGGCGAAGGCGCCCGCGCCCTCGCGCACGCGCCGCGCGCCCTTGCGCAGGCTGCGCGAGGCGAAGTCCTTGAGAGGCTCGGCGCCTTCCGGCGGCTCGGCGGGCGCGCTCACCCAGCGGGAGAGCCGGATCATCGCCAGGCCGTAGCGCGGCGAGACGATGGCCTCGCGCGCGGCGCGCCGGGCGTCGCGCTGGCGCGCGCGGGCACGCGCGAGAACGGCCCGCTCGACGGCGGCATCCCCGTGCGCGGCGGCGAGCGGCGGCAGGGTCTCGGTCACGAAGACGTCCCAGTCGCGGCAGCGGCCCAGGGTCGCTGCCGCCCAGCGCAGGTCCTCGGCGAAGGGCCCGTCCTCGCCGGGTTGCAGCACCGGCCCGAAGAGCCGCAGCGCCGAGCGCAGGCGGCGAAGCGCGACGCGCAGCTGGTGGACGAACTCGATGTCGGGGGAATCGAGCACGCCCGCCTCGTTCGCCTGCGCGTGCGCGAGGCAGGCGGCGGCGGTGCGGCGCGCCGCCTCGCGCGCGTCGGGCGCCTGGTCGACGGGCTCGTGCGCCGCGTGCACCGGGCGGGGGCGGGCCGAATCGAGGAGCTCCAGCCCGCGGGCGAGCTTGGAGGCCGGCTCGGGGCGAAGCGCCAGGTGGGCCGCCAGCGCCTCGGCGAGGTCGAAGGCGGCCGCGGCCGGGCCGTCGAGCACTTCGATCTCGAGCTCCTCCAGGGGGTGCTCGCGGCCGCGCGCGACGATGCGGCCCTCGTCCAGCGCCACTTCCAGGCGCGCGCCCGGCTGCGGCTCGAGCACCCAGCGCGTGCGGCGGAACTCCGTCGTCACCGTGGGCGCGAGGCGCTCGTGCAGGGAGGCGGCCCCGGGCAGCTCCGCGAGCGGCGTGCCGGCGAAGCGCGAGAGGTCGAGGACGGGGCCCGGCACGGGGTATTCCCACTCGGGGCGCTGGTGCAGGCCGGCCGCCGTGCTGCCGGAAGCCTTCAGGGTGACGCGCCAGTGGCGGCCCTCGCGGCGCAGCCGCAGCCCCAGGCCGTGGCGCGAGAGTTCCCGCGTGGGCGTGTCGAAGTAGATCGCGCTGTAGCGCGCGCGCGCGCCCTCGGCGCCGGCGAGCGGCGGGGTGGCGGCGACCTTCGCGCCCTCGCCCGGGGCGAGGACGAGCTTCAGTTCGGTTTCGTGGGGAATGGACGGCATGGCGGGAGCGGGGCGCCCCTCCCACACTACGCAAGATTCGCCCGGCCTTCCACCTCGGCCGGCCGCCTGCGCGGGACTAAAGGGAAGTGCGCGCGTGCCAGAGCTCGGGGAAGAGGACGCCGTCGAGCATGCGCCGCAGGTAGGCCACGCCGGAGGTGCCGCCCGTGCCGCGCTTGAAGCCGATGATGCGCTCGACGGTGGTCGCGTGGCGGAAGCGCCACTGCCGGAAGGCGTCCTCGAGGTCCACGAGCTTCTCGGCGAGCTCGTAGAGGTCCCAGTGATGCGCGGTGTCGCGGTACACGGCGACCCAGGCCTCGCACACCGTCTCGTCGAACGCGCGCGGCGCCGTCCAGTCGCGCTCGGCGGCGGCCGGGTCGATCGCGAACCCGCGCGCCGCCAGCAGCCGCACCGCCTCGTCGTAGAGCGAGGGCTCGGCGTGCAGTCGCTCCAGCGGCGCGAGGATGTCGGGCCGGTGGCGGTGCGGCGCCATCATCACCGCGTTCTTCGCGCCGAGCGCGAACTCGATCATGCGGTACTGCCAGGACTGGAAGCCGGAGGCGCTGCCCAGGGAAGCGCGGAACGCCGAGTACTCCGAGGGCGTGAGCGTGGAGAGCACGTCCCAGGACTGGTTCAGCTGCGCCATGATGCGCGCCACCCGCGCGAGCATCTTCGCCGCCGGCGCGAGGTCGCCCGCCCGCACGCTGTCGCGCGCGCCGAGCAGCTCGTGCAGCATGAGCTTCATCCACAGCTCGCTCGCCTGGTGCTGCACGATGAAGAGCATCTCGTTGGGGTCGGCGGAGCGCGGGCGCTGGGCGCCGAGGATCTCGTCGAGGTGCAGGTAGTCGCCGTAGCTCATGGCCCCGGCGAAGTCGAGCCGTGCTCCGTCGGCGACGGGGGTGTCGTGGCCCATGGGCGCGCTCCGCGGTGTAAAGGGCGCCCAGTCTAGCGTGCGCCGGCGCACGCAGCGGTCTTTCGAAGCGGAGGAACGTTCCCGGTTCCTGGGCCCGCAAGCGTGACCACCGGACGGGTGCCCAAAAACCCGAGGGCGGTCAACACACGACCACCCTCGGGTTTTTACCCGTCGAGAGATGGGGCCGCTGGCGCTGCCCCATCCCGGTGGTCGCGTGCCCAAGGAACCCGGAACGTTCCTCCGCTTCGAAAGACCGCCGCGCGGGCCGTGCCTGCGCCGTCAGGGTCGCACGTAGGCCCAGCCTTCGCGCTGGCGCTTCATGATGTGCACGACGCCGGCGTCGACGAAGGCCACGCCGGGGAGGATCTGGTCGCGGTCGACCTTGGTGTTCTTCATGGTGTTCTCGCAGGCGATGACGGAAACGCCCTGGGAGCTGGCGCTGGCGATGCGCTGGGCCACCGCCGATTCCTTCCGGAGCATGGGCAGGCCGGGGCCGTAGGCGACGACCTCGACGTCGACATTGTCCATGCCGAGGTCGGCCTGGACGTTGCGCGCGTTGTTGAGGGCGAGGTTCCACTTGCCGGGGTCGTTGTCGCTCACCTGGATCACCACGCGCTGGCGGCCGTCGGCCGGCGGGGCGGCGATGGCGCCCAGGGCGGTGGCGGCGAGGGCGAGGGCGGCGAGGCCGCGGGAAAGGGCGATGGGCATGGATGCTCCTCCGTTTTTTCGTTGTGGGCGGGCGCCGTGCGGGTTGCCCGCCCGGCTCCGGAAGGGTTGACGGGCGGCGGCCCCCGGTTATTCCCGGCTATCCGGCGCGGCGCCGGCAGGGAATAATCGGCGGCTTCGGCGCGTCTGTCCTGGATGGGAATGGGATTCGAGCTTTTCTTCGGGCGGGGGCACGCGTTGCGGGGCGAGATCGAGCGCTCCCGCGACCTGCTCCGCCGCATGGCGTACGCGTGGTGCCACGACGCGGCGCTGGCCGACGACCTCGCGCAGCTCGCGGTGGAGAAGGCGCTGCGCGCGAGCGGCCAGTTGCGCGATCCCGCGCGGCTCAAGGCCTGGCTGCTGCAGATCCTCGCCAACTGCCTGCGCGACCACCACCGGGAGTCGCGCGACTTCGTCGACCTGGACAGCGTTGCCGAGCTCGTGGCCGACGAGGGCGACAGCCCGGAGGAGAAGCGCGCCAGCGCGGAGCTGGTCGGCCGCGTGCGGCGTGCCGTGGCGGCGCTGCCGCTGGGCCAGCGCCAGGTGGTGACGCTGGTCGACCTGGAGGAATGCAGCTATTCGGAAGCCGCGGAGATCCTCGCGATCCCCGTCGGCACGGTGATGAGCCGGCTCTGCCGGGCGAGGCAGGCGCTGAAGGCCGTGCTCGAGCCCGTGGCGCAGGAGTCGCTCGGGACCCGGTTGCGGAGCGTGAAATGAGCGGGGAACGCAAGGTTTCGGACGAGATGCTGGGCGCGTTCGTCGACGGCCAGGTGGGCCGGGCGGAGTGGGCCGGCATCGCGCAGGCGGTCGAGGGCGACGCAGCCCTGCGCGAGGAGGTGTGCCGGCTTCGCGCGACCAAGGAGATGGTGCGGCACGCCTACGCCTCGCCGCCGGCGGCGAGGCGCCCGCGCGGGCGGCGCGGCAATCCCGGGTGGCTCGCCCTGGTCGCCTCGAGCCTGCTCTTCGCGCTCGCGGGCTGGTTCGGCCACGCCGAGTGGAGCCGCCCGCCCGTGCTGGATGCCGCGTCGGCCTACGCGCTGAGCGGCGACTGGCATTCCCTGCGCAGCGACTGGGGCTCGCTCGAGAACGGCAAGGTGCTCGTGCACGTGAGCTCGGCCGACCGCGCGGCGCTGCGTTCGGCCGTGGACGAAGTCGAGGACCTCCTGCGGGATGCCGCCAGCGGCGGCCGCCGGCTCGAGGTCGCCATCGTTGCCAACGGCCCGGGGCTGGACCTCCTGAGGGCGGACGACCGCGAGTTCTCCGCGCGGCTCGCGGCCCTGCGCCGCGACTTCCCCGCGCTGGGGTTCGTCGCCTGCGGCCAGACGGTGAACCGGCGCCGCGCGGCCGGGCAGCCCGTGGACCTCCTGCCCGGCACCGTCGTGGCCACCTCGGCCCTGCACGAGGTCGTCGAGCGGCTGCGCGCCGGCTGGATCTACGTCCGCGCCTGAAACCGGACCGGTTCCGCAGACCGGTTCCGGCGGGGTTTTCGACTACCATGCGGCGTGTAACCGGTCCCGGCCGAGGAACGAACTACCGCCTGCCATGCGCGCGACCCTGCCCCTGCTCGTCCAGAGCGATTTTCCCCCGATCGCCCGCCGCCGCCTCGAGACGGTGCAGGCGAACCTCGGCTACGTGTGCAACCAGTCGTGCCTGCACTGCCACGTGAACGCCGGGCCCACGCGCACCGAGTCGATGTCCGGCGAGACGGTGGAAAAGGTTCTCGCCTTCCTGGCGGCGTCCGGCGCCGGCACCCTCGACCTCACGGGCGGCGCCCCGGAGCTCAACCCGCATTTCCGGCCGCTCGTCGCGCGGGCCCGGGCGATGGGGGTGAAGGTGATCGACCGCTGCAACCTCACCATCCTCGAGGAGCCGGGGCAGGAGGACCTCGCCGGGTTCCTCGCGGCCCACCAGGTGGAGGTCGTGGCCTCGCTGCCCTGCTACACCGAGGAGCTGGTGGACCGGCAGCGCGGCAAGGGCGTCTACGGGAAGAGCGTCCGCGCGATCCGCCGGCTGAACGAGCTGGGCTACGGGCGCGAGGGCTCGGGGCTCGCGCTGAACCTCGTCTACAACCCGCAGGGCGCGAGCCTGCCGCCCGCGCAGGAGAAGCTCGAGGCCGACTACAAGCGCATCCTCGGCGAGGCCTTCGGCATCCGCTTCAACGCGCTCTTCACGCTCGCCAACATGCCCATCCAGCGCTTCGGCTCGACGCTCGTCAGCAAGGGGCAGTTCAACGCGTACATGGCGCTGCTGCGCGGCGCCCACCGCGACGGCAACCTCGACGCCGTGATGTGCCGCTCGCTCGTCTCCGTCGACTGGCAGGGCTACCTCTACGACTGCGACTTCAACCAGATGCTGGGCCTCCCGCTCGCGGTGGCCGGGCGCCCGCGCCCGCACCTCGCCGACGTGCTGGGCCGGGACCTCGAGGGCAACCCCATCGTCGTGCGCGACCACTGCTACGGCTGCACGGCCGGGCAGGGCTCCTCGTGCGGCGGGGCGCTGGGCGCGTGAGCGGGCACGACGCCCGGCCGGGGCGAAGCTGCCCGACGGCCTACCGCTACCCGCCGCGCTCGCTCGACCGCGCGCCCGAGATCGAGGCCGAAACGCTCCTCGTCGTGGGCGGGCTCTACGGCAACGTCGAGGCGCTCGCGGCCGTGCTCGAACTCGCCGCGCACGAGGCCGGGCCCGTCGCGATCGCCTTCAACGGCGACTTCCACTGGTTCGACGTCGATCCCGCCGACTTCGCTCGCGTGCAGGCCGCGGTGGAGGCGCACGCCGCGACGCGCGGCAACGTGGAAACGGAAATCGCGCAGGAGGACTCGGGCGCCGGCTGCGGCTGCGCCTACCCCGCGGACGTGAGCGACGCGGAGGTGTCGCGCTCCAACGAGATCCTCGCGCGCCTGCGCGGGACGGCGCGCGGCTTCCCCGAGGCCCGCGGCCGGCTCGCCCGCCTGCCGATGAACCGGGTCGCGCGCGTGGGGGATGCGCGCGTGGCCATCGTCCACGGCGACGCCGCGTCGCTCGCGGGCTGGGGATTCGCGCACGCCGCGCTGGACGATCCCTCGCACCGGCGCTGGCTCGAATCGGCCTTCGCGGCATCGAAGGCGGACGTCTTCGCGAGCAGCCACACCTGCCTGCCGGTGCTTCGCGCCTACGACTTCGGGCGCGGCCCCGTGGCCGTGGCCAACAACGGCGCCGCGGGCATGCCCAACTTCGCGGGCGAGCGCTTCGGGGTCGCGACCCGCATCTCCGTGCGCCCGGCAGCGGGCGCGCTGTACGGCACGCGCGTGGCCGGCGCGCACGTCGAGGCGGTCGCCGTGCGCTACGACGCGCCCGCGTGGGTGCGCCGCTTCCTCGCCGCGTGGCCGGAAGGCTCGGCCGCGCACGACTCCTACTTCCGGCGCATCGCGCAAGGCCCCGCGTTCGCGCGCGAGCGGGCGCTGCCCAAGGCGGCGTGAGCCCATGAAGGGCGGCCGCCTCGCGCTCGTCGCCGCCATCGCGGCGCTGGTGGCGGCGTACTTCGCCTTCGACCTCGGCCGTTTCCTCTCGCTCGAGTACTTCAAGTCGCAGCAGGCGGCGCTGGAAGCCTTCGTGCGCGCCAACCCCCTGCAGGCGGCCGCGGCCTACTTCGCCGCCTACGTCGCGGTGACCGGGCTCTCGCTCCCCGGCGCGACGATCCTCACGCTCGCCGGCGGCGCGGTGTTCGGCCTGCTGTGGGGCCTCGTGATCGTCTCCTTCGCCTCGACGATCGGCGCGACGCTCGCCTTCCTCGCCTCGCGCTTCCTGCTGCGCGACTGGGTGCAGGCGAAGTTCGGCGACAAGCTGAAGCCCGTCAACGAGGGCGTGGCGAAGGATGGCGCGTTCTACCTCTTCGCGCTCCGCCTCGTGCCCGCCTTCCCGTTCTTCGTGGTGAACCTCGTGATGGGGCTCACGCCGATGCGCACGGCCACCTACTACTGGGTGAGCCAGGCGGGCATGCTCGCGGGCACCGTCGTCTACGTGTACGCCGGCACGCAGCTCGCGGGCATCACCTCGCTCAAGGGCATCCTCTCGCCGGGGCTCCTCGGCGCGTTCGTCCTCCTGGGCCTCTTCCCGTTCATCGCCAAGCGCACCGTCGGGGCGCTCAAGGCGCGCAAGGTCTACGCGCGGTGGAAGCGCCCCGCGCGGTACGACCGCAACGTGGTGGTGATCGGCGCGGGCTCCGCGGGGCTCGTCACCGCCTACATCGCGGCGGCGGTGCGCGCCAAGGTGACGCTCGTCGAGCGTCACCGCATGGGCGGCGACTGCCTCAACACGGGTTGCGTGCCGTCCAAGGCGCTCATCCGCTCGGCGAAGTTCCTCTCGCACGTGAAGCGCGCGCCGGAGTTCGGCATCCGCGCGGCCAGCGCCGACTTCGACTTCGCCGAGGTGATGGAGCGCGTGCAGCGCGTCGTGAAGGCGATCGAGCCGCACGATTCCGTCGAGCGCTACACGGGACTGGGCGTGGAAGTGCTGGAGGGCACGGCGCGCATCCGCGACCCGTGGACGGTGGAGATCGCCAGGGCGGACGGGACGGCGGCCGCGCTCACCACGCGCAACATCGTCGTCGCCGCGGGCGCGCGGCCCTTCGTGCCGCCCATCCCGGGGCTCGCGGAAGCGAACCCGCTCACCTCCGACACCGTGTGGGCGCTGCGCAAGCTCCCGGCGCGCCTCGTGGTGCTGGGCGGCGGGCCCATCGGCTGCGAGCTCGCGCAGGCCTTCGCGCGCTTCGGCGCGAAGGTGACGCAGGTGGAGATGCTCGCGCGCCTCATGATCCGCGAGGACCCGGAGGTCTCCGAGCTCGTGCGCCGGCGGTTCGAGGCCGAGGGGGTGGCGGTCCTCACCGGCCACAAGGCGAAGGAAGTGCGCGTCGAGGGCGGCGTGAAGGTGCTCGTGGTCGAGGCCGAGGGCGGGGAGAAGCGCATCGCCTTCGACGAGATCCTGGTCGCCGTGGGCCGCGTCGCCAACACCGAGGGCTATGGCCTCGAGGACCTGGGCGTGGCCACCACGAAGCAGCGCACGGTGGAGGTGAACGAGTTCCTCGAGACGGGCTACCCCAACATCTACGCCTGCGGCGACGTGGCCGGCCCGTACCAGTTCACGCACACGGCCGCCCACATGGCGTGGTACGCGGCCGTGAACGCGCTGTTCGGGCGGTTCCGCAAGTTCCGCGTGGACTGGTCGGTGGTTCCCTGGGCCACGTTCACGGAGCCCGAAGTGGCGCGCGTGGGCCTGAACGAGAGCGAGGCGAAGGAGAAGGGCATCGCCCACCAGGTGGTGACCTACGGCATCGACGACCTCGACCGCGCCATCGCCGACGGCGAGGCGCACGGCTTCGTGAAGGTGATCGTGAAGCCGGGCTCGGACGCGATCCTGGGCGCCACGATCGTGGGCGAGCACGCCGGAGACCTCATCGCCGAGTTCGTGGCCGCCATGCGCCACGGCATCGGGCTCAACAAGGTGCTGGGGACGATCCACATCTACCCCACGCTGGCGGAGGCCAACAAGTTCGCCGCCGGCGCCTGGAAGCGCTCCACCGTCACGCACGGGCAGATGGACTTCCTCGCCGCCTTCCACGCCTGGACGCGCGGGGAGGGCGGCTTCGGGTCCGTCCTGGGGCGCGTGGGCTCGCTGCTTTCCGACAAGCGCCCCTGGCACGACCCCTCGAGGCACTGACCGCCATGATCCGCCCGCTCCTCTTTGCCGCCACGCTCGCCGCCGCCACGGCGGCCCACGCCTTCGACCACTCGCACGCCGCGTGGGACGCGCTCGTGAAGCGGCACGTGAAGCTGGTCGACGGCGGCAAGGCCTCCCAGGTGCGCTACGCCGGCTTCGCGAAGGACCGCGCGGCGCTCAAGGCGTACCTCGCGGAGGTCTCGAAGGTGGGCGAGGCGGAGTTCCGCGGCTGGCCGAAGCCGCAGCAGGCGGCGTTCCTCGTGAACGCCTACAACGCGTTCACGGTCGAGCTCATCCTCACGAAGTACCCCGACCTGAAATCCATCCGCGACCTCGGGAACCTCCTCTTCAACAGCCCGTGGAAGAAGAAGTTCTTCACCCTCTTCGGGCGGGATTCCTGGCTCGACCAGGTCGAGCACGAGTGGCTGCGCAAGCCCGGCGCCTACGACGAGCCGCGCGTGCACTACGCCGTCAATTGCGCCTCCATCGGCTGCCCGATGCTGCGCGAGGAGGCCTTCGTGGCCGACCGCCTCGAGGCGCAGCTCGAGGAGCAGGCGCGGCGCTTCCTCTCCGACCGCACGAGGAACCGCTTCAACCCCGCCTCCGGCAAGCTCGAGGTGTCCGAGATCTTCAAGTGGTTCAAGGAGGACTGGACCTCCGGCTACCGCGGGCTCTCCGGGACCGGTGCGCCGGTCACCTCGCGGGAGCAGTACTTCGCGCGCTACGCCGACCTGCTGGCCGACAGCCCCGCGGACCGCCGCCTCGTGGCCGAGGGCAAGGCGCCCATCGCGCACCTGGACTACGACTGGTCCCTCAACGACGCGCGATAATGGCCGGGTGAGCCGGCTCTCGATCATCGTTCCCGCCCTCGACGAGGCGGCGGGCATCGCGGCGTGCCTCGCGCCGCTGCAGCCGATGCGCGCGCGGGGGGCCGAGGTGATCGTGGTCGACGGCGGCAGCCGCGACGACACCGTGGCGGTCGCGCGGCCGCTCGCGGACCGCGTGACGGCGGCGCCCCGCGGGCGGGCGGCGCAGATGAACGCGGGCGCCGCGCTCGCCACCGGCGACACGCTCCTCTTCCTGCACGCCGACACGCGCCTGCCCGAGGCCGCCGACACGCTGGTCCTCGACGGCCTCGCGGCCGCGGGCCGCCGCTGGGGCCGCTTCGACGTCGCCATCGAGGGCGGGCCGGCGCTGCTTCGCGTCGTGGCCGCGTTCATGAACGCTCGCTCGCGGCTCACCGGCATCGCCACGGGCGACCAGGCGATCTTCGCGCGGGCCGGCGCCTTCGCCGCGGCGGGCGGCTTCCCGCCCATCGCGCTGATGGAGGACATCGCGTTCTCGAAGGCGATGAAGCGGCAGGGCGCGCCGCTCTGCCTGCGCGAGAAGGCCGCCACGTCCGGCCGGCGCTGGGAGCGGCACGGGGCGATCGCGACCATCCTCCTCATGTGGCGGCTGCGGCTCGCCTACTTCCTCGGCGCCGACCCCGCGCGCCTGGCGGAGCGCTATGGCCGCGGCCGCGCCTGAGCCCGTGCAGGTCGCGGTGTTCGCCAAGGCCCCGGTGCCGGGCGAGGTGAAGACGCGCCTCGTGCCGCTGCTGGGGCCGGCCGACGCGGCGGAGCTGCACGCGACGCTCGTTCGCCGCGCGATCGCCACCGCGCGGAACGCCGGCGTGGGCCCGGTGTCCCTCTTCTGCATGCCGGACACGGGTCACCCCTTCTTCGCCGCCTGCGCCGCGGCTTCCGGCGTGGCCCTGCACGCCCAGAGCGGCGGCCACCTCGGCGCCCGCATGGCGCGCGCCTTCGAGCACCTGCTGGCCGCGGGCCCCGCGCTCCTGGTGGGGGCGGATTGCCCGAGCCTCACGCCCTCGGACCTGCGCGAGGCCGCCGCGGCGCTCGCCGGCCACGACGCCGTCTTCCAGCCCGCGGAGGACGGCGGCTACGTGCTGGTCGGCCTCTCCCGGCCGGCGCCCGCGATCTTCGAGGGCATCCGCTGGGGCGAGGCGATGGTGATGGCCGACACGCGCGAGCGCCTGCGCGGCGCGGGGCTGCGCTGGAAGGAGATGCCCGAGCGCTGGGACGTGGATCGCCCCGCGGACTACCGGCGCCTGCTCGCCTCGGGCCTGCTCGCGGAGGCGCCGCGGTGACCGGCCGCGCGGCGCTCGTCGCGGCGGGGCTCCTCGCGGGCGCGCTCGCCTTCGCCGCGGCCGCGGGTGTTTCGCCTTTCTCCACCGCGAAGCCGGGCACGGCGTTGCCCGAAGGCTGGCGCCCGCTCACGCTGCCGCGCGTGGCCGCGCCCGAGCTTTCCCTCGTCGACGACGGCGGTGCGACGGTGCTGCGCGTGCGCTCCGCGGCGGCGGCCGGCACGGTCGCGCACGACCTCGCCGCCGATCCCGCGGCCACGCCGGTGCTCGCCTGGCGCTGGAAGGTCGACCGCGTGGTGGAGAAAGCCGACCTTGCGACGAAGGCGGGCGACGACTTCGCGGCGCGCGTCTATGTATTCTTCGACGTGCCGGTGGAGTCGCTGTCGCTGGGCGCGCGCATGAAGGCGCTCGTCGCGCGCGCCGTCTGGGGCGAGAAGCTCCCCACGGCCGCGCTCTGCTACGTCTGGGACAACGGCCACTCGCCCGGGACGCGGGCGTGGAACCCGTACACGGACCGCGTTCGCACCGTGGTGCTGCGCAGCGGCCGGCCGGGCGCATGGGCGGCGGAGTCGCGCGACCTCGAGGCCGACTTCCGCGAGGCCTTCGGCGCGCAGTGGCCGGGCCCGGTGCCGCGCGTGACCGGCATCGCCGCCGGCAACGACACGGACCAGACGGGCGAGGCGGTGACGGCCTGGTTCGGCGACTTCCGGCTGGAGCGGCGGCCGTGAGGCGGCTGGTCCTCCTCGGCGGCGGCCACGCGCACGTGCATGTGCTGAAGGCGATGGGCGACGCGCTCGATCCCACCGTGAGCGTGACCCTCGTGACGCCCGTGGCGAGGCAGGTCTACTCGGGGATGCTGCCGGGCTGGGTGGCCGGCCACTACGCGCTGGATGAATGCGGCATCGACCTCCTCGCGCTCGCCGCGCGCGCGCGGGCGCGGGTGGTGCAGTCCTCGGCCTCGCTCGTGAGCCCGTCGATGCGCGAGGTGATCTGCGCCAACGGCGAGGTGCTGGGCTACGACGTGCTCTCCATCGACGTCGGCTCGCAGGCGGCCGTCGGCGACGCGAAGGGCGTGGCCGAGAACGCCATCGCCGTGCGCCCCCTGGAGCGCTTCGTGCAGGGCTGGGAGGGCGTGCTCGCGCGCGCCCGCGACGGGGGCCTCAACGCCGTCTCGATCGTGGGCGGCGGCGCGGCCGGGCTCGAGCTCGCCTTCGCCATGGACCACCGCTTCCGCGCGGAGGCGGGAGACGCCGCCCCCCACGTGCGCGTGCTCACGGATGCGCGGTCGGTGGTGCCCGAGTATCCCGCCGCGGCGCGCGGGCGGCTGCTGCGCGAGGCGCGGCGCCGCAACGTCGGCACGCATCCGGGCTGCACCGTCACCGAGGCGGGCCCCGGCCACCTGCGGCTGCGCGACGCGATCGAGTTCTCCACGGACGCGACCTTCTGGGTGACGGGCGCGGCGGCGCCGTCGCTGCTGCGCGATTCGGGGTTCGCCACCGATCCGCGCGGCTTCCTCGAAGTGAACGACTTCATGCAGTCGGTCTCGCACCCGGAGGTCTTCGGCGCGGGCGACTGCGCCACGAACACCGCCAACCCGCGCCCAAAGGCGGGCGTCTTCGCCGTGCGCGCGGGGCCGGCGCTCGCGGCCAACCTCCTCGCGGCCCTCAAGGGCGGGCCGCTCGCGACTTTCATCCCGTCGGCGCGCTTCCTCGCGCTCGTCTCCTGCGGCGGCAGGCGCGCGGTGGGGATCTACGGCGCGGCGTCGTTCGAGGGCGGCTGGGTGTGGCGATGGAAGGACCGCATCGACCGCGGCTTCATCGCGCGCTACTCGGCCGCGGCGCTCGCGTCAGGGTCGCGCCCTTCCTGATTCAGCGCCGGATCGGCGCGCAGCCGCTCGACCGCGAGGTCGACGAAGCCGCGCACCTTCGCCGACCCGTGCCGCCCTTCCCGGTGGATGACGTGCACCGGCAGGCCCGGCCCCTCGAAATCGCCGAGCACCGTCTCGAGCGCACCCGTGGCGAGTTGCGGCGCCACCTGGTAGGAGAGCAGCCGCGTCACGCCGTAGCCGCGCAGCGCGGCCTCCAGCGCACCGTCATTCGTGTTGGCGACGATGCGCGGCCGCACTCGCGCCGTCCGCCTCCCGCCCGCGGCGTGGAATGCCCAGTCGTTCGTCGGCGAGACGCCGCTGGCGGCGACCAGCCGATGGCCCGCCAGGTCCTCCGGGACGCGCGGGATCCCGTGCCTCTCGAGGTAGGCCGGCGCGGCGACAAGCACCCGGCGAACCCGGCCGACGCGGATGGCGCGAAGCGAGGAATCGGGAAGCGGGCCGATGCGGACGCCGACGTCCAGGCCCTCGTCGACGAAGTTCACCACGCGATCGACGAACACCGCCGACACCGTCGTTTCCGCGAAGGCCGACAGGTAGTCGACGATGATCGGCATCACGTACAGCCTGCCGAAGAGCACCGGGGCAGTGACGGCGAGATGCCCCCGCGGCGTCGCGTTCACCCCCGCGGCGGCGGCTTCGGCCTCCTGCGTTTCGGCGAGGATGCGGCGCGCGTCCTCGAGAAAGCGCGCGCCGGCCTCGGTCACGTGCACGACGCGCGTGGTGCGGCTGAGCAGGCGTACGCCCAGCCGCTCCTCCAGCGCCACGACCGCGCGCGTCACCGCCGGCGGGGACATCTTCAGGCGCCGCGCGCCGGCGGCGAAGCTTTCCGCTTCGGCAACGGCGACGAAGACGGCCATCAGGTGGAAGCGGTCCATCTCTATTCCTTGGAATGGAATAATGAAGTTCACATTATGACTATTCTTTCTCCATTGGAAATTTGACAAAGTGCGGTCGTCGGCAGCCGCCGGCATTCGCCAACGAACCCAAGGAGAAATACCGTGGCCCGCATCAACGTCGTCACCCCCGAAGCCGCAAGCGCGGAGCAGAAGGCGCTCTTCGCCGCGATCCAGTCGCAGCTCGGCGTCGTCCCGAACTTCCTCAAGGTGTTCGCCAATTCGCCGGAGGCGCTGAAGGCCTTCCTCGGCCTGCACGGCATCGCCAGCGCAGGCAGCCTGGACATGCGGACCCGCGAGCGCATCGCCCTCGCCCTCGCGCAGCAGAACGGCTGCCAGTACTGCCTGTCGGCGCACACGGCCATCGGCCGCAAGGCCGGCCTCGA
>Ga0209477_1000349_pt1 | contig 28231 bp, 25 predicted proteins | sample KloWWTupernatant_FD_187180 | JGI IMG/M metagenome (GOLD analysis project Ga0209477, IMG submission 187180) | Active sludge microbial communities from Klosterneuburg, Austria, studying microevolution and ecology of nitrifiers - Klosterneuburg... | ecosystem: Engineered > WWTP > Aerobic digester >...
TGGTAAAATTATATTCGTGAATACCATCGAAGGTCCGCAGAAGACATAATCTTCAAGAGTCACTCCTTCATATACTGAAACGTTATTCTGAATCTTACAGAAATTTCCTATCGTTACATTGTTAGCGATGTTTACATTCTGACCGATCGTACATTTTTCACCGATTCTTGCGCCGGGCTGTACATGTGAGAAATGCCAAATCGATGTGCCGCTTCCGATCTCTACATTATCGTCTACTATTGCTGTGGGGTGTACTTTGAAATCAGACATCTTTTTTAATTTTAAATTTTAAATAATAAATATTAAATCAGTTACGAGTTTCTATTTCTTTCGGCAACAACCCCCTTCGCTCCCCCTTTTTTAAGGGGGAATTACTTAAGAATTAATCTGAAACTTGCTATTTGAAATTCAAACTTCGTTTCTAAAAATGTAGAAAATTTTCTAACCATTTTTCAATTAACTGGGGTTGTGACTGATTAATTCTTAATTCCTAATTCTTAATTTTTAATAAGCTCTTCTTGCGCTCTTTCCAGTGTCTCCAGCACTTCAATAGCATTCCTGCCATCGGCTCTCGGTGTAGTTGAGTTTTTTATGCAGTCAATAAAATGAAGCTGCTCAAGCTCAAGAGGGGAATCATCCCCAAACTCTACGCTTTCATAATCCGAATCTCTTTTTACAGGCACACCATTTACCATGTCAATTCCTTTTTTATACAGCTTCAGTTTATCAGTCGGAATTGAATCCTCAAACATCATCATTGATTTATCACCGATGACTACAAGTCTCTGTTCTTTGAATGGATGAAGCCAGCTTACGAAAATGTGTGCGTGAATATTATTTTTAAATTTCAGATTCGTCAGAGTTGTATCCTGAATTTCACTGGTAAGAAATACTGCGCCGGTCGCTGTTACTTCTTCAGGAATGTCATCAACAAGATATTGAATTACAGAAATATCATGCGGAGCAAAACTCCATAGTATGTTTTCCTCTGTCCTTATAGTGCCGAGATTTAATCTGTTGCTGTAGATGTACTGCAGCTTACCGAGCTTTCCTTCATCGACAAATTCTTTTATCTTAAGTATAGCCGGATGGAATAAAAGTAAATGTCCGACCATTAAAATTCTGTCATTCTCTAATGCAAGTTCGTTCAGAATATGCGCATCTTCGGAATTCAGTGTGATCGGCTTTTCCACCAAAACATGCTTTCCCGCCAGCAGCATTTTTTTTGCAATCTCAAAATGCGTTTCAGCAGGTGTGGCAATAATGACTGCTGTAACATCAGTGTCTAAAATAATATCATTTGGATCTTTTGTGAATATAATTCTATCAGATACAGCTCTTACTTTTTCTGCGCTGTCATCAGAAAAGTCGCAGCAATATTTAAGATCATCTCCAAAAAGTTTATATGCAGTCTTAACGTGATTCATGCCCCACTTGCCGCAGCCGATTATTGCTAATTTTATTTCACTCATAATTTTCTCAATATATTAATTTAGTTAAGCTTTGAATAATTTTTTTCCTTTGAATTTCTTAAATGCATTTCTCGTATCGACTATCAGCCTTGCATTGTCATAAATTAATTTGTAATCATAATATGAATGATCAGTGGAAAGTAAAACAAGATCATACTTTGCAATATTCTTTTTTGTAAGGGCGACAGATTTTTTATTGAAATCATACTTCCTTAATTTCGGGATCATGGTAACATAATCATCACTGTAATCTACATCTGCACCTTCGTCCTGCAGAAGTTCAATAAGTTTTAGAGAAGGAGATTCTCTCAGATCATCAATATCTTTTTTATAAGAAAGTCCAAGCAGTAAAATCTTAGAACCATTCACACATTTTTTATTTTCATTAAGCGCGTGATAAACTTTTGATACTACATACTCAGGCATGGCAGTATTTATTTCACCGGCAAGCTCTATGAACTTTGTGGAGATCTCAAACTCACGGGCTTTCCATGTTAGATAAAAAGGATCGATCGGAATGCAATGACCGCCGAGTCCCGGACCCGGATAAAATGGTGTATAGCCAAATGGTTTCGTCGAAGCAGCTTCGATGACTTCCCATACATCAATTCCCATTTTATCAAATACAACTTTTAGTTCATTCACTAATGCAATGTTTATAGATCTGAAAATATTTTCCAAAAGTTTTGTTGACTCTGCAGCTTTGGTAGAAGATACAGGTACAACTTTGACGATCACTTTTTCATAAATAAGTTTTCCAATATCAATACATTCTTTTGTCACGCCGCCTAAAACTTTTGGAATGGTAGCTGTAGAATATTTTTCATTATTCGGATCTTCTCTTTCAGGAGAAAAACACAGATAGAAATCTTTACCGACTTTCATTCCTTTACTTTCGAATATTTTCAACAGAATCTCATCTGTAGTCCCCGGATATGTAGTGCTTTCAAGTGAGACAAGCTGACCTTTTCTCAGATATTTAAAAATTGTTTCAGCAGTATTTACAACGTAGCTCATGTCCGGCTCACGGTTAACATTCAGCGGAGTCGGAACGCAGATAATGACAGCATCAGCTTCAGGCAGTTTAGAGAAGTCAGTAGTGGCAGTAAGTTTTTTATTGTTGACTGCTTCTTTTATTTTCTCAGAAGGAATATGTTTTATGTATGAAGATTTTTCTTTGAGAATTTTCTTTATCTTGAATTCATCAAGATCGAATCCGATTACAGCAATTCCCTTGTGAGCAAACTCAAGTGCAAGAGGAAGTCCGACATAACCGAGACCGATTATACCGACTGTGAAATCATTATTTATAACTTTACTTTTTAAATTCAATATTTCCTTTCAGATATAGTTTAAGTTTTAGATTAAATATAATACGGAATGTAAATTAATTTTAAACAAAGAATTAATTTTCAGCTGCAGAAGTTGATTTCCCAGACATTGATTTATCATCAGGTCTGGTATAATAATAATAGTAATTGTAATAATATCCGTAAGCACTTTTGAAACTGAAATTATTGAACACAACTCCAAGGAAGTTGTGTGGGTCAAGATTTGTCAACCTTTCCGATGTTCTGTAAAACGCATCAGAAGGAGTACTGCCGGCTTTGAGTACAAGTATTGTTCCGTCAGCAATTCTGAATAGTATCTCGGCATCAGTAACAGATATGTATGGTGGTGAATCAATAATTATATAATCATAAATTCCTTTCATCTTCTCAATAAAATCTTTCATTTGTTTTGAAGACAGCATTTCTGAAGGATTCGGCGGTATCGTTCCGCTTGTGATCACTTCAAGATTTTCTAGCTTCGTCTTACGCGTTATCTCTTCCAATGAAGCATTTGAAAAAAGATAATCACTCAGTCCGGGGAATCTGTCTATTTCAAAAACATTATGAACTCTCGGCTTTCTAAGATCACAATCGAGAAGTAATACTTTTTTATCCATCTGAGCTAGACTTCCGGCAAGGTTTAAAGAGATCGTTGTCTTACCTTCTGAAGGAACTGAACTCGTAAGTAAAATAGTCTTTAATGGAGTCTCTTCAAGTTTAGAATATTGAATCCTCGTTCTTAAAGCTTTGAAAGCTTCAGACGGAGGTGACTTAGGTTTATTGGCGACAATAAATTCACTTTGAAAAGATTTATTCTTAAGTTCGTCAATCGCAGGTATCCATGAAAGTACACTGATTCCTCTGTTCTCAATTTCATCAGGACTTTTTATAGTATGATCAAAATAATTTTTAGTAAATACGAAAGCTATACTAAGTCCCAATCCAAGCAAAGTACCCATAAAAATTATAAGCATTCTGTTTGGTTTGGAAGGCTTAGAAGCAATAATACCCGGAGCTATTACAAGTACAGTACCAAGCTTGATCCTTTCATTGATCTTTGCTTCCTGATATTTTTCTTCCAGTATTAAATAAAGTTTTTCCGTAGCTTTTCTGTTTCTTTCAAGCTTTGCATATTCAATGCTTTGTGTAGGAAGTTTCGAAAACTGATCTTCATATTTCAAAAGCATATTTGAAAGAGTATTTACTTTTGCTTCGTATGATTGAACTCCGACCCCGGCTTCTAAAAGTTTCTGAGATATCATTCTTCGTTCTTCGGGAGTACTTGAAAAAAGACTGGTCCTCATTAATTCAATCTTTTCATCAAGGGTTTCTCTTAAAGGTTCAATCTTTTTATTATATTCACTTAAAGTTTTTTGTTTAAGTCTATCGTCTTCAGGAATCGATGCTTCAATATCTCTCTTCGATTCGAGTTCAGCAATTTTTGATTGTATCTCAGCAATATAAAGTTCATCTATTTTCCCCTGAAGAAAGTCAACCAGCGTCGGATCCATTCGGTTAATTTCAGTTTTCAGAGAATTATATTCTTCCTGTTTTGAATTGAGTTCTATGCGCGCTGCATTTTGCTGAGCTTCAAGCATGGAAATATTTTCAACAACATTTTTCACCTGTGCATCCAGCAGAATCAATCCGCCGTCTTTCTGATAATCTTCAAGTTCACTTTCTGCTTTTGCGAGATCCTTAAACTTATTTTCCTTTTCTTCCTTTAAATATCCGGTCAGACTGGTAAGTTCTTCCCGGGACAGATCAAGACTGAACTCCTGATAAACTTTAGAATAGAGATTTGCAATAAGCATTGCCTCATATTTAGCCGGGCTTTCAACTACAATATCGACAACATCGAGTCCGCGCTTTTGGTCAATTTTAACAATAACAGAAAGAATATCTGCAAGGCTGGAGACAGAAATTAAGGCAGTTACATCTTCATTATCACCATGATTTAAAATATAATAAAATTTAGCTTTATCATTATCTATTTTAAAAGTGTCAATAAGATTTTCCGCAACAATTTCTCTTATCTTATAACTTTTCAAAACTTCGATCTCGTTTGAAATATATCTGTCTGTTATAAAGTCCTGAAATTCAGGTATGAGACTTGAGCTCAAAACACTTCCCTGAGGTCTGTTTATCTTAATGGTAGTAGTGGATTTATATATATCCTTGGCATACATTACATAAGCAACAGTAAGTAACACACACAAAAGAGTGATAATTAATATAGGAATCAGATTCATCCTTAAGATATTCAGATATACCTTAAAATTATCTTTAGATTCTCTTGCTTCTTGGAAGTTTACTGCGGAATGATTACTCTTGCCGTTTAAGCTTGGTTTGTTCAAAATTTGTGATGCAATTAAATAAAACATTTAACATTTTTTCAGACATATATACCAACAAACTGAAAATTAACATCCGATCATAAATTTCATTACACTATCCGTTTAAAATAAAGCAGTATCCGGATTTATTCAAAAATGAATTTTTTATAATTAAGACTACAAAGATATACTGTTTTAAGCATTATTTCAACGACATAAAATTTGCAGTTTTGGAAATTAATCTATCTGAGAATTATTTTTTGAAATGAAATCTGCTGATTATTATTCTATAATTTTGAATGTGAAAAAGTAATTTGAATTATAAAGATGTAAATGTAAGATTTTTAAATTTTATGTTTATGTTAATTTTATAGATCTGTCAAAACCCAAGTATAAATTATCTCAAAACCAGTTAATTAATTATATTCTTAGTATTATATAAAAACACTGGAATTTCTTAAAAAAAATGTGAAACTAAAATAATATCTTGATTTTTATTTAAAGTTTATTTTAAGACAAGTCAGCTAAGTTCTTGTTCGGACTTTTATTTAAACACTATTTTAATTATGTTAATAACTTATATTTTTTCAATTTTTAAGTTAAATTTGAGATCAATATCAGTCGTATTTTTTATAATTCTGGTAATAGCATCAAATAAAATATATTCTCAATCTGATAAAATCAAAGTTGGAAATGACGAATTTTCATCTCAACAAGGGGGATATTACAATTATGGAGATAAAGATAAAGTTAACATTGAAGTAAATGTGTGGGGTTATGTTAAATTTGCCGGTAAATATCTTCTTCCTCAGGGATCAACATTAACAGATCTGATATCATACAGCGGAGGTCCAATGACTGATTCAAAACTTGAAGATATCAGATTATACAGACCAAAGAATGACAGCTTAGGGATTTCAAAAGATCAGATAATAAAACTTAATTATAATGATCTGGTTTGGGAAGAAAAAGTAAATTTTAAGAATAAGTTAAATACAGTCTTGTTACCCGGTGATATCCTTATCATTACAGGTGAGCCCAGATATTTTGGCAGAGACAATGTCGGCTTCATCCTTGCAATTTCATCAGTACTAATTTCATTAGGGATACTAGTAATATCAATAACCAACAATAAATAAGCAGTTTGATCTTTCATAGAAAAATGATGACTGAAACTCATGACAAAAATTGGTACGTAATGCAGACAAAGCCAAGAAATGAAATTAAGGTATTTAATAATATTGAATATCGTGGCATTGAAGCATTTTTACCGTTAGTTGAAAAAGTAAAGATCTGGTCAGACAGAAAAAAGAAAGTTAATGAACCACTTTTTTCCGGTTACCTTTTTGTGCATGCCAATGAATACGAAAGAGTCCATGCTATTAAGGAAAATTTTGGAGCTGTAAGATATATATATTATGAAAACAGACCTGCGGTTGTAAATGAAAGAGAAATTCAAATAATCAAGCAGGCATTACTTGAACCTGAAAAGATAAGTGTCGAAGAAAAACATATTAAAATGGGTGATATTGTAAAGATCAATCATGGTATATTTAAAGGAATGATGGGATATGTAAATGAAATTAGAGGAAATTACAAACTTACGGTTAATCTGGAAGAATTTTCATACTCTATAAGTATAATTTTAAATTCAAATGAAGTCAGCACATTGAAATAATCTGAGTTCATTTATTTAGAAATACGGATAGAGAATTTATAGTTGTAAAAACAGATATTGTTAATTTTATTGTTTGGAAATTTCGGTACAATATCAGATCGTTAAAAATAAAATATTTAGATGGCTCAATTTTTTTATTAATGTGAGTCAAATAGCGGAGCTGTAATCGGTTTGAAGTATTCTCAGAGTTTTAAATTTAAAAAAGTATGAATTCAACAAAATTTTTAGTAACAGGTGGTGCAGGATTTATAGGATCAAACATAGTTTCAGAATTATTGAAACAGGGACATTCTGTCAGGGTTCTTGATAATTTCTCCTCAGGTAAAAGAGAAAATCTTAAAAATTTTGATAAAGATTTTGAATTAATAGAAGGTGATATAAGAAGTTATCACATTGTAAGTGAAGCGCTAAAGGATATTGAAGTAGTATTACATCAGGCGGCATTACCTTCTGTTCCTAGATCAATAAAAGATCCGATCACATCAAATGAAGTAAATGTAAATGGAATTCTAAATATTCTTGAGGCATCATTAAGTGCAAATGTAAGAAGGGTTGTATATGCCTCTTCTTCATCTGTGTATGGTGATAATCCGGAATTACCAAAACATGAGGGGATGCTTCCAAATCCACTTTCACCTTATGCAGTTTCAAAACTTGCGGGTGAAAAATATTGCAGCGTATTTTCCAAAATCTACGGACTTGAAACAATTGCTTTAAGATATTTTAATGTATTTGGTCCGAATCAGGATCCTTCATCCCAGTATTCTGCTGTAATTCCAAAATTTATTACAGCCATGATGAAAAACGAAAGACCGGTTATTTATGGAGATGGAGAGCAATCAAGAGATTTCACATATGTTTCTAATGTCGTAAATGCAAATATACTTGCAGCTTTTGCAAAATGCAATACAGGGATTGCAATGAATTGTGCTTATAGCGGAAGGATTACTCTGAACGAACTTGTAAGGTCTCTTAATAAAATGCTAAATAAAAATATTGAACCGATATATGAAAAACAAAGACCAGGTGATATAAAACATTCTTTTGCAGATATTAAATTAGCAAAAGAAAAAATCGGATTTAATACTACAATTGATTTTGAAACAGGGTTGAAAAATACCTTAGATTTCTATATAAAAAAAAACTAAAAATAAAATAAAAATATATAATCCCTCTTTAAATATAATTTTATGACTAAGAATTTATAGATTAATTTCTTATGTTACCAAACAAAAGAACGGATAAAATATTTAGAAAATTTTTTCAATTACAAATTCACAGACTATAAAATTTTGAATCTACATCGCATTACGTTTTTACTAATATTGTTCTTTACAGTTTGCCTTTCTGGAAATGCTTATTCTCAACTTGACAGCGATTATGTCAAAATAGGACCTGAGGAATTGTTAAAACCAGGGGCTGGAAACTATTTTAATTTTTCAGATAAAAATAAAGTAAACATAGAAGTCATTTTACTCGGCGGGAGCAGTCCCGGAAAATATCTTTTACCTCAAGGTTCTACATTACTTGACTTTTTAATTATGTCGGGTAACACCAAATCGGATTTTTCAGATGATGTGAAGATACTTAGGTTAAAAACTGAAACACCAATACTACAAGCCAGGTCATATAAACAATTTGAATTTGACAAATTCTATAATGATGATCCTGAAGAAATATTGATGGCTTATAAAAACCCGTTACTTGAGCCAGGTGATCTTCTGATTCTTCCTGAAGTAAAAACTGATCAGAATATATTTTTTTATATCAGGGAAACTGTTTATTTTATCGGAACACTTATTTCATTTTATTATCTTATAGACAATCTTGTAAGAAGAACTATAACGGTTAATTAATTTTTTGTTTTCATTTTTTTTTTTAGGTTATTTTAATAATATTTTATAAAAGTTTTAAATTAAAAGTAAGCAATGGCAAAAAATAATTCATATGATGAATTTGATGAATTTGAACAATCTAACGATGCCGCTCCTTCTAAAGATGTTTTAAAGGAATATATTAATGTACTCAGACAAAATCTGATTCCAATATTAATTATTTTATCGGTTAGTATTATTTATACTCTAATTTATGTTAATACTGCGACCAATATTTACAGATCTACAACCAGCGTAAAATTAGAAAGTCAGCAGGGAAATATTTTAACTGCAAACTTTGGATTTGAAGGTGCCAGTACGACAAATGAGAAATATATAATGGTTCAGATCGCTGTCATGAAAAGTTATGACATCAGGGATAAGGTTTCCAAAGTTCTTATTGATTCATTTAATACCGGTGGAAGGCAATACAGTCTTCTATTGAACAGAGCTGTACTTCCTGAAACTGTAGCTGTATCTCAGGAAGTTCTCAGAAGAGAGTTAAGTAATTTTGTTGTCATTGCAGCAGTAAAAGGTCTTGATGCAATAAGTATTACCGCAGAAGGTCCAATATTTGACGAACTTCAATATATAACAAAAACATATGCTGATGTTTATTTAAAATATAATGTTGATCTCAGCAGACAAGATATAACAAACGTAAAGAAATTTATAGTTGATGAAAGGGAGAAAAAGTTTAAAGAACTAAATGATGCGGAAAACTCCATTCAAAATTTTCAGAAAAAAACAGGTTACATTTCTTTGACAACTCAAACTTCTGCATTGGTTAGTAACATGGCTCAGTATGAAGCACTTATAAAAGGGAATGAAATTGAAGCAAAAATCAGGGAAAATAATCTTGAATCTTTAAATGCAAAATTTAAAGATATGGATCCGCAGCTTACAGATTTTATAGATGCACAGATAAATCAAACCTATATGACTGCAATTCAGTCTCAGGTTGCCAATCTTGAAGTACAAAGAGACATAGAACTTGCGCCTATACAGGATGAACAGGTCAGAGAAAAAACCAGACAGGCTTATGACAGGAAATTAGATAATTTAAAAGAAAAACTTGCGCAGCAGATAGAAATAATGAAGACCGGTATACAGGCAAGTACACCTGCTGAAAAAAGAGAACTCAGTTCTGATATCTTTAAGCAAAAATTAGAGATCCAGGATATGAGGATAAAAAATGCATACTATAAAGATCTGATAAACAAGTCTCAGGCGGAATTAAAAAATCTTCCTGAACAAATGAGTGAACTGGTTAAACTTGAAAGAGACAGAAGTTCTGCAGAAAAATTATATACAACGCTTGAGCAAAAATATCAGGAAGCTACAATCAATGAAAGAGCCAGAGTCGGTAATGCTTCAATTCTTGATCTGGGTTTAGACAATAATGCACCAGTGGCACCAGACAGACCTAAAATTATTTTATTCGGAATTTTAATCGGGCTTGGGCTTGGATTAGCATTTGCATTTGTAAGAAATTATCTGGACAAATCAATTAAATCGCCTGACGAACTTGAAAGTAAAGGTGCGAGTGTACTTTCATGGATTCCAAAAATTGAATCAATTGGAAAAAATGGAGCATCAACTCCGGAATTTATTGTTGGTAATAAATCAAATTCTGCTGCATCCGAAGCTTTTAAAGCTTTAAGAACCAGAATTCAATTCTCCAAATTGGAATCTGAACAGCTTAAAACAATTCTTGTCACAAGTTCAATTCCTTTTGAAGGTAAAACCATCGTTTCCTCAAATCTTGCCGGAAGTTTTGCACAGGCTGGAAAAAAAGTATTGATAATGGATTGTGACCTTAGAAAGCCTAGGATCCATAATGTGTTTGAAACTGATAAATTCCCGGGTTTGAGTGATTATCTTTTTACAAATGTTACATTAGAAGATATTACAAGACCAACTCCTATGGATAATCTTCATTTCATTACCAGCGGAACTATTCCTCCGAATCCATCTGAGCTGTTAGGTTCAGTACAGATGAAACAGTTTATAAATAAGTTAAAAGAAATTTACGATATAGTAATTCTCGATTCACCTCCGTTCATTACAGTTACAGACTCAGAGATTTTATATAACATAACAGATGGTACAATTCTTGTCTGTCAGGCAAATAAGACACCTGCAGATGCATTCTGGAAAACTTATGATCGTTTGAATAAAAAATATCCGCATCATCTACTTGGTTGTGTTCTTAATAATTTCAACTTCAAGAGTTCTTACGGATACTATTACAATTATTATTATTACTATTCACAGCCGGATTCAAATAAGAAAATACTAAAGTAACCGGAAAATAAAATTTAATTTCTAAAAGATCACACATTCCGATATAAATGAAATTTCATATTTTGAAATTTTACTTTCTCGATTCAAGCAGATTGTAAATATACTGTCTGTTGTTTACATCAAATTTTATTAAAATTATTTTAAATATATAAATGTCTGAAAATTCTCAAGAAGAATGGACATTAGAGATTAAACCGGTCTCAGGTTGGTTTAACTTTCACCTGAAAGATGTCTGGAGATACAGGGATCTACTGATGATGTTTGTCAGAAGAGATTTTGTCGCTGTTTATAAACAGACTATTTTAGGTCCATTCTGGTTCTTTCTTCAGCCTATACTCACTACAATTACTTTTACAATTGTATTCGGAAATATTGCAAAGATCTCAACTGACGGTATACCACCTATATTGTTTTACATGTCAGGAATAGTAAGCTGGGGTTACTTTTCAGATTGTCTCACACGCACTTCATCGACATTTGTTACTAATGCTAATATTTTTGGAAAAGTATATTTCCCAAGACTTGTTAGTCCATTATCAAATGTGATCTCATTGCTTATGAAATTTAGTATTCAGTTGTTTTTGTTTATATGCTTTTTAATATATTATTCCTTCAACGGTGGGAACGTAAATCCGAACTGGTACATACTGCTTACTCCAGTTCTGCTTTTATTGATGGCAGGACTTGGACTTGGATTTGGAATTATAGTATCTTCCCTGACTACAAAATACAGGGATTTCAGTTTCTTAGTAAGTTTCGGAGTTCAGCTTTTAATGTATGCAACTCCGGTTATTTATCCATTGTCTGCTCTCCCGGAAAAATATAAGTGGATCGTACTTGCTAATCCGATGACTGCTATCATTGATACATTCAGATATGCGTATCTTGGTGCAGGTACTTTCAACGCAGGGAATTTAATTTACAGCTCAATATTTATGGTTGTAATTTTGTCATTTGGAATTGTGATATTCAATAGAGTCGAAAAAACTTTTATGGATACAGTCTAAATATTTTATAATGAGTTCAGTAATAAAAGTAGAAGATCTTTCAAAATTGTACCGACTTGGAATGGTAGGCAGAAGGACTATAGCTGAAGATTTAAACAGATTATTTGCCAGATTAACAGGTAAAGAGAATCCATATCTAAAAGTCGGAGAAACAAATACAAGAAATAAAAAAGGACTTTCTGATTATGTATGGGCACTGAAAAATATAAATTTTGAAGTTGGTCAGGGCGAGAGATTCGGTATCATTGGAAAGAATGGTGCAGGAAAATCTACTTTGCTGAAAATACTTTCCAGAGTCGCAGGACCTACTTCAGGTAAAATCAAGATCAAGGGAAGAGTCGCAAGTCTTTTAGAAGTTGGTACAGGATTTCATCCGGAACTCACAGGCAGAGATAATATTTTTTTAAACGGAGCTATACTTGGAATGACACAGGAAGAGATCAAAAGTAAGTTTGACAGTATAGTAGATTTTTCCGGAGTGGAAAGATACATCGATACACCTGTAAAAAGATATTCTTCCGGTATGTATGTCAGACTGGCGTTTGCTGTAGCTGCACATCTGGAGCCCGAAATTCTTATTGTCGATGAAGTACTTGCAGTCGGTGATGCAGAATTTCAAAAAAAATGTCTTGGGAAAATGCATGATGTTTCTGAAAAAGAAGGAAGGACGGTGCTGTTTGTAAGTCATAATCTGCAGGCTATCAGGAATCTATGTCAAAAAACTTTGATCTTAAATGACGGAGAAGTTTTTGCAAATGGAGAAACTGAATTTGCCCTCAGAGAATATAATGAACTTACCAGAGACATTAAAATTGATGCAAATACTGAAATTGGAAATAATGTAAACAGAAGAGGAAAAGGAAGAGTCAGATTTACAAGTATTGAATTACTCGATGAAAGTGGGAATAAAAGATTTAAATTTGAGCTCGGTGAAAAAATCAGAGTTAAGATCACATATGAAATATTTAAAGAAATTGATAATCTTATTTTTGTATTTGCATTAAATTCAGGACTTTCAAGAGAGTGCCTTACACTTGTACAATTTGATTTAAGTGAAAAGAAAATGCTGCCCGGACTAACAGGTGAAGTTATAGTCGAAATTCCTGAACTAAAAATCAAGCCGGGGGAATATCCTTTGTATTTTGAACTTACAGATTTCAATCACAATAGTTTTACAAAAGACGTGATAGATGATCTTACTGCACCGCTGGAAATAATTGAAAAAAAATCCAAAACAGATACAGGAAGACCTACGATATCAGGATATTTTAAATCTGAAGCAAGCCTGCTGAAGAATGAAATTTTTGAAAGTAAAAAGTTAAAAAAAGCTTTATAAGATATTGTAAAATTTGAAAAATCTAATTTCCAAAATATAAAGTCCAGGTTTTAAAAATTGAGTAAAGAAATTGACATTGGATTTTTAAACAGAACTCCGCCTCAATATTCAGGAAGTTTAATACTTAATATTCTTGGGTTCCAAATTTTCAGAACTCTTTTTTATAATTTTTGGAGACTTAGACCCCAAAAAAATAAATATAAAGAATATACGGAAACACTTGAAAGGGATGGAATTCTTGTGATACCGGATTTTTTTTCAAATGAACAGTTTGAAGAAATCAAAAAAGAATATGAACAATTATATTCAGACTGGGATCCTTTTGAATTTGATCAATTGACTCTGAATAACAGGCAGAAAAATTTCCCCGAATATTTTGAAACCATTGCTGAAAAATTTATATCTCCAAACACTCCTTCTTTTTTGAAATATTTTTTGAATAATGATATAATAAATGAATTGACGAAAGCTGTCATTCATAGAAAAATCAGAGTTAAGCCTTACCACTTATTTTGGCATTTACAAAAGAGAAATCCCGATAAAAATGTAGACAGTCTTCATTTTGCTTCTTTTCCTCATGCTGATGTCCCTTACCCGACCATAAAAGTATTTTTGTATCTAAGGGATACAGATGAATCAAATGCTGCATATGTTTTTGCAAAAGGTTCACATAAACTGACATTAAAAAGACTGATAAATGAATATAAGTTTAGTATCAGATATTCAAAAGATGGAAGTGATAATGTAACAGAATTAGAATTAAACAAAATGGGATACAGATCAGAATCTATATGTGGGAAAGCTAATACTTTATTTATTTCAAACAATATGGGATTTCATAACAGAGGAAAATTTACATCTATGAATCCAAGAGTTACAGCTCAGTTGGATTTCAGAAATATAGAATCATGGAGAAATACTTTGAACAGAGGCGGATCAAATATTATTTCAAGACTTTCAAAAAAATTTGTAAAATCAATTGATAATAAAACTAAGAGTAAAATAAGTGCAGGTATCGGTAATAATCACATGTCATAATTATGCACGTTACCTTTCGAGGGCAATTCGAAGTGCATTAAATCAAAGTCTTGATAAAAAAGAATACGAGATCATAGTAGTCGATGACGGCAGTACTGATGAGACTCAGAATGTTATGAAGACTTACAATCAAAAGATAAAGCCTATCATTCTTGATAAAAATTACGGACTTGCTGCTGCAAGAAATGAAGGCATTAAATCTGCTCTCGGACGATTTGTCATTAATCTTGATGCTGACGATTATATGGATGAGAATCTTTTACTTGTCGAATCATTATTTTTGAATTCAAATGCCAACTGGGATGCAGTAAGCTGTGATTATATTTTGGTTGACGAAAATGAAAAACATTTGGAAAGGATCTCAGGCAAAAAGAAGCATATTGCCTGTGGTGTGATGTTTAGAACAGATCTGTTATTCGAGATTGGACTGTATGATGAAAAATTTAAAATGCGGGAAGATGAAGATCTGCGGATCAGATTTGAAAAAAAACACAATATTTATAATATAGAACTTCCTCTTTACAGATACAGAAAACATGATAATAATATGACCAATAATAAATTAGGAATGACGAAGTTCAAAAAAGTTTTAGATACCAAACATAAACCCCGAAAAAATAAATAATTTCCAATTTTGAAAACCGTTGCCTTCATAGCAGCACGAATGGGTTCCGAAAGACTTCCGGGTAAAGTACTAAAACCTTTGTCAGGAATTCCATCTCTAGTTCATATTTTTAATATTCTCCGTGAAGTAAAAAATATTGATGATTTTGCAGTTGTTACCACTATACTTAAAGAAGATGATATTATAGAAAAGATCTGTAATGAAAGTGGAGTGACATGCATTCGTGGATCTGTCCATGATGTTTTAGACAGATTCAGAACGGCATCTGAAATTACGAATGCAGACGTGATAGTAAGAGTTACAGGAGATGATCCTTTGATGGATCCTCAAATAATTGACAAAGTAATTTTTGAACATAAGTCAGGAGATTTCGATTACACTTCAAATATTGAGGACAGAACTTATCCAAGAGGAATGGATACTGAAGTAATTAATTTTGGTGCACTGGAAAAATGCTGGAGGGAATCCGCTGATAAAGATGATCATGAACATGTGACTTTATATATAAGAAGAAATCCTGAAATGTTTAAAATTAAAAGTGTAAAAAAAGATGGGGCACCTGCTGCTGATCTGAGATTATGTTTAGATACAGAAGAAGATTATTTACTTGCCGAAAAAATATATGAAAAACTTTATGACGGTAAACCAATCAGATTAGATGAAGTGTTAGATCTTTTGGAGAAGGAACCATTACTCAGAAAAATAAATGAAAGTGTTTTGCAGAAAAAAGTTAAAGACAAAATTTTTTAAAATAAATAATTTCCGTTTAGTATGATAAAGCTACCTGATTTTAATAAAGCATATGATTATGAAAATGAATTTTATCTTTCATGTGATAAGTCAAGGATAGGCAAACTGTTAGCTCATTTTGAACTTTACAATATGACTAAAAGTGCCGAAGGCGATATAGTGGAATGCGGTGTTTTCAAAGGAGCTTCATTTGTCAGGTTTGCAATGTTCAGAAATTTATTCGAAGAAAATTCCGAAAAAAAATTAATTGGTTTTGATTCTTTTGGTAAATTTCCGGGGACGGATTTTGAAGCAGATAAAAAACTTCGTGAAAACCTGATCAAAGATGCCGGTGAAAACAGTATCTCGACGGATCAGTTAATTGATGTTTTAAAAAACAAAGCATGCGAAAAAAATGTCGAATTAATTGCCGGGGATATCACTGTAACTTTACCAGAATACACAAAGAAAAATCCTGATCTGAAGATCTCACTTCTGAATCTCGACACGGACATATATGAGCCATCAGTTACAATACTTGAAGAACTATATCCAAAGATCGTTTCAGGTGGAATACTTGTGCTGGATGACTACAATGTATTTCCGGGTGAGACTAAAGCAGTCGATGATTATTTTAAAGGTGTAAAAATTGAAATAAAGAAATTCCCATTCAGCGCCACTCCGTGTTACATCATTAAGCCATAACCAAAAACTTATATAGTAAATTGAATTTTCTGATTTGCGGACTGGGATCTATCGGAAGCAGACATGCGCGTATACTGAAAAGTATAGGTGACAATAATATATTTGCTTTCAGAACAGGAAATTCAAAAATTAATGAATTTGATTTTCAATACACTGAAATAAATTCATTAAACGAACTTGATAAATATAATATTGACGGAGTACTGATAACAAATCCAACTTCTATGCACATTGAAACTGCATTGAGTATAGCTGCAAACGGAATTCCTATGTTTATAGAAAAACCTCTTGGGAATGACATGACAAGTTTAGTAGAATTACAAAATATTGTTAGAACAAAAAATATTCCTGTTCTGATCGGATATAATTTTTTACATCATCCGGGGATCAGATTAATTAAAAAATTAATTTCAGAAAACAAAATTGGAAAAGTAATTTCTGCCAGGTCCCAGTTCGGAACATATATGCCTGACTGGCACAAGTATGAAGATTATAAAAAAAGTTATGCATCAAATTCATCAATGGGAGGCGGAGTAGTGCTTACATCTATTCATGAACAAAATTATCTGACAGACTTTTTTGGAAATATCACTGAAGTAAAAGCAATGAGGACAGGTGAAGGAATATTAGGAATAGACGCAGAAGAAGGTGCAGAGATACTTCTAAGACATGAATCAGGAATAGTATCAAACATACATCTTAATTTTTATCAGAAACCATATTACAGAAACTGCCAGATCATTGGAACTGAAGGAACAATTTACTGGGATTTTATGAAACCGAATTTGACACTGCTTTATCAGGACAAGACTGAAATAATAAAGACTGGTAAAGGTGCATATGAATTACTTGATGAAAGTTACACCGAACAGATGAAGCATTTTACTGAAGTGATCAAAGGTAATGCAAAGCCGGTCGCAGATCTGAATAGAGGAGTGAAAGATCTTGAAACAGCATTAGAAATTTTAAAGCAAATAAATTAAATAATTTTATGCAATTAAAAACAACTGATCCGGGTAAAATAAATTTCAAAGAAAAATTCGAACTAAAAGATAAGGTAATAATTATCACCGGAGGAATGGGACTTATTGGCAGTTCTTTTTCGGAAGCCTGCTGCCAGTTTGGGGCAAATGTAGTGATCGCAGACAGGGAAGGTGCTGGATCTGAAGAACATGCAAAGACGTTAAGTGAAAAATTTGGAAGAGAAATGACAGGTGTTACTATTGATGTGGCTAAAAGAGCTGATGTAGAAAGATTGAAAAATACAGCAATTGAAAAGTACGGCAGAATAGACGGACTTATAAATTGTCATCAGAATAAGACTGCAAAATTTTTTTTAAAATTTGAAGACTATACTGATGAAAACTGGGATGCAGTAGTGGAAACTAATTTGAAAGGTACTTTCCTGACGTGTCAGATCATCGGCGGATACATGGCAGAGAATGGACACGGCTCAATAATAAATATGCCATCTACTTATTCGGTGGTCGCACCAAATCACAATCTATACAAAGATACTTCTCTTGGAACACCGGCAGTTTATTCTGCTTCAAAAGGCGGAGTAATGGCATTGTCACAATATCTTGCAACATACTGGGCAAATAAAGGAGTGAGGGTAAATCAGATCACACCTCACGGAGTATGGAATAATCATGAAGATCAGTTTGAAAAGAATTTTTCAGAAATGTCACCTCTGCAGAGAATGAGTTACAATCACGAAGTTGCAGGTGCTGCAGTTTATTTACTTTCTGATGCATCAAGCTATGTAACAGGTCATAATATGGTAGTGGACGGAGGATGGACGACGTGGTAAGAGCAGTTAAAAATTAAAAATTACGAATTGAAGTTTTAAATTTCTTAATTGTAAATTTTAAACAGCAATTTTTTGCAATGAGCTTTTTTCGTTTTTAAAAAAACAGATATGAAAATTACAGAAATATTCAATACATACGATCCTTTAATTATTAACAGACCTTATGTGATCGCAGAGGCAGGAGTAAATCATGAAGGTGATTTTGAACTTGCGAAGCGTCTGATAAATGAAGCTGCTGAAGGCGGTGCTCATGCAATAAAATTTCAGACATATAAAGCTGAAACACTTGCATCAAAAGACAGTCCGTATTACTGGGATCTGAATAAAGAGCCGACCGAGAGTCAGTTTGAGCTTTTTAAAAAATATGACAAGTTTGGAAAGAAAGAATACGAACTTTTAAAATCCGAATGTGACAAGGCAGGGATCGAATTCATGTCAACACCTTTTGATACAGTGTCTGCTGATTTACTTAATGATCTGATGTCTGTTTATAAAATTTCATCTTCTGATATTACAAACATTCCATTTATTGAATACATGTGCAGATTTGGTAAACCAATTTTGCTTTCTACCGGTGCTTCTGATACAGATGAGATAAAAAAAGCTGTGGATGTGATTAACAGACATGGAAATAAACTTTGTCTTTTACACTGTATATTGAATTATCCTACACTTGATGAAAATGCAAATCTCGGAATGATACTTGATCAAAAAAAAATATTTCCTGATGCAGTACCGGGCTATTCTGATCATACACTTCCCGGAAATATGGATGTACTTAAAACTGCAGTTTTACTTGGTGCTGCTGTAATTGAAAAACATTTTACATTTGATAAGACATTACCTGGTAATGATCATTATCACGCAATGGATAAAGAGGACCTGAAAAACTTTTTCAGGGAAATGGAAAGAGTTTTTCTGATTACAGGTGATTTTAAAAAGAAAGCACTCGGCTCAGAAGATGCGGCAATAAAGAATGCCAGGAGAAGTCTGGTTTCATCAAAGAAAATAAATGCAGGTGAAGTCATAAGCGAATCTCATCTTACCTGGAAAAGACCGGCTGCAGGAATCAGTCCTTCAGAGATAAATAAATTAATCGGGAAAATAGCTGCTGAAGAAATTGAGGAAGATACAGTGTTAAAATGGGAAATGTTTATATGATGTTAAATGAAACGTCTGAAAGGTAAAAATATAAGATTACTTAGATTAAAATTTAACTGGAATTTTCAGACTTATAGATCTTGACAAATAAAGATCAAATAATTGAAAAAGGAAATGGTCTTCCTGTTAAGATTTATATAACATTTGGAATAATAGCAATATTGTCATTAATTCCTTTTCTCCTTTTAAACTATTACAATCAGCCTACATCAGAGGATTTCTACTACAGCGGAGAGTTATTCACATTCGGATTTTCAAAAGCATTCAGAGTACTATATAAATTCTGGGGTGGAAGGTATTTTGGATATTTACTGATCTTAGTAAATCCACTTTGTTTTAATTCAATTGCAGGTTACAAGTTCGCTACATTTTTTATGATGATACTTTATTTTGTAACCATTCATTTCTTTATATCAAGATTTACAAGAAACAGTCTTAATTTAAACGAGAGATTATTATTAACTCTTTCAATAGTATTTGTCTGTCTTTACTCAATGCCGTCAATAGGTCAGGGTTTTTACTGGCTTATCTCTGTTCTGTTTTATAATGTCGGAATTATTCTTTCCTTTTTATTTTTAATAGTTTATTCAAATCAGCAAAATGCAATCAGCAAATCAAAAAAATTATTATACATGATCCCATGTGTAATTATTTTAGGAGCACTAATTGGATCGTGTGAAATTGTCGGCGGGACAATGTTTATGTTATTGACTGCGTTGCTGGTAATAAATTTTATCAAAAACAGATCTGTAAATTATTATACATTAATATATCTGATCTTGTGTTTGATCGGAGTATTGATTGTCAGCTCCGCTCCAGGCAATGTCTCGAGAGCTTTGCAGTATCCGGGTAATCACGATTTTTTATTTTCATTTACAAATGCACTTTCATTTGCTTCGCTGGAAATATTGAAATGGACATTCATAACGCCATTGTTATTAGTGACATTTTTATTGCTGCCTGTTTTTAAAAAACTTATAAATGATAATTCACTTAATGATGTATTTAAAATAAATCCATTAATTGCTTTTGTGCTGTTTGCAGGATTGATGGTGGTAAATTCATTTCTAATATTTTGGAGTATAGCGGAAGCACCCTACGGGCGGATCTTAAATTTTATTTATCTGATATTTTTAATTTGCTGGTTTTATAACATTGTCGTATTCCTTTATTACTTTAGAAATAAATTTAATTTATTTACTGCAAGGATTCCGAATGCAGCTTTCGGAATTGCATTAGTGCTTGCACTAACATTTGGCTTAAAAGACAATAATATTAAAACTGCATATTCAGATATGTTCTCAGGAAAAGCATCCGAGTATGATAAAAAGGTTAATGAAAGATATGAACATATTTACAACAGCAATTCAGATACAGTTTATGTTAAGAGTATTTTGAATGTTCCTGAATCTTTTTTTCAGCATGACATTTATGAAAAAGCTGAGACTATGTATAATGAAGGATATGCAAAGCATTTTAAGAAAAATACTATTTTGTTAAAAAAGTAAATTTGATAAAAGATAAAAAAATAGTTGCATCGATTGAAGCAAGAATGACCTCAAGCAGACTGCCCGGGAAAGTACTGATGGAAATTAACGGTAAACCGGTTTTGGAAATTCTTATCGACAGACTGAAACGATCAAAGTATATAAATGAAATTGTGATCGCTACTTCATCGAATGATGCAGATGACAGAATCGAAGAGCTGGGAAAAGAATTAAATGTTGCTGTGTTCAGAGGCAGTGAGGATGACGTACTAGGCAGAGTTGTCGGCGCAGTGGAAACTTTGAAAGGTGATATTATCGTCGAGATCACCGGTGACTGTCCGCTGATGGATCCGGAAGTAATGGATAGCGTGATTGAGGAATATATAGAAAATTACCCTGAATATGATTATGTAACTAATATCGGATATGTGGAAAATGAAGTCCGTGAAATACCGATCGGAATGGACATCAGAGTTTTCACTTTTAAAGATCTAAAATATATCAGTGAAATTACAGATGATCCCGAAGACAGGGAACATGTATCTTTATATTTTTTCAGGACTGGTAAAAATAAATATAAACTTTTTAATATAAAGACTCCGGATAAATGGAAAAGGAATTATAGTGTAAGATTAGCTCTTGATACGAAAGAAGATTTTCAGTTCATAGAAAAAATTTATACTGAGTTAAATAAGATAAATAAAGAATTTGGGCTTGAGGATATTTTAAATTTTTTAGATGAAAATAAGGAGTTGTTAAAAATAAATTCTGAAGTCATACAAAAGACAGTTTCGAATCTTTGAGTAAAGTAAATAAATATTCAGCTGCAATAATTGGCTGTGGAGATATTGGATACAGGTTTGATGCGGACTGGTCAGACGACAGGGAAGGTGCATTGACACATTTCAGAGCATTGAAAAATTCAGATAAGTTTGAATTTATTTCTGTAGCTGAAAAAAATCAGGAAACACTTGATTTAATAAGCAGTCATTCAAATATTTCATGTTATGAAAATTATATAAATATGTTGAGTGAACAAATGCCGGATATAATTTCAATTGTTACAAATGACGAATCACATTACAAAATTCTAAATGACATTTTATATATAAAAGACTACAAACCAAAATTTGTATTCTGTGAAAAACCTCTAGCTTTGAATCTTGATGAAATAGAATCTATTTGCGAAAAGTATAGTGAAGCAGGGATTCCTCTTCAGGTAAATTATACGAGAAGGTTTTTAAATGAATTTATAGAAATTAATAAAGATATTGATAAACAAAATACCGGCAGAATAGAATCGGTAACTTTTTATTATTCAAGAGGTCTTGTACACAATGCTTCTCATTATATTGATCTGGCTTTATGGTATTTCGGAATTCCGGATGAAGTGCTCAGCTTTTCATCAAAGAAGGGAATTACTGATTCTGATAAATCTGTGAGTTTTATTTTAAAATATAATGAAGGACCTGAATTGATTTTTATCGGACTTGATACAGGTAAATTATCCTTCGCTGAAATAGATATAGTCGGTACAGCAGGAAGGATAAAGTTTAATTTTAAGAATGAGATTGAAAGATATGAAGTAATATCAAATCCGGTATTTAAAGGATACACTTCATTAAATTTAGAAAGTTCAGTGCCGGTAAAGTTTGAATATGCATTACCAAACGCATATGAAAATATATTTGACGTAATTAATAATAAACAAGAATTACATTCACCTGCAGAAAACTCAATAAAAATTTTTGATTTAATAAATAAAATCAGAGAAAATAGAATATGACAAAATTAGCATTAACCGGAGGCACTCCAGTCCGGACTAAAATATTTCCTCAGAGTAATACAATAGGGGAAGAAGAAAAAAAGGCTGTAATGAAAGTATTAGATTCAGGAAATCTTTCTCAGTATGTTGGTACATGGAATCCGGATTTTTACGGTGGACCAATGGTAAAGGTATTTGAAAAAAACTGGGCAGATGCATTCGGTGTTGACTACTGTATGGCAGTGAATTCAAATACTTCGGGACTGTATGCATGCATGGGTGCATGTGATATTGGTCCGGGAGATGAAGTGATAGTCTCGCCATATACAATGACAGCCGGAGCAATTGCACCTTTGATCTATGGCGCTGTACCTATATTTGCTGATATTGATGAAGACACATTTTGTTTAGATCCGAAAAGCATTGAAGCAAATATTACTCCAAGGACTAAAGCTATATTACTTGTTCATATCTTAGGACATCCTTCAGACATGGATGAGATAATGGCAATCGCAAAAAAACATAATCTGAAAGTAATAGAAGACTGCGCTCAGTCGCCTATGTCAACTTACAAAGGAAAATTGGTTGGTACTATTGGTGATGTCGGAGTATTCAGCCTGAATTATCATAAGCACATTCACACAGGTGAAGGCGGAATGATAGTCACAAATGATCCGGTAATTGCCGAGAAGATTCAGTTGATCAGAAATCACGGTGAAGCAGTAGTCGCAGGAAAGAAGACAAAAGATATAAAAAATATTTTCGGATTCAATTACAGAATGACAGAAATGGAAGCAGCAGTCGGAACAGAGCAGTTGAAAAAACTTCCAGGTCTGATTGAAAAAAGAATTGAGTACGCGGATTATCTGTCAGGTATTATCGGTAAGCTTCCCGGTATTACACCGCCATTAGTAAAGGAAGGATGCAAGCATGTATATTATTTACAAACATTTAAATTCAATAAAGAGATTATTGGAATACACAGGAATACTTTTGTAGATGCATTGAGAGCAGAACTTCCAACTATGGTGCTCAGAGAAAATTCACCAATCATCGGTTGCGGGTTTGCAGCACCGTTGTATTTGCAACCATTATATCAGCAGAGACTGAATCAGTGCTCTTTTAATTGTCCCAGATATGAAGGTAATGTTTCATATGAAAAAGGAATTTGTCCAGTTACTGAAAGAATGTTTTACGATGAAGTCTTTACTCACGAATTCATGAGACCAAGTTTTTCAAAAGCCGATCTTGAAGATGTAGTGAATGCATATCAAAAAGTTTATGAGAATGTAAATGAATTAAAAGAATACGAATCTAAAAATTCCGTGAAAGTTTAAATGTCAAAAAAGAATATTCTGATAATATTTGTAGATCCGGGAGGCGGCTTGGTAGTTTCTGAAGTTGCTAAGAAGCTAGATGCAGATCCGGAATATAATTTGAATGTTTACTGTGGAAATTTAAGTAAAGTAATTTCGGAAAATGCAGGTTTGAATTTTAAGATCATTAGTGACATGATTAACATTGAGACTGCAGAAGAAATTGTAAATACTGTTTCACCTGATATGATCTTAACATCTACCGGAAGAGGCAATACAGAACAGCTTTTTCGAAATATTGCTTACAGAGACAGTATTCCAAGTGTTGTGATTCTTGATTTCTGGAAAGACTACAGGAGAAGATGGCTCTATGCTGATCACAATATTCCAGAATTAAAAGATATAGTTTGCGTAATGGATGAACTTACAAAAAAGGAAATGACAGATGAATATTTTCCTGAAAGAAATATCAGAGTGACAGGACATCCTTATCTTGACAAGATATTTAAAAGTAAGAGAGATTTAATTGAGAAGGAAATTAAAAATGATTTTAATATTCTTTTTCTTTCTCAGCCATTGGACATTATAGGAATACATAATTATGAAATTCACCCGTTCAGAAAATTAATAAATGCTGTTTCTGAATATTCGGAGAAATCAGATCTTAAAATAAATTTAAAGATAAAACTTCACCCATCAGAAAAAATGTCAGAGGATCTGTCAAAGATATTGGAAGAAAAAGAAATAAAAAAAGTTACGATGATACATGTAAACAATGAAGCTGTACATGAGCTAATAGAGCAAGCCGATCTGATAATTGGTTATAATTCAATTGCATTATTTGAAGCGAGGTCGATGGGTAAAAGAGCAGTGAGTTTGAAATTATTTCCTATTAATGACTCGCTTATGAAAGCTTTTGAAAATGCCGGCATAGAATCCTCAGATGCAAATTCGGAAAGTTTATTTAATCTTTTGGATGAAAAAAAAGAAACGTATATATCTGATAATATATTTGAAGGTGGAATTAAAAATTGTATCAGAGTAATATCAGAGGAACTGAAAGTGAAAGAAAAAGTAAGTTAAAAATTATTAAAATGATCAATCCATTTTTAATAGGAAATAAAATATATTTGTCACAGTTATCTCAAAATGATATTTCAGACAGGTATATAAACTGGCTTAATGACGAAGAAGTATGCAGGGATAATTCTCATGCCCGATTTCCAAATACGAGATCAAAGACATTATCATATATAGAACATCTTGAAAAAAGCAAAGATGAAACTGCATTTGCGATCAGGTGGAAAAAAAATGATCTTCATATTGGAAATGCAGCAATACAAAAAATTGACAGAATAAACAGAAGCGCGGAACTTGCAATTTTGATAGGAGATAAAAAATACTGGGGAAAGGGAATAGCGAGTGAAGTATATGAGCTGTTAATAAAATACGGTTTTGATACTTTGAATTTGAACAGAATTTCTTCAGGACAAACAATTGCAAACAAAGGCATGATAAAAGTTTGTGAAAGATCAGGAATGAAAAAAGAAGGAATTTTGCGTCAGGTTTTATATAAGCAAGGAGAGTATCTTGATGCTGCAGTATATTCAATTTTAAAAAGGGAATTTGAAAAAGTTAAAAAGCATATAAAAAACAAATGAGTGAAATAAAATTAAACGAGCCCAGAATGACGGGAGTGCAGTATTGTATAAGATGCTGCATACCTCAGACTCAGGAAGGTGTCAAGTTTGATGAAATGGGAATTTGTCAGGCATGTCAGTCTTCAGAACAAAAGATCCATATTGACTGGGTAGAAAAGGAAAAGCAGCTTCGTGAAATACTTGATAAAGCAAAAGATTTGTCTGGAAATAATTATGACTGTATAGTGCCTATAAGTGGTGGAAAGGACAGTACATTTCAGTTGCACGTATTAACGAAAATTTACAAAATGAAACCTCTTGCAGTTACTTTCTCACATAATTGGTTTAGTGAAACCGGATGGTATAATCTTTTGAATTCACTTGAGAAATTTAATGTAGATCATATAATGTTCACACCAAACCGTGATCTTGTAAACAGATTAGCGAAGAAGTCACTGGAAGCCATTGGTGATACGTGCTGGCATTGTCACGCTGGAGTGCCTGCATTTCCATTGCAAGCTGCTGTAAGATTTAATATACCTCTACTGATATTTGGAGAGTCTATAGCTGAATCTTCAGGAAGATCTTCATACAAAAATCCTTTGATGGAATTCAATGTAGATTATTTTATGAAAGTATCGAGAAAGAGAGATCCTCAGGATATGGTGTGTGATTATATTTCAATGAAAGATATGAAACCATTTTTTTACCCTTCGGTGCAAGAGCTGGAAGAATCAGGAGTTAGACTGATGCACCTAGGAGATTATATTTTTTGGGATGATGAAAGACAAATGGAATTTGTAAGAGATACTTATGGCTGGAAAGAGACTGAGATTGAAGGGACATACAAAGGTTATAAAAGTGCTGAATGTATAATGCCCGGAATGCACGACTTTACAAATTATCTTAAGAGAGGATATGGCAGATCTACTTATCAGGCAAGTGTAGATGTAAGGAACGGTCTGCTATCACGTGAAGAAGGGTTTGAGCTTGCAAATAAATACGATATGGAAATACCGGAATCACTGGAATATTATCTGAAAATAACCGGAATGAGTAAAGAAGAATTTTATAAATTGATGAAAGAAAAGAGATTAGATGAAATTAAAAATATCGAACTTCCGGTAATTCAAAAGACACGAAAGAATAAAGAAAGGATATTGCCTCTTGCTCAGCAATTAATAGAAGAGGAAGAGTTAAGGAGAGCAAATAAATAATATGGAAACATCAGTCATAGAAAAGAATATTTTTCTTCAAAAGAGCATTTCTGAAATTACTGAATCTTTACGGAATAATCTTATCACTCCATTGGAAATTGCAGAAGCATGTATAAAGAGGATAGAGGAATATAATGAAAAGTATAAAGTCTGGATAATATATGATAAAAAAATTCTATTTGATCAGGCAGAAAAAATTACTGAGAGATTAAATACCGGATGTAATATAAGAAAACTTGAAGGAATTCCTGTTGGAATAAAAGATATATTTAATACATATGATTTTCCTACGCAAATGGGAAGTCCCTTATGGCAAAATTTTACATCAGGAAATGATTCGAGAATTATATTTTATCTGAAACAACAGGGATCGATAATTCCAGGAAAAACTGATACAGCAGAATTTGCAGTTCATGAAATTGGAAACTGTCTCAATCCACATGATATTACAAGAACTCCAGGAACTTCATCAAGCGGATCTGCAGTAGCAGTTGCACTTGGTATGGTTCCGGCAGCGATTGGGACTCAGACAGCCGGCTCAATAGTACGCCCAGCTAGTTTTTGTGGAGTATATGGATGCAAACCTTCTTTCGGACTTATTCCCAGAACTGGTATGCTTAAGACAACTGACAGTCTTGATACGGTAGGATTTTTTACATCAAGGTATGAAGATCTTGAAACTGTATTTCATGTCGTAAGAGTTCACGGTTCAAATTATCCTTTTAGCCATAATGCATTAACTGATGAGCAAAGACAAAACAAACCGTCAGAAAGAAAATGGAGAGTTGCGTTTGCGAAAACACATACCTGGGATTTCGCACCTGAATATGCAAAGAAGGCAATTGAAGAACTGGTTAATAAAATTTCATTAACTGATGATATTGAAATAGAAGAAGCAAAACTTCCTGAAATTACAAAACAGTCTCATGAGGTTCATCAAATGATATATGATAAAACACTTTCATATTACTTTCAGGAAGAATTTAAAAAACCTGAATTTATATCTCCTGTAATGAACGAGATCTTTGAACGGGGAAATAAAATCACAGTAGATCAATATCATACTTCTTTAAAGGATCAGGAAAAAATAGCTTTTGCTATGGAAGAATATTTTAAAGATGTTGACATCGTAATATCATTAAGTTCGGCAGGGGCTGCACCATTAAGAAATGAAAATGAAAAGCCTGACCCTTCTTTGATGTGGACATTAAGCCATTTACCTGTTATTAGTTGTCCGGTATTTGTTTCGCCTGACGGACTTCCATTTGGAATTCAGATTACTGCAAGAAAATATAATGATCTGTTGTTATTCAGATTTACAGATCACATCAGGAAAAACGGACTTATCCCTGAAGGTGTAAATCCAATTTTATAAATACTACAAATTTAAAAAG
>Ga0209477_1000350_pt1 | contig 28206 bp, 24 predicted proteins | sample KloWWTupernatant_FD_187180 | JGI IMG/M metagenome (GOLD analysis project Ga0209477, IMG submission 187180) | Active sludge microbial communities from Klosterneuburg, Austria, studying microevolution and ecology of nitrifiers - Klosterneuburg... | ecosystem: Engineered > WWTP > Aerobic digester >...
CTGTTGCTCCGGCAGCTTGTCGGCCAGGATGGCGATGAAGATCACGTTGTCGATCCCCAGAACGACTTCGAGCGCGAGAAGCGTCGCGAAGGCGATCCAGATCTGCGGGTCGGAAATCCACTCCATGGACAGTTCTCCGGGATTCAGTTTCCATGCTGCGTGTCGAGCGATCGAACGACGGCTCGCGATCCTACCCTCCTCTCGCTGGGCCTGCCGAGCCCATGGAGTTCCTCGCAGCGGGTTGGCGTGGATGTGCTAACATCTGATGCATGCGCACCACCCTGGATGTCGATGACGATGTTCTCCAAGCCGTCAAGGAGCGCGCCCGGCGAGAAAAGCGCTCCGCGGGCGAGGTGCTTTCGGAGCTCGCGCGGGAGGCGCTGACCGGGAGTCTGCGGGGTGTGGAAATCGCCGAGACCCCGAGCTTCTACGGCTTCGAGCCGTTCCCCCATCGGGGCCCGGCGATCTCGAACACCGTGATCGACCAGTTGCGCGAGGGCGAGCCCGAGTGAAAGGAGCGCCGCCGGCGAGCCCGAGGAGCTTCGCCATGCGGGCGCTCCTCGACGTCAACGTCCTCATTGCCCTCTTCGATTCGGATCACATCGATCACGCCCGGGCCCGCCTCTGGTTCGGGGCGGAGGTTCATCACGGCTGGGCCTCGTGCGCACTGACTGAGAACGGCTTCGTGAGGGTGGTCAGTCAGCCGCGGTATCCGAGCCCGGTGCCGACGGCGCTCGCGATCGCCCGCCTGGCGCGCGCCACGCAGAGTGAGCACCACGAGTTCTGGCCGTGCGAGTTGAGCCTGCTCGACGACCAGGTCTTCGACCGCTCGCGAATTCACGGCCCCCGCCAGGTCACCGACGCCTACCTCCTCGCGCTGGCGGTCGCCCATGGCGGCAGACTCGTGACCTTCGACCAGACGATCGCGCTCGATGCGGTGGTTGGCGCAAGCGCGTCGAATCTCGTCGTTCTCTGATCCGGATTCTCGCCGCAGCGCGGCGTAAACTCCTCGCCCGCAGGACTTTCCGGCTCCCGGCAAGGAGCTTCCGGACTCCCACCCGGTGGTATAGTTCGACCTGGCGGAGGCTCTCAAAGGGCACCCGGAAACGGTGAGGAGTGGCAAGGATGTCGGAATCCGGTTCTTCCAGCACCACGGAAGTTCAGATCTTCGGCGCCACGTACCATATCCGCGGGGGCCACGACGGGGGCAATCTGGCCGATCTGGCCGCTCAGGTCGACCGCAGGATGCGCGAGCTGGCGGGTCACGCCGTGACGGCGGACACCGGCAAGCTGGCGATTCTCGTGGCGCTGAACCTGGCGGATGAACTCTCCCGGAGCGAGCAGCATGCGGCGGGGGAGCGGAGCGAGGTCGAGACGCGGGTGATGGAGCTGACGGAGCGGCTCGCGGAGGCCCTGAAGGGCTGACTTCCGCGGCGTTTCGAGCAGCTTGGGAAGGGCAGGACGAGTGACACTTAGCGGCATCCTCTGAGGGGACCGTGACGAGCCGACGCACTGTAGAACCAACATTGCAACTCAGGGAGTCCGATATCCGCGCGGCCCGTGCCTGCCCGGCTCCGACCGGGACGCTGACGGCCGCTCATGAGGACACCCACCTGACGCGTTTCAGGTTCTAAACGCAGCGTCTCGCGCGGTTCCCTCAGAGGGTGCCTCTTAACTTCCGGCACCCGGCATCACGGCCTCGCCCCGATACGCAGCACGATCGTGGGGTGGGCTCATGAATCCGGCTCTCTGGATCGCGGTCGCCGCGATCGTCGTCACAGCAGCCGTGCTGGCCTACGGGTGGTCGCAGATTCGCCACGTCGGCGAGAAGCGACTCGCCGAGGCCGAGCGCGAAGCCACCCGCATGCGCGAAGAGGCGCGGCGGGACAGCGAAGCCAAGCTCAAAGAGGGCGAGCTCGCCGCCAAGGAGAAGCTTCTCCAGGCGCGCACCGAGTTCGAAACGGCTTCGCGGGCGCGCCGCGGTGAACTCGAGACGCTCGAGCGCCGTCTTACCCAGAAGGAAGACAGCCTCGACAAGCGCCTGAGCGAGTTGGACCAGCGCGACAAAGAGATCGTCGGCCGCGATCGCGCGGTCACCGGGCGGGAGAAGGAGGTCGCGGGCAAGGAGATCGAGGCCGATCGCCTGGTCGCCGAACAGCGCAACCGTCTCGAGCAGATCGCCGGGCTGACGGCGCAGCAGGCGAAGGACGAACTGACGCGCGGCCTCGAGAACGAAGCGCGCATCGATGCCGCCCATCTGGTCAAGCGCATCGAGGACGAGGCGCGCGAGCAGGGCAACCGCAAGGCGCAGTGGCTGATGGGTCTCGCCGTGCAGCGCCTGGCTTCCGACTACATCTCGGAGACCACGGTTTCGGTCGTCGAGCTGCCGAGCGACGAGATGAAGGGCCGGATCATCGGCCGCGAGGGGCGCAACATCCGCGCCCTCGAGCTCGCCACCGGCATCGACCTGATCGTCGACGACACTCCCGAGGCGGTGATCCTCTCCGGCTTCGACCCCTACCGCCGCGAGATCGCTCGCGTCTCCCTGGAGCGCCTGATCGCCGACGGCCGCATCCATCCGGCGCGCATCGAAGAGGTCGTGGAGAAGGTCAAGGCGGAGTTCGAGCAGCGCATCCAGCAGGAGGGCGACGCCGCCCTCCTCGAGCTCAAGATTCCGGGCATGCACCCCGAGCTGGTCAAGCTCATGGGTCGCCTGCGCTACCGCTATTCGTACGGGCAGAACGTGCTGCAGCATTCGAAGGAGGTCGCCTTCCTCGCCGCGACGATGGCGGCCGAGCTCAAGGTCAACGTCACCATCGCCAAGCGCGCCGGGCTCCTGCACGACATCGGCAAGGCGATCGACCGCGAGGTCGACGGCACCCATGTCCAGCTCGGCATCGAGCTGCTCCGCAAGTACGGCGAATCGGAAGATGTCGTGCACGCCATGGCCTGCCACCACGGCGACTTCGACCCGCAGACGGTCGAGGCGGTGTTGGTCACCGCTTCCGATGCCCTCTCGGCGGCCCGTCCGGGCGCCCGGCGGGAGGTGCTCGAAACCTACGTCAAGCGGCTGGAGAAGCTCGAAGAGATCGCCAACAGCTTCAAGGGTGTGCAGAAGAGCTTCGCCATCCAGGCCGGCCGTGAGGTGCGGATCATCGTCGACAGCGGCAAGATCGGCGACGAGCAGGCAATCTGGCTGTCGAAGGACATCGCCAAGCGGATCGAGGCCGAGCTCACCTACCCCGGCGAGATCCGGGTGACGGTCATCCGCGAAACGCGCGCCGTCGAGTTCGCGCGATGAAGCTCCTTTTCGTCGGCGACGTGATCGGCAAGCCCGGCCGACAGGCGTTGAAGCGCCTGTTGCCGAAGCTCGTCGACGAGCACCGGGTCGACTATGTGGTCGTCAACGTCGAGAACATGGCCGGCGGTTTCGGCGTGACGCCGGAGACGCTCGCGGAGCTCGACGACCTGCCGATCCACGCCCTCACCACTGGCAACCATGTCTGGGACAAGAAGGAGGTTCTCGACATGCTGGTGCACGAGCCGCGGCTGCTGCGGCCGGCGAACTACCCGGAGGGCAACCCCGGGCGCGGCGTCCACATCGGCGAGACCGCCTCCGGTGTGCGGGTGGCGACGATGAATCTCGAGGGCCAGGTCTTCATGAAGAACCTCGACTCGCCGTTCCGCGTCGCCGATCGCCTGCTCGCCGAGCTCGACAAGCAGATCAAGGTCGTCTTCGTGGACTTCCATGCCGAGGCGACGAGCGAGAAGCAGGCGCTCGGCGTCTATCTCGACGGTCGGGTGAGCGCGGTCGTCGGCACCCACACCCATGTGCCGACCGCCGACCATCGCGTCCTGCCGCAGGGAACCGCCTTTCTCACGGATGCCGGGATGACCGGCCCCTACGAGGGGGTGATCGGGTTTCGCTCGGACCGCGTGCTGCAGCGATTTCTCACCCAGGCGCCGGCCGCGTTCGAGGTCGCCAAGCGCGACGTGCGGCTGGCTGGCGTTCTGATCGACATCGACGAGACCTCGGGACGCGCCCGCGGCATCGATCGCTTTCTGGTGCCGGACGCAGGAGCCTGAGCATGGCCGCGAAAAATCCCACCCTCGACTCCCTCCGCGCCGCGCCGGGACGCAAGAAGCTCTCGGTCATCGTCACCACGTTCAACGAGGAGATCAACGTCGCCGAGTGCCTCGAGTCGGTGCTCTGGGCGGACGAGATCCTGCTCGTCGACTCGTTCTCGACCGATCGCACCGTGGAGATCGCCCGCACCTTCCCGATCACCGTCCTGCAGCGGCAGTATTTCGGCTCGGCGGCGCAGAAGAACTGGGCGCTCGACCGGGTGCAGCACGAGTGGGTCCTGATCATCGATGCCGACGAGCGCGTGCCCGAGGCTCTGGCGAGGGAGATCCTGGCGGTCTTGGCCAGCGAGCCGGCAATCGACGGCTTCTACATCCGGCGCGAGAACATCTTCATCGACAAGGTGATCCGCCACTCCGGCTGGTCGACCGACAAGGTGGTGCGTCTCTTCCGGCGCGACAAGGGGCGTTACCCCAACCGGCGCGTGCACGCCGACCTCGAGATCGCCGGCCCGGTGCCGGTGCTCAAGAATCCGTTTCTTCACTACACCTTCCGCACCTTCGACCAGTACTTCGGCAAGTTCCTGAACTACGCCGAGTGGGGCGCGGCGCAGGCGTTTCGCGACGGCCGCCAGGCTGGATTGATCGAGTTGGTCGTGCGCCCCTGGTGGCGCTTCATGCGCACCTACTTCTTTCAGCTCGGCATACTCGACGGCATGCACGGCCTGGTGCTGTGCTCGCTGCAGTCGTTCGGCGTCTTCCTGAAGTACGCCCGGCTGTGGGAATACCGCATCCGCGAGGCGCGCGGCGAGAAGCTCGACTTGCCGGCCTTCGACGACAGCGAGGCCACCTGGAAGCGACCGAGCGACGACGACGCGCCGGTCGAAGCGGATCCGCGCTAACCGCGGGACGGGTCAGCGGGCAGCAGTGGCCGGCGCCGCGGTTGCGGCGAGCGGGTAGCCTGTAGCGAGCAGCACGTAGCCGTCCTCGCGTTCGGCGTCGCGCGCCACTTCGCCCAGCGGCAGGGGCAGCACGAGCTTGGCGAGCGCGGGTCGGGTGATCAGCAACCAGACCTTGCCCTCGCGCGCGACAAATGCCCGCAGCTCTTCTTCTGACCCAGGAGTCTCGGCGTACCTCCGGGTGTGGAAGACGAATCTCGGATCGAGCCGCGGGTAGATGGCATAGGGCTCGCCGGGGGCCGAGAGCTCGACGATCTTCTGCGACAGCGGCCGCGCGCTCTTGATCGGATCGAAGCGCGGCAGGATGAGCAGCACCGCGAGGAGGCCCGCGACGCCCATGCCGGTGGCGAGGGATGTCACCACCCGGCCGGGATGGCCGCGGCGCCCGAGGCCCCAGGCGGCGAGCGCGCCGGCGAAGAGAATTCCGACCAGGAGCGCGAGCTCGGTGAAGAGGCCGGGTCCGAGCGGCTCGAACTGCCGCAGGAGCTTGGCGACGCGGTCGGGACGCAGACGCTCGAAGGCGATCCAACCCAGCGGCAGCGCGGCGAAGAGCGCTGCGAGGAGCACCGCCGGTACCAGGGCGAAGCGCCGCAGCCGGCCCCAGCTCGCGGCGATCTCGCTCATCGACCAGGCGACGATCATCGCCATGGCCGGGAACATCTGCAGCACGTAGACCGTGCGCTTGGCCGGCGAGAGGCTGAAGAAGAGCACGGTCACCGCCATCCAGCAGAAGGCGAACAGGTAGCCGCGGCGGTCGTTGGCGGTGGCGCGGCGCCAGCCGAGCCAGAGGGCGCCGGGAAGGAAGAAGAACCAGGGCAGGAAGTCCGCCGGCACTGTCGTCAGGTAGTAGTAGAAGGGCTGGAAGTGGTGCCAGGGATCGGCGTAGCGGGTGACGTTCTGCTTGATCACCAGCGTCTCGAGATAGCCGGTACCGCCGGTGATGGCGGCAGGGACGAGCCAGAGCAGGACGACCGCGGCCCAGATCGCCAGGCCCGAACCGATGCGCATCTCGCGCAGGCGCGACCGCTCGCGCGTCAGCACGGCGAAGGCAAGGATGGAAAGCAGCGGCGGAAGGAGGCCCACCGGGCCCTTGGCCAGGGTTCCCAGCCCGGCGGCGACGAAGAAGAGGCGAAAGAACCCCGGCCGGTGCTCGAGCCAGCCGCGGACGAAGAAGTACATCGCCAGCGTGACCAGGCAGAGCAGCAGCATGTCGATCTGCCCGACCCGCGCCTGCCAGAGGATCCGCCCGGAAGTGGCGAGAATGGCGACCGACCACCAGGCGACGCGGCGGTCGAAGAGCCGCTGCGCCATGCCGAAAAGGAGGAAGAGCGTAACGATGGCGGCGGCGAGCGAGGGCAGCCGGGCGGCGACGGGGCCGACCTCGCCGGTGGCTAGCGACGCAGCGGCGATCGACCAGAAAAGAAGCGGCGGCTTCTCGGAGTAGATCTTGCCGTTCAGGTGCGGCACGAAAAAGTCGCCGCTCTGCCGCATCTCGCGCGTGACTTCGGCGTAGCGCGGCTCGTCCGGATTCCACAGGTCGCGGCCGCCGATTCCCGGCAGGAAGAGCACGAGACCGAGAACCAGCAGGCCGAGGCGCTCGAAGAGACTCATCGCTGGCGCTCCGCGATCTGCGCCGCCGCGGGCGGGCGGATCTCCTCGACCACCTCCAGATTGCCGCGCGGAATCCAGCGCGTGCGCATCCAGCGCACCGCCATCAGGTCGGCGAGGGCGCGAAAGAGGCGGTTGCCGATGCCGTACTTGGCGGTGCCATGCAGGCGTGGGCGGTGGTTCACCGGGATCTCCGCCAGGCGGGCGCCGTTCCAGCGCACCAGCGTGGGCAGGAAGCGGTGCATGCCGGTGAACATCGGCAGGCGCTCGAGGACCTCGCGGCGGTAGGCCTTCAGCGAGCAGCCGACATCGCTCACCTGCTCGTCGGTCGCCCAGTTGCGCACGCTGTTGGCCACCCGCGACGAGATGCGTCGGACCCAGCTGTCCTGGCGCCTCTGGCGGACGCCGGAGACCGCGTCGCAGTCGCTGGTCGCGGCCGATTCGCCGAGCCGGGCGAGGAGCGCCGGGATGTCGGCCGGGTCGTTCTGCAGATCGGCGTCGAGGGTCACGACGATGCCGCCGCGCGCCACCGCGAAACCGGCGGCGAGGGCGGCCGACTGTCCGGCGTTCTTGCGATGGCGGAGGATCCGCACCGTCCGGTCCTCCGCCGCGAGGGTCTGGAGGACCTCGAAGCTGCCGTCGGTCGAGCCGTCGTCGACGAACAGGCTCTCCCAGCGCTTGCCGGTGGGTTCGAGCGCCCGACGGATCTCCGCCGCGAGCACGGGGAGATTCTCCGCTTCGTTGTAGAGCGGAATCACCAACGAAAGGCCGGGCGCGTCGTCCGGCGTCACTCCCAGGCTTTCCACGGGGCGCGCCCCGACTTCCACAGCTCGTTCAAGTGCAGCCAGTCGCGGTAGGTGTCCATCGGATGCCAGAAGCCCTCGTGGACGAACACCGAAAGCTCGCCGTCGCGCGCCAGCTTCTGCAGCGGCTCGAGCTCGAGGAAGACCTTCGGGTCGGAACCCAGATAGTCGAAGACCCGGCGGTTGAAAACGAAGAACCCGCCCGAGACGACGCCTTCGGCGACCGTCGGCTTCTCGTTGAACTCGACCACCTTGCCGCCGTCGACCTTCATCTCGCCGTAGCGTGAAGTCGGATGGACGCCGGTGACGGTCGCGATCCGGCCCTGGGCGCGATGGAAGGCGAGCAGGGCGTCGAGGTCGACGGTGCCGACCGCGTCGCCATAGGTGAAGCAGAAGTCCTCGGCGTCGACATAGCTCTCGACCAGCTTGAGCCGCCCGCCGGTGCCGCTGTCGGCACCCGTCTCGGCGCAGGTCACCTGCCAGTCCTCCTCGCCCATCTGGTTGTGGAAGCGGACCTCTGGCGGGTCGCCTTTCATCGAGACGGTGAAGTCTCGCCGCATCTCGTGGTAGCGCAGGAAGTACTGCTTGATCACCCAACCCTTGTAGCCCAGGCAGAGAATGAAGCGCCGGAAGCCGCGCATGCCATAGAGCTTCATGATGTGCCAGAGGATCGGCTGCTCACCGATCTCCACCATCGGCTTCGGCACGTTGTCGGTGTGCTCGCGCAGGCGCGTGCCCTGTCCGCCGCAGAGGATGACGACCGGCATTGCGGCCGTCGGTCCGGAAACCACCTGGCGGGTCCTGTCGTTGCGCCCCTCGTTCATCGTCTCTCCCTCGATCGATCCTGGAACCAGCCGGCGGTGCGGGCGAGTCCCTCCGCCAGCGGCCGCTCGGCGCGAAAACCGAGCTCGACCTCGGCGCGCGACGGATCGAGCGCTGACCGGCGTGGCTCGCCGACGACCGCCGGGCCGTGCAGCGGCTCGCTGCCCGGGCGCAGCACGGCGGCAAGGCGCGCGTAGAGCCGGCGGACGTCGGTCTCGACTCCCGTAGCGACATTGTAAACGCCGGGAGGGCCGGCGAGGGCGAGGTGGCAGGCCCGGGCGACATCCTCGACGTAGATGAAGTCGCGCGTCTGTCGGCCGTCGCCATGGATGGTGACCGGCTCGCCGGCGAGCAGGCGCTGGCTGAACACGGCGACGACCCCGGCTTCGCCGACCGACTCCTGGCGCGGTCCGTAGACGTTGGCGAAGCGCAACGCGACACCGCAGATGCCGTGGCGGCGGGCGAAGAAGGCGAGATAGCCCTCGCCGGCGAGCTTGCCGATGCCGTAGGGCGAGAGCGGGGAGAGCGGCGATTCCTCGGGCGTCGGGATCTCCTCCGGATCGCCGTAGACCGCAGCGCTGCTGGCGAAGACGATCCGCTTGGCGCCGGCAGCGGCGGCGGCGGCAAAGAGCCGCACGGTGTCGAGGATATTCACTTGCGCATCGAAGACCGGGTCCTCGAGGCTGCGCCGCGCATCGACCTGGGCCGCGAGGTGCACTAGCGCGTCCGGGGCGAAGGTCGCCAGGCGCTCTCCCAGAGCCGCGTCGCCGATGCCGCGAACCTCCAGGGGAAGGCCCTGCGGGAGGTTCTCGCGCCGCCCGCGCGACAAGTCGTCGATCGCCAGCACGTCGTGCCCGGTTAGAGCCAGGTGCTCGCAGAGGTGACTGCCGATGAAGCCGGCTCCGCCGGTCACCGCGACCCGCATCCTGGCGGCGGACATTAGGCCGAGATCCCGTCGGGCCGCCGCCCGCTCCGCCGCCACAGGCGTTCGCCGCCCGCCCGGCGGACATGCCGACGGACCAGGCGTTCGATGCGATCGGGGGAGCGAAAGAGCGGCGTCACCTGGGAAGCGTAGCAGGCGATCGCGGCGATGCGCACGGCGATGTCGTCGGCCGTCAGCGGCTGCCGCATGGCCTCCCAGGAGCGTCCGTGAATGCCGGCGCGGTAGAGCGCAAAGAGCTTCCAGACGATGTAGGGAAACTCCTCGTAGTAGAGCAGCGCGGTGCCGAAGGCGCGCTCGGCGGCGGCCCGCACGATGCGGTGATCGACGTGGCCGCCGACGCCCAGGGGCGCGACCACCCTGGCGCACGTCGCGGCGCCGGGGATTCCGGCGAGGCGTTCGGCGAGACGCGCGACGAGGGGCTCTTCCTGCGGCGCGATCTCGCCGAAGAGCCGCTCGAGAGTGGGATAGAGCGCTTCGCCGCCGGCCTCCGGCCGGCGGTGGATCGCCTCCTGGAGCTCCCAATGCAGCCCTTGCGCCGCGAGCTCCCGGCAGGCGGCCAGGTCCTCGCGGCGCCGGGTCGCCATCACCTCTCCGGCGGCGAGCTCCCAGAGGGCGTAGATCTTCGCCACCAGCGGGGACGCGGCTTCCTCGGCGGGCCCGGGCTCGTCGCCGGCGAAGATCGTGACGATGTCGACGGCAACACCGTCACGGGTCGCGCGCGCGATCTGTCCGCCGCAGGAGAGCGCGACATCGTCGAGATGCGGCGAGAGGTAGAGCCAGCGGGCGGCGAAGGCGGAGCTCATGCGCCGCGCTCGCGGACCGACCGGGCGAGCGCCGGGCGGAAGCGCTCGAGGATCTCGAGCACGGACGAGCGATAGACGCGCGAGAACTGCTCGCGGGTATGGTGGGCGCGCACCCACTCCCAGGCGCTCCGGCTCATCGCTTCGAGGTCGGCGGGGGGGCGGGCAGCGAGCTCGAGCACGCGCCCGCGGATCTCCTCGAGCGACGAAGAGACGAGCTCGACGCCGTACTCCGCATCGAGATCGATGCCACTCTCGCGCGAAAGCAGCGGAATGAGCCCGGCGTGCATGCAGGTCACCGCGCCGCCGTTTTGTCCTTCGGAGCAGGAAGGGTAGACGAGAGCGAGGTGCCGATGGGCGATGGCGAGGAACTCCGGGCTCGCGACATCGATCCAGCCGTGGGTGTGGATGTTGGGTGTCCGGTAGAGCTCGCGCGCGAACGCGCGCTCGAACTCGGGCTCACGGTCGATCGGGCCGAGCACGGTGAGCTCCAGATCGGGCAGCGCGGCGAAGACCTCGAGCACCCGGTCGAGCCCCTTGTGCAGGAGGCCGCCGCTGCCGAACCAGAGGAACCGGCGACGCGCCTCCAGATAGTCCTTTGCCGGCGGGAAGGGATAGAGAAAAGGCTGCGAGATCGGCACCGGCCAGAGCGGCTTGCCGGCGTGGGCGTAGGTCGCCTGGGTGGCGCGGTTGCCGAGGATCGTCGCGGCGTGCGCATGCTCGATGGCGCCGTTCGGCTCGAGCAATTTGTACGGCGCCAGGCGAAAGCCGCGACGCTCCGCGAGCTCGGCGAGCCGGCGCCGTTGCGCCGGGTTGTAGAAGTCGCAGTGCGCCGTCTCGATGTGCATCAACTTGAGGCAGTCGGGTCCGAGCAGCGGACCCAGGCGCTCGAGGTTCAGGCGCACGTCGATGAACAGGTCGTAGGGACGCTCAGGCAGGAAGCTGCGGTTGGTCCAGTGGATGACGTCGAGCTCGAAACCTGCTGCGACGAGGAGCCGGCCGATCTCGCGCGACTCCCAGAAGTGAGTGTGCGAATGCGGCTCGGGGCTGCCCTCCGGGAGGAGAAAGGGATCGAGGATGTAGGAGAGCAGCGCACGGCCGACCGGTCGAGAGGCCGGCTGGCCGGCGAGCGGCGGCGGCGCGAGCGACACCACCCGGCTTTCCACCCGCCGGATCCGTCGCGACAACCGCTCGAAGAAACGCCGGCCGCGGCCGGCGAGGGCACTCCCGCGCATGCAGGCTGGCAAGGTATCACAGGGGTTTGGGGTCGGCGCTTTGCGGTAGGATTTGCCCTTGCAGCCCGTACCCGTCCTCGTCACCGGCGCCTCCGGCTTCCTCGGTGCCCACCTTGTCCGCACGCTGCTTGCGGCCGGATGTCGCGTGCATGCGGTGTCGCGGCGGCCGCAGCCGACCGGCCCCGACAACCTGCGATGGTGGCAGGCCGACCTCGCGGTCGCCGGCGAGAGCGAGCGCGTGCTGGCCTCCGCCCGGCCCGAGATCGTCTTCCATCTCGCCAGTCTGGTCACCGGCCGGCGCGAGCTGGAGTTCGTGCTGCCTGCCTTCCAGGCCAATCTCGAGAGCACCGTCCGGCTGCTCGCGGCGGCGAGCGCCGCGCCGGCCGGGACTTGCAAGCGGATCGTCGTCGCCGGCACGATGGAGGAGCCGGAGCGCAACGCGCTCGAGGCGCCGGGCTCTCCCTACGCTGCGGCCAAGGCTGCATCGTCGCTCTATGCGCGCTTCTTCCACTCGCTCTACGGCACTCCGGTCGTCACCGCCCGGATCTTCATGGTCTATGGACCGGGACAGGTCGACCACACCAAGGTCGTGCCGTATTCGATCCTCGCCGCACTGCGCGGCGAAGCCCCGCGTCTGACCAGCGGCACGCGGCCGGTCGACTGGATCTACGTCGACGACGTCGTCGCCGGGCTTCTCGCCGCGGCCGAAGTCGCCGGCATCGAGGGGGAGACGTTCGACATCGGCAGCGGCGAGCTCGTCACCGTGCGCCAGATCGTCGAGAAGATCTGCCATGCCCTCGCCGCCCCGCCTCCCGAGATCGGCGCGTTCGCCGACCGGCCGCTCGAGTTCGTGCGCCGCGCCAACGTCGGCAAGAGCTTCAGCCGGCTCGCCTGGCGCCCGGCGATCGGCCTCGAAGAAGGGCTGCACCGGACGATCGTCGGCCTGCGAGGCGAGCTGGCCTCCGGCGCCTACAGCCGCCCGAGCTGATGGGTATCCCCCGCGGCACGGCCCGGCTGCTCCTCGACGAGGCGCGCGCGCGACCGTTCGGCGGCAGTCTCCTCGAACTCGGGCGGATGGCGGTCTACGCGACGCGCGCAGAGCTCGAGCGCTGGGCGCGCGAACAGTCGTCGCCGCTCGCTCCGGTCGCCGATCCCGCGCTGTCGCACCAACCCGAGCTCGCCGCCGCCGGCTGCGTCGACGACCGCACTTTCTTCCGCCTGTTGGGGTGCGAGCATGTCGAAAGCGCCGACGTCTCCGACTGGGAGGGCGCCGACCATGTCTTCGACCTCAACCTGCCGGTGCCGGCGGAGCTCGCGGGCCGCTTCGACACCGTGTTCGAGGCCGGCACCATCCAGCACGTCTTCGACCTGCCACAGGTCTTCGCCAACCTGCACGCGCTGGTCAGGGAGGGAGGCCGCGTCATCCACGGCATGGCGCCGTCGACGAACCATGTGGACCACGGCTTCTACATGTTCTCGCCGACGCTCTTCCACGACTTCTACACCGCCAACGGCTGGCGCATCGAGGCCGAGTATTTTTTCGAGTTCTTTCCCTACTGGTTCCGCGGCCGCTTCCATTCGACGCCGTGGAAGATCCGGCGCTACACACCCGGCTGCCTCGATCCTCTTGCCTACGGCGGCTTCGGCGCCCGCCAGGTGGCGCTCTTCGTCGTCGCCACCAAAGTTCCCGGGGCGACCGCCGAGCGCATCCCCCAGCAGAGCTACTTCGCCCGCTTCCACGGCGAGCGAAAAATGGGGACAGGCACGCCTTTCTCGCCAAGGGAGAAAAGCGTGCCTGTCCCCATTTTTCTCAAACTCAAGGAGTGGAAGGAGCGCTTGAAGCGCCTGCGCCCCCGTCGCCTGCCGCCGGTCGAGAAGCGCTACTAGGCGGACACGAGGGCGGCGTTGAGCGAGCGATCCGACCGCCCGGCTGCCAGCCCGCGGTAGCGTTCGATCTGCGCGAGGGTAACGGCGCGCATGTCGGCGCCGGCATCCATCGCGCGATACCAGTCCGTGATCCACTCCAGACCCTCCGCGAGGCGAAGGACGGGAGCCCATCCGAGGACGGCCCGGGCCTTGCTGCAGTCGAGCTTGAGGAAGGTGTCTTCGTGCGGGTGGGGGATACGATCCGCCTCCCACTGTACCTCCCGGCCCCACTTGAGCGAGAGCTCCCGCGCCAGCCAGGCGACCGGCAGGCAGTCCTCATCGACCGGCCCGAAGTTCCACGGTCCGGCGCTCTGGCGGTCGCCGCCGTAGAGGTTCTCGGCCACCTGAAGATAGCCCCGGAGGGGTTCGAGCACATGCTGCCAGGGGCGGATCGCCTGCGGATGGCGCAGGGCCAGTGGGCGATTCTCGCGCAGGTTGGCGATGATGTCCGGCACCAGGCGATAGGGCGCCCAGTCGCCGCCGCCGATCACATTCCCGGCGCGAACCGAGGCCAGGAGAGCGGTCTCCCGGCCGCTTTCCTCCGGGTTGAAGAACGACTCGCGGTACGAATTGACGATCAGCTCGGCGCAGCTCTTGCTCGCGGCGTAGGGATCGCGGCCGCCGAGCTGCGACTTTTCGCGGTAGGCCCAATGCCACTCGTGGTTGGTGTAGCACTTGTCGCTGGTGACGACGACGATCGACTTGACGCTCGCTGTGCGCCGCGCGCACTCGAGCAGGTTCACCGTGCCCATCGTGTTGGTCGCGAAAGTCTCGACCGGATTCTCGTAGGCGAGCTGGACGATCGGCTGTGCCGCCAGGTGGAAGACGATCTCCGGCTGGACACGATCGAAGGTGGCCTGCAGGAGATCGAAATCGCGGATGTCGCCAATGGTCGAGTCCATCTCGAGGGCGGCGCCTGTGAGGTCGTTGAGGTTCGGCTTGGTCGGCGGCACCCGGGCGTAGCCGTGGACGTGCGCCGCTAGCAGTTGCATCCAGAGGCAGAGCCAGGTCCCCTTGAAGCCGGTGTGGCCGGTGATCAGGACCCGCTTGTCCTTCCAGGTGAAGTCGCTCATCGCTGGGAATCCTCGAACAGCCGCACGACGGTGAAGAGGGTTGGACTGGATCTCGGCTGCGCGCCGATCACCTATCCTATCGAAGTGGCGCGGGCTGGCCCACGGCGGGCTCTGGTTGCCGGAAAAACGCCAGAAAGCGGCTGCCGAATCGCCACCAGAACCAGATCAGGCTGGCAATGCCGGCCACGGCGGAGAGCCCGAAGCGGAGCCACAGATGGTCTCCAGCGACCCACCAGGCGAGAGCGAAGAGCGGCAGCGGCAGGCAGTAGACGCCCGCCAGGTCGACGACCAGCGCGCGCAGGCCCGCGCGGTCGATTCGCGCCAGCGACAGCAGCAGTACCGGCGCGCCGAGCGGCAGGAAGTTGGCCCAGGCCATGCCGACCGGCCCGTAGCGGTGGGAGAGCCAGAGGCCGCCGCCGACCAGCGCGGCGAGGTGCAGGACGAGCGAGACGATCCGCTCGCGGTCGCGGTGGAGCGCCACGAGGAGCTCGCCGCCGAAGCGCCCGAGCGGATCGACCAGTGGCGCGAAGGCGAGCAGGCGCAAGAGCCCGGCCTGTCCGGCGTAGCGCTCGCCGCCGAGCAACTGCACCGCGAGATCGGCGTTGAGGAAGAGAAACAGCGCCGCCGGGACTTCGATGGCGAGCAGCATCTTGGTTGCCAGTCGGTAGGCGAGGAACTGCTGCTCGGGCCGGTCGCCGAACTGCACCAGCGCCGGATAGAGCGCCCGTCCGATCGGCTGCTGCAGGACGCGCGAGGCGAAGAAGGCCCAGACGTAGGCGAACATGTAGCCGCCCACCACCGCGTCGGGAAAACGGCTGCCGAGGATCAGGGCATCGGCGTAAGTGACGGCGAAGGCGAGCAGCCAGATGCTGCCCAGCGGCACGCTCGACCGCAGCATGGGGAGCGTCCCGCCGGGCGCCAGATGCAGCGTCATCGTCGGGCGCGCCCGCCACCACAGGAGGCCGGCGTAGAGCGCCTGCGAGCCGACCATGGCGAGAATGAACGACCAGACCCCCCAGCCCGCGAGCGCCAGGGCGAGCGCGCCGCTGCAGTAGGCGAGCGTCCGCGCCAGCTCCGGAACGACCGAGCGTCCGATCCGCAGCTCGGCCTCGAAGTGGGTGAGCGGGACGCTCGCCAGCCCCTCGAGCAGGAGATAGACCACCATTACCTGCAGGACGATGGCGACGTCCGGGCGCGGCGTCCGGAACGTGCCGGCGATGAGCGGCGCCGCGGCGAGGAGCGCCAGCCCCAACGCCCCCCCCCAGAGAACCTGCAGGCGCAGGAGATTGCCCAGCGGTATCGGGCGCAGGCGGACGACATGGCTGGGGAGCCCGAGGTCGCGTACCGTCGCGAGCAGCAGGAAAAGCGACTCCGCCCAGTCGCGCAGGCCCCAGTCCGCGGGAGGAATCAGGCGCCGGAGCGCGAGGTGGGTGGCGAGGATCGCGGCGACGCGGACGAACTGCGCGAAGGTCGCGGCGCCGCTCGAATGCAGCAGCCCTCTGGGGGTGTCGGGTGCTGCCGTGCCTGGGGCCGGCCGATCCTTCACGGCGCGCTAGCGGTCGTCGGACGGCAGGACGGTGACGGCGAGGCGGTGGGTGGAGCCGGGGTTCCTGCCGGAGAACCAGGCCAGGCGCTCGCGCAGCGCGTCGAGCTCGAGGATGTACTCGCCGGGCTTCTTCGGCGTCGCGATCTCGAGCTCGAGCTCGACCGTCTCTCCGGGGGCGACATCCCGCGGCAGGGCGGTTCGCAGCCCCTCGTAGACGACCGGCTGGCCGCCGCTGTCGAGCCAGTGGTAGGCGATGGCGACCCGCGTCGCGCCGCGCGCCGGCCAGGTGGCGGCGCTCGTGTTGCGCACCGTCGCCGGCACCCGCAGCAGGCGGTTCGCCCGCCACTCGGCAGGCGGCGTGCCGGCGAGCCATTCGAGCCGGTAGACGTCGGCCTCGAAGTCACCCTCTTCTCCGAGATAGGTGACCGCGGCGCCGACCAGGACCGTGATCTCCTCGAACTCCTGGCGCGGAGCGCTGCCGGGCCGCGCGAGCTCCTCGGCCTCCTCCTCGGTGGGCGGCTTCGCCGGCACGATCTCGGTGCGGAAGGTCTGGTCCGAAGCCTCGATCCACATCTTGTAGGCGAAGTAGGTCGTCCCGTCGTCGGCGGTCTCGGTCGCGGGAGGGCCGGGGTCGAGCGTGATGCGGGTCGTGTTGCCCGGCGCCTTGTCGGAGTCGAAGTGGATGACCTTGCGATCCTTGCCGAGCGCGAGCGAGACCTGGTTCGGGGCGATCGCGCTCTCGACCTGGAAGACCGGCCGGACGAGCGGGAGGTCGGTGTGCACCCAGACCTCGACCGGCTTTCCGCCGACCGCCCAGAGGCTTTCGCCGACCATCGAGAGGACGTCCCGGCGACCGAAGAAGTAGACCCCGCTGCCCACCTGGCCGCGATAGCCCGGAATCTGCCGGGCGAGAGTGCGTTCGAACGGAAAGAAGCGGAAGGGAGTGTTGCGCACGTGCGCCTGCAGCGTCGGGCTGGGCACCGGCGCGCCGAACGGCGTGAACAGGATCGGCGCGACGAAGATCCCGCCGAGCGCGAAACCGGCGACCGGCAGCCAGGCGGGCGCGATGCGCGTGACGAGAAACAGCAGCGCCGGCAGCGCGTTGACGAAGTAGCGGTTGCCGATGAAGCCACCGCCGCCGTGCCAGTTGAACGGAATCAAGGTGAGGAAGAAGAGCGCGACGCCGGCGAGCGCGGCGAGCAAGGCCCAGCGCTCGGGCGAGCGCCGGCCGTAGACGAAGAAGAGCAGCAGGCAGAGGCCTGCGAACGGCGAGTAGAGCAGCAGCCCGGTGTGGCGCCCGACGAAGAAATACCCGATGTTCTCCGGCAGGCGGTGATCGACCTCGGGCAGGCGGAAGATCCACGACCAGGAGTTGCGCGGTCCGCTGGCGTCGGGGACCTTCTCTTTGTAGGCCTCGGAGCGCTCGATCGGCAGATCGGGCATTTTCGTGAAGTCGAGGACGCGGACGCCCGAACGCTCGACGCCCAAGTAGGCGGAAGGGTGGCCGGTGAAGCCGATGGAGATGCCGCAGACGAGGATCCCCGCCGCCGCCGCGCCGGCGAGCCACTTGGCCGCGCCGCGCAGGCGCTCGGCGCGGTACGCCAGGTAGAGCGCCGGCAGCCCCAGCAGGGCGAGGATCGGCTTGTTGTAGGCGCCGGCGATGATCGCCGCCCCCGACCAGGCGGGTCGGCTGGCGGCGTTCCAGAAGGCCTGCCGAAATCGTCCCCAGCGGCCCGTCGGAAGCTCGATCGAGGCCGGGGTGAAGGCGAGGTAGAGGCAGGCCGTGACCGAGGCCATGCACAACACCTCGGTGTGGATCCAGAAGACGTAGGCGAAGGCGTTCGACAACAGGAAGAAGCCGGCCGAAAACAGGAGCGCCAGGCCGTCGGGATTGAAGCGTTTGAGGTAGAGCGCGCCCATCCAGATCGACAGCATGAGCAGTGCCATGTTGGTGGCCAGGAAGCCGTCGGCGCCGAAGACGGCTACGGCGGGCGCGGCGAGCAGCGAGACCAGATAGGGCTTGCCGAACCAGACGGTCCGCCAGCCGTCGTCGGTCATCAGGATGAGGTTGTTGGCGTTGTTGTAGGGAAACTCGTTCGTCAGCCGCTGGATGTCCTTCGCTTCGCAGAGCAGGTCGAAGTCCTCGACCAGCGAAAGGGCCATCAGGTAGTAGGCCGGCTCGTCCGACTTCAGATCCTGCGGCAGCCCCGGTTTCTGGAGCGTCAGCGGGAAGAGAACGAAGAACAGGGCGAGGCCGGCGAAGGTGAGTCGGACCGTGCGGGACACGCGGCGAAGTCTATCCGCAATGACGGTCGGAGCCGGAGAAACGAAGGGCCGGTAGCGCTTCGCAGCGCCGCCGGCCCTTGGTCATCTCGACTCTCCAGAGGAGGGTCGGCGAGTTGGTCAGTCGGTGGGCCGTTCCAGGTAGACCTTGAGGTTCCGGTACTCCCAGCCGTAGGTCGGTACGCCGTTGGCTCCGATACTTCCCCCCACGGTGCTGCCGAAGGTAATGGTGAAGCCGTCGCCTTCGGGGCGGATCGGGTACTCGGCGGTGGTGTCGCCGGTCATCAGGTAGAGCCGGTTCTCGCCGACCACGCTGCCTTCGTAGACGTAGGTCTTGATCTTGCCGTTCGACAGATCGTAGACGTAGAGGAAGGAGTAGACGCCCTGCGGATCGAGATCGTGGAAGATCGAGCGGTACTCGCGCTGGTTGTTGGGCAGGTCGAGGCTCGAAACTCCTTCGAGCTCCATGACGTCCGGTCCGTAGAGACCGAGCTCGCCGACGAGATCGCCGCGCAGGTCGTCGTCGCCGCGCCAGAGCGTGAAGAGATTGTGCTTGCCGCCAGGCTCGGCGGCGTAGTAGCCGTCCATGTCGACCTCGACCTCGACGACGATCTTGTAGAACTCCTCGTTGGCGGCGACCGGGATGTCGATCTGGTGGATCGGCTCCGCAGCGCTGGGGGTGAAGAAGGCACCCGGGCGGGTCGTGAGAATCCACGGCCCGGTGGGGATCGGATCCGGGTCCGATCCGTCGCAGGTGAAGGCCAGGATGTCGGCGACCGGGTCGGCGGTGTGGAGATCCGGGTTGGTGCTCGTCCAGACGTGGTCGGGATAGAGCTTGTCAGTGATCTTCAGGGTGAAGCCGGCGTTGGTGAGGGCGGAGTAGTAGACCCAGGCCCGGTTGTTGTAGCCGCAGCCGTCGATGACTTTGACGATCAGCTCCGGATTGTCGGCCGCGAAGATCCAGAACATGCCGCCACGGTTGATGCCGACAGGAGTCAGCGGCACCGCTCGGGCGTGCCCCGACGAGCCGCCGTTGAGGGTCGTCGACCAGTCGAGCTTGATCTCCCAACGGCCGTCGCCCGCCGTCTGGTCGATGCACAAGGTGGTGGCGTCGGCGGTGCAGAGCGGAACGGCCAAGGCAGGGGCGGAGACCCCGAACAGCCCGGCCAGGGCGACCAGGGCGCCGAGGGCGAGGGTACAGCGCTGCGTCGTCTTGTGCATGTGCTCTCCTGAGTAGAGGGTGCTGGTTCCGGATTGTCAGGGGGGATTTACAACCAACTCTTTACAACTATACAACGCCTCCCTGGGGGGTCGAAAGTCCCGACTCACCTGGCGCCATCCCGCTCTGCCGACGAGCCTGCGATAGGCTGGCGGCGCCTTCATGCCGCACCCTTCCCACCCTTCCGCGCTGTTTCGCCGATCGCCGATCCCCGCCCTCGCCGGCGGCGCGGTGCTCCTGTTCGCGGCCCTCTTCCTGCTGCGCTCCGAAGGCAGCGGCCTGCGCGGCGACGAAGGAACCTACGTCGCCATGGCGGCCTCGGTGGCGCGCGACTTCGACCTCGGATTCACCGCCCCCGACCGGGCCTGGGCCGAGCAGCACGCGGGAGGTCCCGTCGCGCTGATCCTCGAGCGCACCGGCAAGGGGCTCGCCTACTCGAAGCCGGTGCTCTACCCGCTGCTCGCCGCGCCGTTCGTCGGCCTGTTCGGCGACTGGGGTGCGGCGTTGCTGAATCTCGTCGTCCTCCTGCTGGCGCTCGCCCTGGCGCGGGCCTTTCTCGAGCGCCGGGGAGAGCGGGCCGCAGCGCGCGACGCCCTGCTCACCTTCGTCGCCACCGGTATCGTCGTCCCCTACGTCGCGTGGCGGATGACCGAGTCGCTGCAGGTGGCGTTGGCGCTCGCCGGCCTCGTGCTGACGCTGCCCGGGCGTTCTGCAGCCGCGACGGGCGGCGGCTGGGCGGAGCGCCTCCTGGCGCGGCCGTGGGCCGATCTCGCCGGCGGCGCTGCTCTCGGCCTGCTGATCTCGCTGCGCGAACCGAACGCATTGGTTGCCGGAGTGCCGATCCTGGCGGCGCTCCTGACGCGCGATCTTCGCCGGGCGGCGCGCACGGCGGCGGCGATCGCGCTCGCCTACGCCGCTGCGCTCGCCCTGACCTGGGCGTTCACCGGCGCGGTCAACCCGTACAAGGCGCCGCGCGCCACCTTCAACGCCGAAACCGGCTATCCGGTTGGCATCGGGAGCGCTGCTGCCGTCGCCCGCTTCGATGAGCCCGCCGAGCTCGCCACCTCGTCGCTCGAGCTCGCGCCGCTGTTCGACGGCGGCAAGACGGCCTACGCCACGCTCTACTTCTTCGCCGGCCGCCACACCGGCCTCGCGGTCTTTCTTCCGGCTGCGCTCTTCTTCGCCTTTTTCGCCCTGCGTCGTCTTTCGCCCACCGGCGTCGCCGCGCTTGCCGGTTTCGCGGGTCTGGCACTCTTCTACCTCGTCTGGATGCCGGCGAACTATTTCGGCGGCGAGACCTTCCTCGGCAACCGCTACATCCTGGCGGCCTACCCTTGCCTGCTGATCGCCATACCTCGCCTGCCGTCGCGCCGCATCCTGCTGACGATCTGGGCGCTGGCGGCGGTGGTGGGGGGCTCGGCGCTCGCTTCGCAGCTGCGCTTCGGCGCGCTCGATGCCACAAGCCAGGCGCACACGAGCGCCGGCATCTTCCGGCTGCTGCCCTACGAGTCGACGGCGTCGAATCTCGACGGCCGGCGGGATCGATACTGGGCGGGCGACTTCGTTCGTTTCGTCGATCCGTTCGCAACCGCCGAGGCCTGGAGCTTCACGCTCCAGAGCGGGCTGCCAGCGGCAGAGCTCGAGATCGCCACCCGCTTTGCCGCGGCGCCGATGCACCTCGTCGCGGTCGCCGACGCCGCTCCGGCCACGCTGGTCATCGCCGACTGGCGGAGCGTGCGGCGTTACCCGCTCGCGAGCTTCGCGCCGGGGCGAGCCGGCGGCCACATCGTGCACGCGGCCGCTGCCCCTTGGCGGCGTCATCGCTTCTGGTGGTCGCCGGAGGAGCGCTATGGCGTCCGGCTGGTGCGCCTGTCGGTCGAGGCTCCAGAGTTGGCGCCTTCGGAGCGCGCGTCGGTGCGGCTGCGCTACCTCGGGCGCCAGGCGCCGCCGACGGGCGGCTTCGCCTACGAATCGGCACCTGTTGCGCTGCCGGCGGAAGTCGAGGCGGGTTCGCGGACGACGGTCGAGCTGCGAGTGCGCAACACCGGCGACTGGACCTGGAGCTCCGCCGCGGTTCTTCCGGTGCAGATCGGCGCGCGCATCGACCCGGTCGCCGGCGAGGGCCTTTCCGTCCAGCCGCGGTTCGTGCTGCCCAGAGCGATTGCGCCCGGAGAGACTCTCGAAACCGCGGTCGAGCTCGTCTGGCCCGCCGTTCCCGGGCGCTATCGCGCGAGTCTCGATCTGGTCGCCGAAGACCTGGCCTGGTTCGCCGACAAGGTCGGTCGGCCGCTCGCCAGCGCCGAGGTCGAGGTCAGGGCGCCTTAGGCTCGGCGTTGCCGCTGCGCGCCGGCGCGGCTCCGGTAGCCGGCGGCAGGCTGGCGCGCGCCGCGCCGCTCTCGAGATCGAAGAGCTCGAGTGCGACCGGACGCGCTTCGAGAACGCCGAACAGCAGCGTGAGCGGCGTCCCGCCGCGCAGAACCTCTTTCACCACCATGCGCCGCGGCACGCCGCGGCTTGAGTCGCTCCACTCGGTGAACTCGATCACCCGCAACGTCTTGCCGTCGTTCGTCTGGAGATCGGCCCGCAGCGCCACCCGCCGGGCGCGCGAGACAACCCAGCGCAAGCGCGGCGCGGCGGCCCCTTTGTCTTTCGCCACCAGGTCGAAGGTCACGACTCCGCCGCCCTCGGAGACGCCGTCGATGCGGTAGTCCCGCGTCAGTCGGAGGCCCAGGAGCTCGTCGAGCGCCGCCCCCTGCAGGCGATAGGAGGGCGCGAGCTTCACCGGGCGGGCACTGCCGGGAGCGATGAAGTAGAGCTCGCGATCGCGGCGGAGGAGAAACTTGCCGCGATCGCGCTCGGCCAGCAGACGGACGAGCGCGAGGTCTTCGCCGCGCCGCCAGATCTCGAGCGCCATGCCGCGGGCGTCGGCTCCCTGGCGCACCTCGACTTCGAGCCGGAATTCGGCGGGCGCGGCGGCGAACAGGTCGCTCGCCGCCAGGAGCTCCTGATCGGCGGCCTTTGCCGGAGGCACGGCCTCACCGACTTTCTCGCTGGCTGCAGTCGGCAAGGCAAAAAGAAAAAGGCTGCTGGTAAAGGAAAAAAAGACGGCAGCGATGAGAGCCTGCCTGTTCACGTGATCAGACATGCCGCAGTGCTTCGACGACGGAGATGCGGGTGGCGCGGGCGACCGGGGCGAGGGCGGCGACGAGGAGGACGAAGGCCATGACGCCGACGATCGCCGCGAACGCTTCGGGCACGAAGGCGAGTTGCAGGTCGATCGGATCGACGGCGCCGGGCGGCGGCGGCATCTTGAGATGCAGGCCGTTGATTCCGGCGATGGCGGCGGCGCCGAGCGCGTCGCCGAGCAGGGCGCCGAGGACGCCGAGCCAGAGCGCCTCCCACAGCACCATGGCGGCGATCTGGCCGGGAGCGGTGCCGATGGCGCGCAGCGTGCCGATCTCCCGCACCCGCTCCATCACCGTCATCACCAGCGTGTTGGACGTGGCGAGGACGACGAGCACGAAGACGATCGCACCGAGAAACCAGAAGATGCCGAGGTAGAGATTGCGTACCTGGCTGTAGAAGGCGGCGCGCTTCTCCCAGGAAGTGACGGCGAGGGTCGGGGAGCGCCCTGCGAGCGCCTGCGCGACCGCGATCTGGGCGGTCGCCGTCGCGGCCGTATCGTCGAGCCCGACCAGCAGGTTCGACACCCGGTCGGTCGCGAGCAGGCGCTGTCCGGTAGCCAGGTGGATCTTGAGGTAGCGGCTGTCGAGCTCCTGGACACCGGTGGTCACGAGCCCGGCGACGCGCACGTCGAGAGCATTGAGCATGCCGTCGGGGCTTGCGGCGAGGAGCGTCAAGGTGTCTCCGGGTCGGGCGCCCAGCGCCGCAGCGAGCCCCAGGGCGAGCACGACCTCGTCGTCCCCCTCGGCAGGCGCCGCGTCGGCGAGCGCCCGGCCCTGCCGCACCTTGGTCTCGAATCCCATGCGGTGCTCGCGCTCGGGCTCGACGCCGACGCCGACGAAGGAGACCGAGTCGCCGCCCGGCTTCTGGATCATGCCCATGAGATGGAGGTTTGCCTGCACCGCGACGACGTGCGGCAGCTTCTCGACCGCTGCGCGGACCTCCTGCCAGCCGTCGATTCCCTGGCTCACGGAGCGGTCGAGCGCCGCCTCTCCCCGGCTCGCGACGGCGGCGGCGCTGGCGATCTCGAGGTGCCCGAGGCCGCCGTGGATCATCGCCTCGCGCAGGCCGTCGAAAGAGAAGCGAATGAAGCCGGCGGTGAGCAGCAGGCCGATCGTTCCCGCCGCGACGATGGCGAGCGAGATCGCCGTGCGCCGCCGGCTGCGGGCGAGATTGCGCAGGGCGAAGAGAGCGAATCTCATCTCGCGGCTCCTTCCTGTGCGCTGTCGGAGAGGATGCGGCCGTCCTTGAGCTCGATGCGCCGCGGCGAGCGCGCCATGAGCCCCGGATCGTGGGTGGCGAGAACGAAGGTCGTGCCGAGGTCGCGCCGGATCGCCAGCATGAGGTCGAAGATCGCCGCGCCGTTGGCCGAGTCGAGATTGCCCGTGGGCTCGTCGGCGAGGACCGCGACCGGTCGATGGACCAGCGCCCGGGCGATCGCGACGCGCTGGCGCTCGCCGCCCGAGAGCCGGTCGGGCCGATGCCCGAGCCGCGGTTCGAGCCCCACCGCCGAGAGCATGGCGCGCGCCCGCTCGCGGCGCTCGGCTGCGGCCACGCCGTCGATCCAAAGCGGGTATTCGACGTTCTCGAGCGCCGAGAGCACCGGTACGAGATGAAACGACTGGAAGACGAAGCCGAGGCGGCGCCGGCGCAGGAGCGTCCGCTCGCGCTCGGAGAGCGTCGCGAGATCGCGGCCCTCGATCGCCACCGACCCTGCGTCGGGGGCGTCGAGCGCTCCAAGGAGGTGGAGCAGGGTCGATTTTCCGCTTCCCGATGGCCCGGCCAGGGCGACGAACTCGCCGGCGCCGATCTCGAGGTCGACTCCGGCGAGCGCGGTCACCCGGGTCTCGCCCAGGCGGTAGCTCCTGGTCACGGCCCGGGCGGCAAGCAGCGGAGACGTCATCGGTGGATCCTATGCCGGGCAGGGGGCTGGCGCCTCGATCTTGCGCCCTCCGGCACCCCCCGGGGGGCAAGGTCCGGGCGACGGCCGGCTAGACGACGGGCTGCCGCCGAACGTAGACCATCGTCCGAGGGAGTTCCACCGATATGATCGAGGCGATGACGAAGAGTCCGGAGACCCTGACCGAAGTCCATGGGGTGGTGAACCCCAAGATGCTGTTCGAGGAGCTGCGCCGCGGTGTCCTCGGCCAGGACCGTGCTCTTCGTTTCGCCTCGGTCGCCATTCACAAGCACCTGCTCGGAAGGGTCTCGGGCAACATCCTGCTCATCGGATCGTCGGGCACCGGCAAGACGACGATCATGAACAACATCCAGCGGCTCTACGACACCGTGCCCGGGTTCGAGAACTTCCGCGCGGTGACGATCTTGAACGCCAACCTGCTGGTCGACAGTGACCGGACGGAGTTCCGCCCCGACCGCATGTTCTCGGCGATCGAGCAGCGGGCGCGGGTGATCCTCGGCGAACGCCCGTCGCTCGCCGCGCTCAAGGAGACGATGGAACGGGCGACGGTCTGCGTCGACGAGGTCGACAAGATGTCGACCGTCATCGCCGGCAAGCCCAACCCGATCGGTGTCGTGCTGCAGCAGGGGTTGCTGACCCTGATGGAGGGCGAGCGGGTGCCCTACCGCCTGCACGCCTTCGACGGCGAGAAGGACCGCGAGCAGACGGTCGAGATCGACACCCGCAAGATGATGTTCGTCTGCGGCGGCGCCTTCGAGGGCCTCTACGACCAGGTCTACAACCGGGTCAGCCGCTCCGGTTCCGGCGAGCGCATCAAGACCGAGGCGGTGAAGACGGCGGACGGCGGCGTGAGGCTCGAGACCCGGTTCTCGCTGGCCGATTTCGTCAAGATCAAGGACCTCTTCGAGTACGGCATGGTGCCGCAGTTCATGGCGCGCTTCGACAAGGTCGTGGTGCTCAACGACCTCAATACCGCCATCCTCAAGGAGATCCTCCTCGGCAGCTACGATTCGCCGCTGGCGCGCACCCAGCGCTACTTCGAAGCGCTCGACATCGTCCTCGAGATCGACGACATGGCGGCGGCGATGATCGCCGAGAAGGCTTCGCAGGAGAACCGCACCGGTGCCCGCGCCCTGCGCGACGTCTTCTCGGAGATCGTCAACCCGATCGAGTTCGACCCGACGCACGAAGCCAAGAGCGGCGACAAGGGCCCGCGCCGTATCCGCATCGACGTCGACCGCGTCAAACGCAGCTTCCGCTAGGCCGGATCAGATCGGGAGTTTGTTCATCGCGCCCTTGCCGTCGGCGGCGACCTTCTCCGCCACGCCCGGGTACCCGCCTTCGAGCCCGGTCGCCGGGACATCCAGTCCATAGCCGCCATTGCGCACCAGCCTGTCGGCGGACTGGAAATAGGCGATCGCATCGCTGACCAGCTCTTCCGCCGGTCCGGACTGCTTGTCTCGCAGCTGGAAGTCGCCGCTCGCGCGGTCGACGTCGAATACCTCCGTCTGCTGGCGCAGGCCGAGAATCGCGATCTGCCCGTTGCGCATGAGCGCGATGTCGCCGTTGTGGACGAACAGGGCGCGTCCGTCCTCCTTCGCGGTGTGCAGGAGGTCGTGACCGAAGAAGCGCGAGCGGTAGGAGAGGCCGAGGATGGAGAGGATCGTCGGCGGCACGTCGAGCGACGAGGCGAGGGTGTCGATCCGCTCGCCGGCCGGCAGAACGCCCGGGGCGATCATCAGGATCGGAACCTGGTAGCTCGCCAGCGGAATCGACGCGGCGCCATAGACGCGCGCGCCGTGGTCGCCCATTACGACGAAGAGCGTGTGGTCGTAGAACGACTTCTGGCGGGCGGCGCGAAAGAAGCGCCCGATCGTCCAGTCGGCGTAGCGCACCACGTTCTGCCGCCGTTTGAGGCCCGGCAGTGGCTCGATGGTGTTCGGTGGATAAGTGTACGGGCGATGGTTCGAGACCGAGAGGATCATGGTGAAGAACGGCCTGCCGGTCGCGTCCATGCTCTCCATCTCGGCGAGCGAGCGGTCGAGAATGGCCTGGTCGGAGACTCCCCAGGCAGTCGAGAACTCGCCCGGCGGAAAGTCGGACTGCTCGACGATGCGCTGCATGCCGTTGGCGGAGAGATAGGGGCCCATGCCGTCGAACAAGGCGCGGCCGCCGTAGACGAAGAGGGTCTGGTAGCCCTCCTCGCCGAGGACCCCGGGCAGGGTGAAGAGGTCTTTGGCGCCCCGTCGCTGGACGATCGGAGCTCCGGGGAGCGGCGGCAGCGACGAGGTCGTCGCTTCGATCGCGCGGATCGTCCGATTGCCGGTGGCGAAGGCCTGGGTGAAGAGCACGCCCTCCTCCGCCAGCGCGTCGAATTCGGGCGTCAGGCCTTCGTCGTGCCCGGGGTGCAGGGCGCCGATGAACTCCGAGCCGAGGCTCTCCTCGAGCAGCAGCACGACGTTCCAGGGCCGTCCTGGGGAGATTGCCCGGATGGCGCGCGCGGAGGAGCCCGGCGCGAGCGTCAGCGGAAAGGAGGACGGCTCGCTGAGCAGCGCTTCGAGCCGGCGGTGGTTCTCGCCGTCGTCGCGGGTGGCGTAGAAACCGTCGAAAGGGGCATCGAGGCCGAGCAGCGCCTCGCCGAAAGCGTAGGTGCCGTTGGAGGTCAACTCCCGGACCAGACGGTCGGGCGAGTGCTCGATCAGGGTCCGCGGCGAGCACGAGACGGCCAGCAGGGCGAGCAGGCCGGCGTGAGTGAAGAGCACGGCGAGGCGCCCTGCGAGCGGCGCCGGATTCGCCCAGGCGCTGCGGAAGCGCTTTCTCACACCGAAGAAGAGCATCGCGACGAGCGCCGTGAGTCCGATCAGGATCTTCCCCGTCGGATAGCTCTGCCAGATGTTGGTGACGACCTCTGTCGGGTAGAGCAGATAGTCGACGGCGACGAAGTTGAACCGGCTGTCGAACTCCTCGAAGAAGAACCACTCTGCGGCGGCGACGAAGAGCACTCCGTAGAGCACTGCGGAGAGGACCGCGCCGAGGGCCTTCTTCTGCCAGCGCGCCTGCCACCAGCGTTCGGGCAGCAGCGCGAGATAGGCGACGAGCGGCAGGACGCACCAGGCGGCAACCCAGAGATCGAGCACGCCGCCGGCAGCGAAGATGCGCAGCAGTGCGGCGGCCGAGCGCGTGCCTTCGCTGGGTCCGGCGAGCAGCAGGGCGAGCCGGGTCAGGCTGCCCAGCACGACGAGGAAGAGCCCCAGCCCGAGCGCGAGGCGGAAGCGGGAGTGGAAGAGCAACCCGGCAAGTCCAGGGCGAGGCTCAACGGGGGCGATGGCGACGGGGGAGGAAGAAGGCATCAGATCAGAGTCTGCCTGTCGCAGATGAACCACAAATGAACCGACCGGAGCTCGCGGCAGCCCCCGGGGGGAGGAAGGGGCTCAGGGTGCCTTGAGGCGGAGCGTGATGGCGCCGGCGTCGCCGGACAGATGCACCCGGTCACGCTCGATCCGGTCGATGCGCCGGCCCTCGACGAACTCGCCGACGCCCACCAGACGGCCGTTCAGGTAGGCGAACGGCGAGGTCTCGGAGTAGACGATCCCGCCGAGCTCGAGCTTCGAGCCGTCGGGAAAATCGACCCGTCGAAGGTAGTCGCCGGGGGCGATCACCGTCGACTCCGCCGCCGGCGAAGACCGGGCGGCCGCTGCCGCTGCGGCCTTCGGCAGTGCCGGCTCGCTGGCGCTCGGCTGCGGTTGCGGCGCAGTCAGCGTGGTTTTCGGCAAAGGGGGTGTCGGCAGGGGCGTCGCCGATG
>Ga0209477_1000351_pt1 | contig 28137 bp, 20 predicted proteins | sample KloWWTupernatant_FD_187180 | JGI IMG/M metagenome (GOLD analysis project Ga0209477, IMG submission 187180) | Active sludge microbial communities from Klosterneuburg, Austria, studying microevolution and ecology of nitrifiers - Klosterneuburg... | ecosystem: Engineered > WWTP > Aerobic digester >...
CAATCCTGACAATACAAAAAGTAAAATAGTGTTAACAATCAACGGAGCAGAAAAATAATTCCATTCAGGAAATAGAGAAGTAATAAGCAAATAGGCCATCCCAGGAAAATAAGTAGCCTTATTCGTCATCCGCTGTGAGTTAATAAACCTGGTTATTATCACAGCCTGTGTAAACAGTAATGTGAAAGCCAAAAAGGAATATAAAACCGGGTTAGCAGATCCTGAAGGCCGAAGAATATCTAATATCCATTTGAAGAAAATTCCATCCTCAGTATGTACCGCTGCTATGGTTGGCTTAAGGAATAACGGCAGTTTTATCAACACACCGAATACCAGCAACAGCAGAATGTTTAAAGGATTTTTAGATTTAAATATACCTATCACAGCAAAGGAAGCCTTTTGAAACTTTAATTGTAATCGATTTTTGCAAAGCAAATATAATTACGATAAAGACAAGGAACTATCATTTGCTTAGAACTTACCTGTTTTGCGTACTTCGGCATAAAATCATAGCCTCTTTCCAGATTTTTTAGCGTTGGGTTCCTGGAAAGCTTGCCATCTGGCAAAATTCCATAATCGTTCAACAACATAGTTCTTCTCTCCATTTGGTTAAAAAGAAAATGAAGTTGATCGCCAGTATTCATCAATTGGTACGAAACCTTATCATCCGACTCATCATCAAACTGGCTTTTACCAATCACCGTATTCCATTCCGGTTCACCCTTACTGTTAAAAGACATTATCGCAATATTATCCGCATGATAGCGGGTAGCCTGGTTTGAATTTGACCTGTTGTTCCACCATGAGTTGCGATAATATGGTGAACTATACCAGTTATCAAGACTATTGGAAAAAGGAGAACCATATAAATAGTTCCACCTGTTCCAGCTGTTAAATCTTGATGTGGTATAATAGGACTCGCTGCCAATAATGAATCCACCGTCCTTTCTGGTAATTATATCTCTTATAAAATAATCATTAAAAGCCATTCTTACACTTGCGTCACCTCTTGCTTCCTTTCTTAACTCTTCGCCAAAGGTGATCGTATTTTCAACTACTGTTGACTTATCATTTTTGTTCATTATAAAGAAATACAGACCTTCAATGTTTCCTCTCTTTTCTCCTAAATAATAAGCTGTAAAAAAATATCGCTTATTATAATTATCTACTTTAAGATGCACTTCATCCAACCAAATTTTTTCAATATTCAATTCCCGGAACATTAATGAATCTTCCATCGCATTTTTGATCACAAGATGAGCCTTGCTTATGTTTTCATTACTATTTGTGTGAAACTTGGCAAACACAAGATTTCCGTCATTATCCAAATGATAGTCACCAAGATTATCATTTCTTTCATCCATTGGAATTGGGATAATACTTTTTTTCAATAAAGAAAGTCTTTCGTCAAACAACAATGTTGTCATTACAAATACTTTCTTATTACGATTATTTATTTTAAATACGCTTAGTTTACTTTTATCCTCACTACTGATTACGGTATAAATTTTATTATTTGCTGTAAAATTCAAATGTGTTGTATCCATTTCAATTACATCACCGATCTTATTCCCCATTCCATCTATTTTTGATGCCATGCAATACACCACATTTTTCCTTTGGTATTGGTATACCATATAACAAAAATCCTGGTAAACAAAAAAGTCTACGTTGATCATCCGATCGTTATCCGGCACATATTCCTGATTTATGCTGGCAATTTCCTGCATATCATTATCCAATACCGATATTAGGTTTTTGTTTCGTATGTTTTTGTAAATAAGAAAATTCCCGTTTATTTTTCCGGCAATTTCAAAATTCATTCTTCTTGTATCATCCTTTGCAGGACTAGAATAAATGATTTTTTGAGCATTGGCCAGAAAAGAAAAACAAATGATACTTAGAAGCAGAAAAAGCGACTTCAATGTCATAATAAACTGATTTTTTGCTGATTAAAGTTACAAGATGGTTTTCAAATCCTGCCTTTCTATTTTATTACAGATACAGACTTCTCCATTATTGCATTATCATATACGATAAAAGGTTTAGTATGGAGTTATTCCCCCCTTTTATCCACAAGTAATCTTATGGACGAACAGTAAAGATTAAAAAGTTGCCTTTGATAATTGTTTTTTGCCTATACCTTTGCATGTAAGCTATTTAAAAATTATATGATTTGTATTCGCCACTGCAATAGCTAAGGCGGTAAGTCAGGAATAAAGACCACAACAACCAAGAAAGTGAAAATACCGACCAACAGAGTCACCGCCGCCGGATTACTTATTGCCCTAGGAATTATTTACGGAGATATTGGAACATCACCTCTTTATGTTTTCAATGCAATTATTAATGGCAGAACCGTTAGCGAAGAATTGATTCTTGGCACTTTGTCGTGTATTATATGGACATTAACTGTTCAAACCACCATAAAATATGTTATTCTGGTTCTAAAAGCAGATAACAGAGGCGAAGGTGGCACTTTTGCACTATATGCACTTGTGCGCCGTAGAAAGAAATGGCTGGTAATACCTGCAATGATTGGGGGCGCAGCTTTGCTGGCAGATGGAATTATTACTCCGCCTATTTCTATAACTTCTGCTATAGAGGGATTAAAAAAAATTCCGGCGCTGGGAATTGAAGACGGCAGTAATACTGTAGTAATAATTGTATTAACTATTCTTGCCCTGTTTTTCTTTATGCAACAGTTCGGAACTGCTTCAATTGGTAAATTGTTTGGACCAATAATGTTCATTTGGTTCACCATGCTTTTAGTGTTGGGAGCTATCCATGTATTTGATGACCTTTCAATCTTTAAAGCATTAAGCCCTCATTATGCTATTTCCTTTTTAAAAAATTATCCCGGTGGATTCTGGCTTTTAGGAGCAGTTTTCCTCTGTACCACAGGTGCCGAAGCCTTATATAGCGATTTAGGTCATTGTGGTAGAGACAATATCAGAAAGTCGTGGATTTATGTAAAAATTTGTTTACTGGTACACTATTTTGGACAAGGTGCTACACTGCTTACACTCCATGAGGGTGTTACTGTAACAGAAGAGGTAAAAAAATTATCCAGTATAAACGCATTCTATGATCTAATGCCGCATTGGTTTATCATTCCTGGGGTTATCATTGCAACTACTGCAGCTATTATTGCCAGTCAGGCAATGGTTTCCGGTGCTTATACTTTAATAAGCGAAGCCATGCGATTGAATCTTTGGCCGAAGGTTAAGATTAGGTATCCATCGGAAGCAAAAGGTCAATTATTTATACCGGCTATTAACTTTATTATGTTTTTAGGTTGTGTAGGCGTAGTCCTGTATTTCCGCCAATCGTCGAATATGGAGGCGGCATATGGGCTTGCCATTATTGTCACCATGCTCATGACAACAATTCTTTTTGCAAACTACCTTGTGCTGCACCGGGTAAAATCGATATGGATTTATATATTTCTCGGAGCATATCTTACTATTGAATTAGTTTATCTCGTTGCATTAATGATAAAATTCATGCATGGCGGTTACTTCACTTTAATTATCGGCATGGTCATGTTTTTGGTTATGTACGTTTGGTTCAGAGCAAGAAAAATCAAGAATCGCTATGTGGAATTTGTACGGATGGAACATTATGTGCCTAAAATACAGGAGCTCAGCAGCGATAAATCTGTTCCAAAATATGCAACACACCTTGTTTATCTTACAAGTGCCAATAATCCTAAAGAGATAGAACATAAAATCATTTATTCAATCCTGAACAGAAAGCCCAAAAGGGCAGATATTTATTGGTTTGTGCATGTTGACACGGTAGATGACCCTTATACTTGCGAATACAAGGTTGAACATATTATTCCGAATGATATAATCCGAGTTGATTTCCGCCTTGGATTCCGAATGGAGCCTCGAATCAACTTAATGTTTCGGAAAGTAGTTGAAGATCTGGTAGCTAATAAAGAAGTAAATATTATTAGCCGGTACGAAAGCCTTGCAAGCAGCAACACCGTTGGCGACTTCCAGTTTATGGTTATGGAGAAATACCTGAGTCAAGATAATGAACTACCATTCTTTGAAAGAGTGGTGATGAAGTTCTACTTCTGGCTAAAAGATCATAGCCTTTCAGAAGAAAAAGGCTTTGGGCTTGACCTTGCCAACGTAACAATAGAAAAATTTCCGTTGATTGTAGCACCTGTTACTAATTTGAAGCTGAAACGGATAGAAGAATAAGAAAGTTTCTGGTTTGTGTTTTGTTGGTTAATTTGAGGGCTACAAACCAACATCAAACTTGCCGACATTAATTTGGTATATACTTGCAGGCATCGTTGCATTAAGCATTCTCGCATATTTTGTGCAAGAAAGATTAATATTTAAACCGGAAAAACTAAAACAGGATTTTCAGTTTAAATACGATGTGCCATTTCGGGAATATTTTTTTGATGTTGAGCCGGGTGTTCGTATCAACGGTCTTCATTTTCATCGGGAAAACGCAAAAGGTTTAATCCTCTATTTTCATGGCAATACCAGAAGTATAAAAGGCTGGGCCAGATATGCCAAAGATTTCTACCGTTATGATTATGATGTGCTGTTGCTGGATTACCGTGGCTTTGGAAAAAGCACTGGCAAACGCAGTGAAAAAGAAATGTTGAATGATATGCAGTTCATCTACAATAAACTAAAAGAAGAATATGCAGAAGACCATCTGATAGTGTATGGAAGAAGTATGGGAAGTGGTTTTGCAACAAAACTGGCATGTGATAATAATCCCCGTTACCTTATTCTTGATGCACCCTATTTTAATTTTCTTCGGGTAATTGAAAGATTTCTTCCCATACTTCCGGTAAGAGTAGTTTTACGATTTCATCTGAGAACTGACTTATGGTTACCAAAAGTAACATGCCATACCTATATCATTCATGGAACAAAAGACTGGCTGATTCCTATCCGTCACAGCGAAGCTTTACAAAAAATCAATCCTAAAAAAATAACACTGATACGTATACATGGCGGCAGACATAACAACCTGCCAACCTTTGATGAGTACCATAATTTCGTTAGGGATATTTTAAAATATTAACGGTATTGCCTCTTATTTGTTAATGATTACCCAATTACAGCACTTCCTTATAACATGGACTATAATTTGAAAGTATTATATAAAAAAGGAGGCGTTTATGAAACTCAAACTTTACATTACAATTCTTTCCGCTTTTAGTTTATTTGCTTTTTCTTGTAAAACAGCCAGTAAACTTTACGAAAAAGGGAACTACGATGAAGCTGTAGAACTTGCTGCAAAAAAATTGCAGAAGGATCCTAAAGATCCAAAATTATTGGACATCATCAATAACTCTTACAGCTATGCAGTAACCGATCATGAAAGCCGTATTCACAGCCTGTCACTCAGTACTAATGAAATGAGGTATGAGTCGATGTACAATGAATACCTTTCATTACAGAGAATGTATGATGCCATTTACAAAGTGCCATCTGTACTGGAAATAGTAAAACCATTTGACTATTCTGAGTACCTGGTTACTTATAGTAAGAAAGCAAGTGAAGTTCGTTATGACAGAGGCATTGCCTTTATGCAACGCTATACCAAGAAGAGTTATCAGGATGCTTACAGAGAATTTCAGTTAGCACTTCGTTTTGATGCCGGCAACAGAGATGCAACAATCAAACTGAATGAGGCGTACGAATATGCTGTTACAAATGTGATCATTCTACCAATGCAACAGCAAGGTGGTTACGTTTATAGTTCGTATAGTGTAGGTGGAAATAATTTCGACGACCAGTTAGTTCGGGATCTACAATATAATAGTGGTAATCAGTTTGTAAAATTCTATTCCGCCTGGGATGCAAGAAGTCAGAATGTAAGAATTGATCAGGAAGTTGATTTAAGAATTGTTACAATGGATATTGGCCGTCAATATGATAACCGTACAACGAGAAAAGTATCAAAAGACATCGTTGTAAAAGAAACGGCTTACAAACCAGACTCAGTAGTAAAAGAATATGCAAAGGTAAATGCCAATATTATTACCACAAGAAGAACCATGAATTCTTCTGTACAACTTCAGGTGAACGTTAGAAACGCAGATGGCAGATGGGTTTGGAACGACAATGTAAATGCAGTGCATAATTGGAGTACCGATTTTGCAACATTTAATGGCGATGAGAGAGCTTTAAGCGATGCCGATAAGCAAATTGTTAACAGAAGGCATGAGTTTGCACCTACTGAATCAGAAATTATGAGAGTACTGTTGGAGAGTGTTAATAATGATGCTCTATACAGAATAAGAAACCATTTCAACAGATACTAAGTAATAAAAAAAATAACCAAAAGGACATGAGATTCATGTCCTTTTTTACGTAGAGAACAGAACCTTATCTTTACACCCTTTTATGATAAACAAAAAAAGTTTACGAAAATTTTGGAAGTGGTTTAAAATTATTACCCTTATCTATATTATGATTGGTGTAGCTCTATATTTTTTGCAGGACAAATTTATTTTTCATCCCAAAAAACTACCAACAGATTACGAATATAAATTTGAAATTCCTTTTCGCCAGATTGATTTGGCTGTATCTGATGAAAAGAATATGAGTATTGTACAATTCACCGTTCCTGATTCTGTACGAAAAGGAGTGGTCCTGTATTTCCATGGCAACCGGGAAAACATTAATCGCTATGCTCCTTTTGCCAAAAACTTTACGAGAAATAACTATGAAGTTTGGATGATGGATTATCCTGGCTACGGCAAATCCACTGGCAAGAGAAAGGAAAAAATTTTATATGAAGATGCTTTGACGTTCTACAAGATGGCGATGGGTAAAGTGGCAGCAGACAGTATAATTATTTATGGAAAATCTTTAGGAACAGGAATAGCTGCACAATTAGCTTCAGTAAGAGATTGTAAAAAACTTATTCTGGAAACACCTTATTATAGTATGGATGCTTTAGCAAAGCACTATTTTTTTATTTTTCCAGTAGTACCAATGACCAAATACAGCATTCCTACTCACCAGTATTTCGAATATATTAGTGCTCCAATTTCCATTTTCCATGGTACAAATGACAGGGTAATTCCTTATAAACATGCCAAAAGGTTGACTTCGCAGAAAAACGGTACCGAACTGATTACTATTGAGAAGGGGCGACATAACAACCTGAATGACTTCCCTTTATTCCACGAAAAGCTTGATTCTTTGCTTCAACAGTAATTAAAACAATACCCCATTTGTGGTATTGTTTCAGAGTTTACATTTTTTTACATTTACAGGATGAAAAAGTTGATTCTTATACTTTTACTAGCGAACTGTCATTTACTCAATGCACAAATTGATAGTTCATATCAACTTTTATTGAAAAATATTAGCGAAGTACAAATGACGGATAGTCTTTTGCTAAATGCTATTGAACTTCAAGCTGAACCTTTGGACACATTCTCAATTAAAAAATGGTTTGCCCTTGCCTTATCAACTAACAATACCAACAGGTTAAAAAACAGAAACTATTATCTGACAGGAAAAATAACTTATAATAACAATTTTGACTTACTCGTTGTCGTAGAACAAAAAAAGAAAGCTGATGTTACCGGAATGCAGGTTGTATATCTTGTAAGTACTAAAAAAAATGGTAGCTATATTTCGTCTTTAGAAGTAGCAGTCGCTGGCACAAAAAATAACTCTAATTTTAACACTACTTCCCTTTTATACAAAGACAATAAGTTAAAGCTAGATAGAAAATTCGTTGCTAATGACTCCTCTTATGCAGATGTGAATGTATATAGGATTACAAAAACAGGACGGTTCCTGCTGGCGCCAACATATTAAACCTTACTCTTCTAATATAACTTTTGACTTTCCAACTTTTAATTTGTAGCCCACTCCTACTTTCAACGCATAATTTCTGTTAGAATGGCTTACAGGGAAATCAAAACAAACCGGGTAATCATATTCGCTGATTATATCCCTGATGATTTCATACACATCTTGCCCAAAAGGTCTTTCAGTATCCTGTGTATCTGTAAACCCGCCAATAATAAGCCCGGCTAATTTTGAAAGCTTGCCACTCCTTTTCAATTGATGCATCATTCTATCTACATTATATTTCTGCTCACCAACATCTTCTATGAAAAGAATTTTGCCTTTGGTTTTCAAATCTGATTCAGTGCCCACCAGATGTGCCAGCAATGCTAGATTTCCTCCAACCAATTCTCCGATTGCTTCTCCTTTTTTATTAAATTCATGAGCAGCACAAGCATATTTTATTTTTTTGCCAACCAAAGCACTTTTTAAAGACAATACAAATTCATTCTTGTAGCCTCCATCATTAAATGCTCCAGACATAGGAGCATGCAATGAAGAAATATAATAATTGGAAAAAAGATGCGAATGTAAAACTGTAATGTCGCTATAACCAATGATCCATTTGGGATGCTTCCTAAACTTTTTAAAATCAATTTTATCTATTATTCTACCCATTCCATAACCGCCTCTTCCACACAAAACTGCTTTTACGTCATCATCATCCATCATCATTTGCAAATCCATTAGCCTTTCCGCATCAGTGCCGGAAAAGTAGGTTTTAGAATTCCCGCCAACTGTATTCCCAAGTTTTACTTTAAAGCCCCAATCCTTTAGTGTTTTAATGGAAGTTTCTACTTTTTCTAAAGTCATGTAACCCGATGGGCAAACGATTCCTATTGTATCTCCTTTCTTTAAGTATGGCGGAATTTTTATCATGCTGTGAATTCTATTTTGGATAAAGTTATCAGATTTCATCCATTTTGGGCAATGGCGTCTATTCCGGTATTTTTGCAGACCTATTGCGACGAATATGTGCTGAATAGCGATATACAGTACAAGAGTGCGACGCAAGGGACGATCATAGTAGTACAAAAGCTGATAACAAAAAAAATGAATCAACCTAAACGATATTTAATTACTTCTGCCCTACCCTATGCTAACGGATTAAAACATGTTGGCCATTTAGCTGGGGCATATCTTCCTGCTGATATTTATGCCCGTTACCTACGGGCACAAAAAAGGGATGTTGTATTTGTTTGTGGTAGTGATGAACATGGAACTGCTATTCCCATTCAGGCAAAGAAGGAAGGCACAACAGCTCAGGCAATTATAGACAAATATCATGTTGCCATGAAGCAGGATTTTGAAGAGCTAGGGATGAGTTGGGACATTTATCATCGAACTAGTTCCCCACTCCATCATGAAACTGCTAAAGAGTTTTTTACAAAGTTGAATGATGCTGGTGAATTAGAAATTAAAGAAACAGAACAATATTTTGATGAAGAAGCAAATTCTTTTCTTGCCGATCGTTTTATAAAAGGAACTTGCCCAAATTGCAAAAGCGATAGAGCTTTTGGCGATCAATGTGAGACTTGTGGAAGAACACTGAGTCCGGATGAATTGATAAATCCTGTAAGTACATTAAGTGGCAAAACACCTATTAAGAAAAAAACATCGCATTGGTATTTGCCATTGGGAAAACATGAACAATTTTTGAGAGACTGGATTCTTAAAGAACATAAAGATGATTGGCGGACAACTGTTATTGGTCAATGTAAAGGATGGATAGACGGCGGATTACAATCAAGGGCTGTAACAAGAGATTTAGATTGGGGAGTAAAAGTACCGACCTCCCCAAACCCCTCCGAAGGAGGGGCTTCCGAAGCCGCAGTTAATGGAAAGGTTTTATATGTTTGGTTTGATGCGCCGATTGGTTATATCAGTGCAACAAAGCAATGGGCAATTGATAACGTCAAAGATTGGAAACCTTATTGGGAAGATAAGGACACTAAGCTTGTTCATTTTGTTGGAAAAGATAATATCGTTTTTCATTGCATCATCTTTCCGATTATGCTAAAGCTGCATGGAAATATTTTACCGGATAATGTTCCAGCCAATGAATTCTTAAATCTGGAAGGCGATAAAATGAGTACCAGCCGCAACTGGAAGCTGGAGATGAGAGATTATATTAACGACTTTGTAAAAAAAGAAAACGGTGGCGGGCAATGTGTAGATATGCTCCGCTATTATCTTACTCAGATAGCACCTGAAACAAAGGACAGTGAATTTATGTGGAAAGGATTTCAGGATGCTGTGAACAGTGAACTTGTTTCAATTTTTGGCAACTTCATTAATAGAACATGGGTGCTAATGCATAAGTTATGCAGCGGAAAAGTTCCTGTATTGCATAGTGATGTATTGGATGATAATGACAAGTTTCTAATTGCAGAAATAGAAAAGGCAAAAACAACTGTTGAAGAATTACTGGAGCAATATAAATTTAGAGAAGCATTGTTTGAAGTGATTGAATTGAGCCGAAAGGGCAATCAATACATGCAGAAAAAAGAACCATGGATTGTTGCCAAACAAGCCTCCCCAAACCCCTCCGAAGGAGGAGCTTCCGATGCACAAAAAAGTATTGACAACACCATGCATTTGTGTTTACAGCTTTCTGCTAATCTTGCTATTCTCATTAATCCATTTTTGCCGAACACCGCAAAAACTATGTTGAGCATGATGAAAGTAGTGGAGAAAATGCTGGACTGGGAAAATGCGGGAAAACTAAAACTACTAAGCGTTGGCTATAGCCTGCGGGAACCACAATTATTATTTAGAAAAATTGAAGACACAGAAATAGCTGAACAAGTAGAAAAACTAAAAGCAGGTTTGAAAGAATCTACAGCAGCTGCAAAAGAAAACAAACCACAACAATCGAAACCAATGATACAATTTGATGATTTTGCCAAACTGGAATTAAAAGCAGGAACGATTACAGCCTGTGAAAAAGTAGAAAAAGCAGACAAGCTATTAAAACTTGAAGTTGATATTGGCACAGAAAAAAGAACTATTGTTTCTGGCATTGCTCAACATTATAGTGCCGACGAAATGATTGGCAAACAGGTTGTGGTTGTTACAAATCTTGCACCAAGAAAAATGAAAGGCATAGAAAGTCAAGGGATGATATTGACGGCAGAAGATAGCGACGGCAAACTGCAATTATTAAAACCAGAAAATCCAGTTTCGCCCGGCTCAAATGTTAGTTAAGCGATAAACTTTTGAAAAATCCCGTATCTACTAAGGTGATACGGGATTTTTCGTTTTATAGCTCATTGATTTTCAGTAAATTCACATTTACTAAATTTCATTCCGCACCTTGGCTGCAAAACCAACAAGAAGAAAATTTTTAAAGATTTCGGCTATCATTGCTGGAATAATAATTGTATTGCTACTAGGATTTCATTTCTGGTTTAAAGCACATGCCAAACAAATGCTGGAAGACCTTGTTGAATCCAAATCGAATGGAAAACTGAAAATGAAAGTGGGCAAATTAAAGTTTAGCTACTTCAGCAGGAATATGGAGCTAGATAATGTTTCCTTTTACAACACAGACACCATCAATGTTAACACCACTTATCGTTTCGATGTAAAAAAAATAAAGCTGAAAGTAAAAAGCCTGATAGGTGTAATTTTTCAAGATCGCTTTCTTATTGATACACTTACACTGCATGATCCAGACATACAGGTTACAAGGTTAAAAAGAAATGAGAAAACCGATAGAATAAAAGCAAGTGACCTTTCTATTCCTGAAGAGATGGGAAAAATTTACAAATCGATACAAGATGCCTTAAATGTACTTAAAGTATCGAAATTCAGTATCCTAAATGGAAAATTGACACTAAATAATAAAATTCGACCCAACCAACAACCTGTTACATTCAGTAATCTAGATTTTCATATCGATAATTTTTTAATTGGCAGTACTACAAAAACTCATAAAGAAAAAATTCTATTTAGCGATAATGTTACGTTGAGTTCGCATCATCAGGACATTGAATTACCCGACAGCAGACACAGACTTAGTTTTAAAGATTTCAGAATTAATTTAAAAAAGCGATTAGTAGAATTTGATAGTTGTACGATTGCGGCTACCCGTACCGATAGTGCAACTTCTGCCTTTTCTGTATTTTTTGATAAACTGTTATTGACCAATATTGACTTTGATACACTTTACAAAGCCGAAGTAATAAAAGCAGATTCGGTGTATTGTGTTAATCCTAAATTCACCCTCACTGTAGAAATTGCAAAAAAGAAAGGAACCGGAAAGTCGCCCCCAAAACTTGAAAATATCATTAAACAACTAACTGGCGACCTAATACTAGATAATGTTGTTGTAAGCAATGCTGATTTCAATATTGAAACAGTAAGAGATGGGATACCGAATTCCTTTACGTTTTCAAATAACAATTTTGAGATGCAGGGCCTAACTATTGATCAGAAGGCAGCTAAGCCATTGAAAGTAAATCGCTTTGCAATGGCTATTCGCAATTATGAAAATTTTATAAAAGACAGCACTTACAGTATAAAATTTGACAGTGTTATTTTTAAAGATGATCGAATTTCGCTGAGCAATTTTTTATTTGAAAAATTGAATAACGGAAAAACAATCAATTCTTTCAGTATTCCGCAATTTTATCTTGGAGGTTTATCCTGGGATGACCTGGTTTTTGAAAGAAAATTAAAAGCAGATCAAGCCACTATGTTTTATCCCAATATTATTTACACTGTAAACCCTTATAAGAGAAAATCCGGTCAGCAAAATATTTTTCAATCACTGGGTGCAGTAAATGAATTTATGGATCTTAATTTTCTTGAAGTGATAGATGGCAATATAGATCTTACCATTAAAAAGAATTTACGGTTAAAACTATACAGAGCCAATCTGTCAATAGAAAGTAACTCTCTCCTATCCTCCAAAAAAATTGCAGCAATAAAAAATTCTTTAACATCCATAAATTTTGAGAAAGGGAAATTAACTGCCGGCAATCTTGATATCCAATTAGCTGGGCTTCGCTATATCGGCCATAGCGGTCATTTTGTTGCTGCAAATATTTCAGTAAATGACAATAAGAAGAACCATGCATTTTCAATTCAGGATGTGGAAGTAAATAAAATGATAGTAAACGAATCAAACGGAAACATTGATGCAAATGGAATAAGCTGGAAAAGAGGAACTGTAGGCTTCGATATAGCAAACTATAATAAAGGATCAACCCAATCTTTTATTCTATTAAAAAACATTGCCGGAGAAAACACAAACATCAATATTACTAAAGGTGATTTAAAAATTCTTACGGCGGTTGATAAAATCTCTTTAGATAAACTGGAAAGCTTGCCAGGTAAAGCAATAGTACTTGAAGGGCTTAATTTGTTTGGCACAGATCTAAAAGCTAAAAACAATACGATGATGCTTTCTGTAGCCAACTATCAGGTTTCAGACCATAATACATCAATTTTTAAACAGACAAATTTTAGCAGCAATACTGGAAAAACGGAGGTCAACTTTTCAACTTCCTATATGCAATTAGTGCCGCATATACGACAGTTACTGGATGGTGAAATTATTCTTGACAATGTAGCCCTCGAAAAGCCAATAATAAAAGCTCATCTTGGCTCTACGGTGGGATCTGAAAAAAAAGATATCCCTAAAATAATGATCAGCTCATTAAAAATGAATCAGCCACAAATAGATTTCTCTATTAACGATTCTACTAAAACTTCATTTAGTTGGAATGGAAGTTTAAATCCATCTGCATTTCTTGAAATAAAAGAAATAAACAGTACCCAGACAACACACAGCAAAACGACCATTAGAGAATCCCGTTTTCATCTATCCAATTTTGAGTTTAGTTCAAACGGAAAAATATTTTCTTCGAAAAATGGAAATATTATTGCATCCCTTAAAAATGTTGAGCTGAAAGCTGAAAAAGGTCAAACTATAGAGTGGAATGGCTTCCTTGAAAACTTGGTTGCTAAAAACTTTATTGCCGATAGTATTAATAAATATAAAGGCACTCTAATTTTAAACAGCGCAGATATAAACAATCTGAATCTTAGCTCAGCAACAGTAACAGATTTTAAAAAACTAATAGCAACAAACAAAGATTTCAAAATCAGAAATTTTTCAGGCAACTACAAAGATTCTATAACGATAATAAAATGGGCAAATGCAGGATTCAGCCGTATAGGTAACAACTTTTCGTTAGATTCATTTTCTTACAACCCCGCAATAACAAGAGACTCTTTTCTGGCACAACAAAATTTTCAAAAAGATTATATAACATTCAAAACTGGTGCTGTTAGTATTCAAAACTTAGATCCTGATCTATATTTAAACGAAAATATTGTTAAGGCAAGTTCTATAAAAATCCAAAATGCAACATTTACCGATTATAAGGACAAACAGATACCTTTTAACCCAGGTTTAGTAAAACCCATGCCGGTTGATTTACTTAAAAAAATTCCATTTCATGTTTCTATTGAAAATGCAGAGATAGAAAACGGCAATGCCGAATACACAGAAACTTCAGCAATAACAGAGGCTGCAGGTGTAATTCCTGTAACAAGATTAAAAATTCTACTTAAGAATATTAAGAATTATAATTTTCTACCAACTGATACATTGCATATTGATGCAACAGGTTTTTTGCTTGACACAGCTTGGGCACATTTAAATATCAGGGAATCCTATAATGATGTGAATGGTGGTTTCTTATTAAGATTTCAATTAAGCCCAACAGACTTAAAAGTCATCAATGCTGTATTAACTCCGCTTGCTTCGGTAAGAATTGAATCAGGAATGCTTGATACATTGAGTGTATTTGTGCAAGGAAGAGAAGCAATGGCAACCGGAGAAATGAAATTATTTTACCATGATTTAAAAATACAATTACTCAAAAAAGATGGCAGGCCTAAAAAGTTCAAGTCCTTTCTTGCCAACACATTTGTTATCAAAAAAAATAATTCTTCCCGAACAGGACAGGTATTCTATATACGCAATAGGGATAGATCGGCAATCAATTATTATGTAAAAATTATCGGAAGTGGCGTTGCCAGTAGTATTGGCGCCAAAAACAATAAAAAGGCTCTTCGGAAATACAGAAAGAATAACCCTACAGCAATCAAATAGAACTTAATCTGCTATACTCACACTTTCGGGTGATTGAGATTCATCCGGTTTTTGTAACTTACCTTTCGTTCAAGGCTCGTAGCGTATTAATAGACCCATTAAACACTTATTAACTATGATGAGCAACAGGTTCATAACTTCTGCCATATTATCCTTGCTATTCATAATTTCAAGCATTTCATCTACCGCACAAACTCAGGAAGATTTCAACAAAAAAATGGCCGAAACCTATTCCACTTCATTGGAGAAAACAAAGAAAACAGTTATTGTAAAAGAAATGTATACTATGGTTGAAAAGAAAAAAGAATTGCAAACCTATTCCAACTATTATTTACTTAAAATGATTTATGAAAGCCATCTCGGTGATGACAAAATGGCAAAAATTTGTGAAGAAAAAGCACAGAAAATAATGAATGCAATGGTTGGTGTAAATAATCAGGCTGAGCCGGATACAAGTAGTCCAACATTAGCTTGGGCTACATTCTATTTACCGACTCTATTTAGAAACTATGACCCGAAAAATGCTGAAAAAGCATTGGACTTTATAAACAAGCATACTGAGTTAAAAACCTTTTCTAACTATACTTTTATTGGTTATGCATTCGAAAGAAATAACGATTTCATCAATGCAAAAGTGACGTATCAATTGGCCTTGCCATTAGCAGAAAATGAGAATGAAGTATATCATTCTTATATGTATTACACCAATTTTCTAACCCGTATGGGGGATTATCAACAAGCAGATGAATATATACATAAAATGGAGGTGTTGTCAACCACGGCTGCTGGTTTCTTTAAAGAAAGTTATAAGTCAGAAGCTATGTCGGCAAGAATTATTTATTATCTGAATGTTGGCGATTATCAATCCTATGTACAAGCATCTGAAAAAAGAAACGCAGAACTTTTACCGATATGGAGTAAAAGTAATACAACGGAATGCAATCCTTATAATGGCATCTTTTTCTCCAACACTGCTTTTGGAAAAGAAATGATGAAAGAATATGATGTTGCGCAAAAATTATGGAAAAGCCGTGACTCAGTAAATACCATTTGGGTGAACTGTTATAACAAAACATATCCAAATTCAAAGTATTACTCACTATCAATGTATCCTGTTTTTCTGGCGAAAAGAGGGAAGCAGCACTTACTCCCAAAACCCATTTCATTTTTTATAAAGGAAACAGAAGATCATTATAATAGTTATAAAGATGTTGCAGATATCAGTGCTCATTTTGCAAAAGCCAATCACCTCGCTTTTCTAGGAAGCAAAGATTATCCCCAACTATTTGAGCCGCTGATGAAGCATGTAAAAAACACAAGAGATTTTAGGGAGTCAACCATCCCTTTTTCCAACTACGCATATTTTACTATGCGAGACGATAAACTTGAAGAGGCTAGAAAAACTTACAAAGAATTATTCGATTTAAATACAAGTTGGATCAACGATATCATCTTCACCTTTGGCGAAAAAGCATTTGTTACTTACTACAATGCCAAGTTAAAAGAAGGCTATGAAAATTTTCACAGCTTTGTAAAACTAGCCAGAGAAAAACAACCTGGCATATTTCCCGAATTATCGCAACAGGCTTACAACAATTTATTATTCACCAAATCTATTTCGCTGAAAGGAACACAACGAAGAAAAGAAGCATTCCTTAATGCCAATGACCCGAACATTAATAAACTCTATGATGAATGGATTGCAAAAAAACAACAGCTCATTCGGCAATATTTGAAAACAGATGACCCTTCTGGAACAGACACTGCTAATAAAAAAAATGCAGCCTTGCTTACAACAATGCAACAAGAAGTATCGCAGCTGGAGAATGATCTCACTTTAAAAGCAAAAGATTTCAAGAAATATTTAAACATAGTTCCTCCTGATTGGAAAACAGTAAGAGATAAATTAAAAGAAGGCGAAGCAGCCATAGAAATGATTCGCTTTCAATGGAAAAATAAAATTTATTATTCCGACACGTCTTATTATGCAGCGTATATTATTACTAAAAATAGCAGCTATCCGGAAGTTGTATATCTTACTGCTGCAGCTGCCGATCTGGATAATAAATACTACAAGCTATATAAAAATCATATCAAATTCAAAACTGACGACAAAGAAAGCTTTAACCAATATTGGAAACCTATCATCGAAAAGCTAACTGGAATTAAGAAAATATACTTTTCACCCGATGGAATTTATCATCTTATAAATATTGCGACACTCAAAAATCAAGAAAGCAAACAATTCCTGTTGAATGAGATAGAAATTCAATACACTACTTCTGGTGTAGATATAAATAATACTGCCACTGCCGACATTCGTACTGCAGTCCTTATTGGCCGCCCTTCTTACAAATTAGAAACTCAGCAACTTGCTACTATAGCAAAACCACTAACCAGATCTTATGTGCGAGGTTTTAGAGAAGAAAACATTCAGGACCTTCCCGGCACAGAAGTAGAAGTTGTAAGTATAAAAAAAGAATTAGAGCAGTATAAAATAAATACAAATTTGTTTTTAAAAGAAAAAGCAACAGAAGATGAGCTTTACAAATTACATAGTCCAAGCATTTTACATATTGCCACACATGGTTACTGGTCGCCAGCCGGCGAAAATGCAACTGAGGGTTACCGTGTATTCAATGCAATGGCCAATTCAGGCTTGTTGTTATCAGGTGTAGTTAATTATTACGACAGCAAAACTTTTCCTGAAACCTACGACGGTGTGCTTACTGCTTACGAAGCACAAAACCTCGATTTAAAAAATACTTCGCTGGTTATTTTGTCTGCCTGCGAAACAAGTCTCGGTCATATGGATGCTGGCGAAGGTGTGTATGGTTTGCAGCGGGCCTTCCGTGCCGCCGGTGCAGGTAGCATTATGACAAGCCTTTGGAAAGTGGATGACAATGCCACCAAAGATTTTATGATTGCATTTTATCAGGAGTATCTAAAAACAAAAAATAAATCAGCCGCTTTCATCACAGCACAAAAAGCCATCAAAGAAAAATACATCCATCCCTATTTCTGGGGAGCATTTGTAATGATGGGTGAATAGATGGAGAATTTTTATTAACCCAGCTGAAGTACTACTATCATCGTCTGTTGCGTCGCACTCTTCAGGGTTCGGTTCGTTATTCAACAGAGCCAAATCTTCTCCCCTTTCCGAAAAACTCTTACCTTCGAATACTAAATAGTTGCATAACTAACTAATTTTATTATATGTCAAAAAGAATCATTAAAAAAGTAGCAGTATTAGGTAGCGGAGTAATGGGTTCAAGAATTGCCTGTCATTTTGCAGGTGTGGGTTTGCAGGTATTATTATTAGATATCGTTCCAAAAGATGTATCGAAAGATGCAAAGCCTGCCGAAAGAAATAAAATAGTGAATGATGCGTTAACAGCGGCCATAAAAAGCAATCCATCGCCTGTATATACAAAAGATGTTGTCAAAAAAATTACTACCGGCAACTTTGAAGACAATATGAAAGACATTGCCAATTGCGATTGGGTGATTGAAGTGGTGGTAGAAAGATTAGATATTAAGAAAATAGTTTTCGACCAGGTAGAACAGCATCGCAAGCCTGGCACATTAATTACTTCCAATACTTCCGGCATTCCCATTCACATGATGGCAGAAGGCAGAAGCGATGATTTCAAAAAGCATTTCTGCGGTACTCACTTTTTCAACCCGCCACGATATTTAAGATTACTCGAAATTATTCCAACGCCGCATACCGATCCGGAAGTTGTTGACTTTTTAATGAACTATGGCGATCTCTATCTTGGTAAAACAACTGTACTGTGTAAAGACACTCCGGCTTTCATTGCCAACCGTGTAGGTGTATTTGGTATGATGGCTATTATGAATGTAAAAGAAAAACTGAAACTGAGTATCGATGAAATAGATGCATTAACAGGACCGATTATTGGCCGTCCAAAGTCTGCTACATTCAGAACGGCTGATGTAGTTGGTATTGATACATTGGTAAAAGTGGCAAAAGGTGTAGCTGATAACTGCCCCAATGATGAAGCGATAGATCAATTTAATATTCCTGCATGGCTCGATAAAATGGTGGCTAATAACTGGCTGGGCGATAAAACAGGGCAAGGCTTTTTCAAGAAAACAAAAAATGAAAAGGGTGAAAAAGAAATCCTGACATTGGATCTTGATACCATGGCATATGGACCAAGAGTAAAACCAAAGTTTACTACCATTGATGCGGCTAAACCAATTGATGATTTATACAGTCGTTTAAAAATGTTGGTGGCTGGGCAAGATAAGGCTGGAGAATTTTATCGTCTCTTCCATTATGGTTTGTTTTCTTATATCTCACATCGTATTCCTGAAATAAGCGATGAATTATATAGAGTAGATGATGGCATGATGGCTGGCTTTGGCTGGGAGATTGGTGCTTTTGAAAGTTGGGATGTATTGGGTGTTGCCAAAACGACCGAAGCCATGAAAGCTGCTGGTTATAAAGTTGCAACTTGGGTAGATGAAATGCTGGCAGCAGGAAACAAATCATTCTATAAAGTAGAAGCAGGCGTAAAATATTCTTACGATCCTGCAAGTAAAACATACAAAGCATTACCCGGCGGTGAAGCATTCATCGTAATGAGTAATTACACCGATAAGCAAATCTGGAAGAACGGAAGCTGCAAGTTGTATGATTTAGGCGATGATGTGTTAGGTCTGCAATGGTTCACTAAAATGGGAAGTATTGGTGGTGATGTGTTAAGTGGAATTCAAACTGCAATTGATAAAGCAGAAAAAAATTATAAAGGATTAGTGATTTCCAATGAAGGTCCAAATTTTTCTGCTGGTGCAAATGTGGGAATGATCTTCATGCTGGCAATAGACCAGGAATATGATGAATTGGACATGGCGATCCGTATGTTCCAGAATACAATGATGCGGGTTAGATATTCTGCGATTCCAGTAGTAACAGCTCCGCATGGTTTAGCATTGGGCGGTGCCTGTGAATTAAGTTTACATTCTGATAAATGTTGCCCTGCTGCGGAAACTTATACTGGTTTGGTAGAGCTAGGCGTTGGTCTTATTCCCGGCGGTGGCGGTACTAAAGAATTTGTATTAAGAGCGTCTGATGAAATGCATGAAGACGAACCGGAAACTATCACTTTAAAAAATCGGTTCCTTTCAATAGCCACTGCTAAAGTTGCGACTTCCGCGGCTGAAGGTTTTGGGTTGGGCATTTACAGAAAAGGATTAGATGAAGTAGTAATGAATCAGGGAAGAAGAATTGCAGAAGCTAAAAAATCTGTAATAGAAATATACGACAGCGGTTACACCACTCCTGTTCAGCGAAAAGATATTAAAGTATTAGGTCAGTCTGCATTAGGTGCATTATACTCAGGCATTCATGCAATGAAGACGGCTAACTATGCTACCGAACATGACTCAGTTGTTGCAAAGAAATTAGCTTACGTTATGTGCGGCGGCGATTTGAGTGAGCAGACTTTAGTTTCTGAACAATACTTATTAGATCTTGAACGAGAAGCATTCCTATCTCTTTGCGGTGAAAAGAAAACACTGGAAAGAATTCAAAGTGTGTTGAAGAGCGGAAGGCCGATTAGGAACTAACGGAGTTCGGAACAAAGGAGTTCGGAACTCCGTTGCGAACTAGGTCAACTGAACTCTGTTCAGTTCAACGGACTTCGTAACTCCGGTTCCGAACACTAAAACTCTTAAAATAATGAACGGAACTGAGTTCCGTTTTACCGGCATGAAAGACAAACACTTTTACAAACGAAAGCTTCCTCATTGGCAACCCGAGGAAGAAACTTTCTTTATTACTTATCGTCTTGCTGGCTCTTTACCAATTTCTGTAATTCAGAAATTAAAAGTAGAATATCTTCTACAAAAAGACGAACTCTATAATCAAAGCAACGAACAAAAAGCAATACTCAAAGAAGATTACTTTAAACGATTCGAGAGTCAATTAGAAAATAATTTAAATGAACCTCATTGGCTGAAAAGTGAAGCCTTATCTAAAATTGTGATGGATTCGCTCCTTTTCAGAAATCAAGAACACTACATCATTTGGGCAGCATGTATTATGAGTAATCATGTACACATATTGATTTCAACTTTACCCGGTAGCCCTCTTTTGAATGTCATATTGCAGAATCATAAGAAATTTACGGCAGTTCAAAGTAATAAGCTATTAAACCGGACAGGAAAATTCTGGGAAGAAGAAAGCTTTGATACCCTGATCAGAAATAACGATCACTATTACAACTGCGTAAACTATATTATTCAAAATCCAGTAAAGGCAGGATTAGTAAAAGAGTGGCATGCCTGGGAATGGACATATTTGCATCCAGAGCTTAAAAAGGAATTCGGAACTCCCGTTCCGAACAAAAGTGAAGATACTTTTTAACAACGATGTAAATACAAAGAACGGAACGGAGTTCCAGTTTACCATGATCGGAACAGAGTTCCGTTTACCGGCGGTTTACGAATTTCTTAGTATATTTATCAACACCAAAAAACCTTAACCAATGCAAGTAACTGTTGTTGATTTCGCAAAAGACCGGATTGTTTACAATATGACCGGCTGCACAAAAGAAGAATTAGATAACAAACTAAATCTCTTCTTCACTTCCCAAGGATATAAAGTAAAAAAAGCAGAGGGGGAATCTACCACCTTTGAAAAAGGCAACCGAGTCTTAAGACTATTGCTAGGTGCTTTTGTAAAATATCATAAGCAAACAGTTACTATAAAGAATGAAGGAGAACTATATTCAGTAATGCTGCACAGAGATTCAAGCGGCATGTCTGGTGGTTTAATTGGTATGAACCAAGTGAAGAAAGAATTCAGCCGTCTTGGCGATGCGTTTAAAGAATATTTTAAATAAGTAGTTATGAAAAGATTTTCTTTACTCACCCTTCTTGTCCTATCTACAATTTTCGGCTTTAGCCAAACAGACCATTCCGGCTTATATAGTTACACAAATAAGATAAAAGTTAAGGCTCCAGCATCAGAAAAAGCCAGAGGGCCAAACGGCCAATTAGTATTGCTAAAAATGGAAGGAAACCTTTATCGCTTTTGGCTAGATGTTACAACAGGCTGGCCAAACTATAATGTAGGAGAAACAGATGGCACTATAACTCTTGTAAACGACACTGCATCTTTTGATAATACATTTGAAGATGCTGAACGTCCCTGTATTCTAAAATTTCAACTTTCAAATAATGTCATAACCATCAATAGCCAATCAACTTCCTTTAATTGTGGTTTTGGAAATGGTGTTCATGCCGATGGTGAATATACTTTTGATAAAGTGCAACCCAAGCTGGATAATATCTGGCTGCAAAAAGAATATTATTCTTCACCAACAATTGAGGTGATAAAAAATAAAGCCCAACTATATTCAGACGAAAACTGCCTGTATGCAAAAACTCAATTCTTTGTAAAGGGCAACAAGCTATTAAGTATTGCCGAGAATCAAACAAGCATTTATACTGAATTTATTACACCTGATGGAAAATTTATGTGGGGTTGGCTGAATAAAAAAGATGTAAAAATAAAAGCAGCTGAATAGAAATGGGTACGGCAGAAATAGAAAACCAATCACTTACAATTTACTCCCATATCATTACTTATGGTAATGCAGCTGATGAAGCACTAACGGCATTGATTGCTGAAGAGATAGAAACAATGTGGAATGAACCAAATGGAACTGTGCAATATGACGGCTCTACTTTTCAAGTTGTATTTAAAATAACATCTTCCTGTTTTCTTGAATTAACAGATATCGACATCTATCAAAACCTCGACCCAAGAAATAATTATTTTCGCATAGAAGAATTTGCACACAGCAATATTTCTTTTGTAGATGGTTTAGGTTGTAATAGCGGCTATTTTAAATTAGAAAATCTATACAAAGGCTCTACAACGGCAGCACATGAGTATGGCCACACATTAGGTTTAGATCATCCAGATGATACAGATCTGAGAGGAAAAGGAGTGCCGGGAATTATGTTTCCAAGAGGAACTTTAGTAGACCCGCAGTATCAGTACGAACCTGATAAACCAGCTGGTACAAAAGGTGGTACTATGCATCCAATGCATAGAAAAGTAAAGCAAGAAGATATTGAACTGCTTAAATTACACAAACTTGATTTTGAAAATAGTAAAGCGATAATTGGAGCATTCACCAATTATTGGCATCCAGATCATGCAGCCATAAATGATGAAGGAGAATTATGATGCAGTTTCTTTTCTTAAAGCATCTTCGATATTATCATTATTGAATTGAAAGCCTGTTGCAAGAAGTTTTTCTGCACTTACTGTTGTACTCTTCAACACCTCAACACTCATTTCGCCTAGCACAAGTTTTAATAAAAAAGAAGGAATATGAACAGGGATATAAAATTTTCCTCTTGCCTTTGCTAATGCAATGGTCAATTCTTTATTTGAAACTGGGTTTGGTGCTACAGCATTATATGTTCCCTGTATTGTTTCATTTTCAATAGCAGTAATAAAAATGTTTACCAGATCATCAATATGAATCCAACTTATAATTTGTTTTCCGTTTCCAAGAATTGCGGCTACGCCAAACTTTTGTGGCTTGATAAATTCCTTTAGAGCTCCGCCATTTTTACTTAATACAATTCCAATACGAATATGTGCCAACCGTTTTCCCATTTCGCCAACAGGCTTTGTACTTTCTTCCCAAAGCTGACAAGCTCTTCCCAAAAAATCATTAGCTGGTTTATCATCTTCCTTAAACGGATTTGGGTTAGGAACTTCCAGGTCTGCCCCATACCAACCAATAGCTGATGCACTAATGAAACTCTGTACTTTATTGGGAATAGCTTTTAAACTCTGCACCAATAACTGTCCACTCTTTACACGGCTGTCAATTATTTCCTGTTTCCTCTTCTTCGTCCATCTTTCATCCGCCACTCCTGCACCAGCCAGATGAATAATATGTGTAACCTGTGCAAAGGCCTGCTCGTCTATAACCTTGTTATCAATATCCCAATGAGCATAGCTAAGATTGGGAACAGTGGATTGCTTATCCTTCTGCCTTGTTAATACTATTACAGAATAGCCTTTGGAAAGCAAAACCCTTGTCAGCGCATTGCCAACCAAACCTGTACCGCCTGTAATTAATATTGTAGTCATTTTTATAAATCAGTTATGATAATAAAGGTATAACAACCTTGTAGCAATATTGTTCTTTTAAATTAGCCGGATTCTTCTATCTTCAATCCTAAATACCATACGTATGAGTGTTGTTCTGTCGCTAAAAAATATTAAGAAAAATTACGGCCCTGTAAAAGCCCTTGATGATATTTCATTTGATGTGCCTAAGGGAAGTGTGTTTGGTATTCTTGGTCCTAATGGAAGTGGGAAAACAACGATGTTGGGCATTGTTATGGACATTTTAAAAGCCACATCAGGAAGTTTTTATTGGAATGGCGAGCAAGGCAGTACTAACGAAATGAGGAAGCAGATTGGTACATTATTAGAAACACCTAACTTCTATCACTACCTCAGTGCCGAAAAAAACTTAAAGATTGCTGCCGCCATTAAAGGAAGAAGCTATGATGAAATTCCAGTAGTGCTTGAAAAAGTAAATCTGCTACAGCGAAAAGACTCAAAGTTCAGCACCTACTCTTTAGGAATGAAGCAACGTTTAGCTATTGCTTCTACCCTGCTTGGCAGTCCCGATATTCTGGTTTTTGATGAGCCTACCAATGGATTAGATCCGGCAGGTATTGCTGAAATAAGAGAACTGATGAAAGACCTGAACCGCCAGGGTAAAACAATCATCATGGCGAGCCATATATTGGATGAAGTAGAAAAGGTTTGTACACATGTGGCCATCATACAAAAAGGCATTTTAAAAACTGTTGGAACTGTGCAGGAAGTATTGAACGCAGCACCAACTGATAAGGTAGCAACTTTAGAAATAGAAGTGTCGGCAGATAATATTACAGCTCTTGAAGATCTGTTAAAGCAATTGCCCGGTGTTTTGTCCGTAACCAATACCGGTTCTGCACTTACCATTGAATCATCTGAAACATTGAGCAGCAGCAGTATTAATAAATATTGTTTTGAAAAGGGAATTGTGCTTAGCCAGTTGACGCTGAAAAAGAAATCACTTGAAAAACGCTTCTTAGAAATCACTGGTGGCAAAAGCGACCGTTAACACAACTAACAACGACAAACTTTTTATATGATAAAGAATTTGCAAATAGAATGGATGAAGATCAAGAATTACAGAGTATTCCAAGTGTTTTCTGTCTTATACATGATCGGCATCGTTATTATTATTTTTATATTTTACAAGATATATACACAGCTTACCGGCCGGTTAACAGGAAGAGATGGCGATGACCTTTTCCAACTTTTCTCTGAAGAAACCATTTGGGCCACTGTTTGTTTTTCAACTTCTTTCCTTTTGTATCTGCCCGGCATGGTTATCATCAATCTATTTATCAATGAGGTAAATTTTAAAACACACCGGCAAAATATTATAGATGGCTGGAAGAGAGAGACGTTTATTTATACCAAAATATCACTTATTGCTTGCATCGCTGTTGCGGTTACTATTATGAATTTAGTAGCCACATTTATAATGTGTAATGTGACGAATACACCTTTTACACTGGGACCTGGTATAAAAATGCTTGGCTTTTCCTTTATGCAAACTTTTATCTATCTGATGTTTGCTTTATTACTCGCCACATTTTTTAGAAGAAGTGGTGTAGCCTTTATCGTATTCTTTATTTACGGTTTACTTCTTGAGTTTATTCTAATGTGGCTATTCAGCAATATATTCCCCGGCTTACAACATTTTCTACCATTACAAGTTGCGGATTCCCTAATTGCTTTTCCTGGAATGGATGGCAGCATTTTTGGAAATAATCCGGGGGAACTAATAATGACAATTGGTGCTGTTGCCTTTGCTGGATTATATATTTTCCTTGCCGTAAGGAAATACAAATATGATGATCTGTAGAGTCTATATTAAATATTATTGACTATCAAAGAGTTTAGATTTCATTTCGAAGAATACGTAAGAATTTTTATATTTAGTTAAAGTTTGGCATCCTGCTTGCCTGTAATACAATATCCTATTCGTAGCAAACCGCTTTTCATTATCATTAAATAAATCACCATGGCTCTAAAAAAAATGGCTTTAGCCGCTACATTAGTTATGTTGCTTGCCACCAATACATATTCGCAAAATTGCACAATAGTTTGCCCTGAAAATATTATCGTTACCGCTGATCCTGGTAAAGAAGGTACTACAGTAAAGCTGCCTTCCTTAGCTCTTGCTGCAGATTGTGGTAATTATACTTATGCTCCTGCATCAGGCTCTTTTTTCAGGCTTGGTACGCATAGCATTATAATGACTACTGCATCCGGACAGAAATGTTCATTTTCTGTAATCGTAACAGATAATGAGCCACCGGTTTTATCGCCACTTACTCTTTCAAGAAGGTCACTTTGGCCTGCCAGTAATAAAATGAAAAAGACAAAGGTGAGATTTTCTACCTCCGACAATGGTGGCCTAGTAACAACTGCTATTGCTGTAAACAGCAATGCTACTGATGGCATTAAAGATTGGGAGATGATTGAAACAACGGGTGAACTACGATTACGTTCAAGCAGGCTTCCTGACGGTTCACCAAGAATTTATACCATTACAGTTACTGCCACCGACGAATCCGGCAATAAAACAAAGCGGAGTACATCGATTGCTGTTTCTGAAACTATGGTTGCAAAAAAAGCTCCGTAAAAAATTAGCAGTTAACGCTGATGTTGCCTGCTGTCTTCTCTTCTTCCATTACCATTTTTTGCAGCTTGTGACTGAAAAGAACGTCGTGGTTTACCATTTGAATTTCCCGCTGGTTTATTTCCACTAGAGAACTGACGTCTTTGCTGTGGCCTATTATCTACAGGAGGTGGTGCAGCCATATTTGCATTTGTTGCAAAAGGATGCTCTTTTACCAAAGGAATAGAAAGTCCTATTAATTTTTGTATATCTCTTAATTCCGTTTTTTCTTCTCCACTACAAAATGCAATGGCAATACCTGTTTTACCAGCTCTGCCTGTGCGTCCGATACGATGCACATATGTTTCCGGCACATCTGGCAAATCGTAGTTGAATACATGGGTTAGTTCATCAATATCAATTCCTCTTGCAGCAATATCTGTTGCTACCAACACTCTTATCTTTCCTTCTTTAAAGTCGCTCAATGCTTTTTGTCTTGCCGCTTGTGATTTGTTACCATGAATAGCAGCTGAATGAATGCCAGCATGGTCAAGAATCTTCACCACTTTATTAGCACCATGTTTGGTACGGGTAAAAACCAATGCTGTTTTGATTGAACTATCACTCAATATGTGTTTTAGCAACTCAGGTTTTTCCTGCTTGTTTACGTAGTAGAGGCTTTGTTCAATTTTTTCCACGGTAGTAGATGGTGGTGTTACTTCTACTTTAGCCGGATTGGTCAATAACATATTGGCCAGCTTTTGTATTTCTGGCGGCATAGTGGCGGAAAAGAAAAGTGTTTGCCTCTTTGCTGGCAGTTTAGCTATCACTCTTTTTACATCATGTATAAAACCCATGTCGAGCATACGATCTGCTTCATCCAATACAAAAATTTGTAATGATTTAAGATTGATAAAGCCCTGGTTCATCAGATCGAGTAAACGACCCGGAGTGGCAACGAGAATATCTACTCCTCTTTTTAATGCATTGGTCTGGTGCAATTGTGATACGCCGCCAAATATAACGGTGTGCCGCAGGCCAGTATGTTTACCATAGGCTGCGAAGCTTTCATCAATCTGTATAGCCAGCTCTCTTGTAGGTGTTAATATTAATACTTTGATGCCGGGAGCCATTGGCTTTTGCCCATGCAATATTTGCAAAATGGGAATAGCGAAGGCGGCTGTTTTACCGGTGCCTGTTTGTGCACAACCGAGCAAATCTTTACGTTGCAATACCAACGGGATTGCCTGTTGCTGAATGGGTGTAGGACTAGTGTATCCTTCTGCGGCTACTGCCCTAAGGATAGGTTCAATAATTTCTAATTGCTTAAAAGCCATTATGATAATAAATTAAATATGGGGCTGGCTAAGATGTTGTAGGGTCTGAATCAGCGAAAGTT
>Ga0209477_1000353_pt1 | contig 28097 bp, 21 predicted proteins | sample KloWWTupernatant_FD_187180 | JGI IMG/M metagenome (GOLD analysis project Ga0209477, IMG submission 187180) | Active sludge microbial communities from Klosterneuburg, Austria, studying microevolution and ecology of nitrifiers - Klosterneuburg... | ecosystem: Engineered > WWTP > Aerobic digester >...
TCCCTGTGGCAGAGGGTGATCGGCACAGCACCTACCGCGTGGTCGAATGGAGGGATGAACCGTCGCGACGAGTTGGCTGCGTTCCTCCGCGCTCGCCGTGAGGCACTACGGCCGTCCGACGTCGGGCTGCCACCGGGCCGCGGCCGGCGCACTCCCGGCCTGCGCCGCGAGGAGATCGCGCTCCTTGCCGGAGTCTCTGTCACCTGGTACACCTGGCTCGAGCAGGGCCGGCCGATCAACGCGTCGGTCGACGTGTTGGAGGCGCTGGCCCGCAGCCTGCGCCTCGACGACGCCGAGCGGCACCACCTGCTCGCGCTCGCCACTCGCGTCGCCGGCGATCCGGTCCCCGATGTGGAGGATGCCCCCGACGCCCTCGTGCGGCTCATCGCCTCGATGGATCCGGCGCCGGCCTACGTGCTCGGCCCACGGTGGGAGTTCCTCGCGTGGAATCGCGCACAATCGCACCTGTACCCGATGATCGACCGGCTCGAACCCGACGAACGCAACTTGGTGTGGGTCTTCTTCGCCGAGCCGACGGCCCGCGAGCTGGTGGTCGACTGGCCCGACCAGGCGCGACGGATACTGGCCGAGTTCCGCGCCGGCACGGCCGGGCTGCGAGCCGACCCGAAGGTGCTTTCGCTCGTCGAGCGGCTGCGCAACGCAAGCCCCGAATTCGCTGAGTGGTGGGCACAGCTCGATGTCGCCCAGTTCCAGACTCGCGTTCGCCACTACCACCACCCGCGCGCCGGCGAGTTGGCGTTCGAGTACCAGCAGCTCACGCCCAGCGAGTGGCCCGGCCTCAAGGTCGTCTGTCAGCTCCCGCTTCCCGGTGACGACAGCGCCCAACGCCTCGCTGCCTGGCGCACCATCGCCTGAGAGCGGCGGCCGTCCGACATACCCGTCAGACGGGTACCACGCAGAACTCGTTGCCCTCGGGATCGAGCATGGTGATCCAGAAGATGCCGAACTGATCCACCCGCCGCACACGCTGCGCACCGAGCGCGGTCAGCCGATCTGCTGCCGCCGCCACGTCCACCACGTGAAGGTCGAGGTGCAGGCGGTTCTTGGCGCTCTTGGGCTCATCGACGCGCTGCAACAGCATCTTCGGGCCTTTGCCTGCGGGATCGACCAGTGCCCGGTACTGCCCGACGCTGTCGCGATGCTCGTAGCCGAGCGCAGCGCACCAGAACGCCGTCTGCAGCTCGAGGTCGGCCACGTCAAGGGTGAGCACCAGGTAGGGCTCGACATCGGCAGTCACGTTCCGAACGGTAGCCTCGTCGAGCCATGGACGTGACCGCCGAGAGCCTGCAGCGACGCACGTTCGCCATCATCAGCCATCCCGACGCGGGCAAGACCACGCTCACCGAGAAGTTCCTGCTGTACTCCGGCGCCGTGCAGGTGGCCGGTGCGGTGCACGCACGCGAGGGCCGGCGTAGCGCCCGCAGCGACTGGATGGAGCTCGAGCAGCAGCGCGGCATCTCCATCAGCTCCACCGTGCTGCAGTTCCCCTACGTCGTCCATGGTGGCGTCGAGTACACGATGAACCTGCTCGACACGCCGGGCCACCGCGACTTCAGCGAAGACACCTACCGCGTGCTGTCCGCCGTCGACGCAGTGGTGATGGTGCTCGACGCGGCGAAGGGCATCGAGGCGCAGACGCTCAAGCTGTTCCAGGTGTGCCGCTCACGCAACCTGCCGGTCATCACGTTCCTCAACAAGTACGACCGGCCCGGTCGCGACCCGCTCGAGCTGCTCGACGAGATCGAGCAGCAGATCACGCTGCGGCCCACACCCGTCACGTGGCCGGTGGGCAGCGGCGACGAGTTCAGCGGGCTCATCAACCGTCGTACCCAGCGCTACACGGCCTACACCCGCACGGCTCGCGGTGCCTCGGAGGCGCTCGAGGTCGAGTCCGACATCCAGTCCGCCTTCGCCGCCGCCGACACCGGTACCCGCCGGGTGTGGAAGACCGCGATGGACGAGATCGGCCTGCTCGACGCCGTCGGCGCCGATCTCGACCTGCCATCCTTCCTGGCCGGCGAGTCCACACCGCTGTTCATCGGCTCGGCGCTCACCAACTTCGGTGTGCGCACCCTGCTCGACGCGGTGGTCGAGTTCGCTCCCCCGCCGTCCGCCCGTGTCGACCGCGACGGGGCACCGCGTGCGCTGGAATCGCCGTTCAGCGCATTCGTCTTCAAGGTGCAGGCCAACATGGATCCGTCGCACCGCGACCGCATCGCGTTCGCCCGCATCTGCTCCGGGCACTTCGAGCGCGGCATGTCGGTCACCAACGCGCGCACAGGCCGCGACATGACCACCAAGTACGCCACCACCGCGTTCGGCCCCGACCGGGAGACCGTCGACGATGCCTACCCCGGCGACGTCGTCGGCCTGGTCAACGCCACCGGCGTGCTGTTGGGCGACACGCTCTACGAGGCCGGCGCTGCCGGTTCCGCGGTCTCGTACCCGCCCATCCCCCGCTTCGCTCCCGAGGTGTTCGCCCGCGCCCGGCCGCTCGACAACGCCAAGTTCAAGCAGTTCCGCAAGGGGCTCGAGCAGCTCGACGAGGAGGGCGTGGTGCAGGTGCTGCGCGACCCCGACATGGGCGACGTGGAGAACGTGCTCGCCGCCGTCGGCCAGCTGCAGTTCGAGGTGTTCGCCTATCGCCTGGGCAGCGAGTTCGGAGCGCCCACCGAGATCGTCTCCGCGCCGTACCAGGCCATCCGTCTCACCGACAAGCAGTCGGCCGACCGTCTGCGCCAGATCGGCGGCATCCGCATCCTCACTCGCGGCGATGGCGAGCTGGTGGCGCTGTTCGAGAACCGCTACCGCCTGCAGCGCTTGATGAGCGACGAGCCCGAGCTCACCCTCGAACCCATCATCGCCGACGCCACCGTCCTGTAATCGCCCCACCCCCGGTTTGTGTCGAACCCGGCGGCTCACAGCCCCAGCTCAGCGCACGACAGCCTTGACGTACAGCGGATCGTGCGGGTGGTCAGGGGAGGGCGAGGGCGGTGGCGAGCAGCTGCCGCTCGGCGGTGCCCAAGGGGATCTCCGACACCCGTGCCAGGGCAGCGGAGCTCATCTTCTTGGCGGTCTTGCGGATGACATCGACGAGGTGATCGTGGTCGAGCTGAGCAGCAATGGTCGCGAGCTGGGTCTCGATGAACACCAAGCAGGCAGCATCCTCCACCGCCTGCGCTCCGGGGTCGGTGGCCAGGTGATCGCGGCGCACCAGTTGCTGCACGCGCTCGATGGCAGCCGCGTCGAAGCCGACGGTCGCCAGCAGCTCGCCGACGTCGCGACCATGACGCTGGCGTTGGTCGCGCTTCCACCGCAGGTAACCGGCCTTGCCCGGCTCGTACTGCGTGCGGGGCAGCGCCCACCGACGCAGGTGATGAGCCCTCGCTGCCAGCAGCAGCTCGGGTTCGGCCGCAGGATGCATCGCGGTCACCCACTGCGCTGCCAGCTGCCCGTGCGCCAGCGCGAGCGGCTGCTCGACACCGCGTACCACCACCATCGTGGGGTCTGCTGCGTTCGCCTGGTCGATGGCGGCGACCGCGGCGTTGAAGCGCTCGGTGCTCAGACCGCACACTCCGAGTCGCCGACCTCGGCCACGAACGGACCGGTCTCGCCGTAGTCGACGTAGAAGTCGGGGGCCTCGGTCGGCGATGGGAACACGCCGAGATCCTGCAGCCCTGCTGCGACCACCGTCGCGCCGCCCACACGGTCCATCCACGAGCGGAACGCTTCGCCGGCGGTGCGCTCGTCGTTGAATCGGCGAATGACGCGAGCGGCGGCTTTCGGTGCCGCCTTGGCAGGCAGGCGCAGCGCCTTCTCGCCGAAGTGGATCTGCTCCTGGCCGACGTAGCCACCGAGCAGCATCTGATAGCCCGGGGCGGCCTGGCCATGCGCACGCCGCTCGGCACCGAAGAACCCGATGTCGGCGGCATGGTGCTGGCCGCAGGAGTTGGTGCAGCCGGAGATGTTGATGCGCACGCCGCCGACCTCGGCCAGGCCCTCGGCCTCCAGCTCCTCACCGATCGCGGCGGCCAAACCTCGCGACTGCGTGACCGCGATGTTGCAGGTGTCGCTGCCGGGGCATGCGACCACATCGCGTGCCAGCTCGGCGCCCGGCCGAGCCATGCCGATTGCCTCCAAGCGCTCGAACAGCACCGGCAGTTGCGCCTCGGTGAGGCCGCGGAAGACGACGTTCTGGCGATTGGAGAGCCGCACGTCGGCGCCGAGCTCGCGCTGGATGGAGGCGAGTGCACGGAACTGTGCCGAGGTGACGTCGCCGAGTGCCGCGTACGCGACCGCCGACACGGACCCGTTGGCCGCACCACGGACGACGCCGGTGGCAACCCAGCGACCGTAGGGGTCGCGTGGCGTCAGTTGCACCGCGACGCCCTGGCCGACCGCAGTTGCATCGATGGTGCTGCTGCGCCCGGCGGGGGCATCACCCACCTTCTGCACGATCTCGGGAATGCCCCCCGGCCACGACGACGACGCCGGCAACGTGTGGCGCACCTTCAGCACCCGCCGGCGCACCTCGTCGATGCCGAGCTGGTCGACCACCCACTTGAGGCGGGCGCGCAGCTTGTTGTCGCGGTTGCCGGTCTGCTCGAACACGCGCAGCACGGCTTCGACGGTGGGCAGCAGGTCTTCGCGAGTGGTGAACTCCTCCAACGCCTGCGCCGGGTGCGGTGTGGCGCCGAGGCCGCCGGCGATGTAGACGCGAAAGCCGGCTTCCACCGAGCCGTCGGCCAGCGTGCGGGTGACGGCCACCACGCCGGCGTCATTGAACATCGCCTGCCCGCAGTCGGTGCTGCAGCCGCTGAAGTTGATCTTGAACTTGCGCGGCAGGCGCTGGCCCAGCGGGTTGCGCACGAAGTGCTCGAAGGCAGCCTCCGCCCAGGGCGTGACATCGAGGTGCTCGTGGGGACATGCACCGGCGAGGTGACACGCCATCACGTTGCGCACGGTGTCGCCGCAGGCCTCACGGCTGGTGAGGCCGACTGCGCCGAGCAGTCGCATCACCTCCGGCACGCGAGTGAGCTCCACGTAGTGCACCTGCACGTTCTGGCGAGTGGTGATGTGGCCCCACCCGCGCGAGAACTCGTCGGCGATGTGGCCCATCAGGTCGAGCTGCTCGGGCGTGATGGTGCCCGCCGGCAGCTTGATGCGCACCATCTGGTTGGTACCGCCCTGACGCTGGCCATAGACGCCGTTGTTCAGCCGCATGACGCGGAACACGTCCTCGCCGATCTCGCCGGCGAGGTACTGCGCGATGGCCCGCTCGAAGCGCTCGATGTCGCGGTGCTGCTCGGCATCCAGATCGCGAGGTGCGGCGATGATCGGGGTAACACCCACGGCGGGCCTCCAGGCAGTCAACGGCAGGACATGAACGGCAGAATCGACCGGTCGGTCGAAATACGACTAACCCAATCAACAATAGAGGGTATCGACGCCGGAGCCAACCAGCGGATGGAGTTCAGCGGCCGGGATCCTCGCCGATCTCGCGCAGCGCATCGTGCAGCGCGCCCCGCAGGCGACGCGCCATGTCGGGCGTGAAGTGCCCCACCATGCCGGTGCCGGGGCGGCCGACCTCCTCGATGGTGAGCACGACGCGCGGCTCGGCATCGTCGTAGTCATCGCTGATGGCGGCTGCCCACGACAGGCGGCCGGCGTCGTCGGCGCCTTCGGGCAGGTCGTCCTCGGTGAACGGGTAGTCGTCGATCGATCGTCGCATGTTCGCTCCTTCAGGCCAGGGTGACGTGCACGGCCAACGGCCCGCGGAACTCGAAACCGCTCAACTCGACGGGGCGGGTGAGCTCGATGTGCCGGAACCGGTCGAGCAAGCGTTCGACGGCCAGACGAACCTGCTGGCGGCCCAACCACTCACCGAGGCAGCGATGCTCGCCGATCGCGAAGGCGAGGTGGGCGCCCTCTCGACGATCCAGCGAGAACACGTCGGGTTGCGACCACCGCCGCGGATCGCGGTTCGCCGCGCTGAGGCAGGCGGCAACCAGCGAACCGGCCGGCACGTCCACGCCGGCCAACGACACATCGTGCACGGCCTGCCGGGTCGCCGTGCCCACCGGCGAGACCCACCGGAACGTCTCCTCGATCACCTTGCGCAGCACCGCACCATCGGCGCGGACCGCAGCCATCACCGCCGGCTGGGTGAGCAGCACCCACATCACCAGCGCCACGCCATCGCGCGGTTCGTTGATACCGCCCGAGACCATCAGCCGGATGTTGCTGACGATCTCGTCGCGAGTGAACCCACGCTGCACGTACTCGCTCAGCTCCCCGCGGGCGAGCGCAGCATCGATCGCATCGGCCAGCTCGGCGTTGGCGGTGGCCGCGAGTTGGGCCCGCTGCGGGTCGTTCTCGAAGTTGGCGATGCCCGCGCACACACCGCGGTTCCACACCGCCAGCTCGTGCCAGTCGACCGACCACCCGAGCGCCGCTGCAAGCGCCAGGTTGGCAAGCGGCTCGGCGTAGGCGGTCATCAGCTCCACCTCACCGCCCGGCGAAGCGTGGTGGGGGAACTGATCGATGAGCTCGTCGAACAGCGCCGGCAGACCATTGCGAACGACGGGCAGCGCGGTGGACGCCACGAACGGCGGGCGCATGCCGTCGGCCAAACGGTCGTGCGCGGCACCGTCGAGGGTGAGCATGTTCTCGCCCAGGCAGTCGCGCAGCCAGGACGGCTCGGTGTTGCTGCGGAACAGGTCGGGGTGCTCGCACACCTGCACCACGTCGTCCCAACGGGTGACCAGCCACATGCCCAGGCTGGGCACGAACGCGACCGGCTCGTGCTGCTGCAGCTCGGCGAACACCGGGTACGGGTCGCGTTCGAGCAGCTCCAGGTTGATGTCGGCCGCACGCACGGCGGGGGTCACGCGCGACGCCTCACACCACGCAGTGGCCTCCGGCCCGCCATGCGCCGGTACATCACCACCAGGAGCATGACCACCGACACCGCGAGAGCAGCGATGACAGCGACCGCACCCTGCCTCGAGATCGGGTAGTGCACCAGCAGGCGCAGCATCGCCGCCGTGCTGACCACCCACGCGACGATGGCGAAGCGGGCGGTGACATCTTCCAACTGGGTGAGCTCGTGATCGCGGCTGACGGCGGTCTGGCCGGCGCCCTCGGTTCGCAGCAGCGACTCGAGCCACCGAACCGGCGACGACACCACGATCAGGACAGTGGGCGCCCAGATGGCCATCACGCCGGCGATCCACCGTTCGTCGGGCACCGAGACACGGGTCTGCCCGTTGACCGCGGCGGCGCACCCGAACGTGGCGACAGCAGTGACCACGATGACGAGCAGCGCCTTCACGTAGCGCAGCACGATCACCTGCAGGCGCAGCATGTGGCGCACGATGCCGTATTCGATCTTGGCGACTTCCTCCACCAGCGTGCGGCGCCGAGCGGCAGCCAGTTCGAAGAGTGCCTCGGCGCGTGCCCGGTCGGCTTCGGTTGCGGTGTCGTCGACGAGGCCCGGATAGGCAGCGAGCTGCTTGTCGATGCGGGCACGGGCGCGATCGTTGCCGGGCACCAACAGGCCAACGGTGGCGGGGGCGCGGTGCACCGCCTCGTAGGCGGCATTGGTGGCGTCGTCGAACTCGTCGATGGGCATGCGCAGCCCGGTGAGCGTGAAGCGCGGCGTGAACACCTCGCCATCGGCGTGCACGACGTGATTGGCATGGAAGTAGAAGCGAGTGAGCTCGATGACCACCAACCACAGCACCACCAGCGCCAGCACGATCGACAACGCGACTGCGATCATCAGCAAACCTCGCGACCACGACACCGGGCCGGCCAGCAGCGCACGCAGCACCTGCAGCACGGCATCGCGTTCCAATGCCGGCAACAGCACCAGGATGCCAGCACCGGAGAGCAGCGCGGTGGCCACGCGGTGCATGGTTGACAGGCGCACTTCGCAACGCTGCAGGAAGCCGCGCATCGCCGCTCGTTCATCGGCGTTGGCGGCAGCAGCGGCACCCTCGACCGGATCACTCATGCCGGACCGGGCCTCGCACCACGAAGAACATGCTCGGCACGCTAGTACCTGCGCTCCACATTGAACCGTGTGGCCCTGCACGGCGAGACTGGCCGGATGAGTGCTTCTGACGATTCCCAGCTGGCCCGCGTCACGGCCGCCATCGACACCCTGCTGGCCGACCACCCGCCGGCCACCACCGACGACCGCGAGTTTCGCGGCCGCCGCTACGACGCCGGGCTGGCGTGGGTGCACTTCCCCGAGCACTTCGGTGGCCTCGGCGTTCGGCCCGACCTGAACCGGCTCGTCGAGGAGCGTTGCCGCAAGGCCGGCGCGAAGGCCACAGATGCGAGCACGTTCTTCATGGCGCTCGCCGGCCCCACCATCGTCACGCACGGCAGCGACGAGCAGAAGCAGCGCTTCCTGCGCCCGATGTTCACCGGCGAGGAGAAGTGGTGCCAGCTGTTCAGCGAGCCAGGTGCCGGCAGCGACTTCGCCGGCCTCAGCACCCGCGCCGTGCGCGACGGTGACGAATGGATCGTCAACGGGCAGAAGGTGTGGAACACGTTGGCCCACCTGGGTGACTGGGGCATGCTCGTCACCCGCACCGATCCGGAGGCGCCGAAGCACAAGGGCATGACCTACTTCGCGCTCGACATGCGGTTGCCCGGTGTGGAGGTGCGTCCGCTGCGCCAGATCACCGGCGAGGCCGAGTTCAACGAGGTCTACATGACCGACGCGCGCGTGCCCGACGATTGCCGCATCGGCGCGGTCGGCGAAGGCTGGCGGGCGGCGCTGACAACGCTGATGAACGAACGCACGGCCATCGGCTCCGGCAGCGGGGGCGGCAAGCGCAAGGGCCCCATCGACGAGGCCATCCGCCTGTTCAAGCTGTTGCCCACCGAGCAGCAGACGGGCGCCAAGCGCGACCACCTGATGCAGCTGTACTGCACCTCCGAGGTCAGCCGGCTCACCAATGCACGCGGCGCCGCCAAGGCCAAGGCCGGCAACCCGGGGCCGGAAGGTTCGATCGCGAAGCTGGCGCTCAGCAACTTCAACAAGGTGTGCACCGAGTTCTGCATGGAGCTGCTGGGCGCCGACGCGATGGTCGGCTACGACTTCACGTTCCGCCGCCCGGAGAACCTGTCGGTCGACGGAATGGACCACGGCATTCGCCACAGCTTCCTGCGCGCTCGCGCCAACAGCATCGAAGGCGGCACCACCGAGATCATGAAGAACATCCTCGGCGAGCAGATGCTGGGCCTGCCCGGCGAGCCCAGGGTCGACAAGGACGTGGCCTGGAGCAAGGTGCCGCGCAACTGACGCCGGCACAGCGGGCAGCGAACGCGCATGACGGCATCCCGCAGGACCGGGCCATCCGAGGTGACCCGAGTCAGCGGGTGATCCAGGGCGTGACCACGAGGCCGACCACGCGCAGGCGGATCGGGCTGTTGGGCACCGCGACGCGGAAGCGACCGAACTCGTCGGCGACCACTTCGATGGGGTCGCCGTCTTCCACCTCCACCAGCAACTGGGCGTCGGTGGGTGGGCTCAGCTGGCCCACGATGATCGGTGCGCCGGCGTGCAGCTCGAGGTCGATGGAGACGTGGTCGTTGACGAAGCTGAGCAGGCGTGCCTCGGCTTCCGAAGCACGCATCGCCACCAGCTCGCCCGCCGAGGCGGAGTCGAACGCGAGCGCTGCCAGCTCCTCGGAGAGCAGATCCATGTCGATCGCCGCATACGCGGCGTCGAGCGCAGCGTCGGGAATGGGCTCGTAGGCGTCGAGCGTCTCGGCCAGCAACTGGGCAAGCCGATCGTCGTTCATGTGGTGCATTCGGTCGTTCATCTCACTCAGTTCCGCCGTTCAGGAAGGGGGCCAGCTCCGGGCTCGTGCGCAACCGCTGCAAGCAGCGCGCCCGGGTGGGGCCGATGGAGCCGTGGGGCAGGTTGAGCACCCGGCTGATCTCGTCGTAACCGATCGGAGGGTCGGCGGAGAGCATGCGCATCAGCGCCTGATGCTCGGGCGAGAGGCTGCTGAACGCGGCGTACAGTGCGGTGCGCAGCTCGTCGCTCTCCAGCCCCTCACCATGGTCGCCATGGTCCACCGTGCGCAGGGGCAGCTCGGCCATCGGCACCAGCTTGGAACGCCGCCGCGACACCGTGTTCGCTTCGTTGCGAGCCGTCGTCGCCACCCACCCGGGCAGCTTCTCCGGCTCGCGTACAGTGGCCAACCGCTCGTGCAGGCGGAAGAAGGTGCTCGCAAACGCATCGTTGCGGTCCTCCTCGGAAAGGTCGTAGCTGTAGATGACCTTCCACGCGACACCCTTCAAGCGGTTGACAAGATCGCGCCAGGCCCGCTGGTCGCGCTCCAACGCCCGAGCCACGAGGGCGGGCAGATCGGAGGAGGACTGGTGGCGGGGGTCCACTGTCGTCAGCCTAGGCACGCATCACAGAGACGGCCACAGCGAGCTGGATACACGAATCCGCCAGGCCGCCGGCGGGTTCGCTAGTTTCCCCGCGCAGCAACGCAGGTGAACGACGCTGCCGCAGCGACGAGGTCGACGCGTTCCTCAGCGATCGCCCGTCGCACGCAGCTGCCCAGCGCGACATCGGGCGCCTGGCCACGCCGCATTGCCGAGTGGATCGCCACCGCGACATCGGCTGCCGCGGCGTCGGCCACTGGCATCAGCGGAGCGACCAACGTGCGCACACCCAGCGCCATCAGCACGGCCGAGGTGCCCAACAGCTCATCGCCGGGCAGCACACCGCTGCGACCGGCACTGCATGCCGTGAGCACCACCGTGGCGGGCACCGCCTCCAGCTCTTCGAGCTCGTGCACGTGCAACGGGCCGTCGTGCAGGTGCAGCGTGGAGAACATCGGGTTGTCCATTCGAAAAGTGCCGTGAGCAGCGACGTGCACGAGCGTCGACCGACCCATCGCCTCCAGCACCGCGGCAACCGTTGCATCCCTGCCGGCCAGCACCTGTGCTCTCGGGTAGAGGCGACGGAGTGCGGTCACCTCCGCGGCTGCGTGATGAAGATGCGGCCCGGCAACGACGAGGACCCGAGCCGGGCGGGGCGCGCCGGCGGCACGCGACCACCACGCCGCGCTGGGAGCGACGACGAGGCCGTGACCCTGCTCGGCAGCCGGCAGTGCACCCCAGAACACATCGTGCAGCGCGCCCGTCGGCACCACCGTCATCGGGCCGGGGGCACAGCGGCGCATCACCGGCCCGAGCACGCAGGCCGCCAGCTCGTTGCGGGCGAGCTCGAATGCCTGCAGTGCCCGCAGCGGGCTGCCCGCACCGGTCGACATGCGCCGCAACGAGAAGGCGAGATGGTCGTTGGCCGCCGCCACCTGCGCCGCGGAACCGATCTCCACCAGGCGGGTCGTGCCCGCATGGCAGACGACAGCGAGGAGCGCTCCGTCGACCTCGAGGTACTCGACGAGCGTCCTGTCACCGAGGACGCGCAGCAGATCAGCCGTGCGAAACGCTGTCGAGCCGGATGAGCCGCCCGAGCGTTGACGGTTCGCGCGACCGACATCGCGTTCGAGGCCGGCCACCTCAGCTGCCAGCGCGGCGACTCGCTCGGGCTGCTGCGGGAGCGCCTCGATCAGCTCGGCCCGAGCACGTCGCAGCGAGCTCAACAGGTCGGGAGGTAGATGGCGCTCCGTCGCTTCTCCGGGCGCACCCATTGCGCCGCCACGCCAGCGTTCGCACCACTCCAAGACGCTCGACGCGCGGCGTTGCTCGCACGCCAGGCGCAGGCCGAGCGCAGCAAGTGGCGAGCCCAGACGACCGGCAGTTGCGCGTAGCTCCACCGCGCCGAGCGAGGCGCGATACTCGTCCACCGACCGCAGCCCGGCAGCGAGCGCCCGCAACGCACCTCTGCGATCGCCATCCGCAAGGTCGAGCAGCGCGGCAGCGTGCCACGCTTCGGCACGTACTCGGGCGACGGGGTGAGTGCGGGCATCGGAGGCGGCTGACAGCGCGCTGCGAGCGATGTCGAAGCGACCAGCCACGAGCGCCAGTCGCCCGATCAGCACTCGCACCTCGGTCGCTTCGCCGGTCCAGCGGTACCGCTCCATCTGGTCGGCGGCGCGACGCAGCCGGACGAACTGTCGCAGCACACCGGAACGGGCGGCGCCGTCGGCCTGTGCCATCGACGTGATCAGCCAGTAGTTGGCAAAGGCGGCCCACGCGCCACGCCCCGCTTCGGTGAAGAGCGCCACCGCTTCCTGCGCAGCGGCCGCTGCACCCGTTGCGTCGCCGGCGAGCAGCCGCGCTCGCGCAGCCATGATCAACGCTTCGGCCAGTTGTGCGACGTTGCCGCCGGACCGGGTGGATGCGACGACGCCTGCCGCGAGTCGCTCGGCCTCGTCGGCGAGGCCGGCCTCCAACAACACCGCGCACTCGTCGATGTCGAGGTCGCCGAGGTATCGCCCCGGCGACCCGAGCGTCGCATACTGGGCGCGCGCGTCGGCAAAGCCGCGCAACGCTGCGGGCACGTCGCCCAGCCGCCCGTGCAGGTAACCCAGGTTGTGCGCCGCGCCGGCGGCGAGGAGGTGCTGGCCGAGCTGCACCGCCATCTCCTGCGACCGGGTGAAGTCGGCGAGTGCCTCGTCGAACCGTCCGAGCTGCACGAGCGCGACGCCGCGGTTGGAGTAGAGCCGCGTCGCTGCGATCTCGTCTCCGGCCGCCAGCAGCAAGGGCAGGCCCGCGTCGTACGCCGCGATGGCTTCTTCGCGGTCGCCGGCCGAGGCCAGAACGAAGCCGCGCTGCATGCGCAATCGGCCGAGCGGCCCTGCGCGCAGCATCGGCTCGGCCAGTGCCAGCTGATCGAGCGCAGCGGCGTTGTCGCCTCTCGCCGACAGGCACACCGACCAGCTGATGCGCACTTCGGCGGCGAGATCGAACTGTTCTGTATCCACGGCGAGCGCGACGGCATCTGTGTAGAGAGTGAGCGCTGCATCGATCGCCCCACCGTCGTGCGCAAGCCGACCGAGACCCCACCACGCGATCACCCTCGCGGTCGGGCCCGCGGATCGCGATCGCACGACTGCCGCCAGCAGCCGCTGGGCGGCCGGCGGGTCGGCCTGCACCATGTCGAAGCCGGTTCGCGCGCGGTGCTCCTGGTCACGTGTCAGCCGGACAATGCCCCCGGCGCCGTCTGTCATGCTGTGCACACCCCATCGATCGATCCACTGCCACCGTAAACGATCGATCTCGGCTCGCACCCCCAATCGCCCTCACGCTTCGCCTCAGGAGTCCGCACATGTCCGAGCTGCCCGTACCGAATCCTTCCGATCAGCCGCCGACTGGCGTTGACCCGAGCGTCGAGCCCGATGCCGCCCGCTGGCGCAGATCCATCCGAGTGAGCGGGTCGGGTGGTGGCTTCGTGTATCGCGTCGGCGAGCTGATCGTCGACACCGATGCGACCGACCTCGTCGCTCAGCTGGTGGGCCAGCCGGGGCTCGAGGGCACCACCATCGACGGCTCGTCGCTGACGTTGTTGACCGGCATCCCCGGTGAGCTCGGCGTCGCTGCTGCGGTGCGGGCCCGCGGCTTTCGGGCACAACCCAACCACGTCGTGTTCGCTGCTGCCGGAGTGCACGCCAACCCAGCCATGCACGCCAACCCAGCCATGCACGCCAACCCAGCCATGCACGCCAACCCAGCCATGCACGCCAATCCGGCCATGCACGCCAACCTCGTGCTGCTCGCGAACCTGCTGGCCCTGGCGAACCCGGCGATGCATGCCAACTCGGGTGTCGGGTCGTGCAGCTGTGGCTGCGGTTGCACACCCACCCGAGGGTGCGGCGTCGCCGAGACCGCCTCTGCCGACCTCGCCGCACCTCCCACGCTCAGCTCGGTGGAGTGGACGCCCGAGGAGCCCGAGCTGTGGCGTGGCAGACAGTACAGCCGACCGGCAGTCGACTCTCACGTGCTCGTCCTCGACACCGGGCTGGCACCCGACGCCATCGGCGGCAAGATCAGCGGCGTGCACGCGCGCAGCAAGGAAGCCTGGGGCCCGACGAAGAAGAAGCTGCCACCGCCGAAACCCGACACCGACAACCGCGACCCGCACGACGCCAACAACGACGATTGGCTGGATCCCGTCGCCGGGCACGGCACGTTCATCGCCGGCATCATCGCCCGCCTTGCGCCCGGTGCCGAGGTGGCGGTGGGCAAGGTTCTCGAGAACACGGGCGAAGGCGACGACGCCGACATCGCGTTCCGCATCAACGCGGTCATCCAAGCGGGCCAACGGCCCGACATCCTGGTGCTCAGCTGCTCCTGCTACTCCGAGAACGACAACGCGCCACTCGGCCTCGCCTCCGCCGTCGCTCGCATCCAGGCGCTGGGCACCGTCGTCGTCGCGGCAGCAGGCAACGACGGGTCGTGCCGCGTGACGTGGCCGGCAGCCTTGCCGGGTGTCATCTCGGTCGGGGCGCTCGGCCCCGACGGACCCGCCGAGTTCAGCAACTGGGGGTCGTGGGTGAAGGCTTGCGCCCCGGGAGTCGACGTGGTCGGCAGCTTCTACAACGGCGTCGACGAACACGACGATGAGAACCCGAAGTCCTCCGACTTCCAGGGTTGGGCGAGGTGGAGCGGCACCTCGTTCGCGGCCCCCATCGTCGCCGCCGCCATCGCCCGCGAGCAGTCGCTGTACGGCATCTCGGCGGTGGAGGCCGCCGATCGCGTCGTGCACGATCGCCGGCTGTATCGCATTCCGGGAATGGGCACCGTCGTCAACGTGCACTGAACGAACGCTCGCATCCTCGCGAGATGCAATCGAGCGGGTCAGCAGCGTTGCCTTCAGATACCGTCTCGGGTCGTCCCCACCCTGCGAGAGAACTGATGAGCGACACGCCCTCCCCCGCGAATGCCCCTGATACGCCTGCTGCTGCGAACTTCGTGCGCGACCTCGTGCGCGCCGACAACCAGCAGGGCACGTTCGGCGGGCGCGTGCAGACACGGTTCCCACCCGAGCCAAACGGGTACCTGCACATCGGCCATGCGAAGGCCATCTGTGTCGACTTCGGCATCGCAGAGGAGTTCGGTGGGGTGTGCAAGCTGCGCTTCGACGACACCAACCCGGTCACCGAAGAGACCGAGTACGTGGATGCCATCGCGGACGACGTGCGCTGGCTGGGCTTCGAGCCCGGCGAGCCCCTGTACGCCAGCGACTACTTCGAGCAGCTGTACCTGTGGGCCGAGCACCTCATCATCACCGGCTTCGCCTACGTCGACGACCAGGACAGCGACACCATCTCCGTGCAGCGCGGCGGGTACGGCAAGCCGGGCATCGAGAGCCCGCACCGCAACCGCAGCGTCGACGAGAACCTGGCGCTGTTCCGCCGCATGCGCTCGGGCGAGCTGCCCGACGGCTCGCACGTGTTGCGCGCCAAGGCCGACATGCAGCACGACAACATGCAGCTGCGCGACCCGATCATGTATCGCATCCGCCACGAGCACCACCACCGCACCGGCGATCAGTGGGTGCTCTACCCCACCTACGACTGGGCGCACGGGCAGAGCGATGCCATCGAAGGTGTCACCCACTCCCTCTGTTCGCTCGAGTTCGACAGCCACCGCGCGCTGTACGACTGGTATCTCGAACACCTGCCGTTGCCCGGCGACCAGCCGCGCCAGACCGAGTTCGCCCGCCTCGAGCTCACGTACACCGTCACGTCCAAGCGCAAGCTGCGGCAACTGATCGACGACGGCGTGGTGGAAGGCTGGGACGATCCGCGCCTGCCCACCTTGCGAGCGCTGCGCCGCCGCGGCTACCCGGTGTCGGCGATTCGCAACTTCTGTGAGTTCATCGGCGTCGCCAAGACCAACAGCCGCCACGAGATCGAACTGCTCGAGTGGTTCATCCGCAACGAGCTCAACCGCACGGCCCTTCGCCGGATGGCCGTGCTGCAGCCGATCAAGCTGGTCGTCAGCAACTGGCCGCAGGGCCACGTTGAGCGAATCGAGTTGGTCAACAATCCGGAGAACCCCGCCGACGGTGTCCGCACGGTGGAGTTCAACGGCGAAGTGTGGATCGAGGACGACGACTTCAAGGCCGAGCCGCCGCCGAAGTACTTCCGCCTCACGCCCGGCAGCGAAGTGCGCTTACGTGGCGCGTTCTTCGTGAAGTGCACCGGCTTCACCACCGACGCCGACGGCAACGTCACCGAGGTGCAATGCACCTACGACCCTGCCACCCGCGGCGGCAACGCCCCCGACGGGCGCAAGGTGAAGGCCACCATCCACTGGGTCAGCACCGCCCACGCAGTGCCGGTGCAGGCTGCGCTCTACGAGCGCCTGTTCGCGGCGGAGGTGCCCGGCGAGCGCACCGGCGACCCGTTCGACGACATCCGCCCCAACTCCAAGGTGGTGCGCGCCGGTGTCGCCGAAGCCGCGCTCGCCGACGTGAGCCCCGGCCAGGTGGTGCAGTTCGAGCGCCTCGGCTACTTCGCCAAGGACCCAGCCGGCGACAACCTGTTCCACCGCACCGTCGGTCTCAAGGACGAGTGGGCCAACGTCCAGAAGCGCACCAAATAGCCCCCAGCCCACCCACCTTCGCGGTCAGTCGTCGAGGGGGAGGAAGTGGTCGCTGGTGGTGTCGCGCCGAGCGGTGAACCAGCGGCGGCAGCCGCTCTCGTGGAACCACCGCTCGAGTGTGACGCCTTCGATGTTGTCCTGCATCCAGGCGTAGTCCACGTTGCGCGCATCAGGATCAGTGATCGTCGCCGGCGTGACGGGGAAGACGCTGCCGTAGCGGAACTCCTCGAACGGCCGCGAGCCACAGTGGGGGCATTCGATCCACAGCATCGCCTACCTCGTTCCTGCCGAGCTGGGGTCGGCCATGGCCAACTCGTTGGCGAAGCGGTCGAGACCGAAGGGCGCGATCAGCGGTGAGGGTGTGCCGGTGGCGATGAGCGCCGCCAGTTGCTCGCCGGCGGCGGGGATGGCTTTGAAGCCCCACGTGCCCCAGCCGGTGGACAGCATGAACCCGTCGACGCCCGTGTGCCCGATGATGGGTGAGAAGTCGGTGCTCACATCGCACACGCCCGCCCACGAGCGCAGGATGCGCAGCTTCGAAAGGAAGGGGAACATCATCGTGGCCTTCGCCGAGCACGCCTGCAGGTAGGCGTAGCTGGTGGCGGTGCGATAGCTGGCCTGACGGTCGTACTCGGCGCCGATCAGCATCTGGCCACGCGGCGTCTGACTGACGTAGAACACGAGGTCGTTGGAGGAGACGATGGGCGCGAACTCCTGCGCGTACGCATTGGTGACGAACGCCTGCAACGCGTGCGTGCGTATGGGGAGGCGCACGCCCGCCCATCCGGCGACCGTGCTGACGTGACCACCCACGGCCGAGAGCACGATGCCCGCTGAGATGGTGCCGTTGGGTGTGTGCACGCCCGTGACACGATCGCCGTCCTTCACCAGGCCGATGACGGGCGTGTGCTGGAAGATGTGCACACCGTTGCGCAGCGCGCCCTGGGCGTAGGTCCACACCACCCGGTCGTGGCGAGCGGTGGCGCCCTCATGGTGGTAGCTGGCCCCGTGCACCGGGTAGCGGCCCCCACCGGAGAGGTCGATCTGCGGGCAGCGGGCCTTGATCTCATCGGGCAGGATGTAGTCGGTGTGCGCACCGCATGCTTGGTTCATCAGGGCACGCGTCTGTTCGGTGCGAGCGGCGGTGACCGAATGGGCAAGCCAGATCTGGCCCTTGGTGCTGTGCATGATCCAGGAGCCGGTCTCGGCCTCGAGGCCCTGATACAGCTCGAGGCTGTGCTGATAGAAGCGCACCGATTCCGGGATGCCGTAGTTGCTGCGAATGATGGTGGTGTTGCGACCCGAGTTACCAGAGCCGATGTAGTTGGCATCGAGCACGCACACGTTGGTGATGCCGTGCCGCGCAGCGAGGTAGTAGGCGGTGCTGAGGCCATGGCCGCCGCCGCCGATGATGACCACGTCGTACGCAGGCTTCGGCTCGCAGGTCTGCCACGGCAGATCGAGCAGCGTCTCGACGAACTCGTTCATACCAGCCGCTCCTGCAGTTCGTGACGAGCAGCGCAGGCCACCAGCAGCTGCGTCGAACCGTCGGCCAACAGCACCAGCTTGGCCGGCACACCAGCGATCTGACCCTGGGCGAGCGAAGGGCGAGTGGTGGGCAGCGCCCACTCGATGTGCTGTTCGGCGAGTGCGCCGAGATCGTGCACCGTTGCGATCGAGAAGCCGAGCTCGGGCGTGACGATCGCCCACGGATCGCCGGGAAGCGAAGGCTCCTCGCTTCCGATGAGGAACACATCGTCGGGTGAGATGCGCACGACCTGCGACCCCTGCGGCCACGGCGCCGCATCGAGAGCAGCCGGCGACGCAATGATGCGCCAGCCGGAGAGGTGGTCGAAGAAGTCAGAGACGAGCACGGGCACCCTCCGGGTCGTAGAAGGGCACTGGGCTGACATGGGCCTCGCGCCCGTCGATCTCCACCACATCTGCGTGCGGTGCTCGCTTCTGCCAGCCCATCAGGACCGCGTGGCCGAACAACGGTGAGTTCCAGCTGCTGGTGACATGGCCGATCACATCGTCGGCGGCACCACCCACAGGGCGGATGACACTGCCCTCCAACGGCGCCGGGCCTTCCATGGTGAAGCCGAACAGACGCCGCTCGTCGGGCAACCTCGCCGTGCGGACGAGCGCCTCGCGCCCGATGAACGCCGGCTTGTCGAGCTTGACCGCCCAGTCCATGTTCACCCGCCGCGGCGAGGTGTCGAGCTCGGTGTCCTGCCCGACGAGGATGTGACCCTTCTCGCAGCGCAGCCCGAACAACGCCTGCAGCCCGTGTGGCCGAACGCCCAGCGGTTGGCCGAGGTGCATCAGCGCCTGCCACAGCTCGACCGAACGGTCGATCTGGTGATGCAGCTCGAAGCTGGCCTCACCGGTGAACGACAGCCGCATCACGTGGCACGGCACGCCGGCCACAGCAAGGCGGCGGTGCTGCAGGAACTTCGGGCGCTCCTCGTCGGCGACGCCGGCGCGTCGCAGCAGTTCACCGGCGAGTGGCCCGGTGACGTTGATGGCGCCGTGCGACACCGTGCGGTCGAGCACGTGCACCTTCAGGCCCCACGTTTCGACCCAGTCGCGCACCCACATCTCCGCCGTGCTGGCGCCACCGGAGGTGAACGTGAGCGTGAAGCGATCGTCGGCGTCGCGCAGGATCATGCCGTCGTCGAGGATGTGGCCTCGCTCGGTGAGGTTGATCACGTAGCGAGCGCGGCCCACCTTGATGTCGTGCACGTGGTTGGGGTACAGCCGCTCGAGCGCCTCCACCACGTCGGGGCCACTGACGATCATCTTGCCCAGCGTGCTCACGTCGCCCAGCGACACGGCCTCGCGCACCGCCCAGTACTCGGCCACCGGATCGCCGTAGTGCCACGGCCGGTACCAACCGCCGAACTTGTCGAGCGTGGCCCCCAACGCCACGTGCTCGGCATGCAGCGGCGTGCGACGGAACGTGTCGATGTGGTACCCGGCAGCGGCCTCGCCGAGCGTGAGTTGGCGAGCGGCTGGGCGGGCGGTGAACGGCTGCGGCTCGGAGCCACTGCGCTCGGCGACGAAGGCCCGCAGGTGTGGCATGCACACGCCACCCTGGCACGTACCCACCCCGGTGAGGCTGGCCCGCTTCACCAGTTCCAGTTCGTTGAAGCCCTTGCTCCACACGCCGTCGAGGTCTTCGACGGTGATCTTGCCGCAGGGGCACACCACGCCTTCCTGCGGGCACGGCGGCAGGGCATGAGCCGCGGCTGCCGGGCCGACGACGCTGACCGGCACCATCGGGGCCATGCGTGCCAGCAGATCGCGAGGTGCCGAGCCGAGGTCGGCGATGACGGTGTCGCACTCGATGACCGTGCCATCTGCGAGCTCGATGGCGCTGACACCGAACTCACCGTGGATCGCCACCAGGTTGCGACCGACCACGGCGATGCGACCGAGATCGACGCCGGCCGCCTGCGCCGCGGCCGCTGCCCTCGGCGTGTAGATGCCGGCCAGCATGTTGCCAGGGCACACCGGGTGGATCTCGGCGGCGCCGGTGGCCAGCGTGATGTGATGAGCGTGCAGCTGGTCGATGCCACTCGGCGTGCGAACGATGATCGTCGGCCCGTCGAACACGCCGACCACTTCGTTGCCATCGGCAGCATCGAGCACCAGCACGGTGTCGCCGCGCGCACGAGCGGCCGCCGCTGCCGCGGCACCACTCTCGCCGTTGCCGATGACCACGTGGTGAGCACGCCGGTGCCGCACTGCGACCGCCGTGTGCTGCTCGGGGCCGCCGGGCGACGGGTGCGCGCCACTGGGATGGCGACGCACGACGCTGCCGGGGCGAGCGGGCGTCTGGCAGGTGCGCACCCACGGCGTGCCATCGACGATCGCCACGCAGTTGCCGCAGTCGCCGGCCAGGCACAGCGTGCCGCCTCGTGCCGGGTGCTGCCCGTTGCGCACCGCCGCGATCGCCAGCGTGTCGCCCTCGTCGTACTCGATGGGCGTGCCGTCGTAGACGACGCGACTCATGCAGTTCCCCCTTCCGCTGACCCCGAGGTCGGCGGAACCTTATCCCGGAACGAACGCGCGGGGAAACGGCCACCTGGGCTGCGTGCCAGACTGAGCGTGTGGGGATCTCGATCAATCGGCGCGATCTTGTTCGTTGGTCGTTGATGGGCGCAGGAAGCCTGCCCATTGCCGCGATGGTCGCCGCGTGCAACCGCGGTGGTGAGACCGGCAGCCCCACCAGCCCGGTGCCACGCAACAGCACGACGGCGGCTCTCCCGACCCTTCTCCCGACCACCACCCCGGCCACCGCCCCCGCCACCACGCTCGCCATCGACCCCAGTAGGCCATGGTGGCTGCAGGGCAACTACGCCCCGGTGATGGACGAGATCGATGCCACTGAACTGGTGATCCGCGGTGCCCTGCCGCCGGAGCTCAACGGCTACTACGTCAAGAACAGCTCGAACCCGCCACGCAGCGACAGCCCACACTGGTTCTTCGGCGACGGAATGGTGCACGGGCTCGTGCTCGGCAACGGTGCCGCGCAGTCGTATCGCAACCGATGGGTGCGCACCGAGCCGTACGTTGCGGGTCTCGGCTTCGGCAAGGGCGCCCCGGGCGGCGGCAACAGCCAGTCGAACGTGTCGGTGTTCTGGCACGGCGGCAAGCTGCTCTCCAGCGGCGAAGTCGGCTTCCCGTACGAGCTGAACATCGCCGATCTCTCCACCGTCGGCGCGTGGGACTATGCAGGCGCGTTGACCGGTTCGTTCACGGCACACCCGAAGACCGACCCGGCCACCGGCCGCATGCACGCCTTCGGCTACGGGTTCACCGCACCCTTCCTCGAGTACTACATCATCGAGCCCGACGGCACGATGAGCCACCGCGAAACCATCGCCACGCCGCGCAGCACCATGATCCACGATTTCCAGATCACCGAAACGGACGCCATCTTCTGGGACCTGCCGGTGGTCTTCGATCTCGACCTTGCGATCCAGTACATCAACGACCCCCTGGCCGGCGTGATGCCGTACCAGTGGAAGCCCGAGTTCGGCTCGCGCATCGGCGTCATGCCGCTGGCAGGCGGCGCCGACCGAATCCAGTGGTTCGACATCGACCCGTGCTACGTGTTCCACAGCGTCAACGCCTTCCGCCGCGGCGACGAGGTGATCGTCGACGTCTGCCGGATGACCTCGATGTTCGACACGGCGGTGAACGACAGCCTGGGTGGCGAGCCGTCGTTGCGCCGCTGGACGCTCAACACCGCCACGGGCGCCGTCGCCGACGATGTGCTGGAGACGGTGAACCCGGGTGATCTGCCCAGCCGCGACCCGCGGCGGGTCGGCCGCGAACACCGCTTCGGCTACCTCACCGGCACTCGCGAGAACGCACACACGGTGGAACTCGGGGCGGTCATCAAGCACGACTTCGCCAGCGGCGCCCGCGATGTGTGGGAGCCCGGCCCCACCCGCCACGCCACCGAGCCGTTGTTCGTACCCGGCGACGCCACCGATCTCTCTGACGACGCCGGTTGGCTGTTGAGCTTCGTGCACGACGACGCCGTTGGGGAGAGCGTGCTGGCCGTGCTCGACGCCACCGATCTCGCCGCCGGCCCGGTCGCCGAGATCGTGGTGCCGCAGCGGGTGCCCTACGGCTTCCACGCCACCTGGGTCGAGGCCGGCGACAGCTGACAGCGGGTTGTTTCTCGTAAATTCCGATCAGATTAGTCACCTATTCCGATACCCTCGCCCGGATGATCTCCCAGCTCGCCGCGCAGGTTCCCGATCTGGTCGCCTTCCCGCTCGTCGGGCTGCTCGCCGGCCTGGCCATCGGGCTCACCGGAATGGGCGGTGGTGTGCTGCTCACCCCGATCATGGTGCTGTTCCTCGGGGTACCGCCCAACGTCGCCGTCTCCAACGATCTGCTGATCTCGCTGGCCGTCAAGCCGGTCGGGGCGCTCACGCACAGTCGGGCCGGCACCGTCCGCAGCGACATGGTGCTCCGCCTCGCCGTCGGATCGGTGCCGGCCGCCTTCCTCGGCGCCCTGCTGGTCAACACCTGGTTCGCCGATCGCGCCGACGCGATGAAGTACCTGATCGGTGGCACCCTGCTCGTCGCCGCCGCGATGATGATCGTTCGGCTGCTCGGCCGCACGCGCACCGTCGAGGAAGCAAGCCCGCCGGTTCGCACCGTGCCAACGGTGGCGATCGGCGTGGTCGGCGGCCTGCTGGTGGGCATGACGTCCGTCGGCTCCGGCTCACTCATGCTGGTGCTTCTCAGCGCGCTCTACCCCACGCTGGCAAGCCGCACCCTGGTGGGCACCGACCTGGCGCAGGCGATCCCACTGGTCGCCGCCGCCGCACTCGGCCACCTGCTGTTCGGCGACATCCGCCTGTCGATCGTGGCACCGGTGCTGGTAGGGGCGTTCCCCGGCGTGTGGCTGGGCAGCCGTTGGTCGGTGCGCATGCCAGAGGTTGCGCTGCGTCCCACGCTGCTCGTCCTGGTCGGCGCCAGCGGGCTCCGCATGGTCGGCGCGCTGTAGCTCGGGTGCCTAGGCTCACCCCATGCAGCCCGCCGACGTGGTCCGCGCCCTGTTCCAACGCATGCAGGCGCGCGACTGGGCCGGCGCCGCGGCCTGCATGGCACCCGACGCGCGCGTCCGCTACACCGCCACCGGCGAGCAGTTCAGCGGCAGCGGGTTCATGGCGATGAACGAGGCCTACCCGGAAGGCTGGAACATCGAAGTGGTCGACATCGTCGCGGCCGGCGACCGCGTCGCCGCGCAGGTGCGCGTGCCCAACGGTGGCCAGATCGACTGGCTGACCGGCTTCTACTCGGTGACCAACGGCGTGATCACCGACGGCACCGAGCACTGGGTCACCGAGCGCAGCGAGGCGCCACCCGCCTGGCGCGCCCCGTTCACCACTGCCGACTGACGGGTCAGGCCGGTACTGCCAGCCGCTGCATTGCGCTCACCACGGTGTCGTCGACCGTGACGGTGCCGCCGTCGATGGCCCGAGCCAGGTCGGCGCGCATGTCGTGCTCCCAGAACTTGCTGAGGTGCGTGGCGGTGGCGGCCACCGCATCGAGATTCGGATCGGCCGTCATCTGGCGAGCGATCTGGTTGGCCATGCGCACGAGCGCACCGAGCCGATGTTCGGGATGATCGATCTCCACCGTGGCGGCCGAGTGACCTGGTGACACCTGCACGGCGGTGACCTTGTACTCCGGGCAGTTGGTGGCCCAGTCGCTGTGCTCGGTGGTGACGACGTTGGCGCCGCTGACCGGGTAGTGGAAGGTGGTGTAGACCACGCCCTGAGCCATGCGGTCGCTGACGAACGCGTGCAGCGTGGTGGTGCCGACACGGCTGGCCACCGTCACCTCGTCGCCGTCGTGGATGCCACGCTCTTCGGCATCGTGCGGGTGGATCTCGAGCACGTCTTCGCGGTGCCACTGCACGTTGGCGGTGCGGCGGGTCTGTGCGCCCACGTTGTACTGGCTGAGGATGCGGCCGGTGGTGAGCAGCAACGGGAAGCGGCGGGTGCTCTTCTCGTCGGTGGGCACGTAGGGCGTGGGGGTGAACCGGCCGAGGCCACGCACGAACCTGCCCTCGTGCATGATGGGCGTGCCGAGTGGCATGGCCTCGTTGCACGGCCATTGCACGCTGCCCACCTCGTCGAGCTTGGCGAACGAAACACCCGCGAACGTGGGCGTGAGCGCTGCGATCTCGTCCATGATCTGCGAAGCGTCGTCGTAGTGCATCGGCGCCCCGAGGGCGGCGGAGAGCTCGGCCACGACCTGCCACTCCTGCTTGCCGTTGCGCGGGCGCATGGCGGGCCGCACTCGGTTGATGCGCCGCTCGGCGTTGGTGAACGTGCCGTCCTTCTCCAGGAACGAGGTGCCGGGGAAGAACACGTGCGCCACCTTGGCGGTCTCGTTGATGAACAGGTCTTGCACGATGACAAGTTCCAGCGAGGTGAGCGCATGCATCACGTGCACCGTGTTGGGGTCGCTCTGGGCGATGTCTTCGCCCTGCACGAAGAGGCCCTTGAAGTGGCCGTCGATGGCAGCGTCGAACATGTTGGGGATGCGCAGGCCAGGCTCGGCCTGGATGCTGTGACCCCAGAAGGCCTCGAAGGTGGCGCGCGTGGTGCTGTCGCTGACGTGGCGGTAGCCGGGCAACTCGTGCGGGAACGACCCCATGTCGCACGAACCCTGCACGTTGTTCTGGCCGCGCAACGGGTTCACGCCCACACCATCGCGGCCCAGGTTGCCGGTGGCCAGCGCCAAGTTGGCCATGCCCATCACCATCGTGCTGCCCTGGCTGTGCTCGGTGACACCCAGGCCGTAGTAGATGGCCCCGTTGCCGGCAGTGGCATACAGACGGGCGGCCGCACGCACCTCCGCCGCCGGCACACCCGTGAACTGCTCGAGCTGCTCGGGGCTGTTCTCGGGCTGCGACACGAACGCCGCCCACTGGGCGAACTCGGCGGGTTCGCAGCGCTCTTGCACGAAGCGATGGTCGACGAGGTCTTCGGCGACGATGACATGTGCCAGCGCGTTGACGATGGCCACGTTGGTGCCCGGCCGCAGCTGCAGGAAGTGAGCGGCCTTCACGTGCGGGCTCTGCACGAGATCGATTCGACGCGGGTCGACGACGATGAGCTGTGCACCGTCGCGCAGCCGCTTCTTCATCCGCGACGCGAACACAGGGTGCGCGTCGGTGGGGTTGGCGCCGATGAGCAGTATGACGTCGGCCATCTCGACCGACTTGAAGTCTTGCGTGCCGGCCGACGTGCCGAACGCCTGCGACAGGCCGAAGCCCGTGGGCGAGTGGCACACGCGAGCGCATGTGTCGACGTTGTTGTTGCCGAACGCGGTGCGGATCATCTTCTGCACCACGAACACCTCTTCGTTGGTGCAACGCGACGACGTGATGCCACCGATGGCACCTTGGCCGTGCCGGGCCTGGATGTCCTTCAGCTTGGCGGCCGCATACGTGATGGCTTCCTCCCACGAGACCGTCTGCCACTCATCGGTGATCTTCTCGCGGATCATCGGGCTGAGCTGGCGGTCGGGATGGCTGGCGTAGCCCCACGCGAAGCGGCCCTTCACGCACGAGTGCCCTTCGTTGGCGCCACCGTTCTTGTAGGGGGTCATGCGCACGACGGTCTCGCCCTGCATCTCGGCCTTGAACGAGCAGCCGACGCCGCAGTAGGCGCACGTGGTGAGCACGGTGCGTCGCGGCTGGCCCATCTCGATGACGGTGTTCTCGGTGAGTGTGGCCGTGGGGCACGCCTGCACGCAGGCGCCGCACGACACGCACTCGCTGTCGAAGAAGTTGCCGTTGAAACCGGCGGCGACGCGCGAGCCGAACCCGCGCCCTTCGATGGTGAGTGCGAACGTGCCCTGCACCTGCTCGCATGCGCGCACGCAGCGCGAGCACACGATGCACTTCGAGGAGTCGAACGTGAAGTACGGGTTGCTGGTGTCGTGCTGCAGGCCCAAGTGGTTGTCGCCGGCGTACCCGTACCGCACGTCGCGCAGGCCCACCGCGCCGGCCATGTCCTGCAGCTCGCAGTCGCCGTTGGCAGCGCAGGTGAGGCAGTCGAGCGGATGGTCGCTGATGTACAGCTCCATCACCCCACGCCGGAGGCGCTCGAGCTTCGGCGACTGAGTGGTGACGGACATGCCGGGTGCCACCGGCGTGGTGCACGAGGCAGGCGTGCCCTTGCGCCCGTCGATCTCGACGAGGCACAGCCGGCACGAGCCGAACGGATCGAGCGAGTCGGTGGCGCACAGCTTGGGGATGTCGACACCGCAGATGGCAGCGGCGCGCATCACCGATGTGCCCGGCTCGACGGTGACGCGCTGACCGTCGATGGTGACGTCGACCGTGGCGGCCGAACCCACACGCGAGCGATCTGCCGGGGGTGTACCCATGTCGCGGTCGTGGAGGCGGTGCTCCTCGAGCACACCGTGCTCGCCGAAGAACGAGAGGCTCAGCGTCATGCGTGTGCTCCGGTCGTGAGGTTGGGGTGTGGGTGATCGTGGAAGTCGGCGGCGAAGTTGGCGATGGCGCTGCGCACCGGCAACGGGGTGAAGCCACCCATCGCACACAGTGAGGCGTCGGCCATCACCTCGCACAGGTCCATCAGGATGGCCATGTGCTCGTCGGTGCGCTCGCCGGCGATGATCTTGTCGATCAGCTCCACACCGCGAGTGCTGCCGATGCGGCACGGCGTGCACTTGCCGCACGATTCGATGGCGCAGAACTCCATCGCGAAGCGAGCCTGACCCAGCATGTCGACCGTGTCGTCGAAGACCACCATGCTGCCGTGGCCCAGCAACGCACCGGCGGCAGCGAAGGCCTCGTAGTCGATGGGCAGGTCGAACTGGTGTGGCGCCAGGTACGCACCCAGCGGGCCGCCCACCTGCACCGCGCGAACCGGGCGACCGCTGGCGGAACCGCCGCCGAACTGCTCGACCAACTCGCGCACGGTGATGCCGAACGCTGCTTCGAAGATGCCGCCACGCGCCACGTTGCCTGCCACCTGCACCACTTGGGTACCGCGGCTGCGGCCGAGGCCGATGGCCGCATAGGCGGCCGACCCGTCGGCCAGGATGGAGGGCAGTGCAGCGAGGCTGAGCACGTTGTTGATGACCGTCGGCTTGCCCCACAGGCCCTCGATGGCAGGCAACGGAGGCTTGGCACGCACGACGCCGCGCTTGCCCTCGATGCTCTCCATCAGTGCCGTCTCCTCGCCGCAGATGTACGCGCCGGCGCCCACCCGCACGTGCAGCCGGAAGACGAACTCGCTGCCCATCACACCGGCCACCGAGCCAGCCCCGTTGAGCCAGCCGCGCGCTTCGCAGGCGGCGATCGCCACTTGCATGGCCTCGATGGCATCGGGGTACTCGCTGCGGATGTACACGTAGCCGTCGTTGGCGCCCGTGGCCCAACCGGCGATGAGCATGCCTTCGATGAGCAGGAAGGGGTCGCCCTCCATCAGCATGCGGTCGGCGAAGCTGCCGCTGTCGCCTTCGTCGGCGTTGCACACGATGTACTTCTGCGAGCTGGGCGTGTCGAGCACCGTGCGCAGCTTGATGCCAGTGGGGAACGCGGCGCCGCCGCGACCGCGCAAGCCGCTGTCGGTGACCTCGGCGACGACATCGCCGGGCTGCATGGCGAGTGCAGCGCGGAGGCCGACCATGCCACCATGGGCGAGGTAGTCGTCGGCATCGCGTGGATCGACGACACCGACTCGCCCGAAGGTGACGCGCCGTTGCGCGGTCATCCACGGCAGGGCGTCGGTGAGGCCCAGGCGCAACGCGTGGTCGCCGCCCGTCAGCAGCCCGGCAGCCAGCAGCGAGGGCACGTCGGTCGCAGCAACCGGGCCGTATGCGATGCGGCCATGAGCAGTGGCCACCTCCACCAGCGGCTCGAGCCACAACATGCCACGCGAGCCGTTGCGCACCACTCGTACGCCCGGTTGGGTGGCGAGCGCGGCAGCAACGTCGTCGGCCCC
>Ga0209477_1000355_pt1 | contig 28069 bp, 25 predicted proteins | sample KloWWTupernatant_FD_187180 | JGI IMG/M metagenome (GOLD analysis project Ga0209477, IMG submission 187180) | Active sludge microbial communities from Klosterneuburg, Austria, studying microevolution and ecology of nitrifiers - Klosterneuburg... | ecosystem: Engineered > WWTP > Aerobic digester >...
TGTAGCGCCAGGTGCCGCGCCAGTTGAGATTCGCCCGACATGGTCGTGATCACGCTCCCCGACGGTTCGCAACGCCGCTTCGATGCGCCGGTGACGGTGGCCGAAGTGGCCGCGTCGATCGGCGCCGGCCTTGCCAAGGCGGCGGTCGCCGGCAAGGTCGACGGCCGGCTGGTCGACACCTCGCACACGATCGACGCCGATGCGACGCTGGCGATCGTCACCGACCGGGATCCCGAGGGCCTCGAGATCATCCGGCATTCCACGGCGCACCTGCTGGCCTATGCGGTCAAGTCGTTGTTCCCGGACGCGCAGGTCACGATCGGCCCGGTGATCGACAACGGCTTCTACTACGACTTCTCGTACAAGCGCCCGTTCACGCCCGACGATCTCGCCGCGATCGAGGCGAAGATGGTCGAGCTCGCCCGCAGGAACGAGCCGGTGTCGCGCGAGGTCTGGGACCGCGACGACGCGGTGAAGTTCTTCGACTCGATCGGCGAGAAGTACAAGGCCGAGCTGATCGCCGCGATTCCGGCTGGCGAGTCCATCACGCTGTACCGCGAAGGCAGCTTCGTCGACCTGTGCCGCGGACCGCACGTGCCGTCCACCGGCCGGCTGAAGGTCTTCAAGCTGATGAAGCTGGCCGGCGCGTACTGGCGTGGCGACTCCAGGAACGAGATGCTCCAGCGCATCTACGGCACGGCCTGGGCGAAGAAGGAAGACCAGGACGCCTACCTGCACATGCTGGAAGAGGCCGAGAAGCGCGACCACCGCAAGCTCGGGCGCGAACTCGACCTGTTCCACATGCAGGAAGAGGCGCCCGGACTGGTGTTCTGGCATCCCAGGGGCTGGGCGGTGTGGCAGCAGGTCGAGCAGTACATGCGGCGCGTCTACCAGGACTGCAGCTACCAGGAGGTCAAGGGTCCCCAGATCCTCGATCGCAGCCTGTGGGAGCGCACCGGGCACTGGCAGAACTACCGCGAGAACATGTTCACGACCGAGTCGGAGAACCGCCACTACGCGCTCAAGCCGATGAATTGCCCGGGACACGTGCAGATCTTCAAGTCCGACCTTCGTTCCTATCGCGACCTGCCGTTGCGCTACGGCGAGTTCGGTCAGTGCCACCGCAACGAGCCGTCGGGGGCGCTGCACGGGATCATGCGGGTGCGCGGGTTCACGCAGGACGACGGCCACGTGTTCTGCACCGAGGCGCAGATCCTCGACGAATGCGTGGCGTTCACGGCCCAGTTGCAGGCGGTCTATCGCGACTTCGGTTTCGACCAGATCCTGTACAAGGTGGCCACGCGCCCGGAAAAGCGCGTCGGCACCGACGAGGCCTGGGACCGGGCCGAGGCGGCCCTGATGGAGAGCCTGCGCCGCGCCGGTTGCGAGTTCGAGATCTCGCCCGGCGAGGGAGCCTTTTACGGCCCGAAGATCGAGTACACGCTGAAGGACGCGATCGGTCGCCAGTGGCAGTGCGGGACGATGCAGGTCGACTTCAACATGGCCGGCCGGCTCGGCGCCGAATACGTCGCCGAGGACAACACGCGGCGCGTGCCGGTCATGCTGCACCGGGCCATCGTCGGCTCGCTCGAGCGCTTCATCGGCATCCTGATCGAGCACCACGCCGGTGCGCTGCCGATGTGGCTGGCACCCGTGCAGGCGATCGTTATGAACATCACCGACGCGCAGGCGGGTTACGCGGCGTCTGTTGCCGAAACGCTGAGAAAACAAGGGTTTAGGGTCCAGACCGATTTGCGGAACGAGAAAATCAACTATAAAATCCGCGAAGGCAGCCTGCAGAAGATCCCGTACCTCCTCGTCGTCGGCGACAAGGAGCGGCAGGCTGGCAAGGTGGCCGTGCGCGCGCGCGGGGGGGCCGATCTCGGCGTCCTCGACGTGGGGGCGTTCGCGGCGCGGCTGTCCGAAGACGTCGCGCTGAAGCGATCCATCCCGCAATGACCGGCGCGCCGGGCGTGTTCCGCAGCGTGGGGCATGCCGGCGAGCGGGTCGGTGTTGCTGCACGGCCGTTGTGTTTTTCCTTTTGCAGGAGAACTGAGCATCGCTACAGCTGAACGCGCGCATCGCATCAACGGTGAGATCAACGTGTCCGAAGTCCGGCTCGTAGGCATCGAGAACGAACCGATCGGCATCGTCGGCCTGAGGGAGGCCATGCGCATGGCCGAAGAGGCCGAAGTCGACCTTGTCGAGATTGCACCGCAGGCGAGTCCCCCCGTCTGCCGCCTGATGGACTATGGAAAGTTCAAGTATCAGGAGCAGAAGCGGCAGCACGAGGCCCGGCTCAAGCAGAAGGTCATCCAGGTCAAGGAAGTGAAGTTCCGGCCCGGCACCGACGAAGGCGACTACGCGGTGAAGCTGCGCAACCTGCGGCGATTCCTGGAAGAGGGCGACAAGGCGAAGATCACGTTGAGGTTCCGCGGGCGCGAGATGGCGCACCAGGAGTTCGGCGTGCGACTGCTCGAGAGGGTGCGCAACGACCTCGACGACCTCGCGGTGGTCGAGCAGATGCCTCGGCTCGAAGGACGGCAGATGATCATGGTGATCTCGCCGCGAAAGAAGAAGTGACGCATGCGCGGCGGATGCCGCGCGTGCCGACGGATGCGCGGACGGCGTGACCGTTCGCGTGCGGCGCCTTCGGGCGCCAGAGAAGCCAAGCGGGTCCTCGAAGCGCCGGCAAGTCGCCGGACACCCGACGCGGCATTAGAAGAGAAGGAAGGGCCATCATGCCCAAGATGAAGACCAAACGAGGCGCGGCGAAGCGCTTCCGTGTCCGCGCCTCCGGCAGCGTGAAGCGCGCCCAGGCGTTCAAACGGCACATCCTGACCAAGAAGACCACCAAGAACAAGCGCCAGCTGCGCGGCACGGCGAGCGTCCACGACCGCGACGTCGCTTCCGTCAAGGCCATGCTGCCGTACGCATAAGGAGAGCGCCATGCCCCGAGTAAAGCGTGGAGTGACGGCGCGCGCGCGCCACAAGAAGGTCATTGCTGCCGCGAAAGGCTACCGTGGTCGCCGCGGCAACGTGTACCGCGTCGCCAAGCAGGCGGTCATGCGTGCCGGCCAGTACGCGTATCGCGACCGGCGCAACAAGAAGCGCGTGTTCCGCTCGCTGTGGATCGCGCGCATCAACGCGGCGGTGCGCGAGCACGGCATCACGTACAGCGTGTTCATCAACGGCCTGAACCGTGCGTCGATCGGGCTCGACCGCAAGGTGCTCGCCGACCTCGCGGTTGCCGACAAGCCGGCGTTCGCGTCGATCGTCGCGCGGGTGAAGGCCTCGCTCGGCGAGGCCTGAGCCGCGCCGCAGCGGCCCGGTCCGGGCGGCCACGCGCCGCCCGCCGGCGGACACGACGGGGCCTTCGCGGCCCCGTTCTTGCTTGCACGACAGGATCACTCCGCAGCCATGCCGAACCCAGACCACTCATCGTCGCCGTTGCCCGGCGAGGCAGCTTCTGCGTCCACGCGCTTCACCGGGTTGGTGTCGCGGCTGTCGGCCGAGATCGGGGCGGCGCGCAGCGCGCCCGAACTCGCCAATGCCAAGGCGCGCGCGCTCGGCAAGGACGGCGCACTCACCGCCGAGATGAAGAAGCTCGGCGCGCTGGCGGCGGCCGATCGCGCCACCGTCGGGCGCGAACTCAACGAGGCCAAGCAGGCGATCGAGCGGGCGGTGCGCGAACGCGAAGCGGCGCTCGCGCGCGCCGAACTCGACGCGAGGCTGGCACAGGAGGCAATCGACGTCACGCTCCCGGGGAGGGGCCCGGGCACCGGCGGATTGCATCCGCTGACGCTGACGATCGAGCGCATCGAGGCGATCTTCCACTCGATCGGCTTCGACGTCGCCGACGGTCCGGAGATCGAAGAGGACTTCTTCAACTTCACGGCGCTGAACACGCCCGAGAACCACCCGGCGCGGTCGATGCACGACACCTTCTACGTCGACGCGCCCGACGGCAAGGGCGGAGGGCTGCTGCTGCGCACGCACACCAGCCCCGTGCAGGTGCGCTACGCGCGCGCCCACCGGCCGCCGATCAAGGTGATCGCGCCCGGCAAGACCTACCGCGTCGACTCGGACGCCACGCATTCGCCGATGTTCCACCAGTTCGAGGGGCTGTGGATCGACGAGGACGTGAGCTTCGCCGACCTCAAGAGCGTCTACGCGGATTTCCTGCGCCGCTTCTTCGAGCGCGACGACCTCGACGTGCGCTTCCGGCCGTCGTACTTTCCGTTCACCGAACCGTCGGCAGAGATCGACATGCGATTCACCGATGGGCCGCTGGCGGGGCGCTGGCTCGAGGTCAGCGGCTCGGGCCAGGTCCACCCGAACGTGGTGCGCAACTTCGGCCTCGATCCAGAGCGCTACATCGGTTTCGCTTTCGGCTCGGGCATCGAGCGGCTGGCGATGCTGCGCTACGGCGTGGGCGACCTGCGAATGTTCTACGAGAACGACCTGCGCTTCCTGCAGCAGTTCAACCGATGACCCGGAGTCCCGGATGCGTGTTCCCGAAAGCTGGCTGAGAAGCTTCGCGTCGCCCGACTGGACGAGCGCGGAGATCGCCGACCGGCTCACCATGGCCGGCCTGGAAGTCGAGGAGACCGGGGCGGCGGCGCCGCCGTTCCGCGGCGTCGTCGTGGCGCTGGTGCGCAGCGTCGCTCGCCATCCGAATGCCGACAAGCTGTCGGTCTGCGAGGTCGACGTCGGCGACAGCCGGTTGAGAACGATCGTCTGCGGCGCTCCGAACGTGAAGCCGGGCATGTGCGTGCCCTGCGCGCTGCCGGGCGCGCAACTGCCCGGGGGCTTCGAGATCAAGCCGGTGAAGATGCGCGGCGTCGAGAGCGAAGGGATGCTGTGTTCGTCGCGCGAGCTCGGCCTGTCGGAAGACCACAGCGGCCTGATGTCGCTGGACACCGACGCACCGCCGGGCGCCGATCTGCGCGGCGCGCTCGAGCTCGACGAAGCGGTCCACACGCTGAAGCTCACGCCGAACCTCGCGCACTGCATGAGCATCTACGGCGTGGCCCGCGAGTTGTCGGCCATCGCCGGCGTGCCGCTGCGCCAGCCGACGTTCGAGCCGGCCCCCGTGGACCTCGACGAGCGCCTGCCGGTGAAGGTGGCGGCGGCCGACCTGTGCGGCCGGTTCTCGGGCCGCGTGATCCGCGACGTGAACCCGCGCGCCCCGACGCCGGCGTGGATGAGGCAGCGCCTCGAGCGCGCCGGACAGCGCAGCATCTCCGCGCTGGTCGACATTTCGAACTACGTGATGCTCGAGCTCGGACGGCCCTCGCACGTCTTCGACCTCGACCGCATCGAAGGGGGGCTCGAAGTCCGCTGGGCGCGCGATGGCGAGCAGCTGAAGCTGCTGAACGGGCAAACGGTCGTGCTCGCACCGGATGTCGGCGTCATCGCCGACGCGCGCCAGGTCGAGAGCCTGGCCGGCATCATGGGCGGCGACTCGACCGCCGTGTCCGACGACACCCGCAACGTCTATCTCGAGGCTGCGTTCTGGTGGCCCAAGGCGATCGCCGGTCGTTCGCGGCGCTACAACTTCGCCACCGACGCCGGCGCACGTTTCGAGCGCGGCGTCGATCCGGCGACGACGGTCGAGCACATCGAATACCTCACGCGGCTGATCCTGCAGATCTGCGGCGGGCGCGCCGGCCCGGTCGACGACACCGTCACGTCGATGCCGGTGCGCGATCCGGTGAGCCTGCGCGTCGCGCGAGCCCGCAAGGTGATCGGCGTCGACATCCCCGACGCCGAGATCGCGGCGATCTTCGAGCGACTGCGCCTGCCCGCGCGACGCGACGGGGACCGGTTCGTCGTCACGCCTCCGTCGCACCGCTTCGACCTGCAGATCGAGGAGGACCTGATCGAGGAAGTCGTGAGGATCTGGGGCTACGAGCGCCTGCCGCTGCGCCCGCCGAGGAGCGGCGCGGCGATGCGGGCGATGCCCGAAGGCCGGCGCACGATCGGCGCGCTCAAGCGGCAGGTCGCCGCCCGTGATTACCAGGAGGTGATCCACTACAGCTTCGTCGCGGGCGCGCTCGACAAGCGGCTGAGCGGCAGCGACGCCATCCGGCTGTTGAATCCGATCGCGGCGCAGATGGACGTCATGCGCACCACGCTGTGGGGCGGGCTGCTGGAGACGCTGCGCGCGAACCTGAACCGCAAGGCCTCGCGCGTGCGCCTGTTCGAGTTCGGGCGTACGTTCGCCGCCGATCCGGCGGTCCTTGCCGGGCCGCAGGCGGTCCACGGTGTATCGCAGCCCCGGCGCGTCGGGTTGCTGGCGTTTGGGTCGCAACTCGAAGAGCAGTGGGGCGCGGAAATGCGTCGGGTCGACTTCTTCGACGTCAAGGGTGACCTGCAGGCGATTGCTGGCGAAACGCTGACGTTCGAGCCCGCGCCGCACGTCGCACTGCACCCGGGGCGCAGCGCGCGCATCCTGGTGGCCGGGGCACCGGTGGGCTGGATCGGCGAACTCCATCCCGCGCTGCTGCACGAGCTCGAGCTCCCGCAACCGCCGATCCTCGCGGAGCTCGACCTCGAACCGCTTCTGGAACGAACCGTTCCGGTATACGAAGATGTGTCGAAGTTCCCCCCGGTGGTTCGCGACCTGTCGATCATCGTCGACACCGACCGGTCGGCCGCGCAGATCCTCGCCGAGATCCGTTCGGCGGTCGCCCAGGAGCCGGCCGCACGGGTCGTTAAAAACGTCAAGCTGTTCGACGAATATCGCGGTAAGGGATTGGAAAATAAGGAAAAAAGCCTTGCCTTCCGACTGTGGATGCAAGATACTCGTCGCACGTTGAGCGACGCCGAGGCGGCCGAGGCGGTCGAGTCGATCGTCGCCCGACTGGCTCGTGCGGTGCACGCGAGGCTGCGATCCGCCTCCTGAACCCTTCGACAAACCAGCAAGCAGATGCGATGCGAGTGGCGGATACGATGATCCAGCTTGGCCATGCGGTCCCGGACCATCTGCACGACCCGTCCGGTGAGCCACAGACCGCGGCGGCGCAACCCGAGGCGACCCCGGCCGGACCGGTCGACGGCGCCGAGGCGCTCACCCTGACGAAAGCCGAACTGGCCGAAATGCTGTTCGAGCGCGTTGGGCTGAACAAGCGCGAAGCCAAGGACATGGTCGAAACCTTCTTCGACGAGATCCGCGATGCGCTCGAGCGCGGCGAGAGCGTCAAGTTGTCGGGTTTCGGCAATTTCCAGTTGCGCGACAAGCCCCAGCGACCGGGGCGCAACCCCAAGACCGGCGAGGAGATCCCGATCTCTGCGCGACGCGTGGTCACCTTCCACGCGAGCCAGAAGCTGAAGTCGCAGATCGAGGACGCGGGCCACTGACGCGTTCCCCAGGACGCGTCGACGCTTCCCATCCAGCACGGTCGAGCATGCAGAACAAGTCCGAACAGAAGGCGCCGCTGCCGCCGATCCCGGCCAAACGCTATTTCACGATCGGCGAAGTCAGCGAGTTGTGCGGGGTCAAGCCGCACGTGCTGCGCTACTGGGAGCAGGAGTTCACGCAGCTGCGCCCGATGAAGCGGCGCGGCAACCGGCGTTACTACCAGCATCACGAGGTGCTGCTGGTGCGGCGGATCCGCGAGTTGCTCTACGAGCAGGGATTCACGATCAGCGGGGCGCGCAACCGCCTCGGCGACAGCGCGCAGAACGGACGGCTGCGCGCGGTCGCATCGGCGGAGTCCACGGCCGAGTCGATCCCGGTCGATGCGCCGGAGACCAGCACGGTCGATCTCGCGGCGGTGCGCGACGAGCTGCAGCGGGCGCTCGAGTTGCTGCGCTGAGCGACGCGGCTTCGGCCTGATATACTTCGCGCCTTCGGGGCGTAGCGCAGCCTGGTAGCGCACTTGCATGGGGTGCAAGGGGTCGCGAGTTCGAATCCCGCCGTCCCGACCAGAGAAATCAACGGGTTGGCTCCACTACGGGGCCGACCCGTTGCTCATTTGGGGCGCTGGTGGGTCACCGGTGGATCGTCGGCGGGGCGGCGCGCGTCACCGCGAACCGATCCCGCTCACTGAAGCCGCGCGTGGGCCCGTCGAGTGCCTGCGCGATATCGCAGCAACACCGGCGCGGACGCGAGAGGCTTGCCGCTGCGCTTGTCGCGCACGGTCAGCACGACCACGTCCGTATAGGTGCGGACCGATGCAACGACGTGTCCGATGGACTGCACTGCGGCGGCAATCGTCGCTGTGTTGAGCGCCGCGCCACGGCCCTCGCCGGTGTGGGGCGTGAGCACCAGCGAGTACGCGATGGCGTCGTCGGTGCCTGGCGCCTGCATCCGTCGCGTCTGCGCGCCGGGGTCGTAGTGCCGGCCGGGGTCGGCGTCGACGACGTAGGGCGTCGTTCGGGTGCAGCGGAATCGCACCGTCCACGCGGCGGGAGCTTCAGCGCCCGGCGCCGCATCCGCATCGTCGAGCGTCGCGTCCGGCGTTTCCGCGATGCGGCACGAGTCGACCACCGTGGCCGAGACGCCCAGGTTCGCGTCGCCTTGCGCCCGGACCTCGGCGGGCAGCGCCACGACGAACGCCAGCGCGAGCGCCGCGGCGATGCGCGTCGACGGCGACCATCGCCTGCCGGCGTTCATCGGGTGTTCGATGCAGGCGGACCCCGGCGCGCGGGCCGGTTCGAAGTGCCGCCAAGGAAGTCGTCGTGATCTGCACATGACTCGCCTGTCGCCCCGGAAGTCGATCAGCACGGATTGGTCAAGTCGATCGGCGGGCGCCAAGACCCGCGGGCCCCGGCTCGAACTCACCCCGGGGGCAACCCGGCCACCCTTCCCGGAGAATCGGGGATGGGGCCCGCGGCTTTGCGTGCGCAGCTTCCGCTGCGTTTGCCGATACCGGGTTTTAGCACTGCCGGCCGGGTTGCCGGTGTGCGATATGCCGCAGTCGCGTGTTCAAGTCGCTTCGCGACCTGGCCTCGCTGTTCGCGAAGCAGGTCGGCCGCCCGCGCTCGGACCCGCGGGCTCAGCGACCGTACACCGCCGGCACCCACAGGCTGATCACCGCGCCGAGAACGGCGATGGCGATCAGGTTGAGGACGAATCCGGTTCGCCACATCCGTTGCATCGAGACCAGGCCCGTGCCGAACGCGATCGCGTTCGGCGGCGTGCCGACCGGCATCATGAAGGCGCAACTCGATCCGAGTGCGCACGCCACGATCAGCAAGGCGGGGTCCAGTCCGAGGCCGGCAGCCATCGCCGCCAGCAACGGAATCATCGTCGCCGCCTGCGCGGTATTCGAGGTGAGCTCGGACAGGAAGATGGTGATCGCCAGCACCACGACGAGGACCAGCAGCGGCGGCCAGCCCGCGAGGTTGACACTCTGCGCACCGACGAACTCGGCGACGCCGTTGGCTTCGATCGCGGCAGCCAGCGACAGCCCGCCGCCGAACAGCACCAGCACGCCCCACGGCAATCTTGACGCGCTCGCCCAGTCGAGCAGGCGCGTCGCCGGCTTGCCCGTGGTGGCGCGGTCCGCAGGCAGCACGAACAACGCCAACGCGGCACCGATGGCGATTCCGGCGTCGGAGAGTCCTGCGAGCGGCCGCGAGCCGGCGAGCTCGAGCGTGACCAGCACCGGCCGGAAGATCCAGAGGGCGGCCGTCGCCGCGCACACCGCCAGCGTCGTTCGCGCGCCGCGACTCATCGGCCCGAGTCGCGCAGCCGCCTCGGCGATCGCCGCGCGCGCGTCGGGTGCGTGCCTGCCGGCGCCGGCCCCATGCGGCAGTCGCCGTGCCAGCCACCACCAGCATGCCAACAGCATCAGCGCCGCGGCGGGTGCGGCGATCAGCATCCAGTGGGCGAAGGAGATCGGCTCGCCGCTCGCCTGCGCGATGAAGCGGGCCGCGATGCCGTTGGGCGGCGAGCCGATCAGCGTGGCCATGCCGCCGATCGACGCGGCGTACGCGACCGCCAGTACCAGCGCGGGCGCCAGGCCGGCGTCGGATTCGCCGTCGCCCCAGAGACCGGCGAGCGAGATCGCGATCGGCATCATGATGGCGGCGGTGGCGGTGTTCGAGACCCACATGCTCAGGAAGGCGGTCGCGATCATCAGGCCGCCGAGCAGTTGCGCCGGTCGACTGCCGACCCGGGCCAGCACGGCGAACGCGATGCGGCGGTCGAGGCCCCAACGTTGCAGCGCCGCGGCGAGCATGAATCCGCCCAGGAACAGGAACACCACGTCGGACGCATACGGCGCAGCGGCTTGCGCGATTCCCGCAATGCCGAGCAGCGGAAAGAGCGCGACCGGCAACAGCGCGGTCGCTTCGATGGCGACGGCCTCGCTGAGCCACCAGACCGCCATCCAGGCCATCATTGCGACGGTGGCCCGCCCCGCGCCCGACAACTCGCCCATCGAGCCGTCGGCCGCCGTGAACCGGTCGGGCAGGAGCCACCAGACGAGTGCGAAGCTTGCGGGCCCAGCGACGATGCGGGCACGGCGGCCCAGTTCGAGTGCGTTCATGCGTGCCAGAATGATCGCAGATTCGAACGATCCCGGATTTCGCCCATGAACCCCAGAGTCATCGTGTTTGCCCGCGTTCCGCGCAGCGGGGAGGTCAAGACGCGCCTGGCGCGATCGATCGGGGAGGCGGCGGCGCTGGCCCACTACCGGACGATGCTGCGGGACACGCTGGCGGTGGCGCGCGAGGCGCAGGTGCAGGCACCCGGGATCGAGGTCGAGTTGTGCGTGCTGGGAGACGATCCGGAAGGCGAATGCGCGAGACTCGCCGCGATGCACGGCTGCGCGCTGACCGCGCAGGTCGGCGCGTCGTTCGGCGAGCGCATCGCTGCCGCGGTGGGAAGGGCACTGAGCGACGGGCGGATGCCCGTGCTGGTCGGCAGCGACGTCGTGTCGCTGGCGGCGCGCGATCTGCACGACGCGTTCGAGGCTCTGCGCGTGAGCGACGCGGTGTTCGGACCGACCGAGGACGGTGGCTACGCGCTCGTCGGGCTGAGCCGGGAGGTCGCCGGGCTGTTCGACGACATGCCCTGGGGGCGCGACACGCTGATGGCCGCGACGCGCCGCCGCCTGCAGCAGGCGGGGATCCGCTGGACGCAGCTGCGGACCCTGTGGGACGTCGACGAGGAGCCGGAGCTCCGGCGCTGGCTGGCCGGTTGATCGCCGGCCACCGCTCGACCGGGCGTGCTCAGGCCGAAGAGGGCGTGGCGCGCCGCGCCGGCGTCGTGAACATCTGCTCGAGCGGCGCAGCCCGGCCGATCCAGTCGCCCTGGATGTGGTCGACGCCGATGTCGGCGAGGCGGTCGAGCGTGTCCTGGTTGTGCACGTGCTCGGCCACGGTGCAGATGTTCAGGCGCCGGGCGACGCGCACCGTGGACATCACGATCTCCTCGTCGATCGGGTTCGAGACCAGGTTGCGGATGAACGAGCCGTCGATCTTGAGATAGTCGAGCGGGAACCGCTTCAGGTACTCGAAGGTGGCCAGCCCCGTGCCGAAGTCGTCCAGCGCGATGCCGAAGCCTTCGGCCTTCAGGTCGTCGACCAGTCGCGAGGCCGCCGCCGGGTTGCGGATCGCCTCGCTCTCGGTGATCTCGAACACGATCTTCTCGGGCGGGATCGCGTAGAGTGCCCGCTGCTCGCGGATGAACCCGGCGATCGTGCCGTCGCTCATCGTGAGGCCCGACAGGTTGATCGAGCACTTCCAGGTGCGTGCGAGCGCGTCGGGACGCGCGGCGAGCCACGAGAAGATCTCGCGAATCACGCCGCGGTCCATCGTCGGCGTCATCTGCGCCTGCACCGCGAGCGACAGGAACTCGGGCGGCCGGATCAGTCCGCCGTCGCGATCGAGCAACCGGATCAATATCTCGTACGAGAGCATCCCTTCGGGCGCGTCGGGGTCGATCATCGGCTGCGCGTGCAACTCGAAGCGCTTGTCGCGGATCGCCTCGCGGATGTGCTCGATCTTGCCCTGGTGCGCGCGCCTCGCGTCGATCATGGTCTGCGACAGCGGCTCGACGAACAGCTGCGGGTCGCGCACGCTCGCCGCGATCGCCATCGCGTCGGACAGCGACATCAGGCAATCCTCGCTGTTGATCAGCGCGTGCCGGTCGACGAGCAGGCCGCCGACGCAAAGCTGCAGCCGAACGCTGCCGTGCTCGGTCTTGAACAACTGGCCGTGGAACTGCGAATAGACATCGCGTGCCACGGCGCGCACGTCGGCGACCGAATCGGCCTCGATCACCAGCGCGAAGCGTCCCGCCGACAGGCGCGCGGCCGCCTTCGCGCCGGGTTGCTGCATCAGGGCGCTTGCGGCGCTCTGCTCGAGCTGCAGCGCCAGGATCGTGCCGCACAGGTCGTTCAGCGTGTCGAAGTTCGACAGGTGCACGCCGATCAGTCCGTAGTTGGGGCGCGTCGGCATCGACAGCCGCTGGCCGAGGTCGGCGATCAGGCCGCGGTCGTTGAGCAGGCCGGTCGACATGTCCTGGCGCGCCTGCTGCGCGACCCGCGCGAGCGCGAAGCGGCGATCGGTGGCGATCGCCTGCAGCATCAGCGCGACGACCAGCGCCGAGAAGACCAGCACCGAGGCTTCCAGCGCGCGAAAGAAGTCGTCGTGCGCCTGGCCGACCTGGTGCGCGCGAGCGATCAGCAGCGGTACCGCGGTGACCAGCAGCGACAGCGCGGTCGCGCGCTCGCTCATCCGGATCGCGGTCCACGCGACGATCGGGAAGTAGAGGAACATCAGCGCGTACGCATGACTCTGGTGCCCGAAAAGCGACACCATCAGGCTGGTGGCGATCACCAGCAGCGTGAGGAAGAACGCCGGTGCGTCGATCAGCGCCTGCTGCGACAGTCCGGGTTCGGGCTCGGAGAGCGATTCTCCGACCCACGCCAGCAGTGCCGGCGCGACCAGCAACAAGCCCAGCGAGTCGATCAGCCACCAGACGGTGAACCGGTGCGCAGGGTGCGTGGTGCCGGCCAGGCCGCTGAGCCCCAGGCCGAAGGTCGCCAGCAGTGCGTCGAGCGGCGCAGCCAGCAGCACCACCACGCCGACGAAGCGCACGGCCGCCTCGAGCCGGTAGTCCGCCGGCTTCCAGTTGTTCAGGCGGCGCAGCGTCGCAACTGCGGCCGCCGGGCCGGCGACGCTGGCGACGAACGCCGACGCCGCGACGCCGATCGACCCGAACTCGACCCACGCCCAGAGCGCGCCGCCGAGGGCGGGCGGCACCGACCAGCGAAGGCCGCCGCGCCACGCAAACGCGAAGGCGACGCCGGCGCAGGGCCAGATCAGAAGCAGGTCGGGGGCGTCGAAGGAGACGAGCTTCGCCAGCAGGCACGCCACGAAGGCGATGCCCACCGACAGCAGCAGGCGCGGGAAGGTGGGCAGGCCACCACCGCCGGGATCGGTGCGCGATGTGAGTTCGGACTGGAGCACGGGTCGGGTAGCTCGCTTCCAGCCGAAGTGTAATCGACTCGGCCGCCCGTCGGGCGAGCCGGCCGATGGCCGGTCGCGCCGCGGACGGTCGGGCCTCAGGCAGCGAGCAATTCGCGCAGCACGTAGGGCAGGATGCCGCCGTGGCGGAAGTAGTCGACCTCGATCGGCGTGTCGATGCGCGAGAGCAGGGCGATCGTCTTCGAAGTACCGTCCTTGCGCGTGACGGTCATGCGGATCTCCTGCTGCGGTTCGAGCGTGGCCGGCACGGCGATGTCGAACGACTCGTCACCGCGCAGGCCGTGGCTCTCCCAGCTCTCGCCCGCCTTGAACTGCAGCGGCAGCACGCCCATGCCGACCAGGTTGGAGCGGTGAATGCGTTCGAAGCTGCGGGCCACCACCGCTTTCACGCCGAGCAGTTGCGTGCCCTTGGCCGCCCAGTCGCGCGACGATCCCGTGCCGTACTCTTCGCCGCCGAAGACCACGGTGGGCGTGCCCTCGCGGATGTAGCGCATTGCCGCGTCGTAGATGTACATCTTCTCGCCGGACGGCTGGTGCAGCGTGACGCCGCCTTCCTCACGGGCGCCGTCGGCGCTCGGCGGGATCATCAGGTTCTTGATGCGCACGTTGGCGAAGGTGCCGCGCATCATCACGTCGTGGTTGCCGCGCCGGGCGCCATAGGAGTTGAAGTCGGCTCGCGCGACGCCGTTGGCGACCAGGTACTGGCCGGCCGGCGAGGCCTCCTTGATCGAACCGGCCGGCGAGATGTGGTCGGTGGTGATCGAGTCGCCGAACAGGCCCAGCGCGCGCGCGCCGCGGATCGCCTGGTCGGCGGTGGCCGGCTGCATCGCGAAGCCGGCGAAGAACGGCGGCTCTGCGATGTAGGTCGACTTCGGCCAGTCGTAAACCTGGCCGGCGGCCGACGGCACCGCATTCCACAGCTTGTGGTCCTTCGTCAGGTTGCTGTACAGGCGCTTGAAGGTCTTCGCGTCCATCGCGTACTTCATCAGCGCGTGCACCTCGTCGCTGCTCGGCCACACGTCGCCGAGGTACACGTCGCGGCCCTTCGGGTCCTTGCCGAGCGGCTCGGTCATCAGGTCGACCTGCACGTTGCCGGCGATCGCGTAGGCGACGACCAGCGGCGGCGAAGCGAGGAAGTTGGCGCGCAGGTTCGGGTGGATGCGCGCCTCGAAGTTTCGGTTGCCCGACAGCACGGCCGCGCAGACCAGGTCGTTGGCCGTGATCGCCTCGTTGATCGCGGGCGACAGGTCGCCTGCGTTGCCGATGCAGGTCGTGCATCCGTACGCCGCGACGTTGAAGCCGAGCTCGGACAGGTAGGGGAGCAGCTTCGCGCGTTCGAGGTAATCGGTGACGACGCGCGAGCCGGGGGCGAGCGAGGTCTTGATGTGAGGCGCGACCTTCAATCCGCGCTCGACGGCTTTCTTCGCGAGCAGCCCGGCGGCCAGCAGCACGCCCGGGTTCGACGTGTTCGTGCACGACGTGATCGCGGCGATCAGCACGTCGCCGTTCTTCAGTTCGACGCCGTCGGCGGTGCGGTAGCTCCGTCCCAGCTCTTCGGCCTTCTTGGCGAAGCCGTTGCCGGCTACCGGCCTGGAGAACAGGTCGGCGAAGGTCGACTTCACGTTTCCGATCTCGATGCGGTCCTGCGGTCGCTTCGGGCCGGCGAGCGACGGCGCGACCGTGCCGAGGTCGAGCTCGACCACCTTCGAGTAGCTCAGCTCGCCCGCCTTCGGCACGCCGAACAGGCCCTGCGCCCTGAAGTAGCTCTCGAACGCGTCGATCTCGTCCTGCGTGCGCCCGGTGCCCTCGAAGTAGTCGATGGTCTTCTCGTCGACCGGGAAGAAGCCCATCGTCGCGCCGTACTCGGGCGCCATGTTGCCGATGGTGGCGCGATCCGGCACGGCCAGCGAGCGCGTGCCTTCGCCGAAGAACTCGACGAACTTGCCGACGACCTTCTCGCGGCGCAGCATCTCGGTAATGGTCAGCACCAGGTCGGTGGCGGTGCAGCCCTCGCGAAGCTTGCCCTTCAGGTGCACGCCGACGACGTCCGGCGTGAGGAAGTAGACCGGCTGGCCCAGCATGCCGGCCTCGGCCTCGATGCCGCCAACCCCCCAGCCGACGACGCCGATGCCGTTGATCATCGTCGTGTGGCTGTCGGTGCCGACCAGCGTGTCCGGGTAGTAGACGCCGTCCTTGCGGTGCACGCCGCGCGCCAGGTACTCGAGGTTCACCTGGTGCACGATGCCGATGCCGGGCGGCACCACCTTGAAGGTGTCGAAGGCCTGCATGCCCCACTTCATGAACTGGTAGCGCTCGGCGTTGCGCTCGAACTCCAGCTTCATGTTCAACTCGAGCGCATCGGGGCGCCGGAAGTGGTCGATCATCACCGAATGGTCGACGACCAGGTCCACCGGCACCAGCGGCTCGATCACCTTCGGGTTCTTGCCCATCCGCGACGCGACGCCGCGCATCGCGGCGAGGTCGGCGAGCAGCGGCACGCCGGTGAAGTCCTGCAGCACGACTCGCGCGACGACGAACGGGATCTCGTCGACGCGCTTGTCGTTCGGCTTCCAGTTGGCGAGCTGCTCGACGTGCGCCTGAGTGATCTTCCTGCCGTCGACGTTTCGCAGCACCGACTCGAGCACGATGCGAATCGAGACCGGCAGCTTCTTCACGTTGGGAAACTTCTTCGCCAGCGCAGGCAGCGAGTGGAGCCGGCCGGTCTTGCCCGACTTCAGCCGGAAGTCCTTCAGCGTATCGAACGCATTGCGTGACATGGTGGTCCTCGGTGGAAACGGGCTAGATGACGTACAGGTCGACGTATTCGTGGACGGGCATCGCCTCGAGCACCTTCTGGTCGAGCGAAACGTCGAGGATGTGCTGCTGCTGCTTCGCCGGAAACCGCCGCGCCAGGTTGGTGCGGAACTTCCCGATCAGCACCGGAATGCCCTCCTTGCGGCGACGGCGGTGGCCGATCGGATACTCGACGACCACCTCCTTGAGCTTCTTGCCGTCGGCGAACTCGATCGTGATGCCGTTGGCAATCGACCGCTTGTCCGGGTCGAGGTAGTCCTTGCTGAACTGCTTGTCCTCGACGCAGACCATCTTCTCGCGCAGCGTGTCGATGCGCGGATCGGCGGCGACCGCGTCCTCGTAGTCTCCGGCCGTGAGCCGCCCGAAGATCAGCGGCACCGCAACCATGTACTGGATGCAGTGGTCGCGGTCGGCTGGGTTGTCCAGCGGCCCCTTCTTGTCGATGATCCGGATCGCCGACTCGTGCGTGCGGATCGTCACCCTGGCGATGTCCTCGACCGAGCGGCCGGCCTTCTTCAGCTGCTCGTGCAGCGTCATGGCGCACTCGGCCGCGGTCTGGGCGTGGAACTCGGCCGGGAACGAGATCTTGAACAGCACGTTTTCCATCACGTAACTGCCGTAGGGGCGCTGGAACGCGAATTCCTTGCCCTTGAACAGCACGTCGTAGAAGCCCCAGGTCTTCGCCGAGAGCACCGACGGATAGCCCATCTCGCCGGTGCGCGCGATCATCGCCAGGCGCACGGCGCGGCTGGTCGCGTCGCCCGCCGCCCAGCTCTTGCGGCTGCCCGTGTTCGGCGCGTGCCGGTAGGTGCGCAACGACTGGCCGTCGACCCACGCGAGCGACACGGCGTTGATCAACTCGTCGCGCGTGAGGCCCAGCAGCATCCCGCAGACTGCGGTGGAGGCGACCTTGACCAGCACCACGTGGTCGAGCCCGACGCGGTTGAAGGAGTTCTCGAGCGCGATGACGCCCTGGATCTCGTGCGCCTTGACCATCGCCTCGAGCACCTGGCGCATCGTCAGCGGCGGCTTGCCCTGCGCGATCGCGGTGCGGCTCAGCCAGTCCGCGGTCGCGAGGATGCCGCCGAGGTTGTCCGACGGATGACCCCACTCGGCGGCGAGCCAGGTGTCGTTGAAGTCGAGCCAGCGGATCATCGCGCCGATGTTGAAGGCGGCCTGCACCGGGTCGAGCTGGAATTGCGTGCCGGGGACCTTCGCGCCGTTGGGCACCACCGTTCCCGGGACGACCGGGCCGAGCAGCTTGGTGCACGCCGGATACGAAAGCGCCTCGAGGCCGCAGCCGAGCGTGTCGATCAGGCACGCGCGTGCGGTCTCGAGCGCCTCCTTGCTGCGGACCTTGTACTTCAGCGTGTAGTCGACGATGTCGACCAGGACCTTGTCCGGCTTCGGCCGGCTCGTCGCGATGTGGGCGCCCATGTTGCTCGTGTCCGTGGGGTGGGGAATTGCGGGGTCGTCACTTGCGCTTGTCGAGCGGGACGAACTTCAGGTCCTCCGGGCCGACGTAGTTCGCGCTCGGCCGGATGATCTTGTTGTCGCTGCGCTGCTCGATCACGTGGGCGGCCCAGCCCGAGGTGCGCGCGATCACGAACAGCGGCGTGAACATCGCGGTCGGTACGCCCATCAGGTGATAGCTGACCGCGCTGAACCAGTCGAGGTTCGGGAACATCTTCTTGACGTCCCACATGACCTTCTCGAGCCGGTCGGCGATGTCGAACATCTTCATGTTGCCGGCGTCCTTCGACAGCTTGCGCGCGACCTCCTTGATCACCTTGTTGCGCGGATCGGAGACCGTGTAGACCGGGTGGCCGAAGCCGATGACGACCTCCTTGTTCTCGACCCGGCGGCGGATGTCCGCCTCGGCGTCGTCGGGCGAGTCGTAGCGCTTCTGGATCTCGAAGGCGACCTCGTTGGCGCCGCCGTGCTTCGGGCCGCGCAGGGCGCCGATCGCGCCGGTGATCGACGAGTACATGTCCGAGCCGGTGCCGGCGATCACGCGCGCCGCGAAGGTCGACGCGTTGAACTCGTGCTCGGCGTACAGGATCAGCGACGTGTGCATCGCCCGCGTCCAGAGCGAAGAAGGCTCGCGTCCGTGCAGCAGGTGAAGGAAGTGGGCGCCGATGGAATCGTCGTCGGTCTCGATGTCGATGCGACGGCCGTTGGTGCTGTAGTGATACCAGTAGAGCAGCATCGGCCCCAGCGAGGCCATCAGCCGGTCGGCGATGTCGCGAGCGCCGGCGACGTTGTGGTCGTCCTTCTCGGGCAGGTTGCAGCCGAGTGCGGAAACCCCGGTGCGCATGACGTCCATCGGGTGCGCGGATGCAGGCAGCCACTCCAGCGCGGCCTTGACGTTGGCCGGCAGGCCGCGCAACGCGCGCAGCTTCGTCTTGTATCCGGCCAGCTCGGCGCGGTTCGGCAGCTTGCCGTGCACCAGCAGGTGAGCGATCTCCTCGAACTCGGCCGCGTCGGCGATGTCGAGGATGTCGTAGCCGCGATAGTGCAGGTCGTTGCCGGTGCGCCCGACCGTGCACAGTGCCGTGTTGCCAGCCGTCACGCCCGACAGCGCGACCGACTTCTTCGGCTTGAAGCCCGTGTTCTGCGTCTCGTTGCTCATGGTCATTCCGTGGTGGTCGTGCTCACTTCGAACGCGCGAACAGCTCGTCGAGCTTGCGCTCGTAGTCCCAGTAGCCGATCGAGTCGTACAGCTCCTGGCGGGTCTGCATCGTCGGCACCGCCGCCGACTGGGTGCCGTCGCGGCGCAGCGTCCGGTAGACGTTGTCGGCGGCCTTGTTCATCGCACGGAACGCCGACAGCGGGTAGAGCGCCATCGCGACGCCCGCGTCGCGCAGTTCCTCGACCTTGAACAGCGGCGTCTGGCCGAACTCGGTGAGGTTGGCCAGCACCGGCGCCTTCACGGCGTCGACGAAGCGCCGGTACATCGACAGCTCGGTCATCGCCTCGGGAAAGATGCCGTCTGCGCCCGCCTCGGCGCAGGCCACCGCGCGCTCGATCGCGCGATCGAGTCCCTCGACCGCCAGCGCGTCGGTGCGCGCCATGATGAAGAACGACGAGTCGGTGCGCGCGTCGGCCGCAGCCTTGATCCGGTCGACCATCTCGTCCAGGCTCACGATCTCCTTGCCGGGGCGGTGGCCGCATCGCTTGGCGCCGACCTGGTCCTCGATGTGCATCGCGGCGGCGCCCGCCTTGATCAGCGACTTCGTGGTTCGCGCGACGTTGAAGGCCGACGCCCCGAATCCGGTGTCGACGTCGACCAGCAGCGGCAGGTCGCAGACGTCGGTGATCCGGCGCACGTCGATCAGCACGTCCTCGAGGCCCGTGATGCCGAGGTCCGGCAGCCCCAGCGAGCCCGCGGCCACGCCGCCGCCCGACAGGTAGACCGCGCGGAAGCCCGCGTGCCGCGCCAGCAGCGCGTGGTTTGCATTGATCGCGCCCGGTATCTGTAGCGGACGCTCGGCGGCCATCGCATCGCGGAACTTGCGGCCTGGAGTGCTCATGGTGGACTCGCGGGATCGGGAGGACGGGGGGCCGGCAGGTACCGGTCGGCGGCGGGCAGGGCGCCGCGGAAGTCGCGACGCCGCCGGCTCGTGCCGGGCGTGCGCGCCGGAGCAGCGGCGCGCGGCGCCTCAGCCGAGCAGGTGCTTGACGCCTTCGCGCTCCTCGAACAGCTCCTTCAGCGTGAGGTCCATCCGGGCGCGGCTGAACTCGTCGATCGCGAGCCCGGTCACGCGCGTATAGTCGCCGTTGGCGCAGGTGACGGGCACGCCGTAGATCACGTCCTCCGGAATGCCGTACGAGCCGTCCGACGGGATGCCCATCGTGACCCACTTGCCGTTCGTGCCCAGGGCCCAGTCGCGCATGTGGTCGATCGCGGCATTCGCCGCCGACGCCGCCGACGACAGCCCGCGCGCCTCGATGATCGCCGCGCCGCGCTTGCCGACGGTGGGAATGAAGGTGTCGCGATTCCAGGCCTCGTCGGCGATCGTGTCCTTGACCGATTTGCCGCCTGCGCTCGCGAAGCGGTAGTCCGGGTACATCGTCGGGCTGTGGTTGCCCCACACGATCATCTTCTCGATGGCGTCGACCGGCTTGCCGATGCGCGCGGCCACCTGTGACAGCGCGCGGTTGTGGTCCAGCCGGAGCATCGCGGTGAAGTTCTTCTTCGGCAGGCCGGGCGCCGATCGCATCGCGATGTAGGCGTTGGTGTTGGCCGGGTTGCCGACGACCAGGATCCGGCACTCGCGGCTGGCGACCTCGTCGAGCGCGCGCCCCTGCACCGTGAAGATCGCACCGTTGGCCTCGAGCAGGTCCTTGCGTTCCATGCCCTTGGTGCGTGGGCGCGCGCCGACCAGCACCGCGTAGTCGGCGTCCTTGAAGGCGACCTTCGGATCGTCGGTCACGACCACGCCGGCCAGCAGCGGAAACGCGCAGTCCTCGAGTTCCATGACCACGCCCTTGACCGCCGGAAGGGCGGGCGTGATGTCGAGCAGCTGCAGGATCACCGGCTGGTCCTCTCCGAGCATGTCGCCGTTGGCGATGCGGAAGAGCAGGCTGTAGCCGATCTGGCCGGCGGCGCCGGTCACGGCGACGCGCTTGGCGGGCTTGGACATGGGGGTTGGCCTTTCGTGGGAATGGGAGAATCCGGGACGGGCGGTAGTCTAGGCGTCGCAGCGGCATGGTGTCAAGCCTGATAGATATCTTATATAAGACATAAGAAACTAGACTCTGGTGGCTGCGCGTGCTTCAATCACGGCATGAACGACGCGCCACGACCAGGGCGGGCGGACGCCGGGCGGGCAGGCGCCGGCGAGGCCGGCCCGACCTTCGCACCGCTGTACCGCCAGATCCGGGAGTTGCTGGTGCGCGGGCTTCAATCGGGCGAATGGAAGCCCGGCGAGGCCATCCCCAGCGAGGTCGAACTGGCGGCGCGCTACCGGGTCAGCCAGGGCACGGTGCGCAAGGCGATCGACGAACTCGCCGCCGCCAACCTGGTCGTGCGGCGACAGGGCCGCGGCACCTTCGTCGCCTCGCATCGCGAAGTGCGCACGCAGTTCCGCTTCCTTCGCCTGAGGCCCGACGACACCGCCGCCGACGTCGCCGACGCCGCGCAGCCGGGCGTCGCCAGCGAATCGGGCCAGGGCATGGTGATGACCAGCCGGGTGCTCGAGTGCCGCAGGCTGCGCGCACCGAGCGAGGTCGCGCGTGCACTGGCGCTTCGGAGCGGCGAGGCGGTCGTCCTGATCCGCCGCATCCTCGAGGCCGACGGGCGCCCGACGGTGCTCGACGAGATCTGGCTGCCGGGATCGCGCTTCCGCGGTCTGTCGGCCGAGCGCGTCGACGCCTGGCACGGGCCGCTGTACGCGCTGTTCGAAACCGAATTCGGCACGCGGATGATCCGCGCGGCCGAGCGCCTGAAGGCGATCGCCGCCGACCGCGCGCGCGCGCGCACGCTGCAGGTCGCCGAGGGAAGCCCGCTGCTGCTCGTCGAGCGCGTGTCGCGGACTTACGCCGACCAGCCGGTGGAATTGCGCCGCGGCTACTGCGTCACCGACAGGCACCACTATTACAACGAGTTGAGCTGAGACGGACCGATCTTGACCTGCGGACGCGTGAGGTCGATTGGTGCGATGCGCCAATTTGCGTCAGAATACGAGGGTTTTGCGAAAGTTTTTCGAAGGTCTTGCGATCAACGGAGGCGACATGGCCGAAGCGGTGGAGAAATCTGCAGGCAGTCCGCAACGCGGAGCGAGGCCCGAGTTCCGCAACATCCATGTCACCCAGATCGCGCGCTACCGTTTGCCGCTCGCGGGTCTCGTCTCGATCCTGCACCGGATCAGCGGCGCGCTGATGTTCGTGGTCGGCCTGCCGTTCGTGCTGTACCTCTTCCAGCAGAGCCTCACCTCCGAGCTGAGTTTCGAGAACTACCGCTCGATCGTCTCGCACTGGTTCGCCAGGCTCGTGTTGCTCGGGCTGATCTGGGCGTACCTGCATCACTTCTGCGCCGGTGTGCGCCACCTGCTGATGGACCTCGACGTCGGCGTCGACAAGGCGGCCGGGCGCACGTCGGCGGCCACGGTGCTGGCGATCAGCCTCACGCTGACGCTGGTCATCGCGCTGAAGCTGTTCGGACTGTTCTGACCACGGTAGCCAAGACATGACCACCAGGAAAATCGTCGTCGGCGCGCACTACGGCCTGCGCGACTGGCTCGCCCAACGCTTCACGGCCGTGACGATGGCTGTCTACACGCTGGTCCTGCTGGGCTGGCTGGTCGCGCTGCCCGAACTCACCTACGGCACGTGGGCCGGCATGTTCGCATCGCCGTGGATGAAGGTGCTGACCTTGCTGGCGTTGGTCGCGCTGACCTGGCACGCGTGGGTCGGCGTGCGCGACATCTACATGGACTACATCAAGCCGATCGCCCTGCGCCTGGCGCTGCAGGTGCTCACGATCGTGCTGCTGCTCGGCTACGCGTGCTGGGCGGTCATCATTCTCTGGAGCGTCTGAGATGGCCGACGTGCTGAACCACCTGTCGAACAACCTGCCGCGGCGCAAGTTCGATGCGGTGATCATCGGTGCGGGCGGCGCCGGCATGCGCTGTTCGCTGCAGCTGGCGGAGGCCGGCTACGACGTGGCCGTGCTCTCGAAGGTGTTCCCGACCCGCTCGCACACGGTCGCCGCGCAGGGCGGCATCGGTGCGTCGCTCGGCAACATGAGCGAGGACAACTGGTACTGGCACATGTTCGACACCGTCAAGGGGTCGGATTACCTCGGCGACCAGGACGCGATCGAGTTCATGTGCCGCGAGGCGCCGAAGGTCGTCTACGAGCTCGAGCACTTCGGCATGCCGTTCGACCGCAACCCGGACGGCACGATCTACCAGCGCCCGTTCGGCGGGCATACCGCAAACTTCGGCGAAAAGCCGGTGCAGCGAGCCTGCGCGGCGGCGGACCGCACCGGCCACGCGCTGCTGCACACGCTGTACCAGCGCAACGTGCGCGCGCGAACGCAGTTCTTCGTCGAATGGATGGCGCTGGACATCGTCCGGGACGCAGACGGCGACTGCGTCGGCGTCGTCGCTCTGGAGATGGAGACCGGCGAACTTCTGGTGCTGGAAGCGAAGGTCACGGTGTTCGCGACCGGCGGCGCCGGGCGGATCTTCGCGGCGTCGACCAACGCGTTCATCAACACCGGCGATGGGCTCGGCATGGCGGCGCGCGCCGGCATTCCGCTCGAGGACATGGAGTTCTGGCAGTTCCACCCGACCGGCGTTGCCGGCGCCGGCGTGCTGATCACCGAGGGCGTGCGCGGCGAGGGCGGCATCCTGCTGAACAAGCAGGGCGAGCGCTTCATGGAGCGCTACGCGCCGACGCTGAAGGACCTCGCGCCGCGCGACTTCGTCTCGCGCTCGATGGACCAGGAGATCAAGGAGGGCCGCGGCGCCGGCCCCGACGGCGACCACGTGCTGCTCAAGCTCGACCACCTGGGCGCCGAGACGATCATGAAGCGGCTGCCGTCGATTCGCGAGATCGCGATCAAGTTCGCCAACGTCGACCCGATCATCGACCCGATCCCGGTCGTCCCGACGATCCACTACCAGATGGGCGGCATTCCGACCAACTATCACGGGCAGGTGGTCGTGCCGAAGAACGGCGACGCCAACGCGGTGGTCGGCGGGCTCTACGCGATCGGCGAGTGCGCGTGCGTGTCGGTGCACGGCGCGAACCGGCTGGGCACGAATTCGCTGCTCGACCTGGTCGTGTTCGGTCGTGCGGCGGGCAACCACATCGTCGCGTCGAAGCTTCGGGACGTCGGACACAAGCCGCTACCGCGCGATGCGGGCGACGCGGCGCTGGCCCGCCTGGCGCGCCTGGACGGCTCGTCGTCGGGCGAGAACAGCCAGGAAGTCGCCGGCGACATCCGGCGCGCGATGCAGGCGCATTGCGGCGTGTTCCGCACGCAGGAGCTGCTCGACGAGGGCGTCACGCGCATTCTCGAGCTGGCGGGACGGGTAGGCGCCACGCACCTGAAGGACAAGTCGAAGGTGTTCAACACGGCGCGGGTCGAGGCGCTCGAGGTCGACAACCTGATCGAGGTCGCGAAGGCCACGATCTCGTCGGCTGCTGCGCGCAAGGAGAGCCGTGGCGCGCACGCGCACCGCGACCATCCCGAGCGCGACGACGTCAACTGGCTCAAGCACACGCTCTGGTATTCCGACGGCAACCGGCTCGACTACAAGCCGGTGCGCACCACGCCGCTGACCGTCGAGACCTTCCAGCCGAAAGCGCGCACGTTCTGAGACAACCTAGACATCCCGAAGCGCAGGAGCACCGATGAGCGCCGTGGTAGAACCCAGCCAGCACGCCGCATCCGCCGCCCAGGGCAGGCGGGTGGTCAAGTTCTCGATCTATCGCTACGACCCCGACAAGGACGCGCGGCCGTACATGCAGGATCTCGAGGTCGAGCTCGAGCCGACCGACAAGATGCTGCTCGACGCGCTGATGCGCATCAAGCAGGTGAAGGACGATTCGGTCGCGTTCCGGCGTTCGTGCCGCGAGGGCGTCTGCGGTTCGGACGCGATGAACATCAACGGCAGGAACGGCCTGGCCTGCGTCACGAACCTGCGCGACCTCGAGCAGCCGATCGTGCTCAAGCCGCTGCCCGGTCTGCCGGTGATCCGCGACCTGATCGTCGACATGACGCAGTTCTTCAAGCAGTACCACTCGATCCGCCCGTACCTGATCAACGACACGCCGCCGCCGGAGAAGGAGCGGCTGCAGTCGCCGGAAGAGCGCGAAGAGCTCGACGGGCTGTACGAGTGCATCCTGTGCGCCTGCTGCTCGACCGCATGCCCGTCGTTCTGGTGGAACCCGGACAAGTTCGTCGGTCCGGCCGGGCTGCTGCAGGCCTACCGCTTCCTTGCGGACAGCCGCGACCAGGCGACCAGCGAGCGCCTGGACGACCTCGAGGACCCGTACCGCCTGTTCCGCTGCCGGTCGATCATGAACTGCGTCGACGTCTGCCCGAAGGGCCTGAACCCGACGCGCGCGATCGGCAAGATCAAGGAACTGATGGTGCGGCGCACCGTCTGAGCGCGGGCGTCGGCGCGAGCGCAGGCCAATGCCCGAAGGCACGCACCAGGCCGACGAGGCGCGCAGGCGGCGCCTGCGCTGGCGCGCGCGCCGGGGGCTGCTCGAGAACGACCTCGTCATGGCGAGGTTCTTCGACCGGTTCGAAGCGAACCTCAGCGACGCCGACGTGGCGGGTCTCGACCGGCTGCTCGACCTCGGCGACGGCGAATTGCTCGACCTGATCCTCGGGCGCTGCGAACTGCAGGGCGAGGTCGCCACGCCGCAGGTGCAGCGCGTGCTCGAGATGTTGCGCGGCGTCTGAGTTGCGCGGGACTACGATGAAACCTCCGGAGCTCGTGCGCCCGGACCCTCAACTCCAAGGAAGAGTCACATGACCGTCCAGCACAAAGCCACGCTCTCCTTCACGGACGGCACGCCGCCGATCGAGTTCCCGCTCTACAACGGAACGATCGGTCCGGACGTGATCGACATTCGCAAGCTGTACGGGGAGACCGGCAAGTTCACGCTCGACCCGGGCTTCATGTCGACGGCGGCGTGCGAGTCGAAGATCACCTACATCGACGGCGACAAGGGCGAGCTGCTCTACCGCGGCTACCCGATCGAGCAGATCGCGCAGCACTGCGACTACCTGCAGACCTGCTACCTGCTGCTGAACGGCGAGTTGCCGGATGCCGAGCAGCGCAAGGACTTCGACCAGCGGGTCACGCGCCACACGATGGTGCACGAGCAGATGGCGCGCTTCCTGCAGGGATTCCGGCGCGACGCGCACCCGATGGCGGTGCTGGTCGGGATGGTCGGCGCGCTGTCGGCCTTCTACCACGACTCGCTCGACATCAACGACCCCGAGCATCGTTTCGTCTCGGCGATCCGGCTGATCGCGAAGATGCCGACGCTGGTGGCGATGGCCTACAAGTACTCGAGCGGCCAGCCGTTCATGTACCCGCAGAACAACCTGTCGTATGCGGCCAATTTCATGCGGATGATGTTCGCCACGCCGTGCGAGGAGTACAAGCCCAACGACGTCCTGGTGCGCGCGCTCGACCGCATCCTGATCCTGCACGCCGACCACGAGCAGAACGCGTCGACTTCGACGGTACGGCTGGCCGGTTCGTCGGGCGCGAACCCGTTCGCGTGCATCGCCGCCGGCATCGCGACGCTGTGGGGGCCCGCGCACGGCGGCGCCAACGAGGCCTGCCTGCTTATGCTCAACGACATCCAGAGGGCGGGCGGGGTCGAGAAGATCGGCGAGTTCATCGACCAGGTGAAGGACAAGAACTCCGGCGTCAAGCTGATGGGCTTCGGCCACCGGGTCTACAAGAACTACGACCCGCGCGCCAAGCTGATGCGCGAGACCTGCCACGAGGTCCTGAACGAGCTCGGCCTGCACGACGATCCGCTGTTCGCGCTGGCGATGAAGCTCGAAAAGATCGCGCTCGAGGACGACTACTTCGTCAAGCGCAAGCTGTACCCGAACGTCGATTTCTACTCGGGAATCGTGCAGAAGGCGCTCGGCATCCCGACCGAGATGTTCACCTGCATCTTCGCGTTGGCGCGGACGGTGGGCTGGATCTCGCAGTGGAACGAGATGATCGCCGATCCCGACCAGAAGATCGGCCGGCCGCGGCAGCTTTACACCGGGCACGTGCGGCGCGACGTCAAGCTTCCCTCTCGGAAGTGAACGAGGCTTCCGGATGACCGAACTGGTCGTGCGACGCCTGCTGGTCGATCTCGAGGCCCCGATCGGTCGGCACTGGTGCGGCGGGGATGCCTTTCGGACCGCGCTGTTCAACGCGCTGTCGATGAGCTTCCCGGTCGGCGAGCAGTTCTTCATCGATGCCGTGCGCCGCGGCATCGACGCACTCGAACCCGCGTCCCGGCAGACCTTCGAGGCGGAAGCGCGCGGATTCATCGGGCAGGAGGCGGCCCATAGACGGGTGCACGCGCTCTTCAATGCCCACCTTGCCCGGCAGGGGCTGGTCAACGACTGGGAACCGCGGGCGGCGGCCCGGCTGGCCCTGCTCGAAGGGGTCGATCCGCGTCATTGGCTCGCGATCACCGCCGCCAACGAGCACTTCACGGCGATCCTCGCCGAGTGGCTGCTGGGCAACGACGGCGTGCTGTACGGCGCCGAGCCGCGCCTGCGCACGATGTGGCAGTGGCACAGTGCCGAGGAGGCCGAGCACTGCAGCACGGCCTTCGAGCTCTATCGCGCGCTCGGCGGCGACCATGCCTGGCGGGTTCGCTGGTTCCGCCGGGTCACGCTGATCTTCGTCGCCGACACGCTGCGCCAGACGGTTGCCAATCTGCGCCGCGACGGCACGCTGTGGCGGTGGCGCACGGGGCGCAGCGCGGTGTCCCTTCTGTTTGGTCGCGGCGGCGTGGTTCGGCACGCATTCGCGCCGTGGCGTGCCTGGTTCCGGCGCGATTTCCATCCTTGCCAGTTGCGCAGCGAACGCTCGAGCCGATGGCTGAGCGAGAATCGCGCGTCGTGGTCGGCGGTCGGTGGCTCCCGGAGCCGGGCCGCGTTCAATTCCAGGTGATCGTGACGGTAAGCGTGTCGCCGTAGACACCCGCGCCCACCGGCTGGCGGGCGGGGATGACCCCGATCATCGGCAAGCTCACGGGTCGGCGCGGCGTGTTCTTGTTGACCGTGATCGAGCCGGTCGCGGGAACCGAGCCG
>Ga0209477_1000357_pt1 | contig 28005 bp, 27 predicted proteins | sample KloWWTupernatant_FD_187180 | JGI IMG/M metagenome (GOLD analysis project Ga0209477, IMG submission 187180) | Active sludge microbial communities from Klosterneuburg, Austria, studying microevolution and ecology of nitrifiers - Klosterneuburg... | ecosystem: Engineered > WWTP > Aerobic digester >...
GACCGTGAAGCTCTCTCGGTAATAGAAGTCGAGGTAGCCGCGGTTCTGGAGGTAGGTGCCCTTGACCGTGACGGCGCGCTGGCGGTCGAGGGTCGAGCCGTAGACGAGGAATGGGTCGAGATCGGCGCTGGAGAAGCAGTTGGCGAACCAGTAGGTGTTGCCGGAGTGCTCGTCGTAGACGTCGTTGGCGATCATGACGTCGCCGATGCGGGCGTTGAGCGTTGCAGCTTTGCCGAGGATGTAGATCCCGCGGAGCCGATCCACCCCCGTCGCGATCTGACCGAAGATGTGATACGCCGCCAGGCCGAGCGGGTAGTTGATGTTGACGATCACGGCATCTGTGCCGCCGGGACAGTAGCCACGAATACGCGGGTCGAGATCATTCGGGTCGATCTTGCCGAGGTCCATGATCTGGATGCCGACATCGACGGCACTGGTCGGATCGATCGTGACGACGCCGAGCTCGGCCTCTTCGGCGTCGCGCTCGGCGCGCGCTTCGGGGTTGACGGTGTAGTAGAGCCGGGCTGTGTAGTAGAGGAAATTGTCCCACGACGCGCGAACTTCGCCGGCCTGCAGCTTGCGCAACTCCGGCAGCAGATCGGGGTGTGCCGACTCCTCGACGAAGCGCACCAGCTCGTCGCGACGACGACGGGCGGTGCCGGTGAGGATGTTCGCCAGCGAGTGGGTGTTGGACGAGATGAAGTAGACCGGCCGGCCGCCGAGGTCTAGCTCGGACAAGCTGCGCCCGGCCGGCGCCCACCAGCGCTGAGCGGACCGTGTGTAGCCGAGATAGGTTCCACCGAGCATCTGCAGGCGCAGATCGCGCTTGCGCGCGGCCAGCCGGCGTAGATTGGGCCACAGTTCGCGACCCCAGGTCGAGCAAAGCCGCGCCCAGTCGGCCGGCTCGATCCCCAGCCCCTCGCCGATCTGCTCCAGCCGCTGGCCGCCGTCGGCGTCGCCAGGCTGGCCCGGCCGGCGTGAGCCTGCCTCGATCAGCGCCGCCAGCTCGGGGGTGTCGCTGATGCGCTGGTGCATCTTGTTCCACTCGATCTGCCAGCCGACGATCGTCGGGATCAGGTCATCGAGGTCGGAGGCTGAGCCGACCATCACAGCCATCGTGCTGCGCCCATCCCACTGCCACTTTCGCCGTCGGCCTGGCGCCGACACCGATGTCCAGTCGTCCAGGTCGGTATAGCCGTGGACGGCGAAGACCGTATGTGCCTGACCGAGGAGGATATTCCGGACGGTGACGATCTCCGGCGGCAGCCGAAGCGTGCTGTACATGAACGCGCCCATATCCGGCCGGTCGGATGCAGCCTGTGCGTGCAGGCTGGACTGGATGTTGAGGTGTGCCGGAATGAGGGCGTCTACATCGACCGGGCCGGAGGAACGCAGTAAGGTCGAATAGGTTCGGACATAGAGGTCGACTTCCCGCTTGCCGGCCGGTTGACCCGCGTTCGCATACGTAAATGGATCCACCGGCGCCGTCCCGAGCGAGCCCGACGCGTCAGTTGTCTGCATACTGTTGTCTCTCCATCGCCAGCAACGATCCGGTGCGCCGATGATAGCGGCGGGCAGGACGTCCGGCAACGTACCCGACGCCTGCTTGCCGCCTGCCGGGTATTGCCTGATACTGCGCCGATCTGAACGGCGGAGCGAACGGAGCGTCCGGCTATGCCTCGCGTCGCGATCGGCGGGATCTCGCACGAGACCAACACATTCTCGTCGATACAGACGACCCTGACCGACTTCCAGCGCCGCGCGCTCGCGCGTGGCCGGACGATCATCGAGACCAGCCGGGGGGCCGGCACAGCCCTCGGGGGGATGGTCGACACGTCGCTGGCACTACGCTGGGACCTCGTTCCGACGCTGTTCGCCTCGGCAACACCCAGCGGCCGCATTCGGCGCGGCGCGTTCGAATCATTGGCCAACGAGCTGGTCGGCGGGATCGCGGCCGCGGCCGGTGAGCCGGCCGGGCTAGCCGGCGTCTTGCTGGCACTGCACGGCGCAATGGTCGCCGAGGCGCTGGACGACGCCGACGGCGAGATCTTGCGCCGCGTGCGCCGGGCGGTCGGACCGGACGTGCCGATCGCCGTCGTTCTCGACTCGCACGCGAACATGACTCCGCAGATGGTCGAGCATGCCGACATCCTGCTGGCCTACGAGACCTACCCGCACATCGACACCTATGCGCGTGGCAGCCAGGCGGTGCGGTTGCTGGAGCAGCGGCTGCTCGGGGAGATCCTGCCCACCCACGCATTGCGCCAGATTCCGCTACTGACCCCGCTGACGACGCAGTGGACTGCCGGGCCGACTCCGATGCGCGACCTCGCGCTGCTGGCCGAGCAGGCGCGTCATGAACGATCGGTGCTCTCGATCGCCCTCGCCTCGGGCTTCCCCTACAGCGATATCCACGACGCGGGGATGGCGGTGCTGGTGACGACCGACGGCGATCCGGCGGCGGCGAACGCGATCGCCGACCGGCTGGCAGCTGCCTGCTGGGAGCGGCGGTCGCTGTTCGAGTCGGACCTGACCCCGGTCGATGCAGCGGTCTCGCTGGCGATGGCGGCGGAGCGCGGGCCGGTCGTGCTGGCAGATGTCGCCGACAACCCCGGCGGGGGCGCGTCGGGGGATGGCACGACGATCCTGGCCGCGCTGCTGGCGGCGCGTGCCGAAAGCGCGGTTGTCGCGATGATCGCCGATCCCGAGACGGTGCGTCAGGCAGAGCTGATCGGCGCAGGCAATCGCGGCAGGCTACGACTGGGCGGCAAGACCGACCACCTCCACGGCCCGACGCTGGAGCTCGACGCGCGGGTGCGCTGGACTGGCGACCTCACCTTTGTGAATCGCGGTCCGATGGGAACCGGGACGACGACGCGGCTGGGGTCGTCGGCGGTCATCGAGGTGGGCGACCCGCCGGTCGAGGTGATCGTTGCGACGAACCGCGTCCAGGCGCTCGACCCCGAGCTGCTGCGTGCGGCAGGGATCGAGCCGGAGTCGCGCCGGGTCATCGTGCTGAAGTCGAGCGTCCACTTCCGGGCCGCGTTCGGGCCACTGGCAGCCGGCATCATCGAGGTCGATGGGCCGGGACTCTCCTCGCCGGATCTGCTCAGCTTTCCCTACCGCCGCGTCCGCCGGCCGATCTGGCCGCTGGATCGCGACATGCGGTAGGGTCAGGGTAAAGGAGGCAGGATGAGCGATAACCGGGACCCGGACGACAAGCAGAAGCCACGCCAGCAGCAGGGGATGATCGTCGGCCTCCCGCTTGGCGTCGCGATCGGCGTCGCGCTCGGCGTCGCGCACGATCAGCGCAAGAACGATTGATGAGCGAGATGCCGCCACGCCGCCGAAAGAACCCGCTCGTTCAGGCCGCCGCGGTCCTGCTGGGCTTCCTGCTCGGCATCGCGCTGCTCGGCCGGCTCGATAGCAGCGGCCTGCCGATCCTGGTCGGCGCGGCGATCGGGGTTGCGCTGGTCTTGGCGTTCGACGCGCTGCGGCGCAGAGACCGACCATCCTGAAGCGGCGAGCACCGTTGACTACCGACCGCCAACGTGCCTCGTTCGACCTTCGTGCTCCTCACGTATTCCGGCGCAGTAGAACGACGGCGACGAGCTGGAGAACACAGAAGGCGAACAGGAAGATACCGATGCTGAAGACCGTGATCACGCCAAACACGAACGCCAGCGCCGCGGCGATGAGCATCGCCTTCCACGACGAGCGAGACAGGCCGTACCAGGTTAGGAGCAGTGAACACGCAGGAATCAGCCATACGAGGCCAAGCCATGGTTCCTGGGGCATTCGCCGGTCCGTTTCGCTACGCTGCTAGTGTCGGGTAGAATCAGGTATAGCGTCCTCTGCCGCTCGGACCTTGCCAATTAGCTGGAGTCACCCATGAAGCGGTTCGTGAAGAGTCGACAGAACAGCGGTAGCGACGTCACGGCGGTGCTGCTTGGGGTGTGTTTGAGCCTGATCGCTCTAGGTGGATACGTTTCCTTTGAGTACCGCGTCATTCGGCCGGCGCAGGAGATCGACCTTGGTTATGATACCCCCGGATTGATGCGACAACTCGTCATCATCGTTCTATTCTGTTTCCCGACGACATTTGGTGCTGTCATCGCAGCCTGGCTTGCGTCCCGGCCGAAGCGTGTTGCATCTTGCGTTGCCATCGCCTACGTCCTTATAGTGTTCGCCCCACTGTTCAGCGACGACAATCTGCCTTATCCGCTCCCTGGCGTGGTCGGCTTACAGCCGTGGGTGACACTGAGCATGCTTCTGGTGAATCTCGCCATACTACCTGTCGCTGCGGCGGCGGCAACCACCAGGATTCGTACAGCCCTGACTGCGACAGGATGATTACGACATGCATTGTCGTGACGGGAAACAGCCCTGGTGAGCGAGGACGATATTCCGATCGGACAATCATCGACTTGCAACTGTTGGCGGTAGGCCGGCGAGGGTGCATCGACATGCGCTCAGACGCGCGATCTGAGACGTCGGTGCAACCGGAGCAGGCAAAGATCTCAATTTAGCTCTCGCTATTGGTTGCGGGCTGATAGTCTATCGAGTCAGATTCGATGATGATCCTCGACCGCTCGCAAGACACGCAGCAGCATCAACCCCCGCCAGCCGCTCGTCTCGCGTCACCTCGTCGGCGGCGCGGACGGTGATGTGGCCGAGCTTGCGGCCGGGCCGTGGGGCCTTGCCGTAGTGGTGGAGGTGCGCGTCGGGGATCGCGAGGATCGCGGACGGGTCGGGCATCTCGCCGATCAGGTTCTGGAGGCCGATCGCGCCGAGCGCGTCGGTCTCACCGAGTGGATAGCCGAGGATGGCGCGCAGGTGGTTTTCGAACTGGCTTGTTCTGGCGCCCTCGATCGTCCAGTGGCCGGAGTTGTGGACGCGCGGGGCCATCTCATTGACCAGCAACGCATCGCCGACCTGGAACAGCTCGATCGCCAGCACGCCGACGTAGTCCAGCTCCGCCATCGCGATCTCGACATAACCGCGGGCCGTCGCTGCCAGTATGTCATCGACACGACGGGCCGGGACGAAGGCGCGGTGGAGCATCCCACCGACCTGCTCGATCTCGACGACTGGCCAGACCGCCACTGAGCCGTCGCGACCACGGGCGGCGAGGATCGCCAGCTCGCGGTCATACGGCACGAACGCCTCCAGGATCAGCGGCCGGCCGCCGAGCGTCTGCCAGGCGGCGTCGAGGTCGGCGGCGTCGCGGAGGATGACCTGACCTTTGCCGTCGTACCCCTCGCGCCGCGTCTTCAGCACGGCCGGCAGTCCCAGCTCGGCGACGGCGGCGTCCAGCCCGGCCCGGTCGTCGACGGCGACGTAGCGCGGGGTCGGGATGCCGAGCGCGTTGAAGAACGTCTTCTCCGACAGGCGGTCCTGGGCGACATCGAGCGCGGCCGGCGGCGGGTAGACCGGGACCTGGCGCTCCAGCGCGCGCGCGACGTGGGCCGGCACGTTCTCGAACTCATAGGTGACGACATCCAGCCCCTCGGCGAAGCGGGCGAGGGCGTCGGGGTCGTCGTAGGCGCCGACAATCAGCTCGCCGAGGTCGGCGACCGGCGCGTCCGGCGAGGGGTCGAGGAAGCGGAAGCGCAGGCCGAGCGGGTAGCCGGCCAGCGCCAGCATGCGGCCGAGCTGGCCACCGCCGATGATGCCGACGCGGATCATCTAGCTGCCCTCCCGTGGGTCGGGGTGATCGAGGACGGACTGGGTCTGCCGCGCCCGCCATTCGTGGAGCGCGGCGCGGATCGCCGGCCGGCTCGTGCCAACGATCGCGGCGGCCAGCAGCGCGGCGTTGACCGCGCCGGCCCGGCCGATCGCCAGCGTTCCGACCGGGATGCCGGCCGGCATCTGGACGATCGACAGCAGCGAGTCCATGCCCTTCAGCGCGCGGGACTCGACCGGCACCCCGAGGACCGGCAGGACCGTCTTCGCCGCTGCCATACCCGGCAGGTGCGCCGCGCCGCCGGCCCCGGCGATGATGACCTCCAGACCACGCGCCTCGGCGCTGCCGGCGTACTCGAACAGCAGGTCCGGCGTGCGGTGCGCCGAGACGACGCGCGTCTCGTACGGCACGCCGAGCGCCTCCAGCGTCTCGACCGCATGCGCCATCGTCTCCCAGTCCGAGCGCGACCCCATAATCACGCCCACCAGCGGCTGTTCGGCCATGCTTCCTGAACTCCTGTCTCGTCCGTTTGTCCGGGCATGACGGTAGCAGATTGGGGGACGGGGGACGAGGGATGGGGGACGGGGATGGGGATGGTTTCGTAGGGACAGGACCGGGCCTGTCCCGTATGGAGCCAACAGAATCCATCTCTCCGGTACGATAGCGTCGTAGACGCTGATGAACGACACCGGAGGTTCCCCAGATGACACTGAAGCCGATCGTGACCCGCACCGTCGATGTTGTCGAGGACTACCACGGCACGCCAGTGGCCGACCCGTATCGCTGGCTGGAGGATGCAGCCGATCCCGAGGTGCTGGCCTGGACTGAGGCGCAGAACGCGCGGACGCAGGCGTGGCTCGGCGAGCATGCTCCCAAGCGGGAGCGCATCCACGAGCGGCTGACGGAGCTGTGGGACTACCCGAAAGACTCCGCGCCAGTGAAGCACGGCGGGCGCTACTTCGCCTTCCATAATCCCGGCCTGCTGAACCAGCCGCTGCTGACCGTTCGTGAGGCGCTCGACGCCGAGCCGCGGACGCTGCTGGACGTCAACCAGCTCTCCGATGATGGCACGGTCGCGACGACGAACCAGGCGGCCTCGCGCGATGGCCGGCTGCTGGCCTACGCGCTGGCCGAGAGCGGCAGCGACTGGCAGACGATCCGCGTGCGCGACGTCGATAGCGGCGCTGACCTGTCCGACGAGCTGCGCTGGTGCAAGTTCTCCAACATCGCCTGGCTGCCGGACGGATCGGGCTTCTACTACAGTCGCTACCCCGAGCCGGGCAGCGTCCCGACCTCGCGGCAGAATAGTCACAACCGCGTCTATCTGCACAGGATCGGCGACCCGCAGGCAGACGACACGCTGGTCTACGAGCGGCCAGACATGCCCGACCTGCATTTCTTCGCCGAGGTCAGCCACGATGGTCGCTACCTCGTCATCACCGCCTCGATCGGCACCGACCCGCGGACGCGGATTTACTACCGCGACCTGGCCAGCAACGGCGACATCGTGCCGCTGCTCGACGGCGTCGACGCCAAGTACGAGTTCGTCGACAACGACGACGCGACGTTCTACATCCTGACCGACCGCGACGCGCCGCTCGGCCGGCTGGTGGCGATCGACGCCGCCGACCCCGCGCCAGAGCGCTGGCGCGACGTGATCCCCGAGGGCGGGACGCCGCTGGCGGCGGTCGTCGCGGCCGGCGACCGTCTGGTCGCGCTGATGCTGATCGACGCCCAGCATCGAATCGACCTGTATCGACGCGACGGCACGTTCGACCGGATGATCGACCTGCCCGGGATCGGCGCGGTCGAGGCGCTCTCCGGTGAGCCGGATGACCCGGAGCTGTTCCTCACCTTCACCTCGTTCCTGACGCCGCCGACCCCATACCGCTACGACCTGGCCGACCCCGACGCGAGGCTCGCGCCGCTCCTTGCGCCGGCCATCGACTTCGATAGCGATGTCTACGAGACGCGGCAGGTTTTCTTCCACTCGCAGGATGGCACGCGAGTGCCAATGTTCGTCAGCCATCGCAAGGGTCTGAGCCTGCACGGGGATAACCCGACACTGCTCTACGCCTACGGCGGATTCAACATCAGCCTGATGCCGGCCTTCTCGCCGACCAATCTCGCCTGGCTGGAACGCGGCGGCGTCTTCGCCCAGGCCAACCTGCGCGGTGGCGAAGAGTACGGCGAGGAGTGGCACCAGGCCGGCATGCTGGAGCGCAAGCAGAACGTCTTCGACGACTTCATCGCCGCTGCCGAGTGGCTGATCGGCAACGGCTACACCAGCCGCGAGAAGTTGGCGATCAACGGGCGCTCGAACGGCGGACTACTGGTCGGCGCGTGTCTGACGCAGCGGCCTGACCTCTACGGCGCGGCGGTCTGCGAGGTGCCGGTGCTGGACATGCTACGCTACCACCGCTTCACCGTCGGGCACTTCTGGACGCCGGAGTACGGCAACGCCGAGGAGGACCCCGAGCACTTCCGCTTCCTGCTGGCCTACTCGCCGCTGCACAACGTCCACTCCGGCACGGCCTACCCACCGACGCTGGTGACCTCGGCCGACACCGACGACCGCGTCGTCCCAGCTCACGCCAAGAAGTTCACGGCGACGCTGCAGGCGGCCCAGGGCGGCGACGCGCCGGTGCTGCTACGGGTCGAGATGAAGGCCGGCCACGGCATGGGCAAGCCAACCGCCAAGCTCATCGAAGAGCGCGCCGACGTGCTGGCGTTTCTGTCGACGGTGTTAGGGGTGGACCCGAACGACGGATGACGCACGAGATCTGAGTGTGATGCTCGCGGGCGTCCAACGGCATCCACTCGTGCGATCGTGCACGACGCGCTCGTCGCGGTTCCGACGTATATCATTATCGAACGACACCCATCCCCCGGCCAGTTCGGAAGGGGCGAATGATGACCGCTGACGATGCTGACCTCCGCCTTCGATGTCCCTCGTGCCAGGCCGTGCTTCCCGAGGCTGCGAGATACTGTCCGGTCTGTGGCTACGCTCTGGATTCGCGGACTAATTCGTTGGCGGGGCCGGCGTCGAGCCTCGATCTGCGACTGGAGCGGATCGAACGACGACTCGCCGAGCTCGACCAACGCCTGCTGGGGCTGGAGCGTGGCGCTGCGCCGCCGGTAGACGTCTCTCACGAGCCACGACCCGCGCCGCCAGTCGCACCCGTTGCCGCGCCACGACCGACAGTAGCCCAACCGCCGCAGGCCGCGCCCCAGCCCCCACCGCCGGCTCGGCGTCGCGCGGAACCGCGCTGGTCGCGTGTGGATTTCGAGGATCTATTGAGCGGCCGCGGACTTGCCTGGCTGGGCGGGCTGGCGCTGATTGTTGGCGCGGTCTTCTTCCTGAGCCTGGCCTTCAGCCGTGGCTGGATCGGGCCGGCTACGCGCGTGACGATCGGTCTGGTTAGCGGAGCGCTGATGCTGGCAGGCGGCGGCTGGCTCTTCGAGCGGCGCGAGCGGGTCATCGGCCACGTCCTGGTCGCCGTCGGTCTCGGCGTCCTCAGCCTCTCACTGCTGGCTGGTTGCGATTTTTACGACCTCTTTTCGATCCACGTCGCGCTGCTCGGCACATTCGCTGCCGCAGCGGTGGCCGCCGTCATCGCTATCCATGCTCGGTCGCAGGTCGTCGCTATCTTCGGTCTCGTTGCCGCGCTGGCGTCTCCCCCACTGCTCGGGGCGGAGCCGGACGGCGCGACGATCGCATTCCTGGTGGTCGTGCTGGCTGGCACGACTGCGATCACGCTCACCCGCGACTGGCGCTGGCTGGCGCCGGTCGCCTTCGTCCTCTCTGCGCCACAGTTGGCAGACTGGGTGTTGAGCAATCCGGCCGTCGCGCCAGCGCTGCTAGCGACCTGGGGCTTCTGGCTGCTCCATGTGCTCGCGGCTGGCGGCGAGGAGTATCGTGTCCCGCGCGACCGGCTGCGCCCCGTCTCGGCGATGCTCCTGCTGGCGAACGCCTCGTTCCTCATCTGGGCCGGGTTCCGGCTGCTCGAAGGCGGACTCGACGGCTGGCGGGGGCTGTTCCTGGTCGGCGTCTCCCTGGCGCATGCCGCCATTGCGGCCTACTTTCTCGTCGTCCGTGGCCAGCGCAACCCATTCGGCCTGCTGATGGCTGGCACAGCGCTGGCCGCGTTCAGCATCGCCGTTCCGGTCCAGCTCGGCGGGCCGATCGTCCCGATTATCTGGGCAGCCCAGGCGGTTGCGCTGACCTGGGTCTACACGCGGACACGCAACGGGTATGCGGCCAGCGCGGCAGTCGTCCTTGGCGCTGTCGCAACGCTACATCTCGCTACGATCGAGTACCCGTTCTGGCAGATCGACATGGCAGGCGGACCGGAGCGTGTGTTCCTCAATGGAAATGCCGCGACAGCCGGGTTCCTGCTGGCCTCGTTGATAGTGGCCGGCTGGTTCGTCCACGATCGCTTCGTTCGGATGCTGCTGGCTGCGGCCGGCGTTGCGCTGGTTGTCTACGTCCTGCCGTTCGAGCTTTCGGGCGCGGCGCTCGTCGGGGGCTGGTCGGCGGTCTGGGTCGTGGCGCTGGTCCTCTGGCGGACACCAGCATTTCGGCCCGATATTGATGATTACGGTGTGTCAGTGCGCTGGCGAGCTCTCGCCATTCGTGGGGCTGCCCATGCGCTGGCGGTCGCCGCGGGCGTCGCCGCCATCTGTGCTATCCAGCACCTGACGGCGCTTGACTTGCCGTTGGAAGATGCCTTTGCTCAAACTAGACCGGAGACTCCGTTCGTCAACGCTCCGAGTCTCGCGGCGACATTCATGATTGCGGCCGCGCTGGCCGGCGCCTGGATCGTGCGTGCCTGGGATCGCGCCCGTGGCTGGTCGATCGTTGCCGCTGTGGCGATTGCTGGCTACCTGCTGCCGTTCCAGGTTGTGGAAGCGGCGGTCGTGGCCGGCTGGTCGGCCCTCGCCGTCGCGATCGCCCTCCTGGTTCGTCGGGATGCTGCGAACGCCGCCCTGTACCACGGAGTCTCGCTGGCGTTGCTCGGCTTCGGCGCGCTGCTCACACTCGCGCGCGTTGCTCCGCTCGACCGCCTCGCCGTCGACGCCACGCGCGCGAGCGACCATCCGTTGCTGTGGAGCGGCGCGACAGTTGCCGGCATCGCGCTGGCAGTCGCCGCAGGTGTTGCTGCCAGAGTCGTGCGAGACAAGCCGCACGGGCGCTGGCTGATCGTTGCCGCGTCGATTGCCATCGTCTACACGCTCTCAGTCGGCCTGGTCGACGCGTTCCAGCGTCAGATCGGCGGGGAGACGGCGTTCGAGGAGCTACAGAAGCGGGCTCAGGTCGGGCTCTCGATCCTCTGGGCCGTTCTCGGCGGCGCGGCGTTCGTCGCCGGCATTGTCATGCGCCGACGCGAGGCTCGCTGGCTGGGGTTGGGATTGCTCGGCGTTGCGGCCGCCAAAGTGTTCATCGTCGACCTGGCTTCCCTCGACGCCGCCTACCGTGTGCTGTCCTTCATCGGACTGGGCATCCTGCTGCTACTCAGCTCGTGGGCCTATCAACACTGGATGCCGAACCTCCCCGAATCAGACGGACGCCCTGACCCCGTCGCTAGAGCTGGTGGGGAGTAGGAGAACCCGTTGCTCAGCGATCTCTCCGATGCAGCCAAGCATCTAGCGCCGCCCGAGCAACACTATCCGTGCGGCGCTGGGAGACCGCCGGTCGCCAGAGACGTGATGTTTCAGGCGCTCTGTCTGATGTGGCACGTGGCGCCAGGCCGGCATGCTGGAGCGCAAGCAGAACGTCTTCGACGCCTTCATCGCCGCTGCCGAGTGGCTGATCGGCAACGGCTACACCAGCCACGAGAAGTTGGCGATCAATGGGCGCTCGAACGGCGGGCTACTGGTAGGCGCGTGTCTGACGCGGCGGTCTGCGAGGTGCCGGTGCTGGACATGCTGCGCTACCACCGCTTCACCGTCGGGCATTTCTGGACGCCGGAGTATCGTCGCGCAGCACCGAGCCGAATAGCGCCAGTTCGCGGATGTCGTAACGGCGACACAGATCGGCGAGGGCGTCCAACGGAAGGGGAATACGCCCCTGAACGTTCGTGCTCATGTGGTCCCCACATGACGTCCGATGGCGAGCGAGTCTTTATTCACTGTCGTTACGGCCCGAACCATCGAACGATACTTCCACCTTCGGTCAGGCGACCTGATAGATCAACGGACGGTAGCGCGGCTCGGGGATCGGCCGGCCGCCCTCACGGGCAGAATCGAGCCAGAGCCGTTCGGCGACCAGTACCTGTTCGAGCGCTTCCAACGGAGTATCCCCGAAGGCTGAGCAATACTGAAGGTCGGGGATATCGGCGACGAAGCAGCCATCCTCTTCGCTGTAGAACACATTGATGTGGTAATGCTGGTCGCTCATAGTTTCTCCTCAAGTCGCAGCTCATATCGCTCGACGAGACGCAGGAACTAGCGAATCTGATATGGCTTGGCCTCGCCACGAAGCGGCTGGAGGTTGACCATCGCGGGGACCGCCGGATGAGCGTATAGGTGGTGGCTGCCCTCCGTGCGGTCGAGAATGAATCCAAAACCCTCGACAAGATCCTCGAAATCGCGAAACGCGACGTTGTTCATGGAGCCTTGCGTCAGCCGGCGCAGCAGTCGCAGCAGTCGCTCACGGTTCATAGTATCGGCGTCCGCGCGAATCGCCAACACTCACGCGGCCTCCATCCGTCGCCCGGATGGTCTGCTCGGCGTTCCCCAGGTCGGTCACCTCGACGATCTGATCGGTGATGCCATCCTCGTCGAATCGGTAATGACGACGAGGTTCGACGTAGGGCGAATTGATGATCGGGTTCTCGATCACGACCTGTGTCACGGTGGCCCTCCTGCTGGGTTTCTATCGTAGCACGCGCAGCAAGGTTTGATCGCGCTTCATCGGGCAGGGTCGCCGGCCATGGCTCCTCTGCGGCGCGAGTCGTGCTGGGACTGATGTATACATGCAGCAACGACGACGGGCGACGAGGCCCGGCGAGTTGAGGAGGGCAGGGACACGATGGCCGTGGACGAGACTGCGATCGACCGCACGACTGCGCCGCTATTCGAGCTGGACGACACACATCGTGAATTTCAGGCGCTCTGCCGGCGGTTCGTCCAGCAGCACGTGACGCCGAGGGTCGAGGCTGCCGAGCGCGCGGGGCAGTTCCCGCTCGACCTGATGCCGCTGATGGGACGCAACGGATTCCTCGGGCTGACCTTTCCGGAGGAGGCCGGTGGGACCGGCGGCGATATGCTGGCGATCGCGCTCCTCTCCGAGGAGCTGGGCAAGTCGTGTGGCGGCATCGCGGTGACACCGCTGGCCAGCGCCTACATGGCCGCGCCACACCTGGCGAAGTTCGGCACGCCGGAGCAGCAGGAGCGCTGGCTGCTGCCGATCACGACCGGCGAGAAGATCGCCTCGATCGGCGTCACCGAGCCCGCCACGGGGTCGGACGTGGCCGGTATGCGGACGACGGCAGCGAAGGTCGACGGCGGCTACCGGATCAACGGGACGAAGCTGTTCATCACCAACGCCGGGTTCGCCGACTACATCGTCCTCGGCGCGAAGACCAACCCGACCGAGCGACACCGCGGCATCACGATGTTCCTCATCGAGAAGGACGACCCGGGCTTCAACCTCGGCCGGCCACTGGAGAAGATGGGCTGGCACTCGTCCGACACCCGCGAGCTGATCTTCGACGACTGCTTCGTGCCGGACGACCGTGTGATCGGCCAGGTCGGCCGGGGGTTCTACCAGATCGCCGGATCGTTCCAGACCGAACGCGTCACACTGGCCGGGATGGGTGTCGGGCTGGCGCAGGCGGCGTTCGACGACGCGCTGGAGTACGCGAAGACGCGGCAGGCGTTCGGGCAGGAGATCGGGAAATACCAGGCGATCCGCCACAAGCTGGCCGACATGGCGACGAGCATCCACGCCGGCCGGCTGCTGCTCTACCAGGCAGCGGCCAAGTTCGACAGCGGCGCGGACGACGCGCTCGACCTCGTCGCGATGGCCAAGCTGCAGACGGCGATCATGGCCAACCGCGTCGCCGACGACGCAGTCCAGATCTTCGGCGGCTACGGCTACATCGAGGAGACCCGCGTCGCGATGCACTATCGCGACGCGCGTATCCTGCGCATCGGCGGCGGCACCGACGAGATCCAGCGCGAGATTCTGGCAAAGCGGATGGGGTTGTGACGGAGGGATGGGGGATGGGGGATGAGGCAAAGGGGATGAAGGAGTTCCAGCGTGGAACCGACTCCCCGTCCCCCGTCCCTCATCCCCGACGATCTACCAGATGCCGAGCTCGTCGCGGGCGTCTTCGCTCATCATGGCCGGCGACCAGGGCGGCGTCCAGACGATCTTGAGGTCGATATTGCCGATGCCCATCAGCCCCCCGAGGGCGCGGTGGACCTCTTCGAAGATGACCGGCCCGAGCGGGCAGCCCATCGAGGTGAGTGTCATGATGACTTCGACATCATTCTCCTCAGAGATGATCGCGTCGTAGACCAGGCCGAGGTCGACGATATTGACGCCCAGCTCCGGGTCGTAGACATCCTTCAGCATCTCCAGAATCAGGTCTTTGTTCAGTTGCACCATCTCGGCGCGTCGCTCCTATCGATTCGTCGGCTATCCTGACCGCTAAGGATAGCGCCTGAGGCAGCGTTGGTGCGCGCTCTGCGGTACCCTCAGCACAACAACCGGGAGAATCCCGGAGCGATCCGTTCATTCACGATCGAGGGTTGACGGCGATGTCCTGGCTGGATTTTCTGAAGCGACACGAGCAGCACGACGAGGAGCGGCCGACCCGCGACCTGCCGATCATCCGCACCGGCGGCGTGCAATCTGCCGCTGGCGCGCCGGTCATCGGCCGGCGACCGGCGACCGACGATCCCGAGGCGCAAGCCCGGCGCAAGGCGCGGCTGGAGCAACGCGTGCTCGACCTGCGCTACGACATCCAGCGGGCAGTGAGCGCGTTGGAGGAACCCAACCGCTGGACCGAACGCGTCGCCGAGCTGGACGCCGCGATCGTTCAGGCCGATCGCGACATCGAGACGATACGCGCCGCCCAGCCGGATACGCCAGGCATCCCGCTACCCGCCTGGCCGGTGCATATCGCATCGTTGCGCGCAGCCGAACCCGCTGAGGCGCAGTTGCGCATCGGCGAGGCGCAACTGCGCTATGTCGAAGACATTGACTGGGCCGAACGCGGGCATCAGAAAACCCCCGGCGAGATGCGACGCACCGAAGGAGACCCGGACCTGCTGATGCCGGACGACGTGCCGGCCGCCCGGCGTGACGAGCTGCGCGAGCACCTGGGACACGGGCTGGCGACGCTCGTCGACGATCTGCGCGAGCGCGCGCTGGACGGCCGGCCGCTACCGGAATGGACGCTAGCTGACCTGGCCAGCCCCTGCCCGGAATGCGGCGGTTGGCGCGATCTGCGCGGACGCTGTCCATCGTGCCAGCGACGTAAGTGGCAGGTTGAAGCGCTGGAGGACGATGTGCGGCGGCTGCGCAAGGAACGCATCGACACGCTGGAGGAAATCCAGACTCTCCGCGACCGCCTGCCGCTCCTCCAACGACGCCTCGCCGACGCCGAGGCAAACGCAGCTGCGGCGGGATAACCACTAGCAAGGAGAGCGCACCGCTAGTGGGTGGCCCTTTTCTCGCGCTTCGATATTAGCCTTGCCTAATATTGTAGTTTGTGGCACAGTAGATAGATGTTATTCGATGCTCTGATGTTGATCGCCGGTGGTTCATCGTGAGAAGGGGTCATCCCGGACGCAGTCGCGCGGGCAGGGTTTCGGCGCTGCTCAGCCTCATCACCCTGGCGATCGTCCTCACGGCGTGCGGGCGAGAGGTCGGCGGCGCGCCGACTGATATCACGGACCGGCGCGTTCATGTCGTCGCGACGACAGGCATGGTCGGTGACGTCGCGCGGAACGTCGGCGGCGAGCGCGTCGCGGTCACCGCGTTGATGGGGCCGGGGGTCGACCCGCACCTGTACAAGGCGAGCGCACGAGACGTCGAGGCAATCGACAACGCGGACATCCTCTTCTATAGCGGCCTGCACCTCGAAGGCCGGATGACCTCAATATTCGAGCGGCTGAGCGTCACCCGGCCGACCGTGCCGATCGCCGAAAACATCCCGGTCGAGCGGCTGCGCCGGCCACCCGAGTTCAAGGGCGCCTACGACCCCCACGTCTGGTTCGACGTCGGGCTATGGAGCCATTCTGTGGACGTGGTCCGTGACGCGCTCATCGCGCTCGACCCGGACCACGCCGCGACCTACCAGAACAATGCCGGTGTCTACCGCGCCGAGCTCGTCGCCCTGGATGCCTGGGTCGCCGAGCAGTTCGCGACGATCCCCGCTGGCGCGCGGCTGCTGATCACCGCCCACGACGCCTTCGGCTATATGGGCGCTGCCTACGGGCTGGAGGTGCGCGGCCTACAGGGCGCCAGCACGGCGACCGAGGCCGGCGCCGCCGACGTGCGCGGGCTGGCCGACCTGATCGTCGAGCGCGGGATCAAGGCCATCTTCGTCGAATCGAGCGTGCCGCAGGCGACGATCGAGGCGGTTCAGGCCGCCATCCGTGCCCGCGGACATGAGGTCGCCATCGGCGGCCAGCTGTTCTCCGACGCGATGGGCGACGAGGGCACACCAGAGGGAACCTACATCGGGATGGTCCGGCACAACGTCGCGACGATCGTCGCGGCGCTGCGCTGATAAATGGAATGAGAGGGGGCGCGATGATCGCTAAGGAGCCACCAGGCGATGCGCCAGTTCGTGTTCGCGACCTGACCGTCGCCTACCGCGAGATGCCGGTGCTGTGGGATATCAACCTCGACATCTCCGAGGGCCAGCTCGTCGCGATCGTCGGGCCGAACGGGGCAGGGAAGTCGACGCTGATCAAGACGATCCTCGGGCTGGTTCGGCCAGCCAGCGGCGCCGTCACCATCCACGGCCAGCCCTACCGGCGCCAGCGGCATCTCGTCGGCTACGTCCCGCAGCGCGGCAGCGTCGACTGGGACTTCCCGACGAACGTGCTGGACGTCGTCCAGATGGGTATGTACGGCCAGCTCGGCTGGATTCGCCGGCCGGGCCGGCGCGAGCGCGAGACCGCGCTGGCATGCCTGGAACAGGTCGGGATGGCCGACTTCGCCGGCCGGCAGATCAGTCATCTCTCCGGCGGCCAGCAGCAGCGCGTATTCCTGGCGCGGGCGCTGGCGCAGGACGCGCGCGTCTACTTCCTCGACGAGCCGTTCGCCGGAGTGGACGCGACGACCGAGCGCGCCATCATCGACATGCTACGCGAGCTGCGGACGCGTGGCAGGACACTGGTCGTCGTCCATCACGACCTGGAGACGCTGCGCGAATATTTCGACTGGGTCATCATGCTCAACGTTCGACTGATCGCCAGCGGCCCGGCCGCGACAACATTCACACGGGAAACATTCCATGCAACCTACGGCGGGCGGCCGGCCGCGTTGTCAGAGCTGTTCGCCGGCGGCCCGGTCGCGGCGGGGGACTGAGCGTGCTGCCACAGATTCTCCACGACCTCCTGTTCGACTACACCCTGCGCACCGTCGCACTCGGGTCGGCGCTCCTCGGGATCGTCGGCGGGGTGCTGGGGACGTTCGCCGTCCTGCGCCGTCAAGGACTGGTCGGCGACGCGCTGGCGCACGCCGCACTGCCTGGCATCGCGCTGGCGTTCATCCTGTCCGGCTCGCGGACGCCGGCCGTGCTGATGCTCGGCGCGGCAGTCTCCGGCTGGCTGGGCACGCTGCTCATCCTGCGGATCGTCCGCGACACGCGGATCAGCGAGGACACCGCGCTCGGCATCGTGCTGACCGTCTTCTTCGGCATGGGGATCGTGTTGTTGACGTATATCCAGCACGGCGGGGACGCTAGCCAGGCGGGGCTGGATCGCTATCTGTTCGGGCAGGCGGCGACGCTGGTCGCCGAGGACGTCCGGGCGATGGCGATCGTCGGCGCGGTGGCACTGGCGATCGTCGCGGTCCTGTTCAAGGAGCTGAAGCTGCTGGCGTTCGATCCGGAGTTTGCAGCCAGTCTGGGGTTCCCGACCGACCGGCTAAGCGTGCTGCTGACCTCGGCGATCGTTCTGGCGGTCGTGATCGGGTTGCAGACGGTCGGCGTGGTGCTGATGGCCGCGATGCTCGTCGCGCCGGCCGCGGCAGCGCGGCAGTGGACAAACCGGCTGGGTGTGATGGTGCTGCTCTCCGGCGTCTTTGGCGCGATGGCCGGGGTGATCGGCGCGATGATCAGCGTGACCGCCCGGCGCGTGCCGACCGGGCCAATGATCGTCCTCTGCGCGACGGCGCTGGTGATCGTCTCGCTGCTCTTCGCCCCGGAGCGCGGACTGGTCTGGGACGCTGTCCGGCGGCGGGCGATGAGACGAGAGGCGCTGGCATCCGGGCCATGGGGGGCGCCATGACGGCGCAACAGACAATCCTGCTGACGGCGATCTTCGCGGGCGCGTCCTGCTCGCTGGTCGGCGTCTTCCTCGTCCTGCGGCGGATGGCGATGATGGCCGACGCGATCAGCCACGCGATCCTGCCGGGGTTGGTCGCCGCCTACGTCCTGGCGAACGGGCCGAACCTGCTGGCCGGCATCGCCGGGGCGAGTGCAGCCGGGCTCCTGACGGTTGTGCTGGTCGAAGCGTTGCAGCGCAGTGGGCGAGTGAAGTCGGACGGCGCGATTGGGATCGTCTTTCCGGCGCTGTTCGCGATCGGCACGCTGGCGATCTCGCTCTGGTTTGCGAACGTCCATCTCGACGCCGACGCGATCCTCTACGGCGAGATCGCCTTCGCCCCGTTCGACCGGCTGATCATCGCTGGCTACGACCTCGGCTCGCAGCCGCTGATCGTGCTGGTGGCGCTGACGGCGATCAATTTCGCCTTGCTGCTGTTGTTCTTCAAGGAGCTGAAGCTGGCGACGTTCGACCCTGGCCTGGCGGCGGCGCTGGGGTTCTCGCCCGCGCTGATCCACTACGGGCTGATGGCGGGAGTCTCGGCGACGACGGTCGGCGGGTTCGCGGCGGTCGGCGCCATCCTCGTGGTCGCGCTGATGATCGTGCCGGCCGCAACAGCCTATCTGCTGACCGACCGGCTGGGCTGGATGGTCGCGATCGCGGTCGCCGTCGGCGCGGGTTCGGGGGTTGTCGGCTACCAGATCGCCTGGGCGCTGGACGTGTCGATCAGCGGGATGATCGCGGTCGTAATGGGCGCAGCATTCGGGCTGGCGGCGACCTTCTCGCCATCCCACGGCATCGTCGCCCGTACGATTCGGCGCGGTCGGCAGCGTGATCGATTCGCGGCGGACGTGCTGCTGCTGCACCTCGATCACCACCCGGCCGGGGTTGAATCGCTGGCCCGGCTCGAGACCAGGCTGCGCTGGCCGGCCGCTCGCCTGGACGGCGCCGCGCGACGCATTCAGGCCGAACGCCTGGCCACCGTCCAGGCCGGCGAGCTGCGGCTGACCGAGCTGGGGCGAGCCGAGGCGGCGCGGATCGCCAGTGGGCTGGGCGTCGCCAGCGCCGACTAACCCTCGGCGGCGCGCTGCTCGACGAAGCGTCGCGCCAGATCGAGATTATCGGTCGTAAAGCCATCGACGCCCCAGGCGAGGATCTGATCCAGCCTTTCCTCCGTATTGATCGGCCAGGTGATTACCGTCGAGACACGTTCCTTCAGCGCGGTGACGATCTCGGCGTTCAGCAGCCGGTAGTGAATGGAGATCGCGTCGTGGTCGTCACGCTCCAGCCGCGGCCAGACACGGTCGAGCTGGCGCAGGTTGCCGATCGAGTGGACGACGGTAACCTGCTCCCAGGCACGAAGCTCATCGAGCAGTCGCCAGTCTTGCGAGCAGACCAGCAGCGGGTCGTCACCGTGGGTAGCGCGCCAGGCGGCGACGAGCGAGGCCGGCAGGCCGGGCACACCATGCTTGAGGTCAATGAAGAGGCTCGTATCCGACGCAAGCTGGCCCAGAAGCTGGTCGAGCGTGAAGCGCGGCTTGCGCCCACTCTCGATCGACCAGCGATCCCAGAGAATGGGGACCGGGCCGATCGTCTTCGAATGCCGCACCTCCAGCCGGCCGCGATAGAGCCAGATGTCGGCTTCGACGAGGTCGACGCCGGCTGCCTCCGCACTGTGCAGCTGCTCCACTGTGTTGCCGAACCGGTGAGCGACGACGAAGGGACGAGGAAGCGTCGCGATCGCTAACGCGCGTCCCCGCGCCGCGGCGACGGCTGTCGAGCTCTCCGGTCCCGGCGAGCGCGCGCCGCTCCCAGCAGATGGGAACGGCGGGGGCGAGGGCGTCTCTTCGTTAGCCCAGGACGTAGATGGCATGCCTGACGCGGGCGCGGTCGGGACGATCGAACGCTGCCAGATCGGCGCGACGCGAGTCACGATCAGGTAGCTGCTCACGACAATGAACCCGCCGGCTATTCCGTCGATGATGAAATGATTGGCAGTCAGCACGATAGCGGTATACATCAGCACCGGCATGATGACGCCGATCGCGCGCGTCCACCAGCGACGCGCCTCCAAGAAGACCGCCATCCCGGCCATCAGATCCCAGCCGAAATGCAGGCTGGGAAAGGCGGCATACGGGTTGGTCAGCGCAGGCGGCTGAAGGACGCGATAGGCGTCGGATCGCAGCGTTACCGTGTCGACCAGGCCGATATCCGGCACGAGGCGAGGCGGCGCGACCGGATAGAACAAAAAGATCGACATCCCGATCAATCCCGAGAGGAACATCGTATTTCGATATTTCGGATAGGCGTTCGGGTGGGCAATGACGAGCCACGCAAAGACGCCAGCCAGGAATGGCCAGTGTCCCCAGATATAGATCCAGTTGACGACATCGACCAGCCCGTCGTGCGTCATGATCTGCTGTTGCAGCCACGACTCGTGGAACAGTCCGAGCCGTGCCTCGACGTCGATGATGTGGTGGGCGTGAGCGAGGGCGACCTCGAGGCGAGCGTGCGCGAGTCCGCGAACGAGGAAGTAGAACAGTGCCGCCGGCGCGATCATCAGCACTTCGCGGATCAGCCGGACGCTGCGCTGATGTGACGCTGGAATCAGCCAGCGCACGACGAGACACAGGAGCATCAGAAAAGCGTAGGCCGCAGTGTTCCAGTCGAATGGGTTAAACGTGAGCGTTGGCAAAAACGTCGACTCCGACCGTTGCGGGAAAGGTTATCGGCGCCCCGTAGAATCCGGCCGAGCGCGGTAGCGGGGCAACCGACACAGCCATTTCAGCAATCAAGAATACGACGGGCTGCAACCGGCTTCAGCGCACCCGTGCCTGAGGCGCGCGTCGCGGGGATGGTCGGAGATCAGGCGAAGAGGTTGAAAAGGCCGACCAGGTGCGGCATATAGAGCAGCCCGACGACCGGCAACGCGATGGCCAGGTTGCCGACGGCAACAGTCCGCAATCGCTGGCTCGGTCGCCAGTGGCTGACCGCCCAGGCAAGCCCGGCCGCGCCGGCAACGGCGACCAGCAATGAGATGAGATCGTCCGGGCCGAGCGCCCCGCGCGAGCCGAGCACCGGCAGCAGTGTGCCGTCGCTGGCGCCAGCGATCAGCGCGCCAAGTCCCACCGCAGCGGCTGCGACCTGTGGCAGATGGCTCGCCGCGGTCTGCACGACTTCCTGGCGGCCGGCCTGAGCGGCCAGGCCAAGGAACAGTGGCAGCCAGACATCGCCAACGCGGAAGAGCAACGCTGCGCCGACCGCGGCCGGCACCGGCACCCCCATCTGCTGCAGCGCAAGCGCCATCGACACCTCAACCAGCCCGATACCCTGGAAGACGGGAGCGACGAGGCTGAACATCGTCCCGGCCGTGAACCCGACGAGCACCACGACTGGCGAGACATCCTGGTGCATCGCCCGCAGGGCGACGAACAGCGTAACGGCGCTTACCAGGTTCTGGGCCAACCCCACCACAAACGGCAACGCCAGATCCTGCCCACGGATGCCATAGTCGCGGGCATGATCGACAAACGCAACGACACGCTTCGGCAGATGGCGCTGGAGCGGACCGCTTGCGTGAGCATGTCGACGCTGACGCAACAGGAGCGAAATCAATGCCGTCATGACAGCAAGCATGCTGACGAGGATCGCCGCGCCGATCAGCGCGATACCGGACGGTCGGTGGAACAAGAACGTCGGGATCAGCAGCAGGACGAACGACGCGTAGCCGGTTGCGCTGCGCAGCGTCGTCGTCAGCAGCGCATCGTCAGTCGAGACGCCACGCTGGGCCAGGTTACGAATGAGCACGTAGACCGACGCCGGACCACTGACCGGCGTCAGCGTGCCGACGACATGGCGCTGCAGGTGAAGGTCGACGACCTGGTGCAGGCGGACGTGATGACCCAGCCGGCGCAGGATGACCTTATAGGTCAGGCCAGAGAGGACAAGCGCGACAAGCTGCGCGACAACGATGCCGGCCAGCCAGAATCGATCGGCGTCCGCTAGCGCCGCGCCAATCTGTTGAATTTCAGCTTGCTGGCGGGAAACGAAACCGACCGCGAGGAGGGTAAGGAGCGCCAACCAGATGAAGATGCCGTATCGGGAGAGGACCATCCGGCCCTGTCGAACGAAAGCGCGAACGATTGGCATGGACTATTGTTGTTCTCTTTCCCCATCCGCGATGGGGCGACCCATCTCTGTCGGGGCTACTGCAATCGCGTGACGACCATCACGTGCGTGCTGAACTCTACCACGCTACCTGTCCCGTCGAACAGGCAGGAACCTGTCTACTTGGCCGCTAATTCTGACGCATAAGCCACGCCACGAAAACGGAGGAGGTAGAGAGCCGGTCAGCTGTCACCGGCGGCGACAGACGAGGGTGGCGGGTTGACCCGCGCCTCCATCGATGGCTCGGCGTAGGAGCGGTGGGACGGAACATCGACGATCTCCCGCTCGGGGTAGCGCAGGGCGGTCAGCGTGCCGCCGAACGCGCAGCCGGTGTCGATGTTGATCGTGTTATTCCGCCATTCGGCAGCATGCATCGGCGTGTGTCCGTAGACGACGAGCGCGTCCCCGCGATAGCTTGCAGCCCAATCGCGGCGGATGGGGAAGCCCCAGGGCGAGCGCTCCCCGGTCGGCTCGCCGAAGCGACAAAAGGCAGAGATCTCCCGGTCGACCCGTCCGATCATCCACTCCTCGATGCCGGCATGAGCGATCACAAGGTGGCCGCGGTCGAGAATACGGTAGGGCGGTGTCGTGGCTAGCAGATCGGCGATCGCCGTGCCCAACGCATCACGGCGGCGTGGTGGAAGCGCCAGCAGCTCATTGACCGTCTCGGCCAGCCCGTAGGTGAGATGGACATCGCGGCCCATCAGATAGCGAGCGAACTTGCTGTCGTGGTTGCCTGGCACATAGAGCGCCGTGCCAGCTGCCAGCGAGGCGACCGCGATCGACCAGACCGCGATGCTGCCTGGCCCACGGTCGTTGAGGTCGCCGAGAAAAGCCAGCGTCCGGCCGGCCGGATGGCGGGCGATATCGCCGTCAAGCTGATAGCCAAGGCGGTCCAGCAGATCCCGCAGCTCATCGATACAGCCGTGGACATCGCCGACGATGTCGTAGGGTGGGGACGTTGAATCGCAGATGGCGACGCCATGCGCAAGTAGCCGGTCGGGGGCGAATGCGCCGGGCCACGAGTGGTTTCGTCTGTTTCTGTCAGCCAAGCTCGTCTCGCCTGCTCGCATATCACCCGTCTTGCGGTCGGCCGCCGGCAGCGTCAGCGCCAATGCCCTATTGTCGCACGGGCAGTGCCGCGGGCCAGATTGTCACACCATTGCCACGGCAGCGCCCAATTCCGTCGCGCGGCTGAAACTCTGCCGATGATCAAATGACTGCAGTCGGGCCATCGCCGCGCGACGCCGATACGGCATTCCATCGAGCGGCCTGTCCCGGGCAAGGAGGGTCACGGTGGCATCCTCTTCCGTCGTGTCAGTCGACACCGCGCCGAGCATCGTTGTCGACCCCATCGATGAGTTGATTGTGCGCGCTCGAAAGGGCGATCGGAATGCGTTCGGAGCGATCTACGAACGACATTTCAACGAACTGTACTGGCACGCGCTGCGGTTGACCGGAGACCCGAACGACGCCGCCGATGTAACTCAGGAGACGTTTGCCCGCGCCCTTGTGGCGCTCCCGAAGACAGCCGGGGCGATGAACGTCCGCGCCTGGCTCTATCGGATCGTGACAAATGCCTGCCACGATCTCGGCCGCCAGCGCGCCCGCTCCGCAACGACCAATCTGTCGCCGGAGATCGCAGCCGCTATTCCCGACCATGACGCGACGACCGACCCGGAGCGATGGCTGCTGCGCCGTGAGGCACAGTCCGAGGTCTCCGGCGCCCTCGGGCGGATGAGCAACCGCTCGCGGACGTTGCTACTGCTGAGAGAGCGCGATGAGCTGTCGTGCGCCGAGATCGGCGAGCGGCTCGGCGCGTCGCGGGCGGCGGTGAAGTCGGGCCTGTTCCGCGCCCGGCACGAGTTGCGGCGACTCTACGACGCCGAACGGGACGCGGCCTGACGGGCAGGCGTTCGAGAGGATCGACGATGAACTCGCCATCGATCCTTCAACGCTGGTCATCCGACCATCTCCCATACGTCGTGCACGTGCGGTTGACGCCATAGGCCCGCGACGCTCGTGACGGAAACTCTCCGCATCACTCACTCGCCCGTTGTCGAGCCGGCCGGCCGGGCCGGCTCAGCGCGGGTCGGCTCAACGTGCTCGCGCGGTCGCTCGTGGGCAGGCAGGAAGAGGAGCGCCACCAGCGCGCCAGCGACGGCGAAACCGGACGCGACCAGCGCGGTCGTGCCCATCGCGTCGACGAAGGCCGACCGCGCGGCGGCCGCAAGCGCCTGCCCCTGGGCGCCGCCGATCTGCGCCGCCACGCCGAGCGCAACCCCGACCGAGTCGCTGGCCGCCTTCGCGGCATCCGGCGGTAGCGCGCGCACAACCGGGCCGATCGCGCTGGAGTACGACGACGCCAGCAGGCTGCCGAGGATCGCGACGCCCAGCGCTCCGCCGACCTGGCGGGTCGTATCGTTGACCGCCGAGCCAACCCCGGCGTTCTCCTCCGGCACCGCGCCCATGATCGAGTCGGTCGCCGGAGACATCGCGCTGCCCATGCCGAAGCCGAGGATCAGGATTGAGATCAGCACCGTCTGATAGCCGGATAAGTCACTGACGGTCGAGAGGTTCAGCAGCCCAAGCGCGACGATCCCCAGCCCCGCGCCGACGACGATCTTCGTCCCGATCTTCGCCGCCAGCCGGGTTCCGATACCGACGCCGCTGCCGATGCCAACTACCACCGGCGTGACGCGGACACCTGTCTCGAGCGTCGAGAAGCCAAGCACGAACTGCAGGTACTGGGTCAGGAAGAAGAGCATGCCGAACATCGCGAAAAACACCAGCGTGATAGCGATGCTGGCTGCCGAGAAGCGCGGATTCCGGAACAGACGCAAGTCGAGCATCGGCTGTGCGCGGCGCAGCTCCCACAACGCGAACGCGCCCAGCAGCACGACCGCGGCCACGCCCCAGCCGAGCGTCTGGCCGGCCAGCCAGCCGACGTTCGGCGCTTCGATGATCGCATAGAGCATCGAGGCCAGGCCGCCGATCGAAAGGAGCGCGCCGACCGGGTCGAGCCGCGACGCCTCCGGATCCTTCGACTCCGGCACGACCAGGATCGCGCCGAGGATCGCGACCGCGATGATCGGGACGTTGATCAGGAAGATCGAGCCCCACCAGTAGTGTTCGAGCAGCCACCCGCCGATGACCGGGCCGAGCGGGACGCCGAGGCCGACCGTCGCCGCCCAGATGGCGATCGCCTTCGGGCGCTCCTCACGGGGGAAGACGTTGACCAGGATCGAGAGCGTGGCCGGCATGATGAACGCCCCGCCGACCCCCATCAACGCGCGGGTGGCGATCAGGTTCCCGGCCGAGCCGGACCAGGCGGCGAACAGCGAACCGCCACCGAAGATCACGAAGCCGGTGAAGAGCGCCAGTCGCCGGCCATAACGGTCGCCGAGCGCGCCGGCCGTCAACAGCAGGCCGGCAAAGACCAGGACATAGGCGTCAACGATCCACTGCAGCTCGGAGTTGGTCGCGTCGAGGTCGCGCACCAGCGTCGGCAGCGCGACGTTGAGAATCGTGTTGTCGAGCGAGATCACCAGCAGGCTGACGCAGAGGACGGCCAGTGTCCACCAACGTCGCTCGAAGGCGTCAGAACGCATCACAGGTCATTCCTATCGCCGATTTCCGATCGATACGGCGTCGTATCGCACTGGAACCTACACCCGCCAGTATCGCCCGGCAAGCAGAATCGAACAGCACTGTGCGCTACTCTGCCGTCGACACTCATGTCGACGGCAGAGTGCTGACTGGTCGAAAAATTACCGCGGCACTCATCATTCCGCGCCGGATGGCGGATCGCCTGCCGAAGGTCGCGCATCGCCGACGATGCCATTAAGTACCAGACCAACGATCCGCGCTGGAAACCAGGACTCCGCGACCGCCATCATGTTGCCGAAGAGCATGCGGCTGATGACTGCCCAATGAGAAGATCGATGACCAGCATATCGTGGAATAATCGCTCGCCAGGCTCCGCCGATCACTGCCGGACGAGTCCTGAAGGCTATTGTCATAGCGCGTATTCTTAGTATGAGGAGGGAGCATGGCAGCGATTGATCGAGCTACCATCGTCTCGCGAGACAGGCTGGGGGAAATTTGCCGGCGTTACGATGTGACTGAGCTCCGCGTATTCGGCTCGGCACTGAGCGATGCGTTCCGCGCCGAAAGTGATATCGATGTGCTCGTCGAGTTCGCTCCGGACGCCCGTATCGGATTCTTCGAGCTTGCGCGGCTCCAGCGCGAACTATCGGCGCTCTTCGGCCGCGAGATCGATATTGTCTCGAAACGCGGTCTCAATCCAACGATCCGTCGGGACGTGCTCAACTCGTCGATGACACTCTATGCGGCGTGACGAACTGCTTCTTCGGGATATCCTCCAGGCAGCCGACATGATCTCCGAATTCCTCGACGGTATCGATCGGAGCCGCTTCCTGAACGACCGATTGATTCAAAGCGCAGTCCTGCAACAACTCACCATCATCGGTGAGGCTGCCTCCCGCGTATCCCAAACGCTTCGCGAAGACTATCCAAAGGTCCCCTGGGATGACGCCCGAGCCACCAGGAACTTTGTCGCGCATCAGTATTTCTCGATCGACTGGTGGATCGTGTGGGATACCGCAACACAAAACATTCCCGAGATCCGACCGCTAATCGCGGCGATTATCGAAGCAGAGGTTGGTGACGCGCCAACATAGCGCGGACTACTCCCACAGCTCCCCCAACTCCGCGACCGAGGCCAGCGAGATATCCGGCGTGCCGTATTGCAGGTCGATATCGAGGAACTTGCCGGTGCGGACGAGGACGCCGGTCGCGCCCATCCGCATGGCCGGGACGAGGTCGTGGGCGATCGAGTCGCCGACCATCGCGGTCACGGCCGGCGGCAGACCGAGCGCCCGGAAACCGGCCCGGAAGAACGGCATCGCGGGCTTGCCGACCAGCCGCGAGCGCGTGCCGCTGGCGAACTCCAGCCCGCGGATGAATGCGCCGGCGTCGATGGTCGGGCCAGCCGAGGTCATCCACCACGGGTCGCGGTGCATCGCGACCAGCTTCGCGCCGCCGAGCAGCAGCCGGAAGGCGTGGTTCATCGTCTGGTAATCGAAGTTCTCGGCGGCGTCGCCGATCACGACGACGCCGGCCCCTGGCCCGTCGGTCAGCTCGACGCCCTCGAACTCGGCGGCGACATCGCCGGAGCCAAGCAGGAAGACCGGCTGACCGGGGAAGTTGCGCCGGACATATTCCGCCGTCGCGCCGCCGGCCGTGATGACATCGTCATCCGCGACGTCGAAGCCGAGGTCACGCAGCAGCGCGCCGAGCGCCCAGCGCGAGCGGACGGTCGTGTTGGTCAGCAGTCGAAACGGGACGCCACGCGCGCGCAGATCCGCCAGCGCTTCGACCGCGCCGGGGATGGCAACGCCATCGACGTGCAGCACGCCATCGACGTCGAACAGCACACCCTGAATCGCCTGATCGGCCATCGGCTCATCCTCTCTCACACTCCTGCAGCATCGCCAGCAGTGTACTTCTGGGCAACATCTAACGCGGGTGATGGCAGTTGACAGCGCAGAAACGTCGTGTAGTCTATGCATAGAACACGCGTTCGCAACCAGAACGAAAGGGGTCGCATTGGACGC
>Ga0209477_1000358_pt1 | contig 27987 bp, 20 predicted proteins | sample KloWWTupernatant_FD_187180 | JGI IMG/M metagenome (GOLD analysis project Ga0209477, IMG submission 187180) | Active sludge microbial communities from Klosterneuburg, Austria, studying microevolution and ecology of nitrifiers - Klosterneuburg... | ecosystem: Engineered > WWTP > Aerobic digester >...
GCGTGCGCCGCAACGCCGGGTCGAAGTCGCGCAGCATTTCCAGACGTTCGAGGTCCGCCGCCGGCGGGAAGATGGCCGGCTCGGCGGCGATCTCCGGGCGGACGAAAGGCATCGCGGCGGCGTTGGGGTTGCCGGCCCCGATGAGGTTCGAGACGTCCGCGGCGTTTCGCCCCTCCAGCATGAAGTCGATGAACCGGTGCGCGAGGTCCGGCCGCCGTCCCGACTTGTGCAGCACGAAGCCGTCCACCGCCAGCACCGCGCCCTCCTTCGGCGTCGTGAAGCCGATCGTGAACGGGCGCTTCGCCGCCTTCGCATCCTCGCGCGCGCGGAACATGTCGTTGGAGTAGCCGTGCGCGACCCAGATGTTGCCGATGGCGAGGTCCTTGATGTAGGTGCTGTTGGAGAACGCCGCCCAGTAGGGTTTCGCCCGCAGGATCACCGCCTTCGCTTCCGCCCAACGCGCGGGGTCGCGTTCCTGCACCGAATGGCCCAGGTAGCGCATGGCGGCACCCAGGAGCTCGCGCTGGCTGTTGAGCACCGTGACCTTGCCCTTGATTCTCTCGAGGTAGCGCGGCTCGAAGATGAGGGCCCAGGTGTCGGTGGGCAGCCCCAGCTCGCGCAGCTTCTCGCGGTTGTAGCCGATGAGGGTGATCGAGGTCGCATAGGGCACGGAGTACTTCCCGCCCGGGTCGTACCACGGGTCGCGGTACTCGGGCTTGAGGTTGCCGAGGTTCGCGAGCAGCGGCTTGTCGACCGGACGCAGCGCCCCGCGGCGGATGAGCGACTCCACGGCGTTGCCGGTGGGGACCAGCAGGTCGTAGCCCTCGGCCCCGGCCTCCAGCTTGGCGAGCATCTCCTCGTTGTCCGAGTAGTAGTCCTGCTTCACGCGGCAGCGGCAGGCGGCCTCGAAGCGCGCGAGCGTCTCCTCGCTCACGTAGTTGTTCCAGTTGTAGAGGTGCAGCACGTCCTCGGCCGCGGCGGCGCCGGCCAGCGCGCACGCGAGCGTCGCGAGGAGCCGCCTCACCGCCCCCTCCGCAGGATGTCGGGCGCGAGCCGCGTGGCCGCGAGCACCATCGTGAGCGTGAGCGCCATGAGGAGCGTGGAGACCGCGTTCACCTCCGGCGTCACCGCCACCTTGATCATGGAGTAGATCTGCAGCGGCAAGGTCGACACGCCCACGCCCGCGACGAAGAAGGTGATCACGAAGTCGTCGATGGAGAGCGTGAAGCTCATGAGGAAGCCCGCCACCAGCGCCGGCAGGATGAGCGGGAAGGTCACCCGCCGGAAGGTCATCCACGGCGTGGCGCCCAGGTCGCGCGCTGCCTCGAAGAGCCCCTCGTCCATGCCCGCGAGCCGCGCGCGCACGATCACCGCGACGAACCCGATGGAGAAGGTCACGTGCGCGGCGAGGATGGAGAAGAAGCCCAGCGTGAGGTCGAGCACCTGCCGGAAGAAGAGCAGCAGCGACACGCCCAGCAGGATCTCGGGCATGGCCACGGGCGTGAGCACGAGCAGCGGCAGCCACGGCAGGCGCCAGCGCTGCATGGCGATGCCGGCCATGGCGCCCAGCACCGTGGCGAGCGCCGACGACAGCATCGCGATGGCGAGCGAGTTGCCGGCGGCGGCGAGCATCTCCTCGTCGGCGAGGAGCTTCCGGTACCACGAGAGCGTGAACCCCACCCACTCGGCGTTGAGGAGCGAGTCGTTGAAGGAGAAGATCACCACCACCGCGAGCGGCACGTAGAGGAACGCGTACACCGCGAGCGAGGCGCCCCAGAGGAGCCACTGCGCGCGCCGCCTCACGACACCGCCCCCGTGCCCTTGAGGCCGCGCCGCGAGAGGGCGGCGGCCAGCCCCGCGAGCGCCAGCACTGCAAGCGTCAGCCCGATCGAGAGCGCCGAGCCCAGTGGCCAGTCGCGGTTGTCGAGGAACTGCTCCTTGATGAGGTTGCCGATGAGTACGTCGCCCGTCCCGCCGAGGAGCTCCGGCACCGCGAACATTCCCAGCACGGGGATGAACACCAGCGCGGACCCGGACCAGATTCCCGGCAGGGAAAGCGGGAAGGTCACGCGCCAGAAGCGCGTCCAGGCGCCGGCGCCCAGGTCCTGCGCGGCCTCGAGCAGGGCCGGGTCGTGCTTCTCGAGGTTGGTGTAGAGCGGCAGCACCATGAACGGCAGGTGCACGTACACCATGCCGGCGATCACGGCGAAGGGCGTGTAGAGCAGGTTCGCGGGGCCCAGCAGCATGATCCAGGCGTAGATGCGCACGAGGAAGTTGCTCGCGAAGGGCAGGATCACGAGCAGCACGAGCAGGTCGCGGCGCCGGCGGGGGCTCCGCGCGATGAGCCAGGCGAGCGGGTAGGCGAGCGCCACGCAGGCCACCGTGGTGACGGCGGCGACGGCAAACGAGGCGGCGAAGATCTCCGCGTAGACGATGTCGCCCAGCACGAAGCGGTAGGCCTCGGCCGAGAAGGCCGCTGCGCCGGCCGCGAGCGGCACCAGCCCGCCGAACTCGCCGGGCTCGCGGAAGCTCGCCACCACGACGATGATCGCCGGCACGAGGAAGAAGGCGAGCAGGAACGCGGTCGGCGGGCCTGCCACCAGCCAGCGCGTCCGGCGGGACCCGGCTTCGAGGGCTTCGCGGCGCTCATCCACGGAGGAACACTCCGGCGTCGTGCCGCCACGCGACCATCACGGCGTCGCCCGCCTTGAAGAGCTTCGCCCGCCCGGGCGCGGCGTTCGCGAGCAGGGCCTCGATGACGGGCCCGGCCTCGAGCTGCACCTTGTAGAGCGTCACGTCGCCCAGGTAGAGGAGCTCCTTCACCGTGCCGGGGAATTGGTTGCGCAGGTCCACGGTTTCGCCGCGCGCCGCCACGCGCACCAGCTCGGGGCGCAACGCCAGCACGCCGCGCTCGCCCGGCTGGGTCCCGTTGCCGGGCTCGGCCGCCAGATCCCCCAGCGCCGGCGAGCGCAGCCCCGCGTGGCCGTGGGCGTTGCCCGTCACCTCCACCTCGACGAGGTTGATCTTGCCGATGAAGTCGGCGACGAAGCGGCTCGCGGGCGCGGTGTAGAGGCGCTCGGGCGTGTCCAGCTGCTCGACGCGGCCGCGGTTCATGACGGCGATGCGGTGCGAGAGCGCAAGCGCCTCCTGCTGGGCGTGGGTGACGAAGACGAAGGTCACGCCCACGTCGCGCTGCAGGTTGATGAGCTCCACCTGCATCTCCTCGCGCAGCTTCGCGTCGAGCGCCCCCAGCGGCTCGTCGAGGAGCAGCAGGCGCGGCCGGTTCACGAGGCCGCGCGCAAGGGCCACGCGCTGCTTCTGCCCACCGGAGAGCTCGTGCGGGTAGGCCTCCCCCTTCTCCTCGAGGTGCACGAGCGCCAGCGTCTCCGCCACCCGGCGGGCGATCTCCTCGCGCGGCTTGCCGGCCATCTCGAGGGGGAAGGCGATGTTGCCCGCGACCGTCATGTGCGGGAACAGCGCGTAGCTCTGGAAGACGGTGTGGACGGGGCGGTTCTCGGGGGGGATGCCGGCGAGCGGCCGGCCGTCGAGGAAGAGCGCCCCGTGGTCGGGCTCGTCGAAGCCCGCGATCATGCGCAGCAGCGTCGTCTTGCCGCAGCCCGACGGGCCCAGCAGCGTGAAGAACTCGCCCGCCTCGATGGCAAGGCTCACCCCGTCGACGGCCACCAGGTCGCCGAAGCGGCGCGTGACGTCCTTGATCTCCAGGAGTGGCATGGGGACAGGTTTCGGGGACGGTTCTTCAGAACCGTCCCCGAAACCTGTCCCCATTGTCGAACCCCGCCGGGCGGCGGGGTTGCTTCAGGTCAAGCGCCTGTTACATCAGGGACTTGGCGAAGAAGGTGTAGATGAAGGCCCAGGTGTAGGCGGTCTGGGCGGGCGTGGTGCCGGAGCCGTGGCCGCCCTCGGTGTACTCGAAGTAGGTGGTGTCGTAGCCGAACTGCTGCATGCGCGCGGCCATCTTGCGGGCGTGGCCCGGGTGCACGCGGTCGTCGCGCGTGGAGGTGGTGATGAGCATCTTCGGGTAGGCCCGCCCGCGCAGCACGTTCTGGTACGGCGAGTACCTCGAGATGAAGGCCCAGTCCTCCGGCTTGTCGGGGTCGCCGTACTCGCCCATCCAGGAGTGGCCCGCGAGCAGCTTGTGGTAGCGCTTCATGTCCATGAGCGGGACGGTGGCCACCACCGCGCCGAAGAGCTCCGGGCGCTGCAGCATCGCCGCGCTCACGAGGAGCCCGCCCTGGCTGCCGCCGAGGATGCCCAGCTTCGCGGGCGAAGTCACCTTGCGGCGGATGAGGTCCTCGGCCACGGCCGCGTAGTCGTCGTGCGTCTTCTGCCGGCCCTCGCGCCGCGCGACGCGGTTCCACGCCGGGCCGAACTCGCCGCCGCCGCGCAGGTTCGAGAGCACCCAGACGCCGCCCTTGGCGAGCCAGCCGTTGCCCACGAAGCCGGAGTAGGTGGGCACCTGCGAGACCTCGAAGCCGCCGTAGCCGTAGAGGATGGTCGGGTTCTTCCCGTCCGCCTTCGCGTCCTTGCGCATCACCTGGAAGTACGGGATTTTCGTGCCGTCCTTCGACGTGGCCTCGTGCTGCGTGACGGCGAGGTTGGAAGCGTCGAAGAAGTCCGGCAGGCTCTTGAGCTTCTCGCGCGCGTCCGATCCGCCTTTCGCGAGGTGCAGCGTCGTGGGGGTGGTGAAGCCCGTCACGAAGAGGAAATAGTCGTCGCTCTCTCGCCGGTCGAAGGCCGCCGCGTTCAGGTTCGAGAGCTTAGGCGCATCGACGTCGCGCTTCGCCCACTTGCCGTCCTCGCCGCGGCGCGCCTCGACGAGCCGGCTCGAGACGTTGTCCAGGAGATCCAGCAGCACCATCGACTTGAGCGGCACGAACGCGTCGAGCGAGACGCGCGGCCCCGGCGCGAAGAGCACGTCGAAGCCCCGGTCGCCGCCCAGGAACTTCTCGAGCGGCAGGGCGAGGAGCGAGCCGGCCGCGTACGCCGTGCCCGCCGGCTTCCAGTCCTCGCGAAGGCGCACGTAGAGCCAGCCCGCCGTGACGGAGGCGTCCACCGTATCGGGCAGCTCCAGCTTCACGAGCTTGCCCTCGCGCACCACGAAGGCCTCGTTGCGGCGGGTCGAGATCACGCGCGTCACCATCTCCACGCGGCCGTCCTTCTCGTGCGTGACCGAGGGCCAGGCGCCGATGTCGTCCTCCGACACCTCGAACACGGGGGCCGCGTCCGCGAGCGCCTGCCCGCGCGCCAAGCGCTTCACCTGCCGCGGGTAGCCCGACTTGGTGAGCGTGCCGGGCCCGAAGTCGCGCGAGACGTAGATCGCGCCTTCGTCGATCCAGGCCACGCCGCCCTTGGACTGGGGCAGGCGGAAGCCGCCCGCCACGAACGCCTTCTTCAAGAGATCGAATTCCCGGATCTCCACGGCGTCGCTGCCGCCGCGAGAGATCGACACGAGGCAGCGCTCGTATGCCGGGAAGAGGCAGGTGGCGCCCTTCCACGCCCACTGCTCCTTCTCGTCGGCCGAGAGCCGGTCGAGGTCGAGCACCGTCTCCCACCGCGGCTCGGCCTTGCGGTATTCCTCGAGCGTCGTGCGCCGCCACACGCCGCGCGGGTTGGCCGCGTCCTGCCAGTAGTTGTAGAGGTGGGGCCCTAGCTTCGCCACGGCGGGAATGCGCTCCCGGGAGGTCGCGATCTCCGTGAACCGGTTGAGGAGAGGGTGGAAGCCGCGGTCCTTCTCGATCTCCGGGCGGCTCCTCGCGTTCTGGTCGGTCACCCACTTCATGGCCCGTTCGCCGGAGATCTCCTCCAGCCAGAGGTAGGGGTCTTCGTCCTGGGCGACGGCGGCGGATGCGAGGGTCATGGCGAGGGTGGCGAGGAGTCGCTTCATGGGCGGGGTCCGGGAAATGAAAACGGCGCGGCGGATCGTGTCCGCTCGCGCCGCATTATACGGGGGGCCGCGCGGGCGCCCCGGAAGGGCCGTCAGTGCTTCATGCGCTCCTCGGCGGCGGGCTTGTCCAGCTCGAACGCCTTGTGCAGCACGCGCACGGCGAGCTCCATGTACTTCTCGTCCACGACCACCGAGGTCTTGATCTCGGAGGTCGAGATCATCTGGATGTTGATGCGCTCGTCGGCCAGCGTGCGGAACATCTTCGAGGCGATGCCGGCGTGTGTGCGCATGCCGATGCCCACGAGCGAGACCTTGGCGATGCGGTCGTCGCCGACGATGGCGCGCGCGCCGATCGCGGGCTTCACCGTGCGCTCGAGGATCTCCATGGCGCGCTTGAACTCGTTGCGGTGCACCGTGAAGGAGAAGTCGGTGTTCCCCTCGATCGAGGCGTTCTGGATGATCATGTCGACGTCGATGTTGGCATCCGCGATGGGGCCCAGGATGCCGAAGGCGATGCCCGGGCGGTCGGGGACGCCCACGACCGTGATCTTCGCCTCGTCGCGGTTGAAGGCGATGCCGCTGATGATGGCCTGTTCCATGTTCTCGTCTTCCTCGAAGGTGATGAGGGTGCCCATGTCGGTCGAGTTCACGTCGGTGAACGACGACAGCACCCGGAGCTTGACCTTGTACTTGCCGGCGAACTCGACGGAGCGGATCTGCAGCACCTTCGAGCCGAGGGAGGCGAGCTCCAGCATCTCCTCGAAGGTGATGGTGTCCAGCCGCCGCGCCTCGGGGACGACGCGCGGGTCGGTGGTGTAGACGCCGTCGACGTCGGTGTAGATCTGGCACTCGTCGGCGCGCAGCGCGGCGGCGAGGGCGACCCCGGTGGTGTCCGAGCCGCCGCGGCCGAGCGTGGTGATGTTGCCGCGGTCGTCGATGCCCTGGAAGCCGGCCACGACGACGACGTGCCCGCCCGTGAGGTCGCGGCGGATGTTGTCCTCGTCGATCGAGAGGATGCGCGCCTTCGAGTAGGCGTCGTCGGTGAGGATTCGCACCTGGAAGCCCGTGTAGCTCCTCGCCTTCACGCCCAGCCGGTGCAGCGCGAGCGAGAGCAGCCCGATGGAGACCTGCTCGCCGGTCGAGGCGATGACGTCGAGCTCCCGGGGATCGGGCTCGGGGTTGAGCTCCTTGGCGAGGCCGAGGAGGCGGTTGGTCTCGCCGGACATGGCCGAGACCACGACGACGACGTGGTGGCCTTCCTTCACGAAGCGCTCGACCCGGCGCGCGACCTCGCGGATGCGCTCGGGGCTGCCCATGGAGGTGCCGCCGTACTTCTGGACGATGAGGGACACGGGAAAGCCTGTTCTTCTCTGGCGGGAGGGGGGCGAAACCCGCATTTTACCCCGGCCGGGAAGGGATTGTGCAGTGCACAATCCGGGCGTCAGCGCACGTCGGTCGCCAGCACGCGCAGCTCGTCGGCGAAGGCGCTCTTCGCGCGCGTCTCGCGAAGCTTCTCGAGGAAGGTGACCTTCACCGCGTCGTTGCCGGGCCAGACGGTCTCCAGCCAGTTCATGCCGGCGGCCGCGTGCCCGGTGTAGGCGTAACGGTTCATCTCGGCGGCCACCGCCGAGAGCACGCCCGTGGCCACGTAGTCCTCCCACTTCACCTTGTCGGCCGAGCGCTCGCTCTTGATCTCGCGCAGCTTCGCCTGGATCTCGGTCGTGCGGGCCTTGCGCTTGGCCCCGGTGAATTCGCCGCAGCGCTCCTTGAGCCAGGGGTTGGCGGTCGCGGCCGGCTGCCCGCATACGGGCGGCGCCATGCCCGGGAGCCGCGTGCGCATGAGGTCCTGCGCGAACTGGAACTTCCCCTTGGGAGAGACCTCCAGCACCACCATCGGGAAGTAGGAATTCGAGTAGGGGGCGAACACGGTGGCCGAGGAGTCGTCGGCGGAGATCATGATCGGCGTCTTGCGGCCGGGCAGGTCCATGAAGTCCGTGCCGCCGACGTTCCTCGCCGGGTAGACGGCCTGGCGGCGGACCTGCGGCTTCAGGCGCATGACGTAGTGCGTCGTGCAGCAGTGCGCGCCCCCGGAAAAGCCGGAGAAGTGCAGCTGCGGCTGGGCGCTGCCGTCGAGGTCGCGCCCCAGCGAGTGCAGCGTGAACTTCAGCGCGGGCTCGAGGAGATCCTTCGGGTTCGACTGCCACGCGAGCCTGCCTTTGGCGAAGACGACCACGCGCTCCTGCGCGCCCGCCATGTCCTTCGCCCCTTTCACGCGGGCGACGACGGCCTGGAACTCCTGGAACTCCTTGGTGGCGGCCGCCTCCAGCCCCTGCGACTCGAGCCACGCCGGCAGGTCCTGCGGCGCGGGGGCGGCGGCGGGAGGGGCCGCGAGCGCGGGCAGGCAGGCGCAGGCGGCGAGGGCGTTCAGGATGCGGCGCATGGTGTTCTCCCTGGCGGTGGCGGAGGGTGTGAGATTCGAACTCACGAACAGGTCTCCCTGTTGCCGGTTTTCAAGACCGGTGCCTTAAACCGCTCGGCCAACCCTCCCAAGGGCGAATGTTAGGGGTTTTCCGGGAATCGCGAGTGACGCGGGCGGCCGGGAGTGAGGATGCGGGGGATTCATCACGGAGGACACGGAGAGCACGGAGGAACCCCATGAACCCCGATCTTCAACCCATCCCATCCGGCAGAAAGCCAGGCATTCTCCGCGCCCTCCGTGCCCTCCGTGCCCTCCGTGTTGAAATCCCACCGCCAATTTATCGGCAATATATTGATTTGATTATACTTTCATCAACCCCTCTGCCCCCCGCTGGCGCGGGGGCCATTGCGGAACCCAATGCGAACCTTTCTTGAAACTTACGCGGTTAATCCCTACTCTAACCGTCGGTCAATTTCGACCTGCACTTGCACACGACTGGAGCCAGAACCTATGCAACCGACCCCGATGATGACGCCCGCCTCGCCTTCGCAGACGATCGCGTCGGCGCAGAACCGGGTCCTTCGCAACACCTACGCCCTGCTCGCCCTCTCCCTCGTGCCCACCGTGATCGGCGCGTGGATCGGCGTGCAGACGAACTTCTCGTTCTTCTCCGGCAGCCCGGCCATCGGCTTCATCGCGTTCCTCGCGATCGCCTTCGGCTTCATGTTCGCCATCGAGAAGACGAAGAACAGCGGCGTGGGCGTGGCCGTCCTCCTCGGCTTCACCTTCTTCATGGGCCTCATGCTCTCGCGCATGCTGGGCGTGGTGCTGGGCTTCCGCAACGGCGCGGCCCTCATCGGCCTGGCCGGCGGCGGCACGGCGGTCATCTTCGCCGTGATGGCCGCGCTCGCGGGCTCGATCAAGCGCGACCTCTCCGGGATGGGCAAGGCGCTCTTCATCGGCATGATCATGCTGCTGGTGGCCGCCTTCGCCAACATCTTCCTGCAGATGCCGGCGCTCATGATCGCGATCTCGGTCATCGCGGTGGGCATCTTCTCGGCCTTCCTGCTCTACGACCTCAACCGCGTCATCACGGGCGGCGAGACGAACTACATCTCGGCCACGCTCGCGGTGTACCTGAGCCTGTACAACATCTTCGCGAACCTGCTCGCGCTGCTGGGGATCTTCGGCGGCGACCGCGAATAGGCGTCGTTCGCTTAGCTCGACGAGGGGGCGGCTTCGGCCGCCCCTTTTCATTTGGAACCGCAGATGAACGCGGATGAACGCAGATGGTCATCGCTTGTTCGGCCGGGCAGTCACGCTTCGAGCCGGCCCGAAGAGATTCGCCACCGCCCCCGGTGCCCACAATCCATCTGCGTTCATCCGCGTTCATCTGCGGTTCCCCGCCCTGCCCGCCCTGCCCCACCCCGCGTCAGCGGGAAAAGACCGCGATGGACTCCACGTGCCCCGTGTGCGGGAACATGTTGACCACCCCCGCCGCCGCGAGGCGATATCCCTTCACGTTCACGAGCACGCCCGCGTCGCGCGCGAGGGTCGAGGGGCTGCAGGAGACGTAGACGATTCGCGAGGGGGCGCCCGTGTCCGGGAGCGCCTTGCAGGTCTCCACCGCGCCGTCGCGCGGCGGGTCGACGAGGAGCTTGTCCACCGGCCCCAGGCGCGCGAGCGCCCCGGCCGCGTCGGTGTAGAGATCGTAGGTGAGGAAGCTCGCCAGCCCCGCGAGGCCGTTGGCGCGGGCGTTCTCCTCGCCGCGCGCGGTGAGCGAGGCGAGGCCCTCCATGCCGACGACCGTCGCGCCGCGGGAGGCGATGGCGAGCGTGAAATTGCCCACGCCGCAGAAGAGGTCGCCCACGCGCTCGCCGGGCCGCGGGTCGAGGAGGTCGACGGCGCGCTTCACCAACGCGCGGTTCACGGCCGCGTTCACCTGCGTGAACTCGGTGGGCCGGAAGCCGATGCGAAGCCCGAACTCCGGCATCCGGTAGTCGAGCGCGGGGGACTGCTCCGGGTAGAAGGGGTGGGCGGTGTCGGGCCCCTTCGGCTGCAGCCACCACTGGATGCCGTGGCGGTCGGCGAAGGCGCGAAGCCGCGAGCGGTCCTCCTCCTCCACGGGCTCGAGGTGGCGCAGCACGAGGATCGTCACCGCCTCGCCCACGGCCAGCTCCACCTGCGGCATCCGCTCGCGGATCGCCATCGTCGTGAAGAGCTCGCGCAGCGGCACGATGAGGCGCGAGACGGCCGGCGGCAGCACCTCGCAGGAGCGGATGTCGGCCACGTAGCTCGACTTCCTCTCGTGGAAGCCCACCAGCACCCCGCCCTTCTTCGCGACGTGGTGCACGGACAGCCGCGCGCGGTGCCGGTAGCCCCAGGTCGGCCCGTGGATGGGCGGCAGGATCGATTCGGGCGCGACCTTGCCGATGCGCGCGAGGTTGTCCTCGAGCACGCGCTGCTTGGCGGCCACCTGCGCGGCGGGTTCGACGTGCTGCATGGCGCACCCGCCGCATGTGCCGAAGTACGCGCAGCGCGGCTTCACGCGCAGGCTGGATTCGGCGAGCACCTCGGTCACCGTGCCGAGGTCGAAGTTGCCGCGGCTGCGGCGGCGCGCGAAGGCCACGCGCTCGCCGGTGATGCCGCCCTCGATGAAGGTGACCTTGCCGTCGACGTGGGCCACACCCACGCCTTCCTGGTCGATCGACTCCACGACGGCCACGCCGGTGGAGGCCTTGCGCGGCGCCTCAGTCATCGCCCGGCGCCACGCACTCCGTCGCGGGAATGCCGAAGACCTGCCGCTCGACCGGCTTCACCACGAGGAAGCCGTCGAGCGTGTAGGTGACCGTGGCCGCGTTGCCGCGCGTGAACTGCACGGTGAGGGTGCCGGCCTGCGTCGTCGTCGCGGGCGTCCACGGCGAGGCGTTGAAGGGCGGGCCGCTCGTCGCCAGCAGCTCGCCGATGTAGAGGCCGTCGGCGATCCGCTCGCCGCGGCTCATCACGAGCCAGCGCCCGCGCCCCTCGAGGTCGTAGGTGAAGAGCGTGGCGAAGAGGATGTTGCCCTGGTGGGCGATGTTCATGCCCCAGCCGGGCTCCGCCGGGTTCCACCACAGGTCCTGGAAGTTCGTGGTGAGGCTTCGGTCGAACGCCGACCAGCGGCAGGTGGGCGGCACGGAGAAGACCTGCCGCTCGATGGGCTTGGAAACCGAGATGCCGTCCACGGAGTAGCTGAGGGTCGCCTTGGATGCGCTCGTGAAGGTGATGCGCACCGTGCCCACGGCCGTGGCCGTGGTCGCGCCCCACGGTGTCGCGTTGAAGGCCGGGCCCGCCATGCGCAGGAGCTGACCCTGCCAGTACCCCGTCGGCTGCCGCGTGGCGGAGGACGCCACGAGCCAGAGCGGGCGCCCGTCGCGGTCGTAGGTGAAGAGCGTCACGAAGAGCGTCTGGCCCTGGTGGTTGATGTTGAGCCCCCAGCCCGGCTCCGCGGGGTTCCACCACAGGTCCGTGTAGTTCTCCGTCACCGTCGAGAGCGACGCGCGCAGCGAATAGGCGCCCGTGCCCTGCGGGTCGTGGTGGGCGATCGCGACGTGGTAGCTGCCGGCGGCCAGCGTGCGCGTGAGGCCGAAGTCCGGCCCGTCGGACTGCGCGTCGTTCACGCTGCGGATCGTCTTCCCGGTCGCGTCGAGGAGCGTGCCGATGGTGTCCGTGCCGCCGGCCGTCCTCAGGGTGAGCGTGCCGCCGGCCTGCGGCACGTCGACCCGGAAGACGTCCACGTCGCCGGGGTAATCGATGCGGCCCTCGTAGGCGACCTCGGTCGGCACGGCCTGCGCCACCGGGAAGATGCGCTGCGCCTCCGTGATGCGGTTGCCGTAGTCGTCGGCCCGGTTCGGCGCGACGGCGGCGATGTAGCCCGCGACCTGCGGGTGGAAGACCTCGAAGCGCCCGTAGATCGCCTCCTCCTCGTCCGCGTTGGCGCACGAGAGCGCGCTGCCCGTGCGCAGCGTCGAGCCGGAGAGCACGCCGCGCAGTTGCAGGCTCCCCCCGGCCAGCGTGAAGAGCCCCGAGCCGCTCGAGCCGCCCTCGGTGACGCCGCGGCTGAACGAAACGGCGTGCAGGAGCTGCGGGTAGTTGCGCACCTGAAGGTCCTTCATCACCGTGCCCAGCGCGAACTTCTTCACGTCGCCCTGCGGGTGGCTCACGGAGACGACCGCCTCGCCCTCGGCGAGCTTTTCCGCGCTCCACCCGGAGAACACCGCGCCGGCCGGGGGCGTGCCCTTGAGCTGCAGCAGGGTGGAATCGGCGCCGTGCGAGGTGAAGACGAGGGTCGCGCCGCCGGCCAACTGGCGCGCCGCCGGGTTCACGGTCGAGGCGCCGCAGGAGGCCGCCTCGTGGAACCACAGCGTCGTGACGCTCCCTGCCGCCGCCGCGGTGGCGATGCAGTGGTTCGCCGTCACCATGAATGGCGTGGGGAACTTCTCCGTGTTGAGGAGCGTGCCCGTGCACACGCGCGCTTCCGTCCCCTCGACGAAGTTGACCAGCGCGACCGCGTTGCGCCGCTCGGCGATGGCCGCGTCGCGCGCGGCCTCCCCCGAGGTGCAGGCCACGTCGGGGCTGCAGGTGCCTGCGGTGGCCTTGGCGAAGGGCGCGACGTCGAAGTGCACGATGGCCTCCACGGCCGGCGAGCCGGCGGGCGCCGTGCGCGAGAACAGCTCGATCTCCTGGATGTCGCCGGGCGTCCACGGGGTCCAGGCCGCGGCCTCGTCGGCGGCCGCCCCCTCGGGCGCGCCATGCGTTCCCTGCGCGACGATCTCGGTGCCCGCGGCTCCCGCGGGCAGCGCGAGCCTCGCCCGCAGCCCCGCGGCCCCGGCCGAGGCGACCCGCAGGCGCGCCACCCACCCGCCCGCGACTGGCGTCCACGAGGCGACCGCCGAATCCTTGGCCACGCCGCGCACGGTGCCCACCTTGAGCCCGCGCGCCGCCGGCGCGCCCGCGGCCGCCTTGTCCTCCGCAAGCGCCGTGACCGTGGGCGCAGCGAGCGCGGGTGCGCGGAAGGCGGGCACGGACCCCTCGGCGCCGGCCCAGGCGCGCGACGGCATCTGCTGCGCGCCGGCCGCGCCCGCCGCGAGGGCCGCGGCGAGAGCCAGCGCCGCGCGGGCGAAGCGCTCAATCCTCATCGACGGCCTCGCACTGGGTGGCGGGGGACGCGAAGACCTGCCGCTGGATCGACTTGGTCACGGTGACGCCGTCGAGCGTGTAGGTGAGCGTGGCGCGGTTGCCGCTCGCAAAGGCGAGCGTCATGGTGCCGGCCGGCGTGGCGGTCGTCGCCGCCCACGGCGAGGCGTCGAAGGCGGGCCCCGAGGTGCGGTAGAGCGTCCCGGTGAAGTTGAGCGTGCCGGCCTGGCGCGCGCCGTCGGACATCACGAACCAGGTGCCGCGCCCGTCGGCGCCATAGGTGAAGAGCGTGGCGAAGATCGTGTCGCCCTGGTGCGCGAGGTTGATGCCCCAGCCGGGCTCGGCGGGGTTCCACCACAGGTCCTGGAAGTTGGTGGCGTAGCTGCGGTCGAAGGCCGACCACGCGCACGCGGTGCGCTGCGGGGAGAAGCGCTGGCGCTGGATCTCCTTCGTGACGGTCGTGCCGCCGTAGGTGTAGGTGAGCGTTGCGCGCTCGGTCGAGGGGAACGCGAGGCGCATGGTGCCCACCGCCGTCTCCGTCGCCGCCGTCCACGGCGAGGCGTTGAACACGGGCCCCGTCACGCGATAGAGCGTGCCCTGGAACGCGCCGTCGGGCTGCCGGGCGCCGTCGGCGAGCACGAGCCACAACGGGCCGCCGCCCGCCTCGTAGGTGAAGAGCGTGGCGAAGATCTTCTCGCCCTGGTGGTTGAGGTTGATGCCCCAGCCGGATTCGGCCGGGTTCCACCACAGGTCCGTGTAGTTCGCGGTGGTGGCCGCGAGCGCCACCTTGACCGCGTAGCTCCCCGTCCCCGCCGACTCCCAGCGCGTGACGACGAGGTAGTAGGTGCCCGGCGCCACGACCCGCGTGAAGCCGAAGTCGTTGGTGTCGAACTGCGCGTCGTCGTTGGAATCGAGGCGCTCGCCGCTCGCGTCCAGCAGGACGCCCACGAGGTCCGTGCCGCTCACCGAGCGCGCGACGAGCGTGCCGGCCGCGCCGACATCCAGGCGGAAGACGTCCACGTCGCCCGCGTAGTCGATGCGGCCGAAGACCGTGTCCTCGGCCGCGCCGACCGCGATGGCGGTCGCCTCCGCAGGCCGGTTGCCGTGGTCGTCGGCGACGGGCGCGGGGCTCGCCTGCAGGTAGCGCGCAACCTGCGGGTAGAACACGTCGAAGCGGTTGTAGATGCCCAGTTCCCCGGTGTTGGTGCAGGAAAGCCCGCCGTTGGGGCCCACGGTGGTCGCGGAGAGCACGGCGCGCAGCCTGAGCGACCCGCCCGCGAGCGTGAAGAGCCCCGAACCCGAGGAGCCGCCCTGGATGATGCCGCGCGAGAAGCGCGTGAGCCACACGGGCTGCTCCCACTCCTTCACGCGCGCCATGCCGGAGACGGCCGCGAGCGCCCATTTCGCGACGTCGCCCGCGGGGTGCGACAGGCTCACCACGGCGCCGCCCTCGGCGAGCCGCGCGGCGTCCCACCCCGAGAACGTGGTGCCGGAGGGCGGCGGCGCCTTCATCACGAGGAGCGTCTGGTCGGTGTTCGGGTCGGCGAAGACGAGGTCCATCCCGCCGGCGACCTGCACGCGGTCGGGGTTCTGCTGCGCCGTGCCGCAGGCCAGCGCCTCGTGGAACCACAGCGAGGTGATGCTGGAAGCGACCTCCGCCCGCCCGATGCAGTGGTTGGCGGTGAGGAAGAACGGCTCCGGGAAGCGCTCCGAGTCGAGGAGCGTGCCGGTGCACACGAAAGCGCGGCCGCCATCGACGAAGCTGATGCGCGCCATCGCGGTCTTGCGCGCGGCGATCGCGGCGTCGAGCGCCGCGTCCCCGGTCGTGCACTTCACGTCGATCGTGCATTCGCCGGCCGCCTTGGCGTCGAGCGCGGTGTCGAAGTGGACGATGGAAGCCACGCGAACGGCCGCCGGGCCGGGGCGCGTTGCCGAGAACAGCTCGACCGCCTGCCGGTCGCCTTCCGTCCACGGCCCCCAGGCCTCGCCCGCGCCCGCCGCGACGGCCATGGATTCCACGCGCCCGCCCGCGCCACGCACGCGCAAATCCAGCGGCCCCGCCTGTGCGAGGGCGAGCCGCACGCGCAGCCCCTGCGCGCCGGGGGAAGCCACGTCGAAGCGCGCGACGAAACCGCCGGCCACCGCCTGCCAGCCGGGCGCGGCGAGATCCTTGGGCGCGGGCAGCTCGGCCCCGACCCGCCAGCGGCCGGACCCGTCGTCGGCGGCTGCCTTGGCGACGGGCGCGTTCCAGCGATAGGCGGTTTCCGCGGCGTCCACGCGCAGGCTCGCGGCCGGCGGCTCCGCGCGCGTGAAGACGCGGCCCGGCATCGACGGCGCGGCGATGGCCGCCTGGGCCAGCGCGAGCGCGAGGACGGCGAGGGAGAGCGCGGCCCTCATGCGCGCCCCGCCAGTCGCTTGAGCCCCAGCCACTGCTGCCGCCAGAAGCCCTCGCCGTAGTCGCGGCCGTGCAGCTGGTCGCGGATGCCGGTCGCGGGGAACTCGCGCACGGGGCTCGCCGTGCCGAAGAGGTGGTCCCACACCGGGAAGAGCACCGCGAAGTTGCAGCCCTGCCGCGCGCCCTCGTGGCCCAGGCCGATGGCGTGGTGGACGCGGTGGAAGCGCGGGCTCACGAGGAGGCGCTCGCCCACGCGCCCGAAGGCGAGGCGCACGTTCGCGTGCGACAGGCTCTCGACCGCGCGAGTGACGGCGACGATCGCCACGAACTGCCCGGGCGCCACGCCCACCAGGAGCGCCGCGACGGCGAGCACGAGGTCCGTGATCACCATGTCGAGGAGGTGGTTGCGGTCGTCGGTCCAGAAGGTCATCTCGCGCTGGCTGTGGTGCAGCGCGTGCAGCGCCCACCACCAGCCGAAGGCGTGCTGCGCGCGGTGCACCCAGTAGAGCACGAAGTCGATCACCACGAGGTAGGCGAGGAAGGAGGCGACCGGGTGGTCGAAGAGCGCCGGGAAGGCGTCCTCGAGCTTCGGGGGAATGACGTCGTGCATCCGCAGCCAGCCGTCCAGCCCGTCCACCACCGGCAGCAGCAGGAAGAAGATCGCGAGCGGGAGCACGCCCAGCCGCACGAGCAGCGTGTAGGCCACGTCCACGCGAACCGCGCGCCGGTCGGCCCACACCTCCACGGGGCGCCACTTCTCCAGCGCCCCCAGCGCGACGGCGAGCACGACGACCTCCGCCGCGCCGATCATGAAGATCTCGGTCGCGTCGAAGGAGGCCTCGAGCCAGCTCACCAGGCCGAGGTGGAAGACGGCCGGCTGCACCACCGATTCGAAGAGCGCGGCGTGCGCCTGCGCCCACAACGCCGTCAGCGAGTCCACCGGCGGTCGTCCGTGAGGCGGGCGAAGCACAGGCCCCGCGCCTTGAGGCCGGCGATGAGGCGGTCGAGGTGGGGCCAGAGCGGGTCCTGGCGCGACCAGATGCCGAGGTGCCAGAGCAGGATGTCGCCGTCCTTGATGTCGCGCAGCTGCCGCTCGATGAGCTTGTCGCTCGGGAAGCGGTCCGACGGCAGCTCGTCGCCGCTGAAGCCGGCGGGCGTCCAGCCGACGTGGGTGAACCCGCAGGCCTTGGCGTACTCCACGGACTTGGGCGTGATGCGCCCGCCGGGCGCGCGCCACAACCCGTCGAAGCCGCGCCCGGTCATGGCGCGGAAGGCTTCCTCGGGCTTCCTGAGCTCCGCGCACAGCGCCGCCTCGTCGAGGAACTCGCCCTGCGTGCTGCCCATGGGGGCGTAGCGGATCTTGCCGCGCGCCGAGTCGCCCGCGAAGTACCAGTGCCGCCAGGTGTGGGAGCCGAAGGCGTGGCCGGCCTCGGCGAGCTTCTTCCAGTACGGCGCCCACGCGGGGTCGAGCGAGGTGTCGCCGCGCTTCGTCTTCTCGTTGGCGAGGAAGAAGGTGGCCTTGACGCCGTGCCTGGCGAGGATGGCGGCCATGCCCTCGGCCGGCTCCATGTGGCCGGTGTCGATCGTGAGGTAGACCGTGCCGGTGCACGCGGCCGGCGCCGCGGCCACGGGGAGCGACGCGGCGGCCACGGCCGCGCAGAAGGCGAGGAGCCTCACCGGCGCGGCGCGTGCGACTGGAAGTAGAGGCCGTGCGGCGACTTGCCCACGGGGATCTGGTGCAGGACCTTCTTCGTCTCGAGGTCCACGACGGTCACCATGCGGATCCACCGCGAGGTGGTCCAGAGCTGGCGGCCGTCCTTCGTGATCTCCATGCAGTCCGGACCGCCGGGGACGGGAAAGGTTTCCTTCACCTCGAGCGCCTGCTGGTCCACGAGGGAAATGGTGTTGGCCATGCGGTTGGAGAGGTACACGTGCCGGCCGTCGCCCTTGGCGACGAAATTGTGCGCGCCCAGCCCGGTGAGGATGCGCTTCACGAGCTTTCTCGCGCGCCAGTCGTAGATCTCGAGGTGGCTCTCGCCGGTGATGCCGATGAGCAGGTGCCGGTCGTCGGGCGTCATCCAGATGCCGGCCGGCTGCTTGCCGGTGGCCATCGTCCAGGCGATCTCCTGCTTCTCCAGGTCGATGGCGATGAACTCGCTCGATTCCTGCAGCGTCACGAAGGCGAGCTTGCTGTCGGCGGAGAACGCGATGTGGCTGGGCACCTTGCCGGTGGGCAGGCGCTTGGCGAGCCTGAAGCTGCCCCCGTGGTAGATGTCCACCCGGTCGAGCCGGTTGGAGGCGGAGACGAACCACTTGCGGTCGGGCGAGTAGCCGATCTGGTAGGGGTCGCTGATGTCGGGCACGCGCCGCAGGATCTCGCCCGACTTCGGGTCGAGGAACACGAGGTCGTTGGACGCCGCGTTGGCGACGATGAGCTCCTTGTTGTCGGGCGTGGCCATCAGGTGGTGCGGCTCCTTGCCCACCGGCACGCGCTTCTCCTCCTTGCGCGTGACGGGGTCCACGATCGAGATGCTGCCGTCGCCGGAATTGAGGACGATGACCTTCTCGCCGGGGGAGAACGTCGCGTGCGCCGCGGCCGCGAAGCCCACCGCCGCGAGGAGGATGGTTTTTCCGAGATATTTCATAGGCTTATGATAACATGGCGCGCATGTTTCCGATGCCCCGCGGCGCGGCCGCATGACGCTCCACGTCGTTCCCATCAACCACTGCAACGCCTGTGGCGCGAAGGTGGATTACCGGGTGCCTCCCGGCGACACGCACGCTCGCGCCGTGTGCCCCGCGTGCGGGCACATCCAGTACCAGAATCCGAAGGTCGTCGTGGGCTCGGTTCCCGTGTGGGAGGACCGCATCCTCATCTGCCGGCGCGCCATCGAGCCGCGCCACGGCAAGTGGACGCTGCCGGCGGGCTTCATGGAGAACAACGAGACGGCGCCCGAGGGCGCGGCGCGCGAGGCGCTGGAGGAGGCCAACGCGCGGATCGAGATCGAGCAGCTCTACACGCTCTTCTCCGTGCCGCACATCAGCCAGGTCTACGTGCTCTTCCGCGCGCGGCTGCTGGACCTCGACTTCTCGCCCGGCACGGAGAGCCTCGAGGTGAAGCTCGTGCGCGAGGACGAGATCCCGTGGGACGAGCTCGCGTTCGCCAGCGTGCGCAGGACGCTCGCCCACTTCTTCGAGGACCGGCGAACCGGCATGTACCTCCCCCGCTTCGGCGAGATCCGCCCGCCGGAGCGATAGGCTCAAGCGACCCGCAGCACCTCTCCCTCGGCGAGGACGAAGACCTGGTCGCCCGCGCGCGGCCGGACGAGGGCCGAGCCGGTGAAGGCGCCGAAAGAGGGCAGCACGCCCACGCGCGCGCCGAACCAGAAGCAGGGCAGCCGCACCGACTGCCCGCCGCGCTCCGAGAGGCGCACGGCCGGGTGGATGTGGCCCGCAAGCGCGTAACCGCCGCGGACCGGCGCCGGCTCGTGCACGAGCGCGAAGGGCCCGCGCGCCTCCCCCGGGTTCACGCAACGGATGTCCCAGTCCGCCGGCGGGTCGCCTGCGCGGTCGTCGTGGTTGCCGCGCACGAGCGTCACCGCGAGGCCCGGCCGCGAGGCGCGCCACCGCGCGAATTCCGCGAGCGTCCCGGCCGCCCTGCCCTGCGCGCTGTGCAGGAAGTCGCCGAGGAACACCAGTTCCTCGACGGCCCGCCCGGCCAGCGCCGCCTCCAGCCGCGCGAGGTTGTCCTCCGTGGTCCCGCGCGGCAGTGCGATGCCCGCGCGACGGAAGCTCGCCGCCTTGCCGAGGTGGAAATCCGCCACGAAGACGGTGCGTGCAGCGGGCCAGTATGCGGCGCGCTGCGGCAGCAATTCGAGCCGCTCCCCCGCGACGACGCATTCAGTCATGGCACGTCATCCCCGCGAAGGCGGGGGCCCAGCATTTTGCTGTCACCCCCGCGAAGGCGGGGGCCCAGCATTTTGCTGTCACCCCCGCGAAGGCGGGGGCCCAGCATCTTGCTGTCACCCCCGCGAAGGCGGGGGCCTAGCACTTTGCTGTCACCCCCGCGAAGGCGGGGGCCTAGCACTTTGCTGTCACCCCCGCGAAGGCGGGGGCCCAGCATTTTGCTGTCACCCCCGCGAAGGCGGGGGCCTAGCACTTTGCTGTCACCCCCGCGAAGGCGGGGGCCCAGCACTTTGCTGTCACCCCCGCGAAGGCGGGGGCCCAGCATTTTGCTGTCACCCCCGCGAAGGCGTGGGCCCAGCATTTTGCTGTCACCCCCGCGAAGGCGGGGGCCCAGCACTTTGCTGTCACCCCCGCGAAGGCGGGGGCCCAGCTGGATCCCCGCCTCCGCGGGGATGACGGGCGACTGCTGGATCCCCGCCTCCGCGGGGATGACGGGCGACTGCTGGATCCCCGCCTTCGCGGGGATGACGGCCCACCGGAGGGAAGTCACGAGAAGAGCTCCGCCTGCGCGTCCTCGCCGGCGGCCTCGTCGGCGGCGCGGTCGTATTCGAGCTGCATGCGCCGCACGCGGTCCGCGAGCTTCTCGCTGGAGAGCTTCTCGCGCAGCCGCGCCACCATGAGCGGGAAAGCGAAGGGCGTGGGCCGCGCCACCTGACGCAGCACGACGGGCGAGGCGGCCAGGCGCCGCATCGATTGCGCGAGCCGCGAGTACTCGAGCTCGCGCTCCAGCACCTCGCGCTCGGCCTGCGCGAGCAGCGGGTTGCCGGCGTCCCAGCGCGCGAACACCTCGTAGATGAGCCCGCTCGTGGCCTGCACCTGCTTCGCCGATTTCGGCTGGCCCGGGTAGCCCTGGAACACGAGCCCCGCCACGCGGGCGATCTCGCGGAACTGGCGCTTCGAGAGCTCGGCGGCGTTGAGGCTCGCCAGCACGTCGTCCAGCAGGTTCTCCGGCGAAAGCAGCCCGGCCGTGAGCAGCGGCAGCAGCTCGAAGCGCTCGCGCGAGACGAGCTCGAACCCGTAGTCGTTGAATGCGAGCGAGAACGAGGCGGCCCGCGTGCGCGCGATCCGCCACGCGAGCAGCGCCGAGAGCCCCACGTGCACGTGGCGGCCCTCGAACGGGTAGAAGAACGCGTGGTGCCCCTCGCGCGTCTCGCACTGCTCCACGAGGAGCTCGCCGCGGCGCGGGATGCGCGACCAGCGCCGCTGCAGCGCGAGCAGCCGTGCGACGGCGCGCATCTCCGGCTCGTCGGCCCGGCCTTCCGCGTGCGCCTCCAGCAGCTCGCGGATGCCTTCCGCCAGCTCGCTCGACAGCGGGCTCCTGCCGCCCTGCCAGCGCGGCACGGTCGCCGAGCCCGGCTTCGCCGGCCGCACCAGCGCCGTCATGTCCGCCACGCGCACGAGCTCCACCACGTGGCCGGCGAAGACGAAGGCGTCCCCCGGCGAGAGCCAGGCGATGAAGGATTCCTCCACGTGCCCGAGGCGCCGCCCGTTGAGGAAGCGCACGTCGATCGAGGCGTCCGAGACGATCGTGCCCACGGACATGCGGTGGCGCCTCGCGATGGCGGCGTCGCGCACCACGTGCCAACCGTCGACCTCCTCGACGCGCCGGTACTCGGGGTAGGCCTTGAGCGATTCCCCGCCGCGCGTCACGAAATCGAGCGCCCAGCGCCACTCGTCGTCCGCCAGGTCGCGGAAGGCGCGCGCGGCCATCACCTCCTCGTGCATCCCGGGCGCGAGGAACCCCTCGCCCACGGCGATGGTGACCAGGTGCTGCGTGAGGAGGTCCAGGGGCTTCTCCACCGGCCGGCGCGATTCGATCCTCCCCGCCTGCGCGGCGCGGCGCGCGGCCGCGGCCTCGACGAACTCGAGCGCGTGCGCCGGCACGCAGGTGACGCGGCTCGCCTGCCCGGGCGCGTGGCCGGAGCGCCCGGCGCGCTGCAGGAGCCGCGCCACGCCCTTGGGGCTGCCGACCTGCAGCACCCGCTCCACCGGCGAGAAGTCGACCCCGAGGTCCAGGCTCGAGGTGGCCACCACGGCCTTGAGCCGCCCGGCCTTGAGACCCTCCTCCACCCAGCGCCGCGCGTCGGCGTCGAGCGAGCCGTGGTGCAGCGCCACGATCCCCGCCCACTCCGGCTTCGCCTCGAGGATCGCCTGGTACCAGGTCTCCGCCTGCGAGCGCGTGTTCGTGAACACGAGCGTCGAGCGCGAGCCCTCCAACGCGCGCACCACGTCCGGCAGCATCACGAGGCCGAGGTGGCCGGCCCACGGAAAGCGCTCCACGTCCTCCGGGATGAGCGTGTCGATCACCACGGGCTTGTCGGCCACGCCGCGCACCACGCGCCCAGGCGCTCCCGCGAGCAGGCGGTCCAGCGCCTCGTCGAGGTTGCCGAGCGTGGCCGAGAGCCCCCAGGTGCGAAGGCGCGGGTTCCAGCGCCGCAGGCGCGCGAGCGCGAGCTCCACCTGCACGCCGCGCTTGGAGCCGAGGAGCTCGTGCCATTCGTCGACGATCACGGCGCGCACCCCCGCGAGCCGCTCGCGCGCGTCGGCCTGCGAGAGCAGGAGCGCGAGGCTCTCCGGCGTGGTCACGAGGGCCGCGGGCAGGCGCCGCGCCTGCCGCGCACGCTCGGCGGCCGGCGTGTCGCCCGTGCGCAGCCCCACCGTCCACGCGAGGCCCGTTCCCGAGAGCGCCTTTTCCAGCGACAGCGCCGTGTCGCCGGCGAGCGCGCGCATCGGCGTGATCCACAGGACGCGCAGCGGCGCGGACTTCTCGCCGCCTTCGGCCAGCGCCTCGGCCACGGGGCCGAGGAAGGCGGCAAGCGTCTTGCCGGTGCCGGTGGCGGAGTGGACCAGCCCCGATTCTCCGGCGAGATAGGCCTCCCACACCTCGCGCTGGAAGGGGAAGGCGCGCCAGCCACTGGCCGCGAACCACGCCTCGAGCCGCGCGATCATCCGAGGAGCCTCCTCGCGGCGAGAATCGTGCGCGCGTGGATCGCGACGGTGTCGTCGAGGTCGCGGCCGTACCCGCCCGCCATGGCGATCGCGACCGGGATGCCGCGCGCGGCGAGGCGCCCGAACACCAGCTCGTCGCGCCGCTCGAGGCCGCGCAGGGTGAGCGCGAGGCGCCCGAGGCGATCGCCCTCGTGCGGGTCCGCCCCGGCGAGGTAGATCGCGAGCTGTGGGCGCGAGCGCCCGAGCGTCTCGTCGAGTCCCCGCTCCAGGTGCCACAGGTATTCCTCGTCCCCCGTCCCGTCGGCGAGCTCGATGTCGAGGTCGCTTTCCTCTTTCGCGAACGGAAAGTTTCCGGCGCCGTGGATGGAAAAGGTGAATACGGAATCGTCGCCGCGAAGGATCGCCGCCGTGCCGTTGCCCTGGTGCACGTCGCAGTCGATGACGGCCACGCGCGCGATGCCCGCCTCGGCCTGCATCGCCCGCGCCGCGATGGCCGCGTCGTTGAAGACGCAGAAGCCCTCGCCGCGGTCGCGGAAGGCGTGGTGCGTGCCGCCGGCGAGGTTGGCCGACCACCCCCGCACGAGGGCGTCGCGCGCCGCGGCGATCGTGGCGCCCGCCGAGCGCCGCGAGCGCTCCACCATCGCCGCCGACCACGGGAAGCCGATGGCCCGTTGCTCCCGCGAGGTGAGCTCCCCCGCCACCACGCGCGCGAGGTAGCGCTGGCAGTGCGCGCGCAGGATCTCGGTGTCGCTCGCGGCGGCCGGCACGCGGAATTCGTCGGCGCGGAACTCCCCGCTCGCGGCGAGGCGCTCGCGCAGCCGCGCGTACTTCGCCATCGGGAAGCGGTGCCCGGGCGGCAACGGCAGCACGAAGTGGTCCGCGTAGTGGAGCGTCAAGGCCGGATCGGCAGGACGCGGCCTTCGGCCGACGCGGGCGGCGCGATGCCGAGGATCGCCGCGAGCGTGGGCGCGATGTCGACGACTTCCGCGCGCTCGTCCACGCGGCCGGGGCGAACCCACCGCGAGCCGTGGAAGGCGACGGGCACGTGCGTGTCCTCGCGGTGCGGCGAGCCGTGCGTCGTGCCCGTCGGGTACGAAGTGAACTGCCAGCCCGGCTTCGGCACGAGCTGCAGGTCGGCCGAAAGCGCCGGGTGCCAGGTCTTGCGCGCGGCCTCGAGGTAGGGCACGGCGGTGGGCGCGTCGCCCTCGAGGTCGGCGCGCGTGAAGGCGGCGGCGACGGCCGGATCCTCGAGTGCCAGCCGCCTGGCCTCCGTCTCGACCAGGCCCGGCGCGATGCCGCGCTCCGCCATCCGCACCCGATCGACGAGGATGCCGCTCGCGCTCCAGCCGCGCACCCACGGGCCGGCGCCGAAGCGCTCCGCAAGCCCCGCCTCGATTGCCGCCAGCACCTCGGCCCCGCGTCGCCGCCCCGCATCGCGCCCCTGCGTCCGCGCGAATTCCGGAATGGCGGTGAAGCCGTGGTCCGCGGTGAGCACCGCGACGTAGTTGTCGCGCCCGACCTCGCGGTCGAGATCGCGCAGGAACGCGGCCAGCAGGTTGTCCAGCTGCAGCACGTGGTCGTGCGAGATGCGCGACTGCGGGCCCCAGTTGTGGTTCACGTAGTCGTGGGCGGAGAGGCTCACGGAGAGGATGTCCGGCGCGTCGTCCTGGCCGAGCGCCTCGCCGGCGATCGCCGCGCGCGCGAAGTCGAGCGTGAGCGCATCGGCGAAGGGGCTCGCGAGCAGGCTCGCGTAGAAGAGCGGGCCCGGCGACTCCATGCCCTCGCCCATCGTCTTCGGGAGCGCGTCGCCCTTCGCGACCCAGGGCGCGCCATCGGGCGCCGAGCGGCCGTAGGCCAGCGCGGGCAGCAGCGGCTCCCAGCGCGCGCCGAAGTAGCGGTCGGCGGGGCGCGCGGCGTTGAACGACTCCACCCAGGCGGGGTGCGCCTTCATGTAGTAGGTGGTCGAGGCGAACCGGCCCGTCTGCGCCATGTAGATGTAGGCCGTGCCGTCGCGCCCCGCAGGCAGGATCGCGCCGCGGTCCTTGCCGGAGACGGCGATCACCTTCGAGCGCGGGTCCGCCCGGCGCAGCACGTCGCCCAGCGACTCGGCCTGCAGGTTGCGCGGGCTCGTCCCGGACATGCGGTTGGTCGCGTGGCCGAGGTAGCCGTGCGCCGGGTCGCCCGTGCAGTACACGGGCTGCCCGGTGATGCGGTCGCGCCACTCGTTGCCGATGATCCCGGTGCGGCGCGGCGTCGCCCCCGTGAGGATCGTCGCGTGCCCGGCCGCCGTGACGGTGTACGCGTGCCCGTAGTGCGCCTCCGCGAGCCAGGCGCCGCGATTCAGGAACCGGTTGAACCCGTCGGGCCCGTACTGGTCGCGGTAGGCCAGGAGCTGCGATTGCGGCAATCCGTCGGCCACGACGAGCACGACGAGGCGCGGCGGGCCGGCGGGGGCGGAGGGGGCGCCAGCGGGAACGGCAGCGCACCCCGCCACGAGCGCGGCGGCGGCAACGAGCGGGGCGAGGCGGCGAAACGCGCGCGGCAACGGCATGCGGTCGAGTCTATTAGAATTCCCGGGGCCATGCCGTTCGCCTACTACGCCCGCCTCTCGCCCGCCCGCCAGCGCACCTACCGCAAGAGCGACGCGATCCTGCGCGTTGCGATCCCCGACCCGGCCGCCCTCGTGCCCCTCGCCCGCGCCATCGAGCCGGCGCTCGCCACCGGCGAGCCGCGCGCGGCGCAGGCCGCCTGCCAGCCTCTCGTGGACGCCCTCAACCGCCAGCTCGGCACGCCACCCGTGCGCGCGCGCATCCTCGCGCGCCGGCCGCACGACGCGGGCGGCGAGCTGCACGGCCTCTACGAGCCCGACAACGGCGGCACGGTCGCGCGCGCGAGCGTGTGGATGCGCACCGCCGCGCGCGACGACGTGGTGAAGTTCCGCACCTTCCTGCGCACGCTGGTGCACGAGATGTGCCACCACTTCGACTACGAGCTCTACAAGCTTCCCGAGACCTTCCACACCGAGGGCTTCTACGCGCGCGAGTCCGCGCTCGTGAGGGAAATCCTGGGGGAACCGCAGATGAACGCGGATCCAGGGAACCGCAGATGAACGCGGATCCAGGGAACCGCAGATGAACGCAGATGAACGCAGATGAGCTTGGCGTTATCGGGACGTCGTGCCTCGGGGTGGCAGGTTGCAAAGCCCCATTTCCACTTCATTCACGGGCCATCTGCGTTCATCTGCGTTCATCTGCGGTTCCCCCAACCACCTCCCCCGGATTCACCGCAGCAACCTACCGCGTGCGCGGCCTGCGCCGGGAGGCGTAAGGGTCGTTCTCGCGATTCAGCTTCTCGCGGAACTCGTCCTCCTTCGCCGTCTGCTCCTTCGCGACCTGCTCCTGGATGGCGGCCTCGCGCTCCTTCAGCTCGCGCTCGAACTTCTCGGCCGAGAAGGGCTCCTCGGCGGGCGCGGTGGCGGGCTTCGCGGCCTCTGCCTTGCGCGGCGGGGGCGGCTCGCCGTGCTCGGCCTCGTACTCGGCGGCCTCCAGCATCTTCTGCTTCGCCGTCCGGTTGCCCTGGTTCCACGCCGCCGAGAGCGCGAAGAGGCCCACGAAGAGCATCACGAAGACGAGCTTGCGCCAGCGCTCCCAGCGCTCCGACCACAGGTGCCGCGGCTTGAGGAGCTCCGTGGCGAGCATCGCGGGGGCGAGGTGCGCCACCAGGGGGTCGACGGCCGGCGCGGCGGCGGTGTCGGGCTTCGCCGTCGCGAGGGAGGCGTCGTAGCCGGCGCGAAGCCCCGCGTCGCCGAGGATCGACCACGCCTCGCGGATGGCGTAGATCCCGGCCTGCGCGCCCTCCCCGCCCTCGCGCTCGAGCTTGGCGATGCGCCGCTTGCAGGCCGCGCCGATCATCTCGCGCGGCGCCTGCGGCGGCACGCCCACGAGATCGTAGAGGTTCTTCTTCAAGGGGAGCTCAGACGGGGGCGACCTTCAGGACTTCCTCGATCGTGGTGATGCCCTGGGCGACCTTCATCAGGCCCGAGAGCCGGAGCGGCCGCATCCCGGCACGATAGCAGGCCTCCGTGAGCCTCACGAGGTCCGGCTCGGCCACGAGCAGGCGCTTCAAGTCCACGGTGAGCGTGAGGATCTCGTAGATGCCCACGCGGCCGAGGTAGCCGGTGTTGCGGCATTCCAGGCACCCCACGGGCCGGTACACCTCCGCGGGCGGCGTCGACTTGAAGGGCGCGCAGATGGCATTCCAGGTGGCGTGGTCGTCCTCGCGCTGGAACGGCGCCTTCTGCTTGCAGTGCGGGCAGAGGGTGCGCACCAGGCGCTGCGCCATCACGCCCAGCAGCGTCGCGTTCAGCAGGTACGGGGGCGCGCCCAGGTCGAGCAGGCGCGTGACGGCCGAGGGCGCGTCGTTGGTGTGCAGCGTCGAGAGCACGAGGTGGCCGGTGAGCGCGGCCTGCACGGCCATGTCGGCCGTCTCGAGGTCGCGGATCTCGCCCACCATGATGATGTCGGGGTCCTGGCGCATCAGCGCCCGCACGCCGGTGGCGAAGGTGAGGTCGATGTCCGCGTTCACCTGCATCTGGTTCAGGCGCGCGTCGACCATCTCGATCGGGTCCTCGATGGTGCAGACGTTCACCTCCGGGGTCGCGAGCTGCTTGAGCGTGGTGTAGAGCGTGGTCGTCTTGCCCGAGCCCGTGGGGCCGGTCACGAGGAGGATGCCGCCGGGCTGGCTGGTGAGGTGGTGCCAGGTCTCCTGCTCGTCCTTGGTGAAGCCGAGGTCGCCGAAGTCGCGCGTGAGGACCTCGGGGTCGAAGATGCGCATCACCACCTTCTCGCCGTGCGCGGTGGGCAGGGTCGACAGCCGGAGTTCGATCTCCTCGCCGTCGGGCATGCGCGTCTTGATGCGCCCGTCCTGCGGGCGGCGCTTCTCGACCACGTCCATGCGCCCCAGGATCTTGATGCGGGAAGTCATCGCCACCAGGACCGGGTAGGGGATCTGGTAGACCTCGTGCAACACGCCGTCGATGCGGAAGCGGATGATGCCCACGTCGCGCCGCGGCTCGAGGTGGATGTCGCTCGCGCGCTGGTCGAAGGCGTACTGCCAGAGCCAGTCGACGAGGTGGACGATGTGGTGGTCGTTCGCGTCGAGCTGGCGGCCGGCCTTGCC